>Ga0209092_10000124_pt1 | contig 69715 bp, 43 predicted proteins | sample FraStrMetagenome_FD_187446 | JGI IMG/M metagenome (GOLD analysis project Ga0209092, IMG submission 187446) | Marine eukaryotic phytoplankton communities from Arctic Ocean - Fram Strait ARC3M Metagenome (SPAdes) (version 2) | ecosystem: Environmental > Aquatic > Marine > Oceanic | place: Fram...
ATCGGCCCACATGTCCTAGGGAGATGAGCTAGTGAAACTCCGGGCCCTAGCACAGTCTACTGCCGGAGGAAACACTGTAAACTATATCAGAAACAAACAAACAAACAAACAAACCTATTTTTAATTATTTATTATGTAAACTTTGATAATATGAAACAGCGGTTCTTTAATTTCTATAGTCATGCACTATTATATACGTATCCATAGATTACTGCCAGCAGAGGAAACACCGCAAACTATAATAGGCAGAAACAAACAAACAAACAAACAAACATATGCATAAATTAAAAAATTGTCATGGCTATTTTAATACTACAGTGGAAAGAAATGCAATTGGAAAAAATAAATAAATAGGACTGCTGAATCAGAGCCCCTGGTTTTTTAGCTAGCTTCGTATATGATTGGATTCTTCTCTTTCGTTTGTCAAAGTTTATTTTTTAACAAATTTCAACGCTCCTTTATTCCTGTTAAACATTCTATCTGTTCGAGAATATTATTGGTTTCAATAAAATGGGTACATGATGCATGTAATTATTATTTAAAAATTGGAAGGAATACCTATTAAGCGACTGCAAATCATCATAATTGAAAACTAGAGAGATATATCTAAGTATTAAACTCTGGCTTTAATGCATTCTGAATTATTTTTTAAATAAATTCACCTACGTAGTACTCTATTTATAAAACAAAAAAGCGAATCAGAGATCGTTTCACGGAGAATTTGCAATTTCTAAAAAATCTATTTTCTAAAAATCTTCATATTTCATCGACGCATTTATAATATCTAACATATTCGAAATTTTTGGCAAGCTGAACAAGCGCTAAAGAACAATAATTAAATCTGATGTAACAATTAAGGAAGTATGACATATGAAATATTTCATCATGGTCATTTCATTTCATTTATGAAATCAGCGTTTGATTTATCGGAGGCCACCATTGATTCAAACATCCAAGATAGTGGAAGAAACCTCATGCCAAGTTTCATAAAGTGACACAACAAAGTGTTTTTTGAAACAGACATATTTCCAGTATTTCTTGCATCCTTGACTACTTTGTGAACACTTGCTCGTCGAGCCTGAGTGTCGTAAGCCTTGATGGCTTCCAATATTGGTTGACTGGACAACCTTGTTGCCATAACATATGCATCCGCGATAGCCATGTTAACACCCTGCCCCATGAATGGAGTCTGTGGATGAGCTGCATCACCAAGAAGGACTACTCTCCCAGTAGAATAGAATGAATCCATCTTGCTTCTATCGTATAAGCCTACTTTCGTAATTGCCGATGAAGGTGTGTGCTTAACAATGGAACGCATGAGATGACCATAATTCGAAACAACCTTTTCAAGCTCTATTTTGTCGGAATCACTAAGCACAAATCCACCCCTTCGAGTAAGGTCATTACTAGACTTGGATGGAGGTGATTCACTTTTAATACTCAAAGCCCAAAAAACTACATTTTTTCCCATACAGAGGTAGACGGATCCAGGACGTTTTCTACTCCCAAGTAGCATGCAACCCTTTGATTGATTTTCTTGGATACCTTGTAAAAAGCCACTAAAATCGATGTCATTCTTAACTTCTGCTTTACCCCACCACACATTGACATTGCAAAATTCGAGATCATCTTCTTCAATATTTCTTAGTTTTGACAACATCATTTTATGACGAATACGGGAATGTATCCCATCGCATCCTAATACAACAGAACCAGTAATCTCTGTATTATCATCAAGTTTGACAGTAACATGGTCATAACTTTCGGCTTGATCATAATCAACTACAGATATCTCACATCGCAATTCACCAATTCCATTTCTTGTTTTAAATACAGTCTCTGTATCATTGATGTGCTTGCTCTTCCAATCCTTTCCAAGCAGTTGGTCAAGTAGAGTATTTTGTAAATCGGAACGATTCATTACTCGAGCTTCATAATTGTCCATACTTATGGTTCTTAATTTTTTTCCACTTGTACTCATCATTTCTAAACCTTGGTACTTGAGGGAAAATTCTCCTAATGATAGTCCTAACCGATCCTGAAGGATTTCAATAGCTGTGGGAAAAAGGTCATATCCACTTCCTACATTTGCACATAGTTTTGCTAGGGATGCTCGTTCGAAAAGAATGAAAGGTTTGTTGTTCCTTTCAAGTATTAGAGCAGCTAATAAACCACATGGTCCTCCTCCTGCAATTATGATTGGTTGTGTTGATGGATTTGAATTTGTTTTTGTCATTCTTTTTTTGTGTGCTTTTCTTGACACTTTTTAAAAATAATAATAATTATTTATGAGTTTCTGTTAAGATCGCCGCATATTGATGTTGTTCTTAGGAATCCAGAAGAACAATTGGCCCAATCAAAAAGGACTATAAATCTTACCTTTGTACAAAGATACTAGAAATAACGTAGAAATAATAAAAATGTTAAGCAGCATTCGTACCGTATTGATGATCTTTACTTAGATGTACTGTCCAAAGGTAATTTTCGATTAGCGGTCCTACTGTACCGGGACTTGAATTTGAAGTGCTTACTTAGTAAGCACTTCAAATAAGTTGATAAAGGTACTATACGCTACGCATTTTCTGTTTCAGACCCAAGAAGTATTCAACAATCTTCTTTGCTCACAACAGTTTTGAGACACCATAGAAACATTTCCTTACTGCAGGTAACAGATAGGTGAACAGACATTTCCTTAAATGTTCTACTAACGCGCGAAATCATGCAAGGATCTAATGATTTGATATAGGGGTGTACTCTGGTATCACTAGTACTCACCAAGGGGGTAGATGGCACTTAGTCCTCAGGGATCGGTCAGTACATTGGATATGTTGTGAAGAGTTTGGGTTTACCGGCTATGTCTATAGCCTTACAAATATTGTAAACATAACAGCTTAAACTAAAATAAACTCTGCCCGTTACTATATGCAAGTTTTGTTTGGGGGCTTTTAATGAAACATGAAAATAAATAGTTATAGGGTTAGGGTTAGGGTTAGGGTTAGGGTTAGGGTTAGGGCAAAGATATTAATTCCTTCCCAAATGATAAAAAAACTTGTAATGACTCAACCAAAATATTCATGTAAGTTTTAGCTTACCTACGGTATAGTACTGCTGTTATAATTTCTAACGGTAAAAATTTTCAAATTCTGCATTGACAAGGCTGTAAGTGATCAATTGATAGTTAGTGTCGAAAAGCGAAAGCTACACCGGTAAAAAAAGGAACCATGGCCATCCATACACCAGAGGGAGACCAATATAGCCACATACCTATAAAAAGGACAAACCCATCCTCCCTTCCAAACGCCAAATCATATAATGGAGAATTTACTGAGGCCCAATCCCAACCAACCAAGACATCACAATCAAGTAATCTATCTCCAATGGAATTAACCTACACTTCTTTAGTGCAACAATATTTATCTCTCTTATGCTTTGAAAATGCAGCATTTCTTGCAGAGCGTATGGTAGCACAGTGTCCTTCAAAGAATTCAGTATATCTCCTTGCAACTTGCTATTATCGTATGGGACAGGTAAAACGAGCTTATTCTGTGTTGACGGGCAAAAGCCAATCAAAATCTCATATTTTAGAGTCAGATAATGATAATTATCAAAAGGATAATGGAAGCGATGTTTCTGCTAGGTTCCTGCTGGCTAAGTGTTGTATTGAACTTGGATTCTTAGAAGAAGCTGAAGATTGTTTGTTGCCTCGTGTTTGTGGCAAGTCTGGTCGGTTGGGATGGAATTATAGTAGAAAAAAAAAATTAAATGAAAAAAAATCTATTGAAACAGCAGATGCAATGAAAGAATGGATTTTATCAGAGGTTAGTCTTGTCTTCAAAAATGTTATTTGTATTTAACCTTGATTCGAAATGTTGAAAATAATGTTTGTGTCCCGACGCCTTATATTCTACATCATCAATTATTATTTTAGCCATGTCCCATACCAAATGGAGCAGCGGGATTATACCTTTTAGGTCTTATTTGTCGAAATTCGCACAGGAAGCAGCAAGCCATTAAATACTTCTCTTTGTCACTCAAATTAGATCCAATGATGTGGACAAGCTTCGAAGCACTTTGTGAAATGGGTTGTCATGATTCTTATGCCAATCCTAACGTCAACGAAATAGATCCAATTGCAATATTTGGAGTAACTCCACCTACATTCCAACAGCAGAGACCTAATGAAGGCTCTAGCAAACGTGATGAGTTTCCGTATCCTCATGATAACATAAAACCTCCGATTTCCAGACTTGCAAATAAAACATTCCAAAATGAAGTTACATTCATGTCTCCCAATCTTGATGAAACTCCACAAGGAAGGGAAAATCTGGACCTTCATCTTACTCCTCCATCTGCTGCTCCAATGAATCTTACGTTTAAAACACCACACCACCCCTCAATTGAAAGATCCCATTCGCAACATAAATCAAGTCGTACATCCCGCAAATACAGCCTACCTGTTACTTCCACACTTTTTGGTGATAAGCCAGATTCAGATTTTAGTATGGCTGAAGCTCAAAACATAAGTGCTATACCTAACATTCACTCTGGTGGACAGAAAATAGCTACATCATATCATCAAATACGTGGAAGCGGTCCTGACTATAACCCCACTGTTATGTTTGATACACCTAATTTGACACCCATAAAATATCGTGATCAGATAGCTTCAATGTACGACCAAGAAAGTGGAAATCCAGGACAGGAAAGTACTCGAGCGAGATTATTCAATAATGATACTTTGATTGCAAAACACAAAACATCCAGAAATAGTTTATCAAACGCTAATAATTCCGCCATTGCAAATATTGCATCCATGGCTCAAAATAAATCGACTTCAGTTCGATCTAGTGCAACAAACCCATTGGTCTTGACACAAGCTAGAAAAGTGGTTGCTCGTTTATATTATGGACCTTCCCCGGATGTTGTTTCACCACATAATCAAAATAGATGGTCGTCATCCTTTTATCATCGCAGTCTGAACAATGATGAACATCAAAAGATGGAAATGACACTTAATTTATCTCAAAGCCGAATTTCGTTTTCTGAAGAGTGTGGTGCAGAGGGAGTTTCAAAACAAAAATTAGACTTATCGGATGCAACAGCAAAAACTTCGGGTGGAGTTTTAGGCGGAATAGGGAGTTCTACTATAAAAAACAAGCAAGATCGTAGTCAAAGTGATGATAATGAATACAAGCCAAAACCTTCGAAGGAAATCCAATACGAAATTATCAAAAATATGGAAGTCAGGGGAGGTCAAGAATTTGAGGCGGATGATAATTGTATCCAGCAAATTCTTTCATTATTGTGTACACTTGGTACATCATACAAACTTTTATGTCAGGTAAGTTTTCTTTTCCAATTTCTTGACCATAGACGTCCTTCCTATCTGACACTGTTGCTTTTGAATCCTAGTATGAATGTCAATCAGCTTTGAAAGTATTTCATACACTCACACCGTCGCAATATAATACTGGTTGGGTTCAACATCAAATCGGAAAAGCCTACTTCGAGATGGCAGATTATCATTCTGCAAAGCATTCCCTTGAACTTATGCAATCCTTAGAACCTCATCGAATGAAAGGCCTCGAACTTTTGTCCACAGCCTTTTGGCATTTGAAAAAGGAAGTCGAATTGTGTAATTTAGCTCAACGTGTGGTTGATTTTGATCGATTATGTCCTGAAAGTTGGTGTGTTATAGGGAATTGCTTTTCGCTCCAAAAAGAACACGAGACAGCTTTACAATTCTTCAGGCGATCAATTCAAATAGATCCTACATTTACTTATTCATATACTCTATCTGGTCACGAATATGTCTCAAATGAAGATTTTGATAGAGCTACGAAATGCTATAGAGACGCTATTCGCTCGGATGAAAGACATTATAATGCATGGTATGGATTAGGAGCAATTTACTTTCGGCAAGAAAAGTATGACTTAGCAGAGTATCACTTTCAACGTGCACTTTCCATTAACCCCCAGAGTTCAATTTTGCACTGCCACTTGGGAATGGCACAATATGCAAATGGTAAACCTCATGAAGCATTAGAAACACTACATGGTGCATTCCATCTTGACCCACGTAATGCACAAGCGCGCTATCAAAGAGCAACTATATACATGAGCTTAGACCAGCCACTTGAGGCATTGGAAGAGTTGGAACGTGTGAGGGATGCAGCTCCGAGAGAAGCCAGCGTCCACTTTGCAATGGGTAAAGTGTGCAAGCGCTTAGGATGGCCAGAAAGAGCTATGAGATGCTATTTGACAGCTTTGGATTTAGATCCAAAAGACAATAATTTGATAAAGGCCGCAATGGATAGGTTGAATGATGTCGATTTGGAGGAGGATGTTTCTGCGTTTTGAAAATAATAGAGAAAAGTGTAACATTCTAACATAATTTCATTGATATTTCCATTTGTCTTCATATAAATAAAAATTGACGTCCTTCAATGTATTTGTGCAAAACAAAATAAATATTTTACTCATATCACGAATACCATGGCATATCTATAGATGTATTCTTTTCTATTGCCAAGAGTATCATCATTTCTGTTTAATTAAAATGTTAAGAAGAAAACCATTCTCTCCATAAAATTCAGGTTTTTCTTGACATGTTTGGATCATCGTAATTAATTACGTAACTATCAGAATAGCTTAGAGAAGGTATACTTTCGCGCCCGCTTTTGCATTGCAATAGCACAAAATCGTTTTCAATTGTTCTTCCGGGGGCTAAGTCATGTCCTATCCTATAGAAAAGTTAACTGATTTAATTGCTACAAAGCTTGCACCTAAACTATATAGCGAAGAGCAAAATGAACCTTGTGAGACTGCCCTACATAAACACGTCGAAGCTCTAATGAAACGCGAACTGGATAATGCAGCGTCTACCGTCATTTCTGTTCGCAACACAAAAGAAAGTAGCATATCGAAGTCAGCGCTTGAGCAAAATGTTCAGAAGATAGCGCAAAAGATTTCACGTAATAATCTCTCTTTCCAGATTCTACAAAATGCAGCTTCAAAAGCTTGTACTTCCATAAACGGTGTTTCTTTGAAAATGAAATCAGTGGACAATGCTATTCCTAAGAAAAAAAATACACAATCTTTCTCGTTGTTCGATATGCTTGATCAGCAGCAATTGTTGCAAGAGTATGTTACATTGGAAGGGATTCTGAAATGCTACCAAACTAGCTCTCTTGCTGAAGTAATAGAATTGATAGAAAAAGTTGAAGCCATCGAGGATATTGCTCTCTCTCCGCAATGGTCTGAAGTGAATGATATTCTATTCAAGGGTCTAACTTCACCATTGAGTACTGGAAAAGACATAAAGTTCCGATTTATAAAGTTTCATATGAAAATGTTTTCAGTATGTACTCCAGAATACGTCTCAGTAAGAATGGACCTTTTCGTGAATATGATTCATGCAATAATGAAAACATTTGAAAATCATTGCTTCGTTTTCTTTTGTAATGATGAAAGTGATTCATTTTCTCTGTCCAGTGACACAAATCACCCCATACTTTCATTGGTGTCACATCAAATGTCTTGTCTAATAAAAATGATTATTCCAATGGGAAAATCTATTTCATTACTTCCCGAGGAAGACTGCAATGAGCTTTTCATTCTTGTATTTTCTCTCCTTCGAAATATCAATCCATTTTCTCATCCATCTTCTCATCCATCAATAATACTTAAAGACAGGAAAGAGAAACATCTAGCATTCATGACTCCCGCTCATTTTGCAGCTGTCTTGGACCCATATGCGTCTTGGTTTCCTATCTGGATAAAACAAATATCACCCATTCAATTAAATTACCTCATCATACACACAGGACTCTTGCAAGATCTGATATGGAGATGTAAAAATCCTGGTTTTATTTCTTATAATTCCATCGTAGAAAATGAGACAGAGACGATGACTCAATCTTATAAATTATCAATCATTGAGTTAAAGTATTCCTTGGATTCATTGGATAAAACATCACCCGAGCAAGGATCTAATGTTTCTATACAGGACTTGAATGAATATTTCTTTCTACAGTCACTATCTATGATGAGGTATATTGTTGTAATTTGTAGGTCGTCATTCCCATTTACTCAAGTACAGTTATGTAAGGGTCAATCAAAACTAAATTCTCCGAAACTCTTCCAGACTAATCTACCTTCTAGACAATTAAAATCATGTACAGTAATGGTTGATTCAAAGTCGTTGCTACGTGGTCGTAATCAATTGTGCTATAAGGACCCAAAAAACATTGTAAATAATTTGGATATAGCGTCATGGAAAGATATAGAGTTTATTATGCGACCATTTTTGAGTATTCTAAACGTTGGCATAAGCGTTGATGAATCGATTGTTTCAGATTCAGTTCTAGATCTATGCAGTGAAACATTAAACGTACTTGCAAATATTTGCTCTGGTGATGACAATCTTTCGACCCTCCTTTATAAGCATGTATCAAATATTCTATTACCGCAAGTCCTGGCACAAGCAAATACTTCTGCCTCTACAAATTGTACTTTACGTCCATATGCTCTTTTCTTGGTCTCAAATATATATCCTAAAATATACAAGGAAAGCAAAATAATTTTGGACACCAATGAGATGCCTGAGAGCTCAACCATTTTCACACCTTCATCTCTAGATTCAACCGTAGGAATGATCATGAAAATCATCAGATTCATTTTTGATCGTATCAAGCAGCTAATGAAATTTAATCAAGATGCATTGATGAACGAAGAACAGATCCTTGAGCCGGAGCAATGTTTACTGTATCTTGGTAGCGCTGTTTGTTTGCTGAAATCTGTGCAACTATTCGCTTCTTCTGGTGAGTTTGAAAATACGGATGAAATTGAGGCATATATAAAGACCTTGAAGCTGGAGCTTGGTATTTCTGGTCTTATTTTTGGCTCGTACGATATACTTCCAGCAAGCCCTTTACATGAACTCCATAATGCCTTTGCAATGTACTCAATTTAAAGAATCGAAATTTACGAACCTAAATTTTCAACATATCTATTTTACGTTTGTAGCAATAAAATCAAACAAGAGGAGATTCCTCATTTCAGTATCACATTAGACACGTCGTTTCAACTAAGTAAAGGCTTTTTGTTACTCATCAAGATAAAGAGCTGAATCGAGTTCTTTTCGAGCTTTTTTCTTTTCTTCTTTTTGCAGGTTTCTTTTCTCTTTCATTTTTTGAATTAATAGATCAATTTTGTTTCGAATGTGTTTATTGAAGCAGTATTTCAGAACAGGAACGGAAATTCCTAATCCAATCGTTATTTTTATTAGCAATATAACTTCCATGATGTGAAGCAGCGAATATGCCAGAAATATCTCTTTATAATGGTGGTATCACTTTGAATTTAGATTTTTTCTGGATTTTCTGATTGGTGGTATCTATGATAAAATGCTACCATTTCAATTTGAAACAGGATGAAGCATGGAAAAAAGAATAAAATTGAAAATGTTAAGTATTTTTTTACTTATATGGATAACCAGTATGGAGGATTGATCAAGTCCTCAGCAAAATTTACAACATGACCATACCCTCTTGGGTGTTCGTCTCGAGCTACAAGATTCACATTGTTCATTTCTTGCAAAAATTTTTCATTGAACCGCTTGCTTAATGAGACATTTTTCTTGCTTGAAGAGAATATATTTAAATCAATATGGCTATCACCATCCCACGATGCAATAATGATACCTTCAGACCACTTAGCTGATAGTAAAGATCCATTTCCAATTGAATTGTGTCTTTCAAGCGAAGTTGTTGATGGTACTACGGCAACGAGAGTCTTTTCCAAGCTTTCTAAGAACGAAACAGTTGAAATGACCCGATCACTCTTAATTTTGACTGTTTCTTCTCTCTTCATTATGCGCATCCTGCCAAGAATTGTAACAGTACCTTCATCGTCATTTATCTGTACTTTTGCTATATCGTCTTCTACTACCTCTAATAAAGCACCAGGACTCCAATACCCATCTTCATCTTTTATTAATAATGCTTCTCCAGCATTTATTGGTTGTGAAGCTTCTTCGCTAGAATCATATTTACGAATGAAATGTCGCTGGAAGTTCTTTTCTTTTTTTTTGTTCAAAATTAAATCATATGAACCATTATCATGCACGGTGGTAATTGTGGCGGGATACCATTTTCCATAGAATTCATTCTTTTCTATGTTCACAAGAACATCCTCGTGGGGAAATATCTGAGCTTGTAAAACTTCTCTCTCATATTGTAAGATAATTTGTCTTCCGACAGGTTTTTGATTTTTCCATTGTGATACAGAAGCTTCGTTGATGTAATCTAAATCTGATATAAATGGTATAGGGTCGGGCTCAGCGTTATAACTTAGAATCCCATCCTTAATGGAACTGATTTCAGCAGCAAGCCCAGTCTTTGCTTCACTTGATTCAACCATTTTCTGGAGATTAGAATAAAAATTCTCGTCTAAAGAAGAAAAAATACCCAGATTCAATTTTTTTGATTTGCTCTTAAAAACTATATCAGCAGTGTGTGCTGGGCTGAATCTGACGATTTTTGTTCTAAATCTTTCCAAAAAAATTTTTCGCCACTTGCTCTTGGTTTGAAGTTCTGGTGTAAAAACAACATAATGCTCCATTATACTGTCCTTTATGAAAATCGAATTTGTCAGTACTTTCAGAACTATTTTGGCAAGATTGATCTTACAATCTGGGTCAATCACTATTCCACTAATTTTCTTCATAGGCACAACAATCGACTTAACGAGCTCATTTAAGACTTTGCTTTCGCAAACTTCTAGGCCTGCATCAGCGTTTTTATCTTTTGAACAATCACGTATAGGTATAATTTGTATACCGGGTGCTTTTTTTGTCAGGACATCGAGAGTAGAGCAAGACTCTGTCAAATCAGAACAAAGAACAATAATAACGGGATCGACATTTTTGACCAACGTCATCATTTCCTGCAATAATGTGGACATCATACTTTTATCGAAAGAAACATCGGGCATTATTTCGTTATCATTTTTGTACAAATGAGTTAAAGTATTCTCGTTCGTATTGTTCTCTGTTAATGTCTCATTGAATAGTTTTCCGCCTGTTACAAGCCGGTACGACGTAGATACATTTCCATCCAAAGCTCTGATAATTCCTTTCAATATAGCATCTTGTTCATTAAAGCTCTCCCAAAGCATTAAATCTAAAGCGCAGTACGTATGCTTTTTAAACAGACGAAGCATTATATATCCTTGCCGGAATGTGATGAGGAAGTCATTCCTTTCATCGGACAAATAAACTTCATATAGCGTAGGTCCGCTGAGACCTGTTGTTTTTGTCATTTCTTCCAAAGAAGACGAAGTGATTTCCTTCGTTATGTCCTCTATCTCAAGAATTAACATTAGACCATAACTCTCTGAGTTCTTTTGATCTATAATGCTTTTTTGGAACTCGTCCCAATCCTTTGCCTTTTTTGCAGAATGGTCAATACTTGTACCATAATTCCACCATCCTTTAAATTGATTCTGGTTCTGTGATATTGATTCAAAAATCTTGGATTCTATATCATGATCAAGTGGTTTTTGTCTCATAAAATTTATTGTTTCGCTTCCCATATTTATTGATTGCTTACAGATTCTAGATAGGCCAGAATATTCTAAGGCCACTCTATATTTTGAAAAGTCTACATTGTTCCTTGTAGTGAAATCTTCATTTTGCACCAAAATACCGTCAGATTTCAACAATAACAAAGCAACATCCATTACAGTTTTATCCTCAGTAACCTTTAGTGTATTCACTACATAGGTTTGGAGGTCTACCATAACAAGATCAAATGTGCCATAGTACTCAAGTGGAAGCATCCTCAAACTTTTTGATGCATCGCCAAACCACCATTGTACAGAGCTATTATCGAAATGAGGTTGAATCCCCATGTTTTTGAAACTACTGCGTACAACCTGTTGATCCAATTCCATTCCAACAACTAATTCTATTGATTCATATTTAAGAATCTCGTGAAGTATCATATTGTCACCACCTCCTAAGTACAAGACACGCTTTACTTTGCTGAGGAAGCTCGCTGGATAATGAACAAGAAGCTCGTGATAATGTGGCCGAAAGCTGCTGCAGGTTTGTAGCCACCCAGATAATCTTAAGCACGTATCAGTTTTTTCAGTTTCCATATTTTCATAAAGAACATATTCAATTTCTTGATAATGGGAATTTACTTCGTCTAAAAGATAGAGTTGCTCTTGTTCATAATCATACTGTTGACTATTGCATTCAAATGCATCATACTCTAAAATCTCAAGAGAATCTTCAAGATTATCGTACTCATCATTCGAGACATGACATGTTTTGTTATCATCAATCTTACCAGACTCACATTGTTGATCTTTGATTGAAGAATTTACCAAAGCTTCTTCAAGTCCCGATGTAAGCGCTTTGTGGAAAGCGATGATAAGTTCTTTTTCGAATTCTGGTAGCGCTTTTGATTTTCCTATAATAGTTTCTTTGATTGAATTGAGTCTTTTTAACTGAGATTTCATCCAATTCAAATGACGTGTTGCAGGTTCTTGCTCCAGCCATATGAGATTCATTTCGTTTCTTTCATTAACATCTACTTCGAAAACAATGACTTCGTCAAAAATCTCAAAAGTAAACCGGCGCGGGTACTGCTCCACGAACCCATAATCGGCCACAATAGACTGTAGAGTGTACGAATGAGCGATTCCATCACAATCTTCGTCATTGCATTCATTATAAGATAGGAATAATTGTTCACCAGGAGCAATATCCCTTGTAGCAACAATTACAATATCGTCATTTGAATGGGCTGAAGTAACTTGATCAACATTTTTCCATTTTCCATTGCGATGATTCATCATGTCATAAACTGGAATGAGCACATCATTCCAACTACGTGATAAAACGATTGCCCATGCAGCTTCAAGATTTTTCTCGTTGTTTCGCGCTGGTCCGCAAGTATTTTGAAAAGTGTTTTGTCCGAAATGTTGTGGAGAAAGTTCGTCACCAATCATTTCGAGAAATAATTTTTTCCCTTGAATAGACCAACTTGTTGGGACTGATGCATGATGAAAGAAATCAAATATATAGCTCATAAAGGGAGAAAATTTAGATGCATCCTTCATACTGTACTCCTTCGCAATCTTGCGGGCTAAGTCGCACATGTCCCGACTTCTTCCTGCATCGATAAGTAAAGGTCTTGGTATCACCATAATGGTTTCATTTTTTTGAAGTGATTTCATAGCAAAATAAGCTGCAACCGAATTTTCGTCAGTTTCATCAACCACATCAAACGCAATCCTTTCGTTGATATATCCATCTTCATTAAGCAACCAATTAATAAGATCATTGAGAATCTTGCTTTCAACATTAGGAGAAATCTCAACGTCAGCAATCACAGTTTCAGAAATTGTATTATCTACACTATTGTATTCCTTGTCCTGGCCATGACTTTCTTCCTTCTCAATCTGGATCTTTTCAATTTTTTCGAGCTCTATGATATTATAGTATGCTGCATCATTCAAATATACATTGCAAGTTTTGGGGCACTTTACACGAAAGCCTATAGGATCCGTCATGCATGATTCAAAGTTTTTCGTTTCACAATCACTTTCTAGATCTTTGATATTGAGAGGACTTCTTCCTTTATCATTTTTCAAACTTCGAGAACCATCACTTTTCCAAAATCGTCCTTTTTGTCTTTCGAACCAATCTAAGTCTCCAATGGTTGGCCACAATGATGTAGAATCTGACGCAACAAGTTCTAAATTATGGTCGCTTACATCTGCTATATATATAGCAACAGATAGTCTAACATCTTTTTGTTCTCTGTAGTCGCATTCTCCTGTTCCATGGGGAGTTTCTGCCCCTAATAAAGTTCCATAATTGTATCGCATCTGAATTTTCTCAGTTCTTTCATCATCCCCAACATAGAGAGTTGCCCCACCTTCTGGGATGTACAATGGAACAACTACGTTAAAGAAAGATCCTTTGCCACCGATTAAGTCCCTATGAACTTGTTTGTACTCCGGATCATGTGCAAAATGTGATAGGAAAATAGGACCAATACCCTGAATCATGAGACTGTCCAACTCAAAATATTCACCAATAGTTTCAAGTACCATATCGAAATTTCCTCGACGTAAGACAGAAATCAAGCTTTCAAAACATTCTTCGTCAGCTGGGTCAATCCATACCATATCGCCTTTATTCCATTGTGTTTTCATAGTTCCCCAAGTTTTATTGTCTTCTGACTTATACAAACAATGTTCTTTACCACAATAAGCTCCATCTTCGTAGATGAGCCGACGAGCCATTCTTAACAATCCACTACGCTCAATATAATCTTGAAATTCTTTCAAAAGTTCAGGGGGGAGGCCAATTGAGAATGCCTCATCGTTATCAACATGCTCATCAGTGTCTCTAAAGGTAAGAGGATACATAAGTCCCGGTGGAATTTCAGTTGGGACAAAAAAATTTGGTTCTTCTGTTTCCGAAAAAAACTTCATCTCTTCCTCCCCTTCATACTCCTGTCCATATTCCTCTCCATACTCATTTTCATGACTTTCATTATAAGCATAGTCGTATCCAGCTTCACCATCAAAATCATATCCGTACTCAAGGTAATCTTCAGGGTTCTGACTGTATTCCGTCTGCATTCCATATGTATATTGAGAGTATGGTTCGTCCTCCGGGTCAGGTCTATATTCCATTTGTGGATTTTGATAGGGGTTAGTTCTAAACGGTTTTTGTCCTTCTCCTGGTTGAAAGCCCATTTGTGAATTGCCATGCTGATATGGTGAATATAACTCTTCCCCTTGTTCAGCCCCACCATGTCCCATTTGAGGGTTTCCGTAAGAGTATGGTGAGAATGGTTCTTCATATTGGCCGCCTGGACTATTGTATCCCATTTGTAGATTTCGGTAAGAATATGGTGCGTAAGATTCTTCTGTTTGGCGTGAATGTCCAAATGAGCCAGAATCATAAGAGTCTTCCCCATACATATCAAGGCCTTGCATACGTGATTCTGTTGCCATATCTTGATCAAAATTTCCTTTCTTATTTTGTTCGACATCAATACCATTAGCTGTCAATTCTGAAAATTTGATAGGACAAGGTCCTTCTTCACCAGTGTGACCAGCTTGATTACATTTCCAAATATAATCTTCCATGGATTGAATTGTACCAGTCCATAATGTTGTTCCAACTGGAATATCTGGATTAAACCACGTTTCAGTCGAAAATGCCTCTCTCGTACCTCCACTAATTTCAGTAACACCATGGGAATATATTCCTCCTAAGAAGACAATGGCAGAATATTTATTTGGTTTTAGATGAGTTCTCTTACCATTATTATCATCTAAATAAAGATATCCACCTTCATAATCGTCGGGTGCAGAAAATGCGTAATTGAGAGTATAAGCTGTGGTTGCCCCATCTGTATGTTTTGCCAAAGATGGAAAGTCTTTATATGTTAAATGTTCACAAGCCTTGAATCCCAAATGATCTGGATCAGGATGCATCAATCCACGTTCTAGTCCAAATTTATTCAGTCTGATTTCGTCTCTGATTGTAAGTTGGTTCCATCCAGCAGCTTCATACGCGAATTTAAGAGTACGGTGCATATCTTCTACAACATCGGGAAGAAAAACATTAATCAAGGGGGCAAGATGTGTTGGACTATTGCCTCCTAGGCCAGGGTCCTCTGATAAACCAAGTTCTAAATACATCGGTCGTTTTTCATGTAGAGAAGGAATGTGAGTTTGGATGCAAGTTGTTAATATTTTGACTGCTTTCACATGTATGGGTGAAATTGCATTTTTTACTTCCACTAGAATTACGTTTCCTGTCCAGTTATCTGGATCGTCTACAATACGTCTCCCCACTTCTCTATTACTGGGATGAAGCTTCATCATTTCAAACTCTTCTATTGATATGTGTTTTTTCAAGCAGTCTTGTACAATCGAATACTTCTCTTCTCCTTCCATTACAAGAGTTTTTTGAACCTTGTGATGTTTCCAGAAACGATCACGTTTACCCACATATTCTGGTAGCTGACCTTTGACATTAATAATAATATGACTGATGCATAATACTGCTATTGTCAAAGCTGACGATGGCATCATAATTGTTACTTTTATCTTTTGCCTTTTTGAAACGAGAAATGAATATATTGAAATGCCAACAGTCTCTCGATTCTTATGAAGAAAAAATTATGATTTTTGATTTTGTTGGTCTCTTTTTATGTTGAACGTTGCTTCCAATATGGCTCACTGTTGGAAGATGTATGAGTGTGCAGGATAGCTATATCCTACAAAAGGAACAAAAGGACTGCAAAAAAAATCCTCATATTAGTTTTAGGACTGCATAAAATGTGGAATGGCAACGGTAGTATTTATATGGAGCACAATTAGTAAGTAGAGTTTGAATCCCATTTAATCAATAGGCAGAAAAAACAAAGAATTATGGTGCTAAGGTTTTTTTATATAGAGCTAAATTTGACAACATAGGTAAATTGATGATACAACTTAACCATAGTGACATTAAAAATGACATCAGATCTCTTTAGATAATTCAAAATCCTTGTATCTATGTAAAAGATGTAACGGTGGAATATGCGTTGCAACGAATTAGTTTTCCTTATGTATATTGACAAACAGAATTAATTATCCACGTTTTCCATTAGACAAGAATAAAATTGGAAATTAGAAAATAAATAAAAATATAATATAACTACGTTTTCACAAAACAAAAATGCCAAATTCAAGATCATATGCTCTCACTTTGATGAACGTGCTGCAAAGGCATATAATGAGATATGGAGGTTTTTGAAATCTTGAATGCAAATTCAAATGGCTTTCAAATCAGTTTTTTTTGTTCTTTTCTTATGACTACTTGAGGGGAAAAAATCAGCTTTTGTTGCTGTGGTTCCTGGTGGAGCTGGGTTTAGGACCGAACAATGAGACAAAAGTTATCCAATCCTACATACTGGACAGTAGATAATCTACGATTTGGAATTCTTCTGCTTTTAAAAGCAAATTTACCGTATTGTAGTACTATACTACATACATCAGAATTAAGGTTTACATCGATATTCTGTTTAAGATAATTTTGGTGTGCATGCGTAGATGAAGATTTGGAAAAAAGAAGAACGTGTATCGCAATAAAATCAACACGTACCTCATCAATCAGGCCCATCATCAAGAAATTAACATCTGGGAAGGAATTTTTTCGAAGTCCTTTTCTAGTTCTTGTTATTAAAGAAATTCAAGAAAAACTACATTTCATTTCAACTATAGAAGATGCCTTTCACAAAATTAAGACGGTATTTGAGGATTGCAATAATCCTCTACTCCAATTCTCAATATTCTCTCGCTTTTGTACCATCTACAGCGACTTCTATTCAAACAAGATCATCAACCAGCAATGGGAGTTGCGACACCAGCCCCTCCCACACAGATTCATCATTTTCTTTAAATTTTGATGTCAGAGCACACTTCAACAAAAGAAGCAGACCCTCAGTTCGATTAAATGGGGTAAATGAATGGAGAGATACATTCTTTGATATTCCGTCTCCATCAGCAAAAGATGAGGGTTTACTCAGTGGTCTTGACGATAGTGGGATTCCACGAGAAGTAACGGTCCTACCATTTCCATATGAGGATGTTCTACTGCAAGGTGAAACGAAGCAACTTCGTCTATATGAGGATCGGTAAGTGACGCAATGAAATACTGAACAATATCTATACAAAACTTTATTCACCAAAACAACACAAATACTAAATAAATGAACAGATTCATCCAGCTTTTCGATGAATGCATGGAAAAACATAATGGTGTTGTGGCAATGGGTCTCATAGCTGATTCAGGTATAATCCAAACTGTACCTCTTTGTGAAGTGGAAGCATATAATCGCATGGAAGGATTTGGCATCTTTGTTACATTGCGCGTTGTTGCTCGTGGGGCATTAGTTGAATTAAAGCAACAAGAACCTTTCATTAAAGCTGTATGTATTGAAGTAATGGACAATGTTCCAGCGAATTTGGAGATTCCTAACATGATTGCTAGCAACATTGAAAACTTTATGATTTCATTATCTAGTTTGGAATACAAACTTGAAACAAATTCTGATAGAAAACGAAGCAATTATGACGATGTCAGTGATGAAGACATGAAAAGGAGAATGATAGATGCAGCACTGGTGAGTGAAATTATCAAATATTAATATTTCTTGACCTGGTGTATTTTTTGTGATTCGATTTTCTGATTATGTATATTACGCAAATGAACTATTCTGATAAATGATATATCCAAAAGGATGATGCATTTTATGGTGAAGGTAACGCTGGTTTTGATATTGAAGAGGAAGATGATGATGATTATGACGAGGATAATGATGATGATGAATTTTTTGACGAAAAACCAGACAGAAATTCTCAATTTAAAGAATCTTTTAAACAAGCTCAGGCTTGCGACACTCAGGGTTACATGATCTCTGGAAACCCAAAAGAAGGTGAACGTAGTGTTCAAGATTTAACAGCTTTAAGTTGGGCTGTTTTCTGCACAGATGATGTACAGGAAACAGTACGTGTCCAAGCGCTTGACAGTGATGATCTATTTGACCGACTAAAATTGGGTTCATATATGCTGAGAGAAAAGAAAGCAGAATTGGAGGCAAAACTTGCCTTGACAGATGTGAAATTAACTGATGAAGAGGATGATGATGAATAATAAATATGATGTGATCGTGAGTTCACTATTGAATCTAAGTACATATTAAATCAATTTAAGATACACCTTTGCTTTGGAATGCCGTGTTGTGGTCACTTTTACTTACTAGGAAAAACAATGCTTTGGATTCTTACATAAATTTTATGTCACATAAGAATACATCTAGTCTATAGAGGGATTTATTATCGTAGAATTAATATGCTTTTGATGTTTCGAATCTTTATCTTTAAGTTGTAAAAAATAGGTCCTAAAGTGTATAGTTCACAGTGCAACTAAATTATTACATTCTTATTTGATCGTTCGAATGTTACTAAGATTGACCAATAATTGTGTTGGATTATAAACATCTTGTTTGGTTGTGCTTGGATCCAAGAAGAAGGAATCCAATCCACAAGTAATACCAACATTCATCAAAGAAGCACGAATTATTCCCAGAACAGATGAACCTGCAAAATACATAACGTCACTGTATCTCTTTTGTTGCTGTTCTCGCAATAAAAGTTGTGCTCCTAAGGATATATCATCATCTACAGCAATTGTAACTACTTCTCCAAAATCATCCACTGGAATAGATATCTCCCAGTGTCCAATGAGACCTGCATCTTGAAGAGTTTGCAACGTCACACTAATCATCCCAAGTGCATCTAGTAACGATTCTTCGTTGTAATTTAAATCTGTTTTTTCCTCTGGTGTTAATTTAGGAAAAGGTGAAAAAAACGAATCACGATTTGCCTTGGACAATACAAGAGGATCTAATATACCACCACCACGAGATATCGGCAAATCATTTGCCTTTACTAATTGTTTTCCCCATTCCAATTCAAATTGATCTGCCAAATCCTTTTTGGTTTTGACGGAAGACGAACCCCCCTTATTACTGAAGAAAAAATTAGAAGTTGCCCGCATATAAACATAAAGGTCTTCATTGAATGATAGGCGTTTTCGAGCTTGTTCAGGACCATCTTCAATCTTTTTATTTTTATATGCGGCTCTTTCAAATGCAGGACCAACTAATTTCTTTACCTCCTTTATTTCATTTCGTAATACCTTCATATCTTCATTTGGATTCATATTCAAAACGACATTTTCACTTGATTCTAGCACTTGTTTTGCCATAACTTCATTTAATTCCTTAAGTGGGACAGGAGTACAAAGCCCCCCCAAAACAGGGTTTCCAATACGACTGCCATCCTTTCGAAAACCGTTATCGAACAAACGTCGATTGGTCACAGGATCACATTTTTGTTCGTCTCGTAAAGAGTCACTGAAACGTTCCCATTTTTCATCAAGCTTATCAGCTATTTGAGCTCCTCGTACGGTGGCTCGACGTGTTGCTACACCGATATCAGATTGTGTAATAGCATCCAATAGCACTCCTCCTTCCTTGGTGTCCGTTGATGGTGCAACTGCAGCATTTGCAATTGTGGGTAAAAGAATAGTTGTTAGTCCATAAACGAAGCTTCTTCTTGTGATTATGGATTTTATGCTGGGCTTGTACACTAGATTTTCGGAAGGAAGTTCTGGGTCGATGAGTGAGTGATGTCTATCATGTATTTTTAGTATTGAATGTTGGTATCTTTCTTTCTGCGCTGGATAAGGAGAAACGAAAGCAACGACACTTATACTGCTGAAGCAAAGGAGTGTGGCAATATTCATTAAAGAGCATATCATTTTTTCAAGATGTTGCTGAGAATTTTTGATGATAAAATTATTTGCTCTGGAATTTCTTTTACCCGTACGCATCAATGATTTCGAAGTTGGTACAGGAAGGTCTTGCTTGATGAAAAATATCAATTCATAACAGCATTATACATCTGAATTGATGCCTTATATGTAGTGTCCAGTCAGGATTTCTAACATTAATGATGACGAAAACGAAAATAAAAAAATGGGGGTATAATATCTCAATATTAACTAATATAGGAATGACACAATACCTGATTTGATGACATTTTTTAATACACGTTGTTGAAATACGTAAGGTCGGAAAATGTGTAAAAGGCGTAATCATTGATTACGTCACTCAATCCTCATGAAGATAAATTTCACCGAGAGAAAAACGTTTTACATCTCTTTCTGGACTCTTAGATACGTAGGCTTATGGTGGAAATAATCCAATCATACGAAAGAATGCGTAGACTTGAAGTGTTTTGATATCGTAATCCATTATTGAGTATTGTGGATACCATATATCAAAGCTCCACATGGCAACGAATAAAAATGTGGGCTTTTTAATATCAATTACGTGTATTGTGGTGCTTTTTTTGTATAGGTATACATATTGCTGATGACACGAGTGCATCATTTATTGGATTCTTGTTTTTCGAGAAAAAAATTGGACTGCTGTTCCTTCATTCTACCAATCTTAAGCCAAAACGTAGGATCAATCAATAGACTCTCCCTGCACATATTCATTCCAACCTTATCTACAATGTATAACAGAATCTCAAGACCCATCTGGATTTTTTCTATTACAAAACTTCACTCTACTTTATTGATAACATTATCATTCTTGCTATCATGGGTTTATTCCTCGCCCATTTGCCCCTCTGGAAATTGTTGTCCCTATTACGATGCACAAACACAGCAGTGCTATGATGTAGATCCCAACAATAGTAACAATATGCCATCACAACATGTTTCAAGAAATATTCCACGGGGAGGATCAGCAGCCACAGCTACCATGGATTCGTCTTCTTCTTCCTTGTCTCACAAATCCGATAAAGATGATTATTATGAAGAAATAGACTATGATTCCATCTCTTTGGCACTACGAATGACATGTGAACTAAACCGTCAATTAATGTATGGAACGAATGGAATGACGTGTGCTGGTGGACATACAGAACAAGTTGATCATATAGATTTTCCAGATTCATCTCAAACTTGGTTTCATTCCATACAACCTCCATCGTCACCTTCCTCGAATGCTGAATCTGATACGAATGCACCATCTTCCTTAGAAACATTGACTATATTTCATGCCAAGTCTCCTCGCACACTTTCATCTTCCAAGAAAAAACGAAAACTTCGTCTTAAGACTGGATGCGCTAGATGGGGACCAGGCTTAGCTCTGTATTTACGTCAATTGCATACATCTCTACAATGTCCACCTATTACCTTTGCATTAGCATTGATTTATCTGGATCGTGCCTGTTCTGCGGAAACTCAACGAAACTTATCAGTTGGAGCAATGGCATGTCCCCATTTGACACCAAGAACAGCACATCGATTAGTTTTAACAGCCATGGTGATTGCTTCTAAGGCTATGGATGCTACACCTACTACTCCCACAAAGGATGGAAAATCTGATAAATATATGAACCTATTACGTACATTTGGTATATCTGAAGCTGCATTACAGAATATGGAAACATGGATGCTACAAGCATTAGGGGAGAAGGGGACATGGGTAGATACAGAACGGATGAAAAATTTATGGACAGTTTGGCAATGTGCATTTTCAACAACAGCAGCAGATGGTGATAATAATGAAGAAGGTGGATCTAAACAGTTTATTGGGATTGGTTTGCAAAAGGAGTTGGAACGATTGTATCCCCCAGTAAATAAGCATGTACCAGAAATACAAGAAATTCATCCATCCATGCAGCAACAACAGCTACATTCTCAGTGGCAAGATTCAAGTCATTCAAATCCCAGAGTGGTTCATATACGACGGGAACAACATATAGTTCATGTTCGTCGTCCAGTGGATGATGCTCCAAATAATAGTTATCATAATAATGAGCATCCATCAGCATCTTATGCACAACCACAACAGCCTTCACAGGAGTATGCACCACTATCATCAAATCAAGTTCAAAATGGGTCCATGCATACACAAAACCCTACAAATATTGCTAACCATCATCCTCAACATCAGCAACAACAGCAACAGCCGCACCCACAATCCGATTATCTGGGACCATCAGGAGGTTATCTACGGGAAGAGAGTGATGCGAATCTCACAGAATACTATGCTCGTGCTTAAGCACAAGTGTGACCTCTCAGTCTTTTGGAATATAAAAGTATAGAATATTTGAATTGAAACATCTAGCAAAAACGTATTCGTTTGACTAAATAACGTTTGTTGTGATGCAAATTTAATAATAAATATGTTCAGAAACATCCAATCTAGTAGTTGGTAGCAAGCAAAAAAAAAAGATCTTGATGAAAAAAGTTTAGGTGTTTAGAATATACATTACAAAATAAGAAACGAAAGGATTGTTCTAAACAAATCAGAATTGGAATGAGCCACGAAACGCTGTATCAAAAGATCAGTTCGACTCAAGGTAGCACAAGTTTTTTGAGCTTTTTCAGCAATACTGGATGTTCTAGGCGTGGCGCGATGATGTTGGACCAATGCTCGTAACTTTATCAATATTTCGATTCGTGACCAACTTGGATCCAAATATTTCTTGGATAATGATTTCAAAGAAGAGAATTCTTCACAATTTTTACATAACTTAATTCGCCAATTATCACAAAGACTGCTTCGTCTCCCTCCTATGCAGTAAACTTTGTCCTTTATCAAAATGTAACCGTGATGTTCTAATGGAGAGATAGTTTCCACCATTTTATTCTTTGTCCATTTTTGCTTAAATGTATCAAAAAGAAAACAACGGGAAGTTTCTTTGCAGTTTATATCAGTGCAACCTATGACAACTATGAAGTTGCCAATTGTAACAGCACTACAATACATTAAATTTTCTGGGAGGGGGTGTGCTGGTCTCCATGTGCGGGACTGAATGTTGAATATATCCATGAATACTATAGGCTGAAATTGGCGAGAATATCCACCAAGAACATAAATCTCATTTCCACAAGCTGCAATAGATTTGATAGGACGTGGATCATCTAGCTTTGGTAATGCTTCCCAACAATTGTCGTCCGGATGAAATGTAAAGTTTTGATTTGAGCCATTGAATATGTAAAGAAGGTCACCATGAGCTAAAACTTCTCTCGCATAAAATCTTATAGGAGGGGTTGCTAGAGTGACCCATTTATTACATGTTGTGATGTCCATATATATCCCAGAACTGAAAAACTGATCAAATACAAAGAATTTCTTCTTGAGTACAGTTCCTCGACAAACTGACGAAAATCTGTGTGGTAAATCTGGCAAAGCTGTACATTTTCCATTTGTGATGTCATATTTTATGCAGGAATCCACTTTATTTGAATGTATCTGCCCCCCTGCCAAAAGAATATAACGATCTTGATACACACCCATTGCAAAATCGCTTCGTTTAAATATTTCATTGGTGCTTAAAGAAACCCATTTTTCTTTGTTTCGATCGAAGTCAAGTGAGTGTCTTGATTTAGGTGATACATTTTCTAAGGTCTCTCTCTTTCGTTTCAATCCATTTTTGTTTGTTTCCGTCATTATAATCGAATTGCATTGACCAGGATTTTTATTTTTCTAAAAAATAATAAAAAACAAATATATTTATTTAAATGAATAAATACAGTTTTTATGGTACCCAGTTTTTATTTAACATAAGAAAATCAATTCAATTCTTGCCGATATCTAAGTAATTCTATAAACCATATGGAAAAGCTTATCTATTGTTAGAGCGGAATTTCTTAGCACCTAATGTTCATCCTCTTATTAATTCATGTGGTCGATTCATTTTCATTAACAAATAGGAAACAAGAATGTGGCCGTTAGTAAAGCGTTCTTTTCAATATATATTTTATATCAACGATCACATTTTCAAATTCAAAGAATCTGAACAAAATCAATATATTCAATTTTACGAGAAACAACTCTGCTGTCACTGATTTGAGTCTATCTGAGATAGATTTAGGGAACAGAAAGAACATCAACACCTTATAAAAATATTCGCAGAAGATATAGAAAAAGAGTTTAAAAGATTTTGAATTGCAACTATAAGTAAGGATAATAGGATTTTCAATATTCTGACAATGGAAGCGGAAGTGGAAGGAGATAGAAAAGTCCTTGGTGTCATAGGTAGTACGAATGATCAGCTGGACAGCGAAACGTCTTACAAAGTATTTGATCATATTATCCGTGAGAATGGTAATGCAGATAGTGATGAAGAAAGTACAAAAGAAAATGCGAAAGAAAAAATATCCATGTCTGCAGAAAGTAAGATCGGTCAACGTCTTCCTCCTTTGAAACATCCAGTTTCAAAACTGAAACCTCCAAAACATTCTAGTACCAGAAAAGTTGCACCTAGTTTAGAAAAAAAGTTCATACCAGTAAAATCATCTGGATATGGAAAGACAACAAGATCTTCATCTGTTCCAAGAAATTCATCTTCAGGAGCGACTTCAAAAGCAGATGGTGGAGTTCGTGGTACATCTCGTCTGTTAAATTCTACCTCATCCTCTAAACTTAGAGCTCGATCTGTATCTGTTCCTCGTAGGATTAATAGTGCACCAGCATCTCCAGCTAAATCAAGAGATTCCTCTTCATCTCGATCCGGTTCAAGAATTCGATCCAATGCAGGGACTCGATTTAAGAATAATGAAAAATCATTATCAGGATCTACTTGGAAACAAGAACAACTCGAAATAAAACGGCGACGGCAACAAAATCGAATTCCAAAACATAGATCTCACAAACGTGTAAGTTCTGATTCAGGAATAGCATATGAACACGCATTGGAGAGTCCAAACAAGGCTTTAAAGAAAACTCAAATTTCTACTCCATTATCGACGAAAGAAGATGAGAGTCTACAATCAAGGACCCTAAATAATGATCCAAATTCTTCTAGCCACAAAAGTGTATCGTCCACTCCTATTGCAAAGATAAAGAAGGTGTTTAGAAGTATCAGTCCAAAGAGTAATAGAAACAAAGCACCAAAGACTCCTCTACAATCTCCCGGAACTTCTTGGTCAAAATCAGTTGAAATAAGCGCTATTGCTTCTGATTATTTTGATCGCAGAAAACTTGCTCTTACTGCTGATATTGCATCCATTGAGTCGCCTTCAGCAACTAAATTGGATATAAAAAATCTGGTCGAAGAAATTTTTGCTCCTGGAACAGGACTTACTGATGAAGAATTGCGGAGAGTTCTGAACTTGAAAATAAAACCTACTAAACAATGGGATTACAAGAAGAAAATTGAATCACAAACAGCGTTGATTAAAAAATTGCGTGACTCCTTAAACTCATTGCTCCAAGCCAAAAATAGATTGGTTAGCGCATCTGCAGAAAAAGAATTCAGTGCAAAAAGCACAAGGAATAGAGTAATTCGTAAAGCACAACTATATGAAGAAGAAAATTCCGTTTTTAAGTCAAAATTGAAAAACCTTGAAACGAAGTATTTGGATATGGACGAGAAATATAAAGAAAAAGAGAGAGAATTCTCACGGATTCAAGAAAAATTAACGTGTATGAATTCAGAATATGAAGCTTTGAAAGAGAAGTTTGAAGAGAGTGAACGTTCACGTACCCAAGTTGAAATTAATTTGGCTGTGCAGGAGGGAAGGTGCAAAGAGGCCTCAAAGCAAGCAGATAGGTAAGGTGTATCAATGCATTTGAATGTGTCTTTATCACATGTCCTCAATTATTGATTAATTTTTGTGTTTGCTTGCAGTTGGCGTGCTGAAATAGCAACAATCGAAGCATCAAAATCAGAAGCAATGAAAAAGGCTGAATCGAATATGGAACGTGAAGTTATTCAGCTACGAGAAGAGTGTGCATCGTTGCGAACAAAGATAGAATCGAGGGAAGAGGAATTGGGTCGCCTTGTTGATATTGACTCTGGAATAAATTCACCGGGAGTGTCACAGGTTGGAGAAGTCAAGAAAGAAATGGACCGATTGAGAGATCGAGAAAATGAGCTAGAGAATACTTTGCTTCTCAAAGATTCAGAAATAGAGAGAATAATTGCAGAAAAAGAAGCTGCAATTTCCAGGTCAAATTTGAAGGATTCTGATTTGAGTGAGCTTATGAAAGGATTGGGTGATATACAAAAATCTGGACAAGAACGAGAAGAAAAAGCAAATTTGTTAAGGATAGCTGCAGAAGATAAAGCTGGAGAAATTGAGGTGCTATTAACAGAAGCAAAAGGTGAAAATTCGATTCTCATACATGAGAAAAAAACGATGCAAGAAAACCTTAACAAGTTCCATGTAGACATTGAGTCTCTCGAAGAAACAATTTATGCGCTAAAAGAAGAAATTCAAAACCAAAAAGAGGAACGTAATTCCAAGGAAACGAATTTGCAAATTGAAAAGGAATTACGTAACAGAGCAGAATCCAAAGAAAAGGAGGAAAGAAATGAACGGATTGCTTTGTCAGCTCAAATGGTTGCAATGACTAAGGAACATGCACAAATAGAAGCTCAATTGAAAGAAGTTAATGATAGCCAGGAACGCCATTGGGAAGAGAAGTTAGCAGAAGAAAAAGAAAAAATTCGCGAAAAAGAAAATGAAAGTTCTCAAATGAAGGAAACAATAACATGTTTGGAAGGAGAAAGGAGTAGTTTGATGGAATCTCTAAGTGCAAAAAAGAACATGGCTGATGCAAAAAATGTTGAAGAAATTGGTAGATTGAATGGTGAATTAAGCGTTTTAAACACACGTCTGAAAGAAAGTGAAAAGCGTGCTACATCTTCTGGTTTATTAAGTGCTGAACAAATTAAATCACTACACGATGAGCTCAGAGAAGGGCAGGCGGAAAGAAGAAAGTAAGACAAACCACGAGTTACGTATTTATTTTCTACAACACTTTTTATTGATAACTTTTTGTTCTTCTTTCAAAAAAAGGATGCATAATACTATACAAGAACTCAGAGGAAATGTTCGAGTGTTCGCTAGAGTAAGACCATTTTTACCTGGAGACGGAGAAAACGAAGAACCTTGTGTAGTACCCAAAAATGAAAATGCACTTCAAATTGTAAGTTTTTTTATGAATAAAATATTTTGAACACGAGATTTATTATGAATATCTAACAAAAAATCCCATGCATGAATCATTCAAGGCACTGAACAGTGATATTCCTCAAGAACACAATTTTTCATTCGATAGGGTATTCCCACCGAGTGTAGGCCAAGAATCCATTTTTCAAGAGGTATCTGAACTAATTCAATCTGCCTTAGATGGATATAATGTGTGCCTATTCTCTTATGGACAGACAGGAAGTGGTAAAACTCATACGATGCAAGGCAGTGGCGTCGGGCAAATGAGAGGAATTATTCCTCGTGCCATTGAACAAGTTGGTAAATACAAAAAATGTTTAGAAAAAGATGGTTGGAAATATGAGATGAAAGTATCGTTCCTAGAGATATACAATGAAACAATCCGAGATTTGCTTCGGGAGGAAAAAGCGAGAGAATTGAAACATGAGATCAAAGTCAAGAGTAATGGGCAAAGGTATGTTTCTGATTTAACGATGAGGGAACTAGAACCAACTGATTTTGATGGTGTTAATGAGGTAATGAGAGTCGCAGCAAAACATCGTTCTATTGCATCCACAGACATGAATAGTACGTCAAGTAGGTCACATTCAGTATTCACGTTACACTTAACAGCGGTACATGCAAAACAAAAACAAACCTTACGAGGAACCCTCAATCTTGTTGATCTTGCTGGATCAGAACGATTAAATCGCTCTGGTGCTACAGGAGATCGTGCAAAAGAAGCAATGTCAATCAACAAAAGTTTAAGCAGTTTAACCGATGTTTTCACATCGATAGGGAAAAAAGCTAGCCATATCCCTTTTAGGAATTCAAAGTTAACATACCTTCTCCAACCAAGTCTAAGTGGTGATGGAAAAACTCTAATGATGGTCAATCTAAGTCCCACTTTCCAAAGCTACCAAGAATCTCTATGTTCTCTAAGGTTTGCATCGCAAGTTAACAAATGTGAGTTGGGTAAAGCAAGGAGAACTATTGAAGATGTGAAGAATGAGGATGATAAGAAAAGAACGAAAAATTATATGGCACCAAGTCCCCAAAGATATATCAAACGCAAGAAAGCACATTAGGAGGATTTTAAATTAACCAAGTCTATTATCATCGTTTCAGTTTTTGTTATGCTCTTATGAAAGTTCATTTGCTCTTTTTGCTTTTTTGGTGCTTCATATATAATTAAGCTAGTCTTCATAGAAAATTGAATACATTCACCTCACGAAATAAAACGTTCATATAGATTTTTGTTCATAAAGTCTTTGTTTTGTGAAGTTGCTTTGTTGCTTGAAATAAGTTTTAGATCCTATCTTTCTTTCATATTTGAGTCTCGATATTGAATTTATGACTAAAATTTAATTTGTAATTTTGTTTAAATGCTTCGTATCCTTTTCATATATTTTACGTAGACTTTATTCGTTCTTTTCAGACGCTGGTGTGCTGCATGTAAGAAGTGATAATGACAACATCATTACTCTAAGAATGTCACGATCGAAATGGTGGCACAACAAGTGCAAAGCAACTACTCTACATCTATTGCATGAAATACTTCTTCTAATATGCTTGTCGATTCTTACAACCTCCAGTATTATATGCATGTACGGTCAATCATTCGGGACGTGGGGGGATTATAAGGTCATATTGATATTGAATCTTTGGCTGTCTCGTCATCTAATTTTTAGAACGCTCTGCACAGGGGACACCAGCAATTCTTTTTTTTCGCCCTTTAAATATCCTTCGCAATCAAATTTATGGAATGAAATTTCAATAGGGCAGCTAGTAAGAAAATATTGCTCATCAGGTCAATATTTTGATGCTCCATCACGATCAGCTATTCTAAGCGCTTGTTCCGGTGGAGATCATCACCATGGAAACAGTCATCATAATGCTCATGGAATACTTAGTACGAATTTTGCCAACTCGTTTCCCTATCATTATATTGTTCTTCCACTGTTTCGGACCTACAATTGGGTTTTGTCCCTTAAGCAATCAGATTTGACCATGTTTCAATTTAAAAATGGCAAGCAGAGAAAAAAACAGAATAATAAAGGTAGCAGTGGTGGAGAAAGTCATCCAGATTCTGGAAATAATCATCAATCTTTATCACGTAAGCAACGGATGAAAAATTCCAATTTTAGTTCGAGCAGTAATCATCGAATGGCACATAATCAACAAAAACTACTCTCTTCGAAAGTATACAAACAGTTAGAAAAGCTATGGGAAAATCTACCTCCTCCACAGCTTTTGTTCGCTTTTACAACGGGGATAATATGCATTGCTATTATTGTTTCTTTCCATCCAAATACCTACAATTTAAATGTGCACACGAATACAGCAGTTATAAATCCAACCTCCAACTATTTTTTTGCCCAAACTTCTAACAATAGGGGTAACATGTACCACAGACATCAAAACTCTCATTCACAGCAGCATATGGCTTCTAACAGTAAACATACCAAAAATATGAACATTAATTTGAATCAACCACCCCATCCAGATTCGAATACGAATATGGCTCCATATTTGATCGATTACATGCAACAAAAACGGTTTTCCTTTTTTGATCCATTCGATTTTCGTTCAACAAATCCTGGTATTATTCCATTGTTCCTCTTTATTGCAGCATGTGGAACTTTGAGTTCTTTGGTCTTATATGGGCGAGTAATCTTGCCCATTCCTGATTTGACATCTGGTTGTAATGTAGTGGAAAATGTGCAGACCCTAACAAATAAGCATAACCAAAGCAATCAACAACAACGTTCTCGATCACGACATAACCCTTCTTCAGGAGGAGGAATATTATCTTCAATGAACCTAACTTCCAACTCTAAAAGTGCAAATTTTTCCTCATCGTCCTCCAACAAGAAAACGGATAAAGATTCGTCCTGGGCAGAGACGTACAAATCCATTCAGCGCGAAAATAGATTAGTCATGTTGAGTAAGGTGTTATTGCTACGGACCATTGAGAATGTATTTGTATGTGCCGTTTTACCTCAGTCTTTCATGGTGTGCAAGATCACCAAACATTGTGATCCTTATCCTTTGCTTTGGGAACGAGCCGCATCTTTTTCCTTGGATCCCTGGAGAGTTGTTGGTCAACATGGTATTGGTGCAGATGCATCCATCACAACATCGTTTGAATCTATTCGTGTGGATTCTTGGGTTAAGTTTTACGTTGCGGCTAGTGTTATTTTGACGACGTTGTCTATTCTTCTGGCACAAGCTGTAACCTTAGACAAAGGCTTTTTATCAAGTATTGGATACTTAAGTGGGGAATCAATATTTGCCAACGATGAAGCAAGTAATTCTCCTGAGTTTGGAGACAAGCAACTTAATAATAACACTAATCGTCGTAATAAGAAGGGAAATAGTCACAATCATAAAAACAGCGACAACAGTACAAAAGTTTCTGCAGATGTAGATATGGATGAGTTGAACATCTTCTTGAGATCAGCGCGTTTCATCTTTCAGTATGACTATGGTCATCCCACTACTTCTTCTGTAGTGTCTGTTGCCTCAATGTTTCAAATGGGTTTCATAGTCATATTGATCAATGTATTCATATATTATGATTCAGTGGGATATGATAGTAAGGCATTGGCTCTAACAATTATATCGAACGTTATAGCAAGCTCCGCCACATGTTGTATCGGCACAATGGATTTCAATGAGTTGAAACGATTGAGCTTAGAACTTTCTGGTGCACCCTCACTTTATTGAGTTTATAAAATTTACAAAAAATCGAAATGATGTCTGCATTACATTGCAACCCTAAGAAACAAAGTATCTTCTTGGGGTAAGGTGAATATTCGGCAGCTTCTTTATTGGAAGTAAAGGTTATAAAAATAAGAATCTAAAAAAAAGACACAAGAATAATCGTTTGTAGCTAAAATTACCCATGCTATTAATCCTTCTTCTCTCTCAATATTGATCGTATATTTTTCCTAAAATCTCTTTCGAATTTGAAAGCAATAATTGCGGTGCAAAGTAAACATGATAAACCGACAGCAACATGTTTTGTAGCTGCAACCAACCACACTTTTGTGATTTTACCGAGTGTATTTTCCGACATCAAAATTTCAGTTTGCATAGATTTTTGTGATTTGACGGTGATCAAAAACGTTACAATAAAGCTCATAAAAACGATCGGGCGAGGAAAGAATTTCTTAAGTAGCCTTTTGGCAGTTTTTACTTTGCTTGGTCTATTCTGTGATGCACTAGTGGAGAGTAACCTTTGCTCGTGAGAATAGAAATATGAAGTGACAAAGTTGATAGAATAGATAGATCTAAGCATCATACCAAGCCCATTAGCAGCGACAAGTCCAATAGTTCCTTTCCGGTTCACGAAAATGGGAGAGATCATCGCAAAGATTGTCCCAACTTTGTGAACGACAAATGATTGAAAGTTTCAGGAAGGAAATTCTATTTGAATATCATATCAAACCTCAAACTATACTTACCCAATGCGTGAGCAACCCCTAACTTTCCAACTTCTCTTCCGGACTTTGCTACTCCATATACAAAAGCCTCAGTGGTTCCATTCAAAGCAAGGAATGCAGTGTATATACAAAAAGCTGAAAGTGCTCTACTTGCTTCTATATTGCTTCCCCATTTGTTTCCTGCTAGTAGGGTTAGAAGTATCCCCGTATAATTACTTGCAATACAGGAGAACAAAAATCCAATGTATAAGACTAGTTTCAATAATACACATAAGGATTGTTCGAGGTCATTTAATGCTCTCGAAGATTCCTCCTCGAGTTTTGTTTCTGTGTTTTGTTTGTCTTTGTTGGTCTTAATTGAAATAAGTTTTTCTTGATTTGAAAACAGCAATCTTGCATTTTCCTCCAAAGGTTGGAACAGAAGACGTGACGCCATTCCACCGTAAGAACTGGCCATGGCATAGACACCTTGATCATAACCATCTGCCAATGCTGTTAAAATGATTCGATCCCCTTCTGTTAATAAATGCTTGAAAATTCCCTGCAACGTGAAAATAGAGGTCAATTTCAAAGCTTGGCGATCTAACAAATAATTCCCGTCGTTGTCATTAGTCGAGAGTGAAGGCCAAGTAATGAGTTTCCATTTTCGTTTGTACATAACACAAGCTAATGCTAGGGAATACATCATTTGGGCTATACCAAACGCTGAAACAGGCCATTGTTCTGATACCAAGGATAAATTCAACAATAGCACAGCTGTTGCTGCTTTTGCTAACGCAGCAGTACCTTCTGCAGCAGCCCGGGTTTCGACATCTAAGTCTTGCATAGCTTTTATAATGAGCGGTTCTGCCAATATCTCTATGAAAGCAGCAATGCAATAAAATGTACCTGCTAATTGATAATCAAGAATAGATGATGAATCATTTTCTTTCATGGAGGATTGCATATGATAACAGGAATACATGTGCACAAAAAAAGCGATTAAGGATAGAATTCCACCGACAGGAATTGAAAGCCAAGAAACATTGACTATGCCCTGAGCATTCGATTTTTGACCAGCTTCGCCTTCATTCATTTGCTTAGAATCTGTTTTTAATAGAGCTAAACGAAAGCCCTCTCTTCCAATAAACAAGGCTGTATTCAATAAAAGTTCTAGACGGATGGAAGCACGACCTAATACCACTGGATCGACAAATCGAAATGTCACTTGAGATAATGAGAAGGATATGATTCGGAGTATAAACCCATAAAGGGTCCCTCTAACTGCTGCTCTCCCAGCGGAATTTCCCTCATTGTTTGTCATGGATGTTTGTTGAGACGCAAACATTTTGAACGATGGATATGGGACTCAATATTTTTTGGTTGGGATAATAATAAATCATGGGTGTGAAACAAAATCAATATTCATCTCATCTGAATTTTGATTGATAACTTAGTATAGGAAAGAATAGATTCAACTGTTTCGAGAATCATTTTGAAATTAATAAAGGTATTATACAAGATAGAAAAAGGATCCATATTATATACAGCATCATTGCTTCAAAACATAGAATTCCTCTACAAAATGTATGTGGCACAATGGAAAGAAAAAAATTCAAGTTCAAAATATTTTAAAAAGAAATTATTCTCATACATGCAATTAAGATCCAAAGGTGTTTTGCATTTGTTGTAATGATTGCTGTTGCGCAGCTTGAGCTTCATTTGCCTTTTGAAGAATTTTCCCTACTTTATCATGTGCTTCCAAAAACTTTGATACACAACGATCTGTGCAACTCATTTCTCCCAAAGCTAAATCAGCATCTATATATTATGCACGAAATTTAAGAGAAAAGAGATTAGATTTGGAATGTGTGACTGGATATCATCTTATTGCAATGAGCGTATATTCCAGAAATACAACTTACCTCGATGTCTGAAATGATAATTTAAAGTTGATTTATGATTTGAATTGAAGAAAAAGTATTGTTGTGAGACCAATTGGTTAGCTTTATCTCCTCTAGTATGTTTTTTCCGCTTTTTATGGCTTGAAATAATGAAAATTTTAAATCCAATATTCTAACTATTTCACTTACTTTCTTGAAGCACACTTTTCAAAGCAAGTTCGAGACAATTTATTGAACAGATCCGTGTACATTTCCATCTCTACAGTGGCTGATTTTTATGATTGGATGTGGGTTGGATATGGCATTGGAAACAATTAAAAAGATTATTGTAAGTGTAAGGGATACAGAAATCTCCTGCAACGATCCAAATATATGGAACTCACCAGCAAACAAAGGGTCTGGTCCTGTGGGTGCCTCTTGCTTCTTGAAAAAATCCATTCTTTCTTATAAGAGTACCTCTTAGCAAATTATTGTAGGGTAGGTATGTTAAGCTTTCAACTTCTGTTGATAGGAAGTTCCTTGTGGAGTGATTTTTAGTTGTATCACAAACGCTCTGGTTTCTTTCTTTGGAGAACCTTATCCAACCCTACGTGTGATTCTTTATTGTTTTCTTTATTTTTCATATTTTTTTTAATTTTCAGCATTTCAGTGGTTTTGAAATTACACAGAAAGTCTACTGTTGCTGTGGTACTTGGGATTTACCTGAGTGATAATTTTCTTTTTCAAAATTTATTATTGATTTCATGGGCACCATCAAACATTATTAAGCGTACGTTCATTTCTGTGTAAAACATGATAGTCATCACTTTCACTTCCGTTGCTGATATCAATTTATTGAATGGTTTTAACTTGATGACATCAAGAATACCATTGCACAACTAAAAATTATTTCGACTCAATAGAACATTCTTACTTCGTTGCAAGAAAAACAAAAACACGATCCCAATTTTATTAATGACTTCAACATCCACATCTTCAACCACTTCAACTGTTCTTTTTGAGACAGATATGATTCCTATAATGGAGAAAAGTGAAGAGATGCTTCATCTTTTAAATCAATATACTCGAGAAATCCACGACATGATGCAAAAACCATCCCAAGATGAAGATGAAAGTACTCTATCTCAAATTATGCAAAGTGAACTTGATAAACCTATGTCGAAAATACATACAAAGATACGGCATATCTCTCAAGTCGGTGATGATCTGATACATTCATGGCACAACATAACAAATAACAACAAGCTCGAAAATACAACCAGAAATAACGATAGTGCTGTAAATGATTCGCAAACGAATATATCTGATTTTCGATCGGTTTACATGAATCTTGTCACTGATGCATTTAGTGATGAATTGGATGCTTTGCGTTCTAATAGTAATAACATCACATCTAATGAAATTCCTTCTCAAAACTCGATTTCCAAAGCATCCAAAAAGCGAAAGAAGAAAGAAACAAGTACAGAAACCTTTCATGCCATTGACTCGAACCATACATCCATGAAGGAACCAGTTATTGATATTAATGTTTTAGTCGATTGTCTTGAATCAGGAATGAATGTCTTTACAAAAGAGGAACGAGAACTCGTGATGGGCTCATCCATCAATGAAGCATGAGTTCGTTTCTTCATTTTGTAGTCATGATTAGGGAGTTCATCTTTATGTTCACAATACTACAAAATGAACAATAAATTTTGGATGATATTCTATTTCATCGCCTGTTTGAAAATTACAAATGTGATGAATGATGGTGCTCATTGAATGAAAAAATATTGTGAGCCAGAGCGCAGTCTTGAAATCCCTTTTCTAGTTATTTTAAAATACATAATAATAATAAGAGAGTCTTCGTCAGTCTTATTTATACTTTAATCTAATGACCAGCCGACAATCTTCCGTCACTTTTTCCAACCTTTAATCTAGTTGTGAATTTTTTAGAAGTGAATTGATTTCGCTCTGCACTGTTCTTGGAGGTAATCACTCGGGATGAACTATTCAGTTCACAATTGCTGCATTGTGGTTTCAGATGTGTTGTCAGATCTTTCTGACAAACAGCAAAAGCTTTTATCACGACAAGATATTTGATTTCTTTCTCGACGATACATTGAGGCTCTATAACCTGATATAGAGATTGATATCGTAATCATAACATGACTTATGAAAACAGAATTGCCACTACCGTACCCTATATACAATGCAATCTAACTAATATTCATGTAGGAGTATTTATTTAGATAGATTTGTACTCTCTAGGACATTTTAATCATACTTCTTTTGATATCCACATGCACGATTATGAAATTACTAAATACCTATTCAACAATAAGACGAGCATAATCTGCGACAGGTTTTCATATTGAATAAATTTCGAGTACTAACAGCAGCCCACCACGAAAATGAAATTTCCAGGGGGATTTCTATACAATCATGGATTGTTCATCTCGCTTGCCCTTACTGTTCTTTGTGTCAGTGAAACAGCAAATGCAACGAAACACCTTTTTCAAACCCTGAGTGATCGTCGTTATATTATTGCTCCTATCGGAGAGCCCTTTGGTTTCAAGAAAGGAGGAAAAATTACCTTCGCCGTGAACGATTTCAAAATGACAGTATCAAATTCAATGGCAAAAAAAGGGAAAAAAGCAAAAGAAGGGGGGGCAGGTTTTTTTTCTTCAGGAAAATCTTCTTCTGGAAGTCCTGTGGATGAAGGTGAGACATCATCATTTACCGGCGTGTTCATGCTAAAACAATTTTCTACAGACAGCGAATTCCTCCGTTTTCAAGAGGAAATCGTTGAAGATCCAACGCAATGCTTGTACAACAACTTTCGAAATCCCGAGAAACGTCGCAAATTAGATTTCACGGATGACTTCGATTATGGATACGTTGATGATCAATTCGAATCGTCCGAGGGGATTTTTGATGACACCCTTGAACCATTTGACGACTATTACTATATGGCTGAGCCGCCGAGTATTGAGATTGATGACATATATAGTCTTGAGGATCTCACCGGTGACGATGATGAATCATTGGGTGATGATGGGTACTACAATTTTTTACTTGAAGAAAATGTTGCTGCTGAGTCCGAAGACGATACGATAGATTTTGAAGATACATTCATTAATTCTGCTAAGGATCCAGATGTTGTAAATGATGGCATCTTCTTGTCTATGGAAAATAAAGCATTATGGGAAATACAAGCTGGAGAAAAAGGAGCTCCCGCATTGACTCATACATTTACGGCAGCTGAAGAAGGCCTTTATGTTTTAATATATCAGGTTTGTCCCTCAAGTAACACACAAATGTTCTCTCAAGTACGGTCTTCATTCAAACTTAAATTGCAGACGCAAAATGTCGACAAATTTGGTCGTATCTCCTACCTGACTGCAGGAGATTTACATTTGCCCCTTATTTACTTCTTCTGGAGTGTTTGCTATTTCGTTGTGGCATATTTTTGGAATGGAGTTTTAAGTCAAAAAAATAAAAACGGAAAGGTGGATGTGAAGGCTGTCCATCATTTGATGACTGCAGTGGTGATTGTGAAAGGTATTGCAGTTATGCTAGAATCGATCAGGTTCCACTTTATTTCAGTAAAGGGACACGCAGAATTTTTTTCGTTCCTCTATTATGCTTTTGCTTTTTTCAAGGCAGTTCTACTCTTTTCAGTCGTTCTATTACTTGGTAGTGGATGGTCCCTTGTACGATCTTTTCTATTCTATAAAGAAAAAACGATTATATTGACTGTCCTTCTTCTTCAAGTCATGAACAACTTCGCCGTTATTTTCATTCTGTCAGACACAGAAGGAGAAAAGCAATACCAAAATTGGGATGGTATTTCTAAACTTATAGATATTGTTTGCTGTTGTTTGGTAATGCTTCCAATTGTGTGGCAAGTTAGTGCTTTGGAGGCGCAACCTGACAGTGAGGAAAAAAGTCAAACCTTAAGGAAGCTCAAATTATTTAGGTCATTTTATCTACTTGTTATGACATGGATATACTTTACAAGGGTAGTGGTTTACCTCGTGAAAACCATTCTTTCATACAAATACACTTGGGTCAGCTCTTACATCGAAGAATTAGGGACGGTTGTTTTTTTTGTGTTGACAGGATACTATTTCCGTCCAGAAATTCGAAAGAATATTTCTCTTGGAGAGAATAAGGTAAATGGTTCTGACGAAGATGCAGAATATGGAGAAGTTGACCCATTATTTGATGCAGGAGAAGTTGAACTTCCCGGACAGAAACATAGTATAGATTAGAAAAGTCGGTTTGAGGCTAGATGTTAGTAATGATAGGCAAAAATATCTCGCATGGTACTACCAGTAGTTAATCGTTCATCTTGCTAATTATTTAATAATTTTATCATAATACTTTTAGATTTGACAAATGGGGTTGATACGTTGGTTTAATTCTGTACATTACTTGACTTGAAAGTTTTTGAAAAGGAAGATTATTGAAGTTGAGTTTAAGTACCAAAACCTCTTAATAGAATATCTTTTTGTCACTGTTTTGGTTGCAATTCGTCAGTATATTCCTTTCTAGAAAAAGAATCATACCTTCATTTCAAAAAAAGTGGAATCGAATCATTTAATAAGTATACCAATAAATTACACAAAATCAAAATTCCCCATTTTTTTCGGAATAGATGTAGTTGAAAAGAGATTCATTTGAATTGTAATGTTATTTCCACAGATATGTTGCAAATTGTCATGTACAAAAGAAATAATCAAGAAAAGGCTGCGAAATTTTGATAATGAAATCAAATAGATTTTGCAAGCAGTGGGACTAGGGAGGAGTCCCGTTAGCGACTGGCATCCACAGGATAGTTGGTAACACACGCCATGACATGGAAAAAGCTTTGCAAAAAAATATCAATTTGGAAAAATTCACATATCGGGAAAGAAAAAAGATGATGAGAAGTCCAAATCCAAGCTCAATATCAGCTCAAGCAGTGTGTACCCCCTTGTCATACACAGCACAATGCGCAGGATATAATAATGATTAAATGAATTAAATCATCATTTACGCGCCATATATATATATATAAAGAAATAAATAAATAAATAAATAACACAACTGGTTCAGATCCATGTTCAAGGGCAAGACAATGACGTAGTTAGATCTTTTAGATCAGCTTTTTTATATTTCGCATCTAGAATCTTTTTGATTTTCTTGCATCATGTACAGGTTTTGATTCACAAATTGTTAAATTTTGTATTATTGATAGGATTCATATCAATTTCCACGTGTTTGTATCCAGGAGAAAGTGAATATGTTCAAAAAATGCAATACTGACCAAATTTATGATGAAGCGGGGTTAAATGTGGCTGCAGTGTCAAATATCATTACTCCGATAAAAAATAATGTGATAGATGCTTGCAAACCACCTGAAGTGGAGAAGGTTGTTCAGAATACTACCCCTATGAAACACCAGATGCGTCATTCTTATACTGCAAGACTGCGCTTACATATAACGGAAGTAGGGCGATCAGAAAAGTTTTTGCATCCAAAGATTTAGAGTTAGATAAGAGTTCAAAAAGAGGTTCATTTGTGAGGAAAGTTGACAAGAGATTAGGAATGGTTATCACAAGATGGAAGGACTCTAAGGTCCTTCAAACTATTAGCACTGTGATGATAACAAAGGGACTTATCTCAATCACCAGAAGGACTGTTCCCAAGCAAATTGATGTTGTAGTGCCTAATGATGTTGAAAAATATCAGAATTATATGGGAGGTGTTGATAGAGGAGATCAGCATAGAGTTATGGGTGCAGGAATTTCTAATGTTGCCCATTTCAAGAAATGGTACAAGAAGGCTTACCTTGGAATCGCCAATTGTTGCATGTTAAATGTTTTTTCTGCATGGAATCTTTCTGTGGGATATGCAGGAGTTTGAGGGGGGATCAAGACTCTTCTCCGTCTTGTTAAATGGGAATTCTATGCAGTTGCAGCAGAGGAACTTATGGCATATGTGGATGTTGATGAATTAAAACATTCCACAGTAGCCGTTATTGAAAATTCTTCCTTGTTACATCACCCAGAAGTTGTCTGATCAAGAAACTATTCTGAGAATGAGCTAAATTGTCCATCATGTGCTATATGCAATATGGAAGAAAGTGTTGCAAGAAAAAATTTTAATTCTGACAACAAAAAAGGGCGAAAATATTCCAGAAGAACTAAATATTTGGCAACATGCACTCACCCAGACTGTAATATCAGTGCACATGTCTGCTCCCAGATGGGACAAGAACATCTTTCCTTCCAATGTTTAAAGGTATGTCTTGCTTTGATATTGCTCATTCTAAAGAATGTCAAAACCTGTTTACGACAATTTGTAGAAATGGAAAAGAATATATAAGAACAATACCATCACATAAGGTGGTTCAAGATCTAGAGGAACTATATCAACAAGACTTACCTAGGAGAAGTAGCCGTGGCCGACCTAGACTAGTTCAAGAAGAAGAAGAAGCTCCTCATAATCCTCCTGCTCTTACCGCCAATAGGAGGAGCATCCAAAATTCAACCCCTCCTCCCACAAACAAAAGCCCACCCAGAAAGAGAACCCCAAGTGAAATGACACCGCCACGCCACAGAATACGCCAGGGCAACCAGAAAAAAAAGTGATAAGGACAAAGGCGTCAAGGAAAAGAAAGAGAAGCAGTAGGTAGATAATAAATAGTAAACAAAATAGTCAATTGCGTACCTTGTAGTTATTGTGCAACTTGTTTTTTCGTCGTGCCTTTGCTGCTATAAACTTGACATGATTATTGCTCTCATTTCAATTATACATCAAAAAATCATAGCATATCAATATATTCATAATGGATAACTTCAGTTCTAACATGAAAACGATCAAGGAGGGAATTGATCCCAAAAACGTCACCAACAAAGAAGAAAAGACAATTTTCTCAACCAACAAAGCAAATAAGATTGATAAAAAGTTGACTTATCTAAAAAAAACGAAATATTCGGTATACTATTTAGAGGAATCATAACCTACTGGGTATACTACGCATAGTCCAAAATCAGTATACCGAATCGTAAATAAGTGCCATTAACAGAATGGCGTTAATTTGGATTATTTGAGTATCAAAGATTCCGTAGATTAGTTTCGAGGAATCGTACTTCCCCAACTGGATCTATGGTGCGAAGCACGAAATTTGTTAAGATTTAGGAGCCTTTTTTATTATTCAGAAACTTTGGATTGTTTCAACAATGGCATATTTATTGAAGAAACAATTTTTTCTTTTTTTGAAACACTTTCCCTATACAAAAATCTTTCCAGCATATTATTGATATTACGTCTGACAAGATTTTCATAGAATCAATTGTAAATGGCAACCAATATTCAACTGTATCGGACATATATATCCCGATAAAGAAAGACAAGAACTTGCAACTATTGGGCTCAGTTCAACGATGAAAATGGTATTCCTTATGATTTCGTACACGGCGACTTACGCCCTGGTAACATGATTGTAGACAGTAACGTAAAAGAAAATCTAAGAGTCAATATGATTGATTGCGGCTTGGTTGTTGAAATGGGACAAACGGACCACAAGAAAGTCAAGAAATCATTCACTAAGTAACTAACTACATAACAATTCGTTTTACATGTATGTTGAAAAGTAAGGTTTACCTTCATCAATTGACATCAATTATCCCTAACTTTTGTTAAATTTTGTGAAAGATGAGGATGCTTAATCTCGTTTGAGATGATGAGGATTTTCAAAGAATAATTAGAAATAGAGTATCTTATGTACGTAATGTGGAATTAAAAACCATCTCCTGCATCACATAAATAATCTTTGAAAGTGGAATTTTCTAATTAAATAAATTCACTTACTTAATGTTATTGATCATGACCACCACTGCTTAAAGAGTGGAATATTCTTATTTTGATTAGAAATACCCGTACAAAAATTGGTGGAATATTCCACTCCCTATGCAACAATTGGTGGAATAAAAACCCAAAAATTACCTATGATTTTTAGAAAGGTATGATTAGAGGCATGTGAACATCAATATAAGTTCTACAAAAAATACCACTCTGGTGGAATTTCCCAAATAATACAATGGTTTGCAGGCGGATAAACTTAGATATAGTAAACATGAGTGGAATGTAACATTCATTAAACTATCATTAACTTTTGGCACAGCTATATGGCAACACCGGTGTGAGTATCTCCACAATGAGAGCATGCTCTCGAACGAAAAACAGGTACGCGCATTAGCTTGGAAAATGAGAGTCAATTTGTGTGAAAATCCATGGAAGCTGAGGATGGAGCATAAGCATTTCATGAGACGGAAGAAAGAATTTTTCTAAAATCGACAGTTCGGAACCTTAATGGGTGGTTGGAGCGAGTTCTGTTAAGTATGCAACTTAATGAGGATAATGACCTGGCGACTAGGCAAGATATAAGAAGATGGATTATCTTACCAAGTGATGGGTATAGTAAACGAATACAATTCCCTAAGTCAATCGTAAAAAAGAAATATCGGCAACTCAAATTTCAAGATGCTTGGAGAATCGACGAAATGCGGCGAAATGGAAATAATTGAATCAACACTCAAGGGAAGCAAAATGTGGAACCAATAGTAGGAAGTAGTAGAAATGACCATGGAAAGGAAGACTCGCAAGAGATGAAAGAAAAATGAGACTTCCGAAATGATGAGGCAATAGAACGGGATCATATATCTGTTTAGGACAAACAACATATTGAAAAACATTCAAAGAAGAGTAACAACTGCTCCAATACGACAATGGTTTAAAATAATATTAGGTACATGGAAATGCGAAGAGAAAAATGTACCTAACAAAATGGAAGAAATAGTGTATGTTGAAAATATGGTGAACTTAGTAACATGTAAGCCAAATATGATGAGAGGAAGGGGGGATATAGGTGCATTGGTAGTGGAATCAGTTGGTAGTTGCGATAGTAGTAGTAGTGCAAAATCAATGATATTTGAAAGCATTGGAGGAATAAGTGAATCAATGAGTTCTTCTAGTTCCAGCGACGAATTAGGGGAGGATTTTGACCAATACTTCGAAATAAGATGCAACACGAGAAATCAGTGCGTACGGAACTTAATTTCAAGTGAGAATACCCGCCCAGAAATGGAAACGGAGGTCTTGCACGTACCTGTATGGAGAAATGTACCATTGCATCAATATTCTGTAGGGGGTGACTATGATGCAGGAATCGGATCGACGGGAAAAAACATGACTTAAGTCCAGTAAAAAGTGACAGAATTGAGAAGACGGCGATTATGTGTATAGAACGGTGAAGTTCTTGCCTTGGAGAGATGTTGTTAGAAGGGAGCCTGTATGAGGGCAGCAGCATCTCATCGGAAAGCAATCATGAAACAACATTTTACCCTGAGGAAGAGTAGGTAGACTCAAAGGAAGGAAGTGAGTTATGGGAAATTAAAATAGAGAATATGGAAATTTTAAGAATGAATGAGTTGAAGAAATCACGGAGTCTATCAATTTATGGAGCCGTTCTTCGTAAAACCAGTGCTTTTCAAGAAAAAATCAAACAAGAACAAGTTGGAGAATCCCAAATAGTTAGGGGATACTGCGATGTGTATCATTCTTTCGACCCTACTAATCAGAATGGAAAAATTTCACAGCATCGAGATCCAGAACTAGGAGAAAATTCAACATCGAGGAAACAAACTATAAGCTTTTTTGTTCAAGCGCGGGGAAATGCAAGCGGAACATAATTCATTACCAACAGACAACGCAACCAATGCCAAAGACATCATTGGAGAGATGAGAAACAAGAAACTTAGCTTTCGAAATAAGGTTGATTGCGACAAGCATGTATTGGAAAAGGCGGGTGAAAGAGGAAAATTCAACATTATAGGACAGCGACAATACTGCTGGCAAAACAATGGAGGTGAAACATGACAAGGGTATGGCAAGCGACAGGAAAATGCAAGCGGAACATAATTCATTATCAACAGACAACGCAACCAATGCCAAAGACATCATTGGAGAGATGAGAAACAAGAAACCTAGCTTTCGAAATAAGGTTGATTGCGACAAGCATGTATTGGAAAAGGCAGGTGAAAGAGGAAAATTCAACATTATAGGACAGCGACAATACTGCTGGCAAAACAATGGAGGTGAAACATGACAAGGGTATGGCAAGCGACACGAGCAATGAACAAGCAGACCAAACATCACGCAATGCAGGGATAAACTGGAATCGAGGACTTATCTGGGGATTCGAGTGAAAAAAATAATGTGTGTAAATTGGGGGAAGAACTTACAGATACAAAGGTTATTTCCTGTGTGGAGCGCTGGAAAGTCAATGGGAAAATTTCGACGGCCTCAAATTGGTCGTGATAATGAAAAAAAGTCAAAGAAAATGGACTTGAAAAAAATTGGAAGTGACATACGAAGGTGGATGACGTCAAAACGAATTAACAAAAATCCAGGGTGTGATAAACTTTATCCTATTTTTATAAAAAAAATAATGTAGAGTCCTAAGTACTGGGCTAATGTGTTACATACCCTCTACTTGTATGGTACTGTAACTTACACTAAAAATAGAAAATATTTGCATTGCATTGGTGCTCACTGAACCAGATTCAGACATGTTGTCTGCTTTCAAATCTGAGCCAACTTTGTCCACTAAGAAAAGGAAAGTTGGATTCCATATAGTTTATGCATAAGAATGCAAATGTGTGCTTTATAAACATTACATCAAACTGATAATTCCACAAGAGAAAGCATGAATACTAGTGTCCTAAAAACAATTATGCTTTTAGAGAATCAATGCAAAAATAAAACAGTGTCAGTGCATAAATAAATACATTTGTTTGTACATTCTAGAATCTCAATCTGGAGACATAGTTCAAGAAAAAAGTGAATTTTTAGTATAGCCGAGCGTAGCAGAAATGAGGGACACTACAGAAAAGAGAAAAAGTTTGATTGGATAGTTGCAGCAGTATTGGAGAATCAAATATGATAAGTATTATGTACTTTTTACCATATCTCAATTATCTCAACTACCCGACACAGAAAACCAGTCTTATACAATATCTCCTCAGGGATAAAAACCTACATTAGTGTGCCCTAAACAAATTTGACAGATGTTTGCAGAATGAGCATTATTTTTTACATTTTTCCTGGGTTACATTTCATATGAGTGGAATGACATGCATGAAATGTTTGACAACAATCAAAAATAAATTAATCAAGAAATCTCTCCACACATTACGATTGTCAGTGGACAACTAAAGTCACACGGATATTGTGTGCTTGTTCACAATCAATCTGGTGTAAGAGACGCTGTCAAATGTATAAGAAGGTTCCCGATCTTATGAAAAATTCCTACATTTGAAGGTTCTGAAACATTTAAAATACGCATTACCAACGACTTCATCAGATTGGTTAAAATCATTCGTAGAGCAGCGTGAACATATCATACAATCAAAACCAACTAGAATGGCACGAAAGGATTACAACCGCTCACAAAAATATTCAATGGAGGACCAACTTAAGAAATGGGAATTTATTGAGCTTGTCTTTCATTTTCTGGTTTTGCATGCTCCTGATTACTGCGCACAATTTTTCTTTTTTGATGCTTTGTATTGTGGGTCGTATATGTGTACTTTCCGATCACTCATCTAAATTTTGAAGACTAACATGAAAAGTCACAACTCTGTTGATAAATCGTCCTAATTTGGAGATAAAATAGTCTTTTAATTTTGGAAAATTATTCGACCTGCATTCAAAATTTTATGCTTAATGTAAACCCACATCAACCAAAACCTGTCATGTATTGGAATGAAGATGCAATTCTGAAAAAGAGTGGGCTAAATGATGAAGATACGTTCTTTGATCAGATCTCGTAAGACTGAGATTTTGTTGTTTTCTACTCCGAGTGACCTGAACTGGAATATATGTTGATTTTGAATTGAGTCTTCGATAGAAAATAATTTTCTAATAAGCTTCTATGTGAATGCACTATTTAGGACTCGATCAAATTCAAACATCTGCAAATTAAAAATCTGTTCTTAGAGTCCCGTAGAATTTTCTGTTTGGTACGGCACGAAGTCAATAAAAATAAAAGATGATATCGATTCATTTAATCCGTAAGAAAATGTTATTTTTCATTATGAATTAGCGTTTCAAATATCAATATGAGCCCTAATATAGAAATTACTTCCATAGTAAAAAACTCATTATTAGATGATGATATAAGTATGAGAATGTTCTTTTACGTTTAAGCTTAAATAACTTGGCGAAAACAATTCGAGATTACAATAACGACAGAGATCTTACATGAGTAGAAGACACAATTAGAAACATTTGAAATGACGTTATGGTTATACGCATCTATCTTGTATCGCAACTGATAACAATCATTCCATTTCTTCTTAAAAAATTCTCAACGCGAAATTCGAAACAAGGTGGGCGCTTCTTTCTACCGTAGATCAGAGGTTGCCAAGTCACACAAGACTTCTTCTATCATCATGGGTTGCGCAGATACTTCAATGTTCCCCATGAGAGATGATGGTGAATCGATGTGTGTGCAATGCTATAAAAAGTCAAAAGTTAATCTCTCAATAGATACAAATATAGTTCATTCGTCACATTCACCGTATCTTGGATCTTTTTTCTTTGCATCGCCGATGAATAAGACCAATTTGCAGCACAATCCAAATAATGATTACACATCAGCTGAATCAGATCTACAAACTAGCTCTACTGTTAGTTCTGATGAAGATCAAATATTTTTTCCTGAACAGGAATCTTTTCAACGCTATAAAAAAACTAGACCAATCGAAAATGCATCAAACACGTTACCATCCTTTCGGAGAGGCTGTCCGCTACACTTGAAAATAATTGAAAATTGTAGGGCAAATAATAGTATGTCATATGATAATTTTTCTTATGATCCCGATTTGAGCAGCGGGGAGTACGTGATTCAAACGAGTAATGGGGCGCCTTATGGTGGCGGTCTTCGATTCAAGCTAGGAGCTCAGTTTTCCTGGTTAGGAGATCAATGGGGAAGAGTCTTAGCAGCAACATGGTCGAGACGAACGAAATGTCCAAGTCATATCATTTATTCTGCTAAACCTTTCTTTCAAGGTCAACAACATAGCACTCAACGCTCTGTCAGTCCACCATCAGATAGAGATGATTCAGATTTTCGATTGTACCCATGGGCTCTGCTTAGAAAAGAGGGGCCAGCAATTGAAGATGCGGTAAATTTATATTTGGTAGATGTTCATGCTAGTCAAAAAACCGGCAAAGCTAATGAGAGTTTCGCAACAACATATAGTGAACAAAATGAGAGTATTTGTGGAAGTATCTTTTGCAAGGAACCATCCTATCAATCTATAACTAAGCTTCAAGAGGGTATTCATTCCCAAACTATCGTGTCCCGATTAAAGGCATACAAAAGCCCTGATCAATATGCAAAACACCACAAAAACTCAAGAAAAGAATCTGAAAAGGCCCTCCCTTGTGCTTTTGTCTTGAGGGACCCACTAATATTTGATGTGTTTGATGTCACAATAGCACCAGGTATTGATCCCTTACTTATCATATGTTGTCTAACGGTTCACACCAGAATGGATTTAGAAATAATGTTGGGACAAACTAGGTTCCAAAATGAAAGAATAGGAATGGTCTAAATGCGAAACAACTGTAAATTAGATATACTGTAAACAAAAATTGACTACATGGCAATAGGTAGTTTTTTAATTTGCATTCAATTTGATAAAATTATGTTTGGACAAGCTTGAAACAGGGCGTTACTGTGCATTTTACTGGGCTTATGCCATGTAGTGTTCTGATACAAGATGTAAAAGGAGGGGATTCGAGGACACATTTCCTTTGCTTTAGATTTTGGTAGTATATATGTAATCAAAATTCCACCCTCTCCTATTCGCACATAAATACACTGATCTCCTTTTTCCGGTTCAATACATAAAATAGGAGATGGATTACTAGATCTTGATTACAATGGTTTTTCAGCTTTGTATTTTAACAAGGCAATTCTGTATCTTGCATGGATTGAATTATATTTATCCTACGAAACCCAAAGATCGCGAGAGTTTTCGTTTCTTCACGAGCTTATCATAAAATCATTGAAAATACATGAAGAAAATTGTATTGTTTATGCACTTTCGTTCTTACAATTAAAAAAGTAAGGCTACATTGTAAGAACGAAAAATAAATCTTGATCTCGTTTGAAAAGATGATACCAAAATCTTTCTCAGCTAGTAAGGTAGCGCCTGTCTTGATCATATTTCTGTATGTTGGAGCTCAGTTGAAATCAGTTGAAAAAAAAACATCAATGGCTATTGTATTTTATATAGTACCACTTTTTCTGTTTTGCTGTGAAAGAAAGTTTTTTTGAATCATGAATAAACGTACGTTTGTTGATGATGTAAGCTTGTGTGAAGCAAAGCAAAGCAAAGCAAAACAAGGCAAAGCAAAGCAAGGCAAGGCAAAGCATATTTTTTGCATCGCATCATTTCTGCATTTCTCATAATAATAATATAAAGTCTACCGTATAGTACCTAAGACCATGAAATGCTAAATAAAAAACTAAAGTGGTGCAAACATAGTAGCTCTACGTAAAAAGTAATTACTTTTGTAGAACTTTCGTACGTTTTTGGTTTTGTACGTTTCGATCTACAGCGATATTTTCAATGGAATGCAATTTTGTTGATGAGATTTTGAAATCAACGTTCTCAACAACATATCTTTAAGTTCAAGGGTTGTAGACCCTGGTTCAATATTTGACGTTGTACAGGAAATCGATACTAAGTTGACGTAGAATGAACAATTTTTATGTTGCCGAGAGAACATCGATTGTTGAAATCCAAAAAAATCATATGTAATTTTGGCTTTTCACGTAAATAGTACATATCAAATTCTAACCTCTTTCTCGAAACAATGAAGTCCTTTGCACTCGCCTTGTCGGCTCTCATGGCCGGATCTGCCGCCGCCTTCACCCAAAGCGGTGTTTCATCTACACAAACTAGCCTCAATGCTATGCCCGACCGTTTGTGGGACACTATGGTGGATCCTTCTGAGCGATCAAAGGCCGTTCCTTTCCTTCCCCGTCCTATCAACCTTGACGGATCTATGGTAGGAGATGTTGGATTTGATCCAATGTATCTTTCTTCTATTCCCAAGGATTTCTCTGGTTTCATCCAGCCCCCTCAATGGGAAGAAAAAGGAATCCCCACTCTTTACTGGATGCGTGAAGCCGAGCTTAAGCACGGACGTGTTTGTATGCTTGCCTGGTTCGGATGGGTAGCCGCTGATGGTGGATTTGGCTTCCCCCTTCGCTTTCCCGGAGATATCTACTCTGTTGAAAGCGTCCCCAATTCTTACTCCGCCCATGATATCCTTGTCTCCCAAGGATCCATGGGATTCATGCTTGTAGCGGCTGCATTAGTTGAATTCTGCACAGGAGCCGTTCTTGTTGAGGTTGCCAAAGGAGAATCTGACCGTGAGGCTGGTGACTACGGTCTTGACCCTCTTAACTTCCTTAAGGATAAGTCTGAGGAAGAAGTTAACCGCATGAAGCTTCGTGAGATTAAGAACGCAAGACTTGCCATGCTTGCCTTCGCCGGAGTTGTTACTCAATCCGGATTGTCCGATGCCACTCACGACTTCCCATACTTCTAAATTGGCAATGTCTATACTTAAAAAAACACCATGTATAAGTATCATAATATACAGACGCGAATTCTTGATGACAATGCTTGTGTCAAGAAGAACTACAACAGCAAAAGTACTTGAGAATTTTAGAGACTAATCTCACGGACTTTTTTCGTTTCTGAGAGAGGTTTAACTATTATTGAAGAAGAGCTTGAACGCTAACAAATATGCTTTCTTAACATTCCTTCCGTAATTTTTATCTTTTTTCGACGATTCCACATAAAATAAAATAATCAAAGGAATATGGATAACTTTTCAACCATTAGAGAAACACATCACATTTTAAATTATATACATGTATCAAAATATGTGAATTCAATTCTAACAGGATAAAGTGAAATTTGTCAAAGGATATAATGATTGTAAGTCTATTAGAATTGCATGTGATGAATTCAAGGACTTTGGATATTCATCGAATGAATATCCTTATCTTATTTTGCCAAGTTGAAAGTAAGATTGACACAGTAACTTTGAACCAAAAATTTACATCATATTGTGCTACAAAGTTTCTACAATCCTCATTATTGCTGCACATTTACATGAAAAGATCGGGAACGAGGTGACTTCGACAAAGCTACATACCTAAGCCTCCCTATGACTATTCGTCAAGTACGTAAATTCTACGTAATCTATTCATTTTTCATGAACTTTTTGTTGAAACTGAAAGTTGAGCTTTTAGGTTGGCGTATCTTTCTACATATAGAATATATGCAAATTCATGTCAAAACATTTCTTCTCTGGCTTCTTTAAACGTACGTATGTCAAGTTCCAATCTAACTATTTGGGGGTAGAACTGCGTTTGACGAAGAAATCTTCGTAGACGAGCTTGAGTTTACCTATTTCTCACTTTACCGTCAACGATCAATTATTGAATAAATACCAACATGAAGACCTTCCAAATTGTTTCCTTCTTCGCTCTTGTAGCTTCTGCCATGGCCTTTGTGCCCAACCAAGCCTCCAAGGGTGCGTCTACTTCGCAGTTTCCAGAGCAGTAAATCGGCTCTTTCATTCGTCAGCTATTTCTTCAGTTGGTGGTTCTATTGTGATTTCGGATGAAACGGGTGGTCTTTGACACATTAAGTCAGGATACAAATTCTATCTCTCCTACATTCTAGAGAACAACTCTATGTTGATAAATCGACATGAGGACTTGAAAGAAACATTCATTAGAAATCCTAAGAACCAACTGAAGAAGACGACTTGAGCTGCTGACTCTATCTAATATATTCATGTCTCTTACTTACCTTCATTTTTGCTCTACTTTTTCATTTTTTCACAGCCTTCGACATCAAGACCGCCGCCTCCGCTGTATTCCCTGCCGCAGTTGCCGCCCCAGCTTTCGCCCTTGACTCTGTTGTTGACACCCTCCCAACAAACACCCTTGCTCTTGAGGTTCAATTCGGTGCCTACCTTGCCATTCTTCTTGGAACATTCCTTCCCGTTCTTTTCCTTATCAACCTTTACATCCAAACTGAATCCCGTAAGGCAGGAAAGGCTGGAGGACAAGATTCCGAGTAAATTCATCACCTACTCATTCCTATCACCAAGAGCACTTCTAAGGAAGGAAATTCATGCTGTCTTATAGGCACAACTTCCTCTCACGAAGAGTCTACTATTCAATAGAAATGGCCAATTGCATATAAAAGTACGTAATTGTGCGTTCCAATAGCAGTCAAATGCTATCTGACGCTATGGGAGGTCCCAAATAAAATAAAGTATTTACGGTTCTCCAAAATGAAAACTTATAGTTGGCGTTACATATTTTCTCGTTTGTATAGGATGTGCTTATGATAATTTACTCTAGAATATCTGTCTTTTTTTCATCTAGAATGATGTTGTGATCAAATGGGAATGATTTGGTCTCCTCAATTTGGAAGAATGGCAAATCACTACGAAATTATTGCAGGGCTTTTAAGAATTGAAGTGTATGGATATTATTTTATAAGTTTGAACGAACCAATTCATCAAAAATTTGATGCATGATTTGTTGAAGATCAACGTCTACCAACACCTTTTCTTCGTTTCCCTGACAACGATTTTCCACTCTTTCGGACGGCCCTTCCACCAGTGTATTTAGCTGTCGCCTCCCAAACATCAAATGGCATGAGGGGAGGACGGACTGAAATTCCTATTCCTTTTGGGATTGTAACTCGTATCTTCGCCGTTCCTGCACCTGTCACCGAAATCCATCCTAAACCACGAAGAGTAATATCAGCAGCTGCCTCTTTCCAACCAAACCCATCAATATCAATATCATGAGTCTCAAATTCACCAATTTCGGCCATTCGTTTGGCTCCATCACCAAGTGGTGGTGTCAATAGTTCACCTGCATGCTGAGCAATAAAGTCATCTGCTTTCTTGACGGAAGTGGGATGAAGTTTGATATCATTTGCGACAAAAAATGTAAATAGGAAAGGTTTACTATCACCAATTACTTCTATCCTGGCAAGTCCACCAACAAGAACACATTTCCCGGACTCAACGCGAAATGTGATGGGCTCTACTTGTCTATTGCAAAAACAGAAATATTGAAAAGAAAAAAAATTTTGTTAGTTTCCTCCCTAACTTACTGAGCTTCATTTTATAAAATACCATTAACTTACTTTTTTGGTACAACCATTTTTAATTCTTCTGGCGTGAGTAACTGTGTCAAAGTTCCTGGTACAAGAAGACCAGGAGTATCATATAAGCTCTTTCCACTTCCAATATCAACCTTTATAAACTTAAGTGTCGTTCCAGGTAAAGGACTTGTTGTAACAACTCCTTTCCGAGAATTGGCGTTTCCAGCTCTTTTTTTCTTATGAAACTTTTGTTTTTTTTCAGCATTTTTCTCTAAAATATGATTGATCATGGTACTTTTTCCAGCATTGGCTGCCCCTACAACATAAATGTCACATTCCATTTCTTCAGCTAGTTCTCTGGCTTTTGTCATCATTGCCGATAATCCAAATCCAGTTTTACAACTGACGAGACGAACAGCTCCTCCAATGTTCGCGAGACTCTTTATACCAAGATATTCCAACTCTCTTCGAACCCAATTCTCAGCTCGAACTTGTCCCATTTTGGATGGAAGAAGGTCAGCTTTATTGGCAGCTAAAATGACGGGATTATCACCCGCAATTGAGTCTAATTCTGGTAGGACTGATCCACTGAAATCGAATAAATCAACCAAGGCAATAATAACAGCTGTTTTCTCACGTATAGGCGTAAGCAGGTCACGGAAGGCTTCTTGTGATAGTAACGGTTCTTCTGTATGCCCTGGTCGTAAGGTTTCTTCTACAGTTCCATAATTTTGTAATTCATGACATCGTTTACAAATGGTTTTCTTTTGAGAAAGTTCGACAAGATCAAGTTCCAGTTCCTCTGCTAATGCAGCAATATCAATATCAGATGGTTCATTGCCTGGAATCATGGGATCGTCAGAAGTAGGTTCTGTTCCACTTGTTTGAATCAACCATTCAATTTCATCCTCTGGAGACCATTCAAATGCTTCTGCTTTTTCCTGCAATTTTTGCATTTCTTCGATTTTAGCTAATTTCATTTGAATTTCATGTTTGGCTTTGGGTAAATATCCAGGTTTAGTTGAATCTCTAGATTGGAAAGCAGACCCACATGCTGGACAAGTCCTAGCGTCTTCCACAAGTTTAAATGCATCTTGACGTGGAGTTTCATCATTACCAAATGGATTTTCTTCTCTTTGAAAACCCATATCTCGTAATTGTTCCGTCGATGCCGATTGAGAAAACTCCTCCATTTCGTCGGGGACGGTAATTCTTCCTAAATCCATATCCCGTTTTGCTGCAGCGATACGTTCTGCCATGCTTTGTTTACTTTGTAGATTAGGACCATCACCAACATCATCCTCCTCAAGTCCAAAATCAAGAAAATCATCATCGTCTTCGTCATCGAAATCTTCTCCAATAATATCATCATAGTCAAAATCATCCTCAAAGGTCCCATCATCTGCAAAGTACGCACTGCTTTCATCAAAGCCCTCTTTTTTTGCCATTTCATCAAATGCTGCCGTTAATGCATTAGCATCAAAATCTTTTTTCCAATTCGGGTTAACTTTAATTTTTTTTGATTTTGGTTTTTTCGGTGGCTTTTTTTCATTGTTGTTTGATGAATCTGTGGAAAAAAGGGCGGGTGTAATGCTGCTTCTACTTATACAAGTTTTGAAACGATGGATTGTTGGATTGCTGTATTGTTGGAACAAATACGAAGATGAACTTTTTCGAAGATTGGAAATGACTGTAAATGATGATACATGACGAGGGGCTACGGACACCAACGCTGCTTTGACTGAAAACATGACAAAACCCTTATGTAACAATTTCTTCCTTGTATTTTTTGTAGAGTTCTTCTTTCTCTTACTTCCGATTTGGGATTCAGTCTGATTCATTCCGTTGTTGAATCTGATATAAGAAGATGGGATGAACTGTGTTGATTATGTTTATTTTAGAATGTCACGATAAATTCAGAAGAATTTAGGAAGGTCTTTAGTTTTGAGATTGTGTTCTTTCGTTCAGTGTTCTCAATTCTGATGGTCGTTTTCACAATAGGTGATTAAGGTATGAGCATCAAAATTCTAAAGAATTATTATTCTAATTATGGATGGTGGTGTGAGATGGATGAAATGATTCAATTCATGATGTATCTACTAAAACTAACTAGGTGCGTTGGTGGTTGTCAACCGAAAATGATGCGAAGCATAGTTCCGTAGATAACACTATTCCTTAAAAAAGAACAAAATGAAAAATGGAAATAATCCGATAATTTCAATTAAAAGTTATATTACGTGGACTACTTTTCAAGGATCCATTTTTCTGCTTCAAGTCACTTTTTCCGAATTAAAGCGGAAACAAGAAAAAAGAAATTCGAAAGGATGAAGTCCTCTTTGCAGCATGTAATATCACTCGTGCTTACAGTCGTAAGCTTCTCAAATGCATTGGTCCCTTTGATTGATGGAGGGAAAACCATGCCCAAATTATATGATGGCTGGTTCAATGATCAAATTGCGAAACAAGCGAATACTGCCTTATCTAGGGCCATTGCTGCAGGAAAGGTATGTAACAAAAGTTTTCAATGATTTCCTTGAATCAAATCTCAATTATCATCTTCTATTTTTTCTATACTTTAAATAAATGTTAGACAAAAATTGAAGTGAATTTTCCACCAGTTCCAAATGTAGATGAGGTAAGCTGAGCTGATAGTTGTTTTTGAATGCATTTCTTGAAAGACAAGTGAAAATTCAACATGCTCCCTAATTTGCTACTCAAATGCAACATCTCATAAACATGTTATGAATATTATTGAATGGTAGGTCAAATTTGGTACACCTTTGAATCAAAAGTTTGGAAAAACAATTATAGCAAAGGATTTAAAAGTGAAAGGAGGTTACACACCAGGTTCCAATGTGTCACGAAATCTTATTGCCTATTCCAATGTCTACTGGGCTAAAAAGCTTGCTGTAACGGCAAAAGGAGGAGTTTTGGGAGGTAAACCAGTTGCTTTGCTTACGTCTGAACGGGTAGTCTTTAGTGAATTGAAAGGAATGGGTGATTTATCTAGGTCAGGCACTTTAATGAGTGAAAAAGGTAAACAGGAGGGTCGAAATGGAGAGACCATATTTTGTGCAAATCCAGGAGGAGAAGATGCATGGGATAGAATTGCAAGTGCTCATGGTAAACCTGGGAGTCCTATAATTATGCTCAACAATGCCTATTCGACTTCTTACGACCTTGGTAACAAACGCGGTTTTGAAGAGGCTTACTATCTCAAACGTGTATCGAAAGGCTGGGTATTCCGTATGTTTCCTGGACCTTGGGAGGCCTATCTAGAGAAACCAGACGGAACATGCGAGCTCTTAGAATCGTATAAGACCAAACCTTTGCTTCGCGACCTTGCTACAAAAGTTAGAGATGAATCTTTTAAACGCTATGCTATCAATAATGATCGTTGGTCTCCTGGTTTTGGGGAAAGATTGTGAACTCAATGGTGCTTGTATTAATTCAGGAGCAATCATTTATAACTATCATTTTATACGGACAAACACAATTCCTAACATGATCATTTGCATATTGAAGCTTCTCTAAATAATAAAGAGTGGATTCAGAAGTAGATCGATTTGTACACCTATCCTTTCCTTGTGAAAAAATGTTGACATAATAATTGTAAACTTGAGTTGAATGATTTATGCAATATGATGTAACAATGAAGACGTGGCGCATTATGTGCAAGCTTAACCCCAAATCTTGAAATCAGTACGATAAAACAGAAACATGGGACCAAAGGTATCCAGCAGTGTCCTTCTTTTAGCACTTCATCTTTCTGTTGCGCAGTTTATAGAGTTATGTATCAATGAAGAGTCATATTGATTTCACTGAAATAAACAAGCTCACAAAATTATCAAGCATAAACTTTTCATGGTTTTGTTTATGAGTTTAAGATTTCGCTTAGGTTTACAATCTATTGTCAAAGATAAATGTACCACAACAGAGTTCTTGAAATTCTCGGTGGTCTAACACTTCAAATTACAACGATACTTGAAGTTCAGCCGTGTCTATGTAAGATACACTATGATATTCAATGCAACTCTCTGCAGTTCCCCTCCACAATCGATCTGGAGCAGAGACGATACCATAAGAAACCTAATAATTGTTTTGGTTCAGCTTTTTAACCACTCTTGAAAATGAGAATAGCTACTTGACCAAGATAAAAGTAAATGAAATGCTTTGTTTCATGCGTGACATAAGATCCAAAATTCCGACCAACGATTACATGCCATGTTGGATTATATTTAGTATCGAATTCTTTTTTTATGTATGCAGCAACATCCTATATGAAATGGATTCGTAGAAACAAGATGAGATTTGTGAGATAATGTAAGGAAGCTCATGGATCTGATAGCGCAACATGTTGCTTCGCAAACAGCTTTAACAATAACTCGAAATCAATGGAATCAAAAGCTTGGAAAATAACACACCTTCTCGATATTGTATTTTGAAAGAGCCGTAGAAGAAATATCAACTGCATCCTGCTGCATGTCTTCCGACATGTCAGCATTCTTGATCACTGCCTTTCTTTGCTCTGTCATTGCGTTCTATCGCTCGAACCTAAAAATTAATTAAACTGCCTTGAGGATTTTTGTACCGTTACGATAATTCTCATTTTTATATAGCTTTCTTACAATTCATCTTATTACGGGAGAGGCTAATCCGATATTGAATAACGTATCTTTGGTTTTTAAACGTAATTCTTTATTTAGATAAATACTCATACCAACAACAAATTATTTAAAAAATTAATCTTTAAACATGATTCATTTTCTCATCCCAAGCTAGCTAAGTAATTTATAACCAGATTGGCTTGGCGATGATTGCATTTGATCACAAAAAAAAGTGATTACGAGCACATCATCTGCTGAGAAGAGTATAGTAGCACAGTTTACCATTGACATAAAGATTCTTAAATCCCTCTCTTGTATGCCTATATCAACTTGCGAAGCCTTAAATCAATTCTTAGAATAGAGCGAAAGAATCATGAAAAGATTTTTTCCAACGAATGTTGAAGTGAGCGTGTCCAGAATCATCTGCGTACCATGTAGATCAATGTATAAGATGAAATTAAATAGAAATGCAAGAAAAATAGTAATATACAAATTTGAATATTTCCATAATGACAACTCGAATGTCCATGACAACCAACTTCTAATTAGTTGCATTTATTTGAGATTCTCAGAAATCATTGTTCTGGTGATGTATCTTCAACAAATTCTGTTCCATGTATTTCTGGTCTCATTTCTTTGAAAAAGATTCTTTCATGGCCCGAACACCAGAGCCAACTACATTAGAGAGGCAAAATGCCGAAGCGGCTCTTTCTAAACTCAAGAACAGAAATGATAGACCCTGGTTGATGGCAATAGACTATATCCAACGGAAGGCATTGCAGAAAAAACGTTACGGTGAGGATAAAGAGGACCCCCCAAGAGGCACGTGCATGCGAATACAAAATGAATATTGGATTTCAAAGTATCCATCTTTGCATAGGACCCTTAGAGCTTTCTTTCTACCCACAACTATGCCATACAGACAAAAGCAGCAGTTTTATGCTGTTGTTCATCAAATACTTCTCTATGTCTGCAAGGAAAAAGGATGGATAGTAGAAAACGAAAAAATTCTTTATCAAAATGTTAGGAAGCATTTTAAAACCCAGAAGCAAAATGCTATAAAACAAATAATGACAATGATGAAAAAGCCTTTGAAGAAGTCAAACATTTATAGTCTTGCTGATCTCAACAATCATATTGTTGTTGAAAATAATTATGACATGGATTTCTTTTCCATGTTTGTCACAGAATCCATGGATTCCATGGATAACATTTTTCCTTTAAGTTTGTCTGGTTGAAGATATATAATTTCACTTGTAAAGAAGGAAATATTTGATTTGTACATACATATAATATACACTAGGGTTTACCCTGTAAAAATCTTTGCTCCTTGTAAGAAAAATACAATGCTAAGTATTTGTTGGACCAGCAATCATGCTGTGGACAATCAGTTGTCAGCCTCTCTATGATTCGGACGAAATCTTGCATGTATACACATGTATATATACAATATTCATTTTCAATATAAATGAATATTCATTATGTACATAATGACTCTTACATTTTTTGCCTTTAAATGATTTTCGATTTAGACTCAATTTTGTTAATTGTCACTGGACGATAGGTCATTCTTATTTCATGGTAAATTTTTCATACATGTAAACAAGATCATATTCTTTTAAAATTCAACTACAACTTTTTTTCTTCAATGAAATAATAATATTTTTACAAACTAGGTTAACATTCATTCTCATTATTCTCCAATGCGAATTCAAACAAACCCATTCCAAGACACGTCCATTCCAAAAAAATTACAGTTATATAAGTTATTGAAAAAAATAAGGAGCATCTATCACTTCCTTCAAATCCAAATCTCCACGCTTGGGCAAGTCTGGAAAATTAATCGAGGGATATCGTAACTCCCACGTCTGTTTCAATTCCTCAAGGAGGGGCTTATCATACAACTCTACAAAGCATTCCCGTAAAGCGACATTTAATTCATCGATATCACATGGATGTGTCCAAAACGAATCATGTACGGCTGAAAAAGTTAATCCTCTTTTTTCCATCTCCAAAGCTGTTAAGATCATATGACTCGAATCTAAGGAATGCACATAATTCGGTGGAAAGGCCGTGACTTGACGACCTTTATGGATGGGTAAATTGTCGGTATTGTTACTGAGGACCATATGTTGTACTAGTGTGACGATGGTGTAAGGTTTGGCTTGTCGATAGGGTTGAACTATGGGAAGGCCAATGGGAGAAATCCAGGCGATAGGTGTTCCTTGAGCGGAGATAAGACGAGCACAGGAAGCAAGCCAGTTCATTGTTTGACGTGCCCCTTGAAAGAGATCGCCCATGACATCCATTGTCAATGAAGCTAGATAGGAGGATGCTGCTTGGATATCTTTGTCGATTTCATCCACATCGACTCCTTTTTCAATTAGCTGTATTACGTTTGAATACAATTTTGTGAAGCATAAAATGAGATATAGTTTTATGATTGCTAACAATAATTGAAAGAGAAGTTTCATAGACATACCTTTTCTTCGATCTTTTCATGAATCTGCTGTTTTGCACCAATAAAAGTAACTCCATAAACACTTGTCATGACAGTCCGTTTCACAACACCTCGATCAATTAATCCATTCACCAATTTAGCTGCCTTGTTATTCCGCAAAGCCGTTTTTTCACCCTTGCTCAAATCTTCATAATCATCGTCACCATAGTCAAGGGTCCGTTGGGATTCTTCTTCTACACGGGCAATAACTTCATGCATGACTCCAGAATACACATCTTGTGGTTTATCACAAGAGCATAGATTCACTGCAGTTCCTCCAACCCTATCACGACCTAATGCTGCATAATGTTGAAGTCCATTACAGGATCCATCCATATGTACCTAATCCATCATAATACCATCCTTTCAACGTGAGTATTTCCATTCCTACATGTAATCATTCATACATTATACAATTTACTTACTGGTAAAGAACATTCATATTGTTCTGGATCACCCGAATCAATGGCATTGATCACTTCATGACAGGCTGCTAAAGCTTGAAAGGGATCATCGCAGGTCATCCACCATCGTTCTCCGGTGAATGGTTGTTCAACAGAATCTCTAATCAAACCAATTTTATCATCAGCGAAGGCGGCACGTTCATCAAAGGAAATCTTATCATTTCCAGCTAGATTTGCAATATGTACCTATCATTTTTACAATTGCGAAATATTGAGGTCTACTTAGTATGCTACTGTATCCAAATCACTTGATATAAAAATTCAATTCTCTTACCTTGAGCCAATACAATCCACGTTTTCCTAAAGGCTTGCTTTCACTAAACACTAATAATCCTCTTGATAAATCACTCCCAACATTACTCAAATGTGGTGGGACGGGATAAGCTCTTCCACGAAAATCCAAATTGTAAGGAAAATATATCTTATCATAAGATCGAAATTGTTCCGCTTGATTTAATTTTAAGAGGAGAGAACATCGTAGGGATCGTAAATCCATATTTTTTTGATGAGTTTTACGATATTTGGTCATTTCTTGACGGTATTGAACATATCGTGTAACGCTCCGCTTATATTCCTCACTTTCTTTATCTTCCATGACTTCCTTTGATGCTTGTGGTGGCCGTATGGGCTCATCAAGGAGATCTAAATCGACACGGGAGGGTATATCTCCTAATACGACCCCCTGATCCCAGCATTGTTGAGCCATATCCAAAATAAAAGGATTTATCTTCCAAGAAACATTCCCCAAGGCGTTTAATCCATTATACACGCATTGCAAATCTGCTTGCTTCAATGCTTCCTTCTGTGCTTGGCATCCATGTGTCCGCATAATATTCACAAGCAGGGCATGATACCCACCATCTGAAGGAGAAATCCATTTTCGTGGAGGGGTTAACATGGGTTTGTGTCGTGTGGAGAACGGAGCCAAACTATCATATTTTTCTTCCACAATCATTTCATAAAATGATTCCTCCATAGTAACATGTCCCACACTTTGATTCCAACCAACCCACTTTTTTTCATAAGCAAACGCTGGTGTACCATCTATCAAAAGGGCATGATCTAATAAAATCTGTATAAGTGCCGATCCAAGCTTCGCCTTTATCATGTCGGTCCATGGTTCATTGGCGCTGTCCGACAATAAGCGTAAGGCACGTTCATTCGCTGAACGAATGCGTAATCGAGTTTTCTGACCAGGATTTGCACGATTGGCTTCTTCGACAAACCGTGCCAAATGCGATGCTCCATACATCCAATCTGGGGTATTCTCAACAGTTTCAATAAAGGATGTTGAATTCATGCTCTCAGAAAAGAACTCATCATCATTATTATTATCAACATCATTGTCATTTATATTATTTAAAATGGAATCTGTTCTTCGCTGTAATGCCCGTTCTTGCACTTTTTGCCGTAATAGTCTTTGAACATTCACTTCGGCCTCTACTGCTTCACCTAGCACAATCGCCAATTGAGCTAATTTCGCACCATGTCCACCCTGACTTAATGTATGTGTAATCCCAATATGAGCCAAAATCACGGCCATCTTTTCAGGCTGTAAACTACACAAATACGCCCCATATCTTACTCGATCCTTCTTCCCTCTTGAATTTGTCAAATAAGATCGTTGCTCTTGTTCGATGGCATCTTTGAGCATAGAATACCATTGTGTCATTAAGGACCTAACAGGACCGAGTGAGGTATAATCACCTCTAGAACGGGCACTTTCGAGTATGGATTCATATTGATGGACTGTTTCACGTTGCGACTGACATTCATTCCACAGCTGAAGAGCATATAAGGAGTTGGACTGATTTTCGTCAGTATCATGTTGGAGTTTTGGTGGAGTATCAGGATGAAATAATTTAAGAAGGAGAGACATGTCTTGGCGTTTGGGTGAGTAGTCGAAGGGTGGTTTGGAGTGTTCTGATTTACTAGAAAAGTTGGTGATGGGCTCATCGTGATGATGGAGGGATTGAGTATAATGTTGGTCGTAATCGTCTTCCATATCGTCGCTTAAAAGACTGGATAAGCTTACACTACCACCAGTAGTTGTTGTTGTGGGAATAGTATGTTCATGATGAGTATGTGGCGTTTCTAATTCAATTTGTTCTTGTAACGCCGACGACGAAAATGGTTGATTTGGAGAAAAAGAAGATGGAGGTATTATATTAGAAGAATAATTTGAAATCAATCGTATCCAAATTCCATTGAATTTCAAATCATTGGGTAATCTGGTATTGCAATACAATTGTAAACAGGATGGTCGTATCTGATTCTGATTCTGAAACGATGCAAGTAAGGAATTTTGCCTGCTTCGAATCCTTTTTGAATTGATTCTGGTGGTAATATTTCTTGTTGTTGAATCTATATTTTGGAGATTCCCACGAGTATTTAGAGTTGTTGTGAAAGATAGTCGTCCTATGGAGGATGCTTTGGGATTGTTTCCATAATAGAGGGCGAGTCGAGATTGCATCTTGTTTCTATTTCGAATTATAATTATGTCATGTAGTGTTGCTTTGTCCCTTTTAATTTGTAGGATATGGATTCATATAGTATTTATTGGAACATGTTCATGAAGAATGCATTGCTATTCATTCACTTCTTGGTGGCTATGGAGACCAAATATTAACTTTTACAACTTTGGGGGCTTTTCGTACGCAATAGATGTAGACTTACATACTAAGAATTTATTTTCTATGCTCTCCAGTCAGATTTTGATTTTTTTTCATTTCAATGAAATTTTGCTGATCGTTGGATTCTCAAAAGAACAAACTAATTTTAAGTTACTACTAGAGATGTAGCATGATTGACATGAAAATGATGAACTAGCAGCAGTATGAATGGGTGAGATGGAAATCCTAGAAATCATTTAGAAATTCCCTGGACAAACGTTAAAGTACCGTGTGTAACAGTTTAAATATTCGTTTTGGATATGAGCAGAGCTGCTGTTACATAGAATCCTGCTGTCTGCTGTCAACCAAATCAACAGGTCATTGCGTCACAAATAAATCTTACATACGTGTTGGCTCATTTCCAACTTAGTCAATCCTTCCAACTTTAGCAACAAACGCATGTCCTGCAGTCGTACTTAGTTCAATAATGTTTTTGTTTTTATGAGCAACTTTCAATTCTCATTTACACATCATTCAATCATACATTATACCCATCAGACGCAGCCCTCCAGACTCGACTACAGTATAACATGATGAAATTTTCCTTCAAAGCCACACTCCTTCTTTTGGTATCTACTAATGTCCATGCCTTCACTAAAATTCCTGCTTTTACCAAAAGTATCGCCCCCACTTCCACACAAAGGAACATGAGTATGAAAGAAGAGAATCACATGGACAATCTGGTAAAAGTCGCATCTGCAGCTGTCCTTTCTCTTGCTATCTTCATGAATCCCACTCCTGCTTTGGCCGATGGTAGGTTCCATAAAATTGTTCAATATCTTTTGTGCCATCCCTCCCAAAATTCTAATCCAAACATATTCTCGTATTATAACAATAGGTCAAACCAAAGATTTCAAACTCCCACCCATTGATTTTTCTGACAAGGGACGATGCACACTGAATGGATCCAAAATGGGACAAGCCAATGCCGCACGTGATAAATTGTATGATTTGAGACAATGTGATTTATCTTCTCAAGATGCATCTGGATTTGACTTGTCAGGTGTTATCATGACTCAAACCAATTTGGCCAAAACAAAATTTATTGAAGCTCAATTTAGTAAAGGATACCTTCATGGTAAGACTTTATCATTCTATTTCTATGCATTTGAATTTTAATGCTATTTAAAGGTTTCTAATAGTTTGAAAATCCTTGGATTTGTTGGAATTATTTGCAACACGAAATTACAGACAGTAATTTCGATGGGGCCGATTTTACAAATGGTATTATAGATAGAGCCAGTTTTAAGGGATCCTCTCTTAAGGGAGCTATCTTCCAAAATGCCGTCTTGACAGGGACCAGTTTTGAAAATGCTAATCTTGAAAATGCCGATTTTTCCGATGCTTACATTGGCGATTTTGACATTCGTGCTCTATGCAAAAACCCATCATTATCAGGAGAGAATCCCACTACTGGTGCTGATACATATGCCTCAGCTGGATGCCTTGGTGTTAAAAGGTGATGAGAGATCACTAGAATAAAGATTTATGAAATGCATATGACTAGGCATTCAACGAAGTGATTTCTGAGACAGAGTTTGATAAGCATAGATTCTACAACATCGGATTATGAATCACTTCAGGTCCTGTATTGAATTCATTGACTGGAAGGCCTCAATGAAATTAAGAAATAGCACTAAAAATACTGTATTAATAAAATAAAACTATTATTCTTGACTCCATTAAGATGCTCTTGACAACTTTATGATGCAAATACATGAATAGGATCTTGACGAACATCAAACAAAGCAGAGTCAAACTTAACACCGCCCTCTATAAACATATCTTTTATGTCCAATTATGCCGGAAAACAAAAATTATTGTTCAACAAAATGCACCATGTTAAATTGTCAAACAAGCGCTGTGTAGCACACCAACGGAATGAAAAACTTGCAAAAGATACACAAATAGGTATTTGAAACGTATCAAAAGCAAATAAGAGAATTTTGATGGTTTCATCAAATGTTCCTCCCCGTCACCAAGAGGCAAGTATTGGCCAATAAATGTGGATCGATCCATGATTGAGTTTTAAAGGCAATCTTGATCATTGTTTAAAAAGTATAATTGAAATTAAAAAAATAAAGACAGATTTTTTTCTAAACATATGTGATCATATTCGGGATGGATTTGGATCAATGTTTAAAATTATGAATCTTTCATCTACATGAATATTGTTCGGTGGCAAAAGTTTTCTTCTATTTTAAATGAATTTTATGTTGGTCTCATTTAACGTAAATGTGTAATGCTTGAACTTTACGAAAGCTTGAAAAAAAATGCATTCATAGAATTCAAGAAAATGAAGTTACGCTAGATTATACTAAGGACATTCGTCTAAAAATGAATCTCATTGGTTTGCGTGGAATTACTTCGGACTTGCAATTTCGATCGTCAGAGTTACTTTTGATGCTACAGCATTCTTTGTCATCCTCCTTTTGCGTTCTCTCGACAAATTCTTTAAAACAATCTCGTTCAGCAATTGTTTCAGAGAGAAGTGACTTCATTGTCGCATTCTCTCTGCAAACTTTTTGATTTACAGACTCTTGTGTATCTAAATCTGCTTGGAGCTGTGCCATTTCCATCTTTAATCGAATTATTTCTTGTTGTAGCTTAGTTGTATCAGTCAGAAATGACGCATCTGCAGAGGATGCATGATTGAATTTAGCACTGGAGCCTCTGATTTTGTAGTCTAATAACGTTGTTTCGTCTAGAGATTGCATACTCTTCTGCTTCATTATTTGTGTTTCAGAATCTTGCTCTTTCCGTCTTCTTTCATTAAACGATGACTTCGTCGTTTTATCATGTGTTCTTTGCCCAGAGCATATTAAACTAGACCTGCGACGCCTTCGATGACGAGATTTATAGGTATCATTTTGAAGGGACTCAAAAATGTCTGTATTGTCTCCTAGCGAGGCCAACGATTCGATGTCATTAGTTGACTCGACTCTTGCAATTTCAATGAACTCGGGGGGGTTTATCCTCATATTTTTTTTCGTGTTGGTGTTACTCAGTGATGTTTTTATAATAATATGAGAATAAATTATTGCAAAAGCATTCACGTTCACGGCTATATTCATTTATGCATTCTGCAAATTTACTTCAGATCTTGAAATCAGCATTATTTTAGCCGATTCAAACTTGTACAACATGTTTCTTACTTAGAACGAAAGTCTTGGAGATTACTTGCCGATTTTAATTACGAAATTTATATAGCTAAATGTTTATTTTTTTGGCGCTAATTTAGTCTTTTACCTTTATATTAGTTTTTGACGAAAAAATTGTACGATTAAAATAGTTGTATACTAGATAAATAGTGCGTAGAAAAAGGCTTTTTATATTCATAAGCAGTTGTTAGTCTATATAATTTCTTGTGTTTGTATGGGTTAAAGAAGTCGCTGCTCAAGAACCTCTCTCGAATTTTTTAGTTTATAACCCTAACTTCTTTTTCCAACAATTTTTGATGCAATTCTTGCAATCATAGGAGTCCATTTACAGGCAGTTTCCCCCTTTCGAGTAATAAATACGAGAAAAAATGGAACATGTGTTAGATAATATTAATTTCTTTTCTACTCCCAATAGTACTTGCTTGGGATATATACGGAGCTCTTGTAACCTCGGTTGCGGCCCGACAGTCCATATATATGGATGAAGCAAAATGCATTATCTAATAGGCCGTGAAAACGCAGATTCTGCTGCAACATGCTACCACCACCACCACCTTATTTTAATGAGGATCACACTTATAACAGGAAAGTATTCCTCTAACTTTAGAAAATTATTTTCTTTAGTTACACTAGGCACTTTTTCTAGAAGAGTAAGAAAGAGACCGTATTTTCTCATCAATATTTATTTCATTTCCTTCATTGTAATGGACCATCATCATATTAAAATAGGATCCACCAAACGAGTGATTTTTAGCCATCTATAAATCACGTCTACATTCGTTAGTTCTCAATGACGTTTGGGAAAATATTTGTAATCAATTTCGTGGCGAATTCCTACAAATGAAAATATTGAATACGACTTTTTTGTTTTGAAGCTGAAAGTAGCGTTGGGATATGGATCGAAAGTTCTTACAAGTTTTGAAGAAATGAACCACAAATGATGCAAAGAAGCAATTTCTATTGTGGAAGTAAAAGCGACACAAACAGTATGCATTGTGAGATCTGATACTTATTTGTCATACTTCTGCAATTCAAGTTCTCATTATTAGAGCACGATGTTCATCAATCCCCAAAATTTCCACTATCAAAAAATAACATGAGCCTTTTCTAAGTCTATACCTATCGGCCCTAGAGATATTCTACCAAGAAGTATGTTGCCATAAATTAAGTGCTTTTCCGCACTAATTCAATCTTTCAACCCTAATTCAATTATATTATGGAGTTCAAATAGAGTGTTGACATACAATGATACAAAATCATGTAAATCAAACTGTAATTCAGTCTTTTTTGCATTGTTTTAAAGTTTCATGAGTTGGAAGAAAGTACCAACCACAGATATTCATTGCAAGAAAAATGTTTAGGGCCCAGCATTAAATAAACTATGTTTGTTAAACGATAATTTAAATGGCAATTACAAAAATCTAAGGCGTGCACTCCTAACTTGAAATGTATAATTGTGAGCTTATATTTTATATTAATCTATTTCGTAAAACATCATATTTTGTGTATAATTCAACTAACAATTGGTATGATCTTTTATCATGTTCTTCACATGTAACTTTAGATCATATCTTCAACTCTAACATGTGCTTCATATTCTGACGGTATTATTATTACTCATCCATATGTATGGCTGACTCTGATTTGTTTATAGGTACGTAGGAGGTGTGATTCTCGTCATATTTGACGTCATCTCATTTCCATTCTAACATTCCTCTTCACGACTCCTTTAGCGCCGCAACAATATCTTCACACGTCTTCCTGAATACTATTGGTTTCATTAGCTTCTGTAACAGATGGGGAGCTAGCGCTTTGGTCAAGCAATCAGAAATATTCTGAGCTGATCCAATGCTCCTCAAGGAAACTATCGATGAGGCGGAAGCATGGCGAATATAATGAATGGAGCACAAATGGTGTTTCTTCTTCAAGGTACTCTCAGGCTTGCTCCCATTTAATATGACTGATAAATTGTCACCAAATATCACGGTAGGACCTTCAATAGTAATTCCTAACATCCTCAATTTGTATCTCATCTCATATGCTATTTCTACTACTCTCTTCATTGCAACTATCTCTGAGCCATAGGTACTGGTCTCCACCATTGCCTGCCGTTTACTATACCACTTCAAGAGTGTGCCGTTAATAAAGAACATCACTCCTGACACTGATCTTCTGGTTTCTAGATCATGTGCATGGTCTGCATCCACGAGGATCCATGTTCTCACGCTTTTCCCGAAGGCAATGGGTTGCTGAAAAGGGATATCTTCCTTAGTAGTAGGATACAATTGACTCCAATCTCGATTTGGGTTTGGCTCTCCATCCCCTGGGAGTATTGGTCTTTCAGTGTGAATCCGAATAGTTCCCTGTTTCAAGTATCCAAACACTCGCAGACAGATCTTGAGATGTCCTTCTCGTGGCATACTGGAATATCTTGCCATTGTGATGGCGGGAAACATAACGTCGAAACGACCAAGCGTCACGGCCCAGTTGAGGCTCCTGATCAACATCCGATACTGACTTATTCCTACTTCGTCTACAAGATCAGTCTCATCTAACTCTGGGTGGTAGCCTCCTTCTAAGGGAGAGTGATAATTCCTTAGTGTTATTCCAAAGATTCTTTCGATCTTATCACATACATTGCAATTGCAAATATTTTTTATTTTAAGTGTAAATACTTAGAACATACAAGTAGAGGTTCTAAATATACACTAGCCCAATACTTAGGACTCTACATTATTTTTATTTAAGGATTCAAAATATTTTTTAGGGTGCCCGGCAGGGTACGTGTTAGGGTCCACATCCTGTTTACCATTCACTGACAAATATTTTTCACAATCATTCCCGTCTAGGAGTCCCGTCACCCGAAAGGCACATTTACCATTATTAAGTCCCGTTACTTCTCGATCCACTGATGTCAGGTCATTTTTCAAACTATCAGATTTCATCATACTCCGTTCCTCCGAAAAATTTAGTTTTCCATCCCTTCCAATCAAATCTTGAAATTTTTTTTCCCCATGCCAACATAGTGATGATAGGTAAGATTTATTTTGTATGTCTTCATTATTCATCAAATGTGCACAAAGAGAAGATAAGCGCCCTTGTGAATGTTCATCTCGATGTTTTATTCGATCTTGTTTGATGTTCCTCCGGGAGGTTACAATTCCCTCAGGTGTCATTGTATGATTACGTGGTGGAGTTTTGATGCTCCCTGGAGATCTCTTTGTTGTTGTCAACCTTGTTTGTCCATATTGATCCATATTCAATGGATTTCGCTCGTACTTGTTGGTTCCAAAAGCTTCACTATCGTTCCACACTATCTTATTTGATTGCACGCTTTTCAATGGTTGGTTGTTCACAATGTGTATTGCTTCTGGTATCTTTGCACTGCATGATTTTGGCTGCATAAGAAACGAATTGGAGAGAACTTCTTGTTGTACCACGGTTCCTGAAGTCTTCGTATTCCTAGGCCACCCTCTCGGAAGACATTCACATATGCTTAATGTAGATCTCTTCTCACAACTTCCATTTACATTATCTTCTCCACTTTGAATAACAGGGTAGTGACTTTCATCATGGAAGGAAAGCTTTTCAAGATTATTCTCATCTAGGGATATTTCCTCTAGTTCGCATATTTGATAAGACGCGTCACTACTCTCATTTGACGTTCCACAAGATTCTATGTCCTTCAAGATTATTTTGACCTTCTCCGACCGTATTGCTTTCTTGCATTCCGCTTTCTCACAAGTCCACGATTCACTTGACTCATCATCCCCGCTTACACGCATCATCAACGGACTTGTTGGAATAAGCGATAGTACCATCGCCTCCTCACATGTACTTTGTTGGGAACAGGAATGAATCAGTTTTCTCAGCATCTTCTTTCTTCCCATTGATTTTCCATTATGGTGCATGTCTATATATGCATCAAGATTCATTTGAGTTTCTCGAATTCCAATCCTTATTTCAGATTCACTCTTTGAAGTGCATCCAAAGCTTTCATATATCAAGCTCTCATTTGTCTTTTGCGTAGACATTGCTAATTTCTCCAGCCTCAGCTCTTTTTCCCATTCATCTTCTTCCTGTAACTCAGTTTGCTCACAAGTTTCTGTATGA
>Ga0209092_10000125_pt1 | contig 69372 bp, 106 predicted proteins | sample FraStrMetagenome_FD_187446 | JGI IMG/M metagenome (GOLD analysis project Ga0209092, IMG submission 187446) | Marine eukaryotic phytoplankton communities from Arctic Ocean - Fram Strait ARC3M Metagenome (SPAdes) (version 2) | ecosystem: Environmental > Aquatic > Marine > Oceanic | place: Fram...
GGGAATGTGCCTTTACCTTCTTTAACCTTTAATACTACCCAACTGTCTGGACTATAATCCACTATCCCAATCTCCAAATATGTTAGGTGCCTGTTCAGCCGCTTTTTCCATATAGTAATCACCAGGATAATGCTTGAGGCACCGATATGCTTCTTTCCTTACAGCACTTGGCACTCTTGGTGTTTTCTTAGGGTCCATTAAGTCAACTAAAAATTGCCTAGTATTGTTTACTGCCCATCTTCTTTCATTCGGCATTGTCATCGTCTTATTAACTCCTCAATCATACATGACTTTAGTACACCACGTGGGTTGCACCGTTCTAAAACTGCTTTGAGATGATCAGTTTCCATGTCGGCAATAGGGATCCAACGAATTGGTTGGTCACCTTCTTTACCGTAAGAGCCCCAAGTCAAAACTTTAGCTTGAATTTCGTGAGGTTCATCATCATGTAGACATAAACTTTCTTCATCACCATTAGCAGAGCGACGATGGTAGTCTAAACCACCATCAATCATATATGTTTTACCATTGGCATCAATATACTCTTTATAGTCGTGTCGACTCTTTGACTCTAATACAGTTCCATCTGGAGTTCGTAGTGCATTAGCTATTAAGTTCATTATAAACTACCTTGCGAAGTTAAAAATGTAATTGATATTACTATAGTAATGAGCAATATCATTGTCCATTTAAACGCCGAAGAAAGAAAACTAAACACCGCGTTTAACAAGTTCATTCTTAATCTTCTGTTTTCTTTTCGGAGCAGTATTATTAGCCTCTAATGCTGACTGTAATTCTGCAGTTGGGGTTGACTTCATATAGAAGTGTTCGGTCTTGTACTTATTACTACCTTTTAGCATTGTACGGGAACTTGGCTTAAATTTAATTGGCATTCTATTCTCCTAATAATTCTGTTAAAAAATCATCAAACATATTTGGGTTATCTTTACATACCCGTCTGACGTTTCGTTCCATTGTTTGCAAGGCCTTCTTATTACCTTCATCTTTTAATTTAGCAACTCTTTCTTTAAACTCATCAAAGTCAAAGTGGTCAATAGCATATAACTTTGGTTTCCAAACAATTGTTGAATCTTTTGGAATTCCGTAGTACCTGCCGTCATTAATGAATTTTACTGGGGTTGTCATAATTTACTCCTTTATATTATTTATAATTTCTCACCGATTTCAAAACCCCTAAATGTCTTAAACCTAGGGAACCTTAAACTGTACTCACCGTTCTCTGCCTGAGTAATGGCATCTGCTCTTATCTCTACTAATTGTCCAATCACATCGTCTCTGTTATTCCAGATGGACTCTCTCATTTCATCAGTAAGTCCTGAACCTACATTGACTCCGATAATAACACCATCATCAATACCCTCACAAACAAGAGCACCTGTAGTTCCTTCAAACTTACCTTGGCCTTCTTCTATATCAATAATGGTTAAGGTAACTTCAATGATTGGTTTGATTTTTAACCAAGAGGCCGATCTCTTACATTCATATATGGATCCAACTGGTTTAACCATAAGACCTTCATAACCTTCAGCTATGGCAATCTTATTCATGTTTTTAAATATCTGCTGACCTTCTTCTGTGTCTAGGTTAACTTGTGTAAAGTCTACCTTTCTGATACACTCATCAAAGGGAAGTTCTGCTAGTATTTGTTTTCTTTCTACAGTGGTACATGCACCCTTTCCTGCATTGAATTCAACAAGATCAAGTACATCAAAGAGTGCCATATATGCATCAGATGTATCAACATCAGTCTTTCTATATACTTGTTTCATTAGAGCCTGAAAGTTCTCACTCATAATCTCACCATCAAAAACCATATTATTAAATTCTGGTTTACTTAATGCTGCTTCTATATGAGGGAAGTTAGGAAACACCTTACCATTTCTACTATAGAGAATTGCTGTATTATTCTGCACGATTGCAATACATCTTACACCGTCATACTTGTTTTCTATAAGTACCTGGCCTACAAGTTTCTTTTCTTCTTTAGCGCCGTCTCTTGCCAACATACATCCAAATACTGGTATAGTACCCTTGGCTACTTTATTAACTGTCTTCTCAGAGAATCCTGCTTTAAAGTCTTTTAATAGAATCGGTCTATACCAATCATTCCATGTATCACTGCAGCAACCACCTTCTACCTTTATGATAGCATCTCTAGCAGCATGGCCTGTAAGTTCTCTACGACTTAACTTATCCAACAGTTCTTTAAACCTAGGCCATGTTGATTCTGAAAGTTCTTCGTTGTAAGTGTAAGCTCGATAGTGATCCATAATAGGTGGAACCGATTGAACACCATAGGTAATTAAAGGAGTTAAAGCATATTTAAGTCCTTCAACAAACTCTTCGTTATCCATGTGTTGTGAAATAACTTCTTGTTTAAACAGTTTACTGTTGTCTGATCTTAATAGTTTAATTATCTCACATGGTTTCATTACACTTCTCCAGTAATGTGCTTATAGATTTCTTTCCATCTGTGGAATCTTGGAATCTCTCCACTATAACTTGCGTTGTGTGTATGAGCTACTAAGATAGAGTTAAGACCTAATTCAACACCTAACTCAGCGTTGGCAACTTTATCTTCAACCCAGAAACAACCAGTGTCTCTGTAAGGCTCTAATGCGTCATCTTTATCAGCGCCACATGGTAGACATATTACTTCATCCCATAACTCCCTACCGAATAGTAGGTCTAGGTTCTGATACCTTAATCTTTGTGCATACTTATTACTACTTAATGAAGTGATACAATGGAATCTATATCCATGTAACATATTAAGTCTCTTCATGTAATACACCGCATCTCTTAGAGGTGGTAAGAATGCAATCGCGGCAGACTCATTAAACTGTCTAACCATATACTTTGCCTCTGATTTTTCTAACTCAAATCTCTTGGCGATGTCATATTCATTGATGTTTTTAGTAGGCAAACCTTGATGATGCATCCACTGCGTAAATGAGTATTCCCAGTCACAGAGAACCCCGTCACAGTCTACTAATATTATATTTTCTTTCATTGTATTTCTCCTTATCATGGGTATATTATACTATGGTTCTACCCGTTTGTCAACACTTTTCTTCATTTATTTTCATTTATTTTCGGCCATAAAAAACCCCTCAGAGAGGGGTATAAAATTCTCTCTTTTAGGGGTATATTATACTACATAAAAGAGGGTGTGTCAACACTTATTTACTATATTTTTACTCTTTCTTGTGGTACAAAGTGCATATCCAATATCATTAACTTATCTTCGTATTCGGCAATCTGCCCTATTTCCTTAGATATAGTCTCCATAATGTCAATGTGATCTCCCACACCAACTGGGTTACCAAAGTATACTTCCACATTCATTTTATGTTTACCAATCTCGCCTTGGTAATGTGCCTTTAAGGCCTCAATCATTCTAGTTCTCATATTTTTTTCCTATTTAATTATTGTACTGCTTCTTCAAGTTCGGACACATACTTTTTCAAGTCTGCAATCTCACCTTCAAGCTCTTCTACATATTGTTCCACTACAGCCCGCTCACATAGTGTTTCACAACAAATTGAGAGTTGTTGTTTAGCTCTATCCGCCAATTCTATTTTTCGTCTCATTATTAATTACCAAATATCTGTTTACGTTTCTGTTCTGTGGTGTATTGTTCTATTACATCAAGTAATGGCTTCACCCAATTGTCTCTGTGTTCAATAAAGACCTGGGGTTTTTCATCATCTACTGCAATTAGAATTACCAACTGTGTAATGGGCATACCAGTTCGTTCTTCCCACATGATAGCATAAGCTGCACACTGCATAAAGTAACCGGATATCCATTCCTTCTTTTTAAGTTTGCGGGATGTTTTGTAATCCACAATGGAGTTCTTCCCATCCCACACACCTACACAATCCACTCTACCCGCTAATCCTAAGTGTTCAGAATATAGTGGAGCTTCTTGTGAATAGACAGTAGTTAATCTCGTATCCAATTCTTCTTTGACATCATGAAATGATTGCATCACATGAGGCATCACTCCCTTAGCAAAGTCTGGATCATTATTAACATACTTCTCTAATAAATCGTGGACTGCTGTTCCACGGCCCGAGGCAACCTTTGATATTTTATTTGCAGCTTCGGGACCTACTCGTGCTCTCCAAGCTTGTATTGCTTCCCTACTTAATATTGAAAGTACGGTAGTAATAGAAGGATAGTTACAACCGTTAGGAGCGGCATATGTTCTACCAGAAGGTAGTGTTTCTGCAGTGAGGTCGTCATACCCCAGATCAATTTTCTCATGTTTAAAGTTTCCCATTTTCTACTAATTCCTTTGTCATAATAAAATCTCTTACAAGGCCAGATCTGACAATATCTTCCCAAGTAAATTCAACGTGATCAAAGAGTTTCATGTTCTCTAAAATCTTTGTAAACTTTTCTAACCCATCTCTGTCACCGGTCTTGGTAAAGTCCGATTGGTAGTAATCACCACATAGAATGATTCTACAATTATTACCCAATCGAGTAATAACAGAACACAGTTCATGGTATGTAAGGTTCTGGGATTCGTCAATAAGAACGATACAATCGGTAAGGGTAATACCTCTAATAAAGGAAGTAGTTAAGAACTCAATCTGTTTAGCTACTTGGAGCTTTTTCCATGCTTCTCCGTCTTCAAACAGTTGTGACATAATAGCATAGTATGGAGCCTTATAAGCATCTTCTTTCTCTTCTAGTGTACCAGGCAGAAATCCCATATCCCTTGTGGGTACAGCAGATCTTACTACTACTAGCTTCTTCTGATCCTTATTCATAATATCCAATAAAGCCAAATAGGTAGAGATAAAGGTTTTACCCGTTCCTGCTGAACCAGATAATACTAAATTAAAGCCTTCTTTCCAAGATCTAAATACTGCCTCCTGAGATTTAGTCAGTGGGTCTAATGTGATTAGGTGTTCGGTTCTTAATTTTGAAGGTTTCTTATTCATTTGGTTTTAATGTTATCCCGTAGTCGTGGAGGTAATCCTGCTTTAATTTTATCTTGCACTTCTTTCCAGCCGTCTCCAGCAGTTTGTAGAGTACCCTTTGCTGAACTAATTAGTTTAGGTGCAGACATTACTTGCTGTATGTTCTTATCCTTAACATATTCTTGCATGTCAGAAATAGACATCATCTTGGTGTATACTTCACCTGATGTTAAATCCTTAAAATCATATAGAGGCATGTGTAAACCACTCCGGTATGTTTCGTTTAGTCCAATCCATTTTAAATCTTTCCTGTTTTGTGTGATAAAAGTTTCTGTATGATTCTACTACATCTGTGCCACCCAGACCAACTACTACACATTCAGGATTAGAACCCATAGCTAGTTTAAATTTGGTCATTCTATTTTTATGTGGTATCATCTTAGGTTTAGTTTTGAGTAATTCTCTGAGCTTTGTATCGGATGCGTGTATCTTTCCATACCTATATGTATATTCATCACAAAGAGCTATAAAGTGTTCGTAGTGCCAATCGTAATTCATACACGCTTCCCTAGACCATACCGTACATGGATGATTGTGATGAACAGCCTTATATAGGACATCTTCTCTATCGTCATGTAGTTCGTAATACTTTAGGGTTCTTTTGCCTGATTTGGATGGACGCATGGTAATAGTACCATCAAGCATCCGATGGACAGTAGATAACATTTGTGCAGATTCAACAATCATTTTCACAACGTGTTTATCACACTGGTCTTGAGCCGCTAGGACTGGGTCGTCATGTAGAACAAATATATTCATAATGTATATTATATCACAGTTAGTTTAATTTGTCAACCACTTAATGCAGTAAATATGTTTCTTAGTAATAGTAGCATTCCAGCACCATTTAGAATAATGAGAGCTCGATCTTGCCATAGAATTGATACCCATAACCATAGTGTGATACCAATAACAGAGAAACCTAAGTCATACATTTGTAGACCGTCGATACCTCTTAGTGACATTGCACATAGTACAAATACAGATGCTACCCATTTGACATACCAATCTAAGGTATGTTTAGGTGTTGCTGACTTAAAGATTCTTTTGGAATTTTCAAGTTCTTCTTTAGTATATTTTACCATAATGTAATTAGGGCCCTGTAGACCAGGGCCGAAACCCCTTAACCTTCTTTGACTGTCGCCATATTCATATCTTCAATATGTCTATTCAGGAATTCTATTTTCTTCTGCATTTTATAAGCCAGAACTTCTTTTCCTTTGCGTTTCAGTTTTTTCTGATAGTATACTGCCTCTTTTTGGTCTTTCTTGAGGCGTTCAATTTGTACATGCATAGTCATTACTCCATGGGTGAATTGATTGATTATCTATCATCATAAAGGTTCGTCTATAGGCTGCCCTCCAAGTTAGTTAAGTTATTTTTGAATTAAGTTAGGGAATGAATCTATAACTAATTTCTTAGTCAACCCTTTATACTTAAGGTTTTTATCTTTAGCTGCAATAAACACTTCAGCATCAGATGGGTGAATAGATTCAAGAATCTCTAAAAACAGACTTTCTCTTTTGATAGGATTCATATTACTATACTTACCCCTAAAGAAATATGCAAATTTTCTATATTGGTTTTGAAGAGTAGCGTAGTTCATGCCGTCGGGCATATTATCTTTCTTATATGGTGGAGCACCATTAGGTAACGTAGTGACAACACCGTCATCAAAGTTCATTCTTAAAATATCTCTCAGTGGTGCAGAATTCATCTTCCGCAGATAAGCGATCTTATCCACTTTGCTTTGTATTTTGGCCTGTCCTTCTAGGACATCCGAGATTAGGTAATTACGCATTATAAAATTCCTCCACGCATTCAATCAGGTTAGTACATCTTTTTTTAATCAAATAATTCAATACCTTCATTCTCATAGGTAGTTTTTGACCGTCATATTTACTTATAATAGATTCTTGAATGGTCTCTGGGATTTCATTTAAGTCAATTAATGTTTTGTTTCTTTGGTAGTTACGATATATCTCTTCGGGCATATGACCTTTAAGGTCGTCACTGTGGTCTAACCAATCATCAACTCTTGTCTGTCTTAATGGAGTTTGACTGAGTCCTTCGGTAATAAATGTAGCATCTTTAGATAATACATTTGGAATACCATCTCCAGCATCACCTCGCATGATGTGGTTAAACAAATAGTTTCTAGGGTTCTTATCTACCACTGCTTTCTTTTGGATAGGAGAGAACTGTTTTACATTGTTATACTTCTGCAACTGAATAAAATCTTTATCAGATGAAATAATCATAACGGGTTCGCCTTGGCCGAACTCTTGGGTTCGTATAGCAAGGGCACCAATAATGTCATCAGCCTCACAACCTTCCATATGCAATACTTTGTATGGGAAGTTCTCCATGAGTTCTTCTCGGACTGTAGAAAGGATACGAAAGATTTCTGGCCAGTCCATATGACTAGTTGCATCTCGGTTCTTCTTTCTATTAGCTTTGTATTCGGGGAAGTACTGGCGTCTCCAAGTATTCATACCATCGGCACAGATAACCATCTGACCATATTCTTTTCGGTACTTCTTATTATACATACGAATACTGTTTAGTATCATATGTCTAATCATATCTTCATCATTTAACTTTTGTACCATGATGTTGGAAATTGCAATCTGGCTGTAATCAAGTAGTATCATTTTTATTCGCTTCTATTTTATTATAAAGAGCATCTAAGTCTTCTTGTAAGAAGTGCTTGATGCCACCGTATCTCATAAACATTGAGGATATGAGATTTACAATCACGTACATATCCCGTGATTCCTCATTCTCTGGATCTCTAAAATCCATTTCATCTAGCGCAGAATCTTCTGACGCAAAGTAATCTTCGAGCATCATAAGAACAAATTGAGAGGTGTCTACGCATTCTTCACTGAAGTTTTCGTAGGCCCAATTTCTTTCGGACTCTATCTGCTCTTGCCGCTGTGCGGTTGGAAATGGTATTATATTGTTCATAATAGGTATATTATACTACACTAAGTCCTCTTTGTCAACACTTTTCTGCATTTATTTAACTAAATTCTTCACTGTTTGACCACCTATCTTACATGCGATGATACCATTATAGTAATCCTCTGTAAGTAGTACATCCCTGTCAAACTGTTCTTTAGCTTCCATGTAGGCAAGTTCACCTTTACCCTTACATAAATGAAGCATCTCTCTGTGAAACCCCACTGTTCCCTGCTCTTCTATCTCTGCTACTAGGTGTCTATTAGAACCCCAATAGGTTCTCCAGTCTGATTCTACTTTAAGCTTCTTGCGCCTTTTCCGAGTCTTTGTTATGGGTAGGGTCTTCTGACTCCAAAAGAATTTCTTTCCAACGTATTTCCTTTGTGTGGTCAGGTTTGTTATCAGGTAAACAAAACCGTACACGTCTTCGTGACTGAATTCTTCTGGCGGTTGCCATTCTACACCTTCGTAGAGCCATGGTGGGTTACTCCTCGTATTGATCTTGGTCATAGTCTAGTTTTTGAGCCTCATCGTTATACCGTGGAGTTACATCTATCTCTACTTGCATTCCACAGTTGGGACAGAATCGGTCGTCTGTATCCCATTGGTCTTCTATATTTATAGAAGTTAGTTTATAACAGAATTGGCAATCAATTTCGTGCAGCATATATTATCCTTATATTTCTTTAAACTCAGCCCATCCACCAATTGGCTGTCCGTCTATTTTAATTTGAGGGAATGTTCTTGCTGTTGGGAATTTCTCTATTAACTCTTCTCTACCAAAGTCTTTATTTAATTTAAATACCTGATATGAATTTGATACATTCTCTAAGGTCAATCTTTGAGCCTTTCTTACGGCCAGTTCACAAAAAGAACAATTGTCTTTACTGTAGATTTCTATAATCATAAACTTAATCCTGCCATTGTTTCGGTTGTTACATCTTGTTTTACACCACCAGTTACATAAGAAGTGATCTCGGTTTCCTGTGGAGCAACCTGTACATTACCACCACCAATCCATTTCTCTGTCCACGGTAATGGGTTCATCTGTGTTACGGTATATGGACAATGTAGACCTATTGCTCTCATTCTTTTACATCCTATCCATTCTATATAGTCAGACAGCAATCTCGCGTTGAGACCGATCATGGATCCATCTTTAAATAAGTATTGTGCCCAGGCTTTCTCTTGTTCTATTACATCAACATATAGTCTAATAGAGGCGTCTTCCATTTCCTTTGCAATCTTAGCAAAGTCTTTATCTTCTTTTACCAGAAGTTTTAATATGGTACTAGTTGCTGCTAAGTGTGTGTTCTCGTCTCGTGCAATGAATTTAATAATCTTTGCATTACCTTCCATCTTCTTTAACTCGGCAAAGGCCCAACTACATGCAAATGATACATAGAACCTTACACCTTCCAAGGCATTAGCACTCATCATTGCCATCCAGATAGCACGTTTGTGATCCATCTTATTTGTAGGGCCTGCATTGCATGTAATCAAATCGTCATAGTATTTACCTATAGACTCAGCACATGAATTGATTTCTTTAACGTCCAGTATACCATCGAACACTACACCAGGAGATGGGTAGATATTACGGATAATATGTGTATAGCTTTTAGAGTGAATAGTCTCAAAGAATGACCAAGTTTCTATCCAGTTCTCTACCTCGGGCAATGAAGCAATAGGTAAGAATGCTAGATTAGGAGCACGGCCTTGCACACTATCCAATACAATCTGTCGTTTAAGATTGGACGTGAAGATGTGTTTCTCGTGTTCTGTAAGAGAGTCGAAGTCCTTCTTGTCTTTTGAAATATCTACCTCTTCGGGTCTCCAAAAGAATCCAAGTTGTTTATCGGCAATCTTATCTATCTGTGGGTACTTTAATTCATCATATCTTTGAATGTCTACTCCTTCATCTAAAAACATATTCTTTTCCAGATGGGATTTCTTATTCTTTTTCAATACTGCCATTTATAAATCCTTTATATTATATTTTGCAACTCTCGCAATCGTCATCTTCATATGTTACGGCTTCACCTTCATAACTGTGGTGGGTAGCCTCGTCGGTTATTTCGCCCGAACCGTCAAAGGTATTAAAGTAATACAGTTGTTTTAATCCGTACTTATACGCAGTAACTGTATCCTTAATCATCTCTGACATAGGGATTTTATTGTCTTCAAAGTGTTCTGGGTTGTAAGAAGTGTTGACCGATATGCCTTGGTCGATATACTTCTGTAGTATAGCACATATCTTTAAGTAACCATCGGGAGACTTTTGATCCCATAGAAGGTCATACTTATTCTTTAGGTGATGATACCCAGGAACGACCTGGGCCATCACTCCATCCTTACTTTGTTTGTAACTAACCAACGCACGAGGTGGTTCAATACCATTCGTACTATTAGATATTTGTGCAGATGTTTCGGCTGGCATTAAAGCCATGAGAGTCGAATTACGGATGCCTGTGGCTTTGAGTTGAGTTCGAAGCAAGTCCCAGGGTAATCTTTCATTATGCTCTATTAAATTATCTACTGCACTCTTATATGTATCTATTGGAAGAACCCCAGAGCCATATTTTGTCTCATTATTTTTAGAAATAGTACCTTTTTCTTCGGCTAATGTAGCAGAGGCTTTAATAAGATAGTAAGACCATGCTTCTGCATATTCATCTACTACCTCAAAGGCAGACTCATCATACTTCATACCACGTTTGGCTATGAAATATGCAAGGTTAATAATGCCGATACCTAAAGGTCTGCGAGACATAGTTCCTTTCTCTGCTGCCTTAATAGGGTAGTCTTGATAGTCTAGTAATTCATCTAATGAACGGACAGCAAGATCACAGTACTTCTCAAAGTCTTTAGGGTCATTAATTAAACCCCAGTTGATTGCCGATAAAGTACACAGAGAGATTTCACCTTCTTCATCATTATAGTCATTCAACGGCGATGTAGGTAAATCAATCTCACAACATAGATTACTCATTCTAATTGGAGCAAGATCTGGTTTAAAAGAACCGTGTTCATTAGCATGGTCTACATTCATTAGGTAGATACGACCAGTATCTTTTCTTTCAGTTAAGAACGAAGAGAATACTTCTACAGCGGGTAATGTTTTCTTTCTAATAGAACGGACTTTCTCATATCGCTCGTATAGTTCTTTAAACTTATCTTGGTCGGCAAAGAACGCCTCATATAAACCAGGGACATCATGTGGATCAAAGAATGTGATATTACCATTAGTAAGTAAACGCTCATACATTAGTTTATTAAACTGGAATGCATAGTCCATGTGTCGGACTCTGGTTTCTTCAATACCCTTATTGTTTTTTAGTACAACCAAGTCCTCGAATTCATAATGCCAGACTGGTAGATATACCGTAGCTGCACCACCACGAACACCACCTTGGGAACAAGACTTAACAGCCGCTTGGAAGTATTTTAAGAATGGAATCAGACCTGTGTGAACCACTGAACCATCTCCAACCTTGGCACCTTCGGCTCTAATAGAGCCAGCACCAATACCGATACCAGCCTTCTTACTGATATACTTTACTATTGAAGTGGCAGTAGCGTTAATAGAATCAAGACTATCGCCAGATTCGATAAGCACACAGCTTGAAAACTGACGGGTCGGCGTCCGTACACCAGCCATAATCGGCGTAGGGAGCGAGATATAGAACTGAGATATTGCATCATAATAATCCTTGACATATTTTAATCGGGTTTCTTTAGGGTAGTTCATAAACAATGTAGCAGATACTAGCATGTATAGCATCTGTGGGGTTTCATAGTGAATCTTATTCTTTCGGTCTTGTACTAAGTACTTACCTCTGAACTGTTCCATACCAGCATAAGTAAAGGTATCATCCCTCTCATGTTTAATGTATGTATCAAGTTCACCAATTTCTTCGGTAGTATACTGTTCCATAATCTCAGCATCATATACATCTCGGTCGATGTTCATAGAAATCATAGTAGCTAGAGACTTGGGTTCATATCTACCATAGACTTCTTTACGGAGTTTATAGTTAATTAACCTAGCGGCTACGAATTGATAATTTGGTGTGTGTTCTGATATAAGTTCTGCCGCAGATTTAATAAGTAGCTCGTGTATATCGTAAGCTGGTATCTTATCAAATAGCTGTATGTTGGACTTAAGCTCGATCTCTGATATAGACACACCTGTGATACCATCTGTGGCCCACTCTAATACTTGGTGTACTTTCTCTAAATCAAACTCCTGCTTAGAGCCATCACGTTTAGTGACATTGATATTCATTATGTTGATCCCATTCATTGTTATTCCGGTTTAATAGTATATATTATAACACATTCCAGGTGGAATGTAAACAAGTATTTTATTTATTTTTCTTTAAATACTCTGATATTTCTTTAAGGTTTACTTCCCATAGGGTAGTAAGATCCTCTTCCATACCATCTATCCGGTCAATCAGTGGAGGATAATCATCAAATCCATCTAGGCCGCATTTGGGATGGGCCAGGGCTTCCAATACATCTAGCCGCTGGGCGACCAAAGGGAATTGTTTTCGGAACTTAGCATCTTTCTTTGCCAGTTCCAAATCATATTTTACAGCAAAGTGCTGCATGAATTTATCTACTTGTTTTTGGAACCAAATACCACCTGTTGTGGACTGGAACCAATTGTAGAACGATGAACCTATCACAGAACCTAAGATAGATTTGAGCGAGAGAATAAGTAGGAAATACATTACTTCACCTTCGCTAGTTTCTTAATAGCTTGAACATAGTTGGGCATTCCGTGGTCTACTACTCCATCAAAGAACTTCCAACGTTTCCAGGATTGAGCAACACCCTTAAAGAAATCTCTCCAACTAGGATTCGAAGCTTTATTACCATCACAATCAAAGTATATCATCTCACCATGGTGTCTGAAACCTAACCATGCGGGTGGGATTCTACACACAATGTCATTGTTATTCATAAATCTGTAGTGGGGACATTTGATGTTTTTGATGAAGTGGATTCCACCGACTCTTGGCGAACCAAAAGTGAAGAGCTCCTTAGGCGAATAACGTGTGGCACTAATAGTAGCCATAGCAGCACCCAGACTATGCCCAGTAATATATACATCTTTTCTTACCTTTAGTTGGTCATTGTGGTCTAGTATCTTTACAATATCAATCCAAATATCATCCACTTCTTTTTGGAAACCACCGTGTACTTTACCACCAGCCTTGGCAGTATTCTTAATTACATTCAGATCGGCCATTACATCATTTAACTTAGAAGGTTCTGTTCCTCTAAATGCAATCCAGAGAGAATCTTTATTCTTACACACAAGTGCCTCTGCGCCGTCTTTACTCACCAGAGCTACTTGTAACATACCAAGTTTCTTTGCTGCAGTCGTAGCAGGTCCCTCATTCATATAAGCTATGGCCGAAAGTCTGGCAGCAATCTCTGCCCTTTCCCACAATGTTAATTCTTCTGTCTTCTTAACGACCATTCTATTTCTCCAATTTAATTTCAACTGCTGCAGCTTCTTCATCATTTAACGTCACATTCCTATAATAAACAATCACCTCACCTAGCTGATTAATGTATCTTTTTATTTCCTGAGTGTTATAAGACATCATCTCATAATCCTCAACACTCATAGCAACAAAAACTACATCACCACCGTGTCTCTTTTTAATCCCATCAATAAATTTATCTAAATAGGTATAACCTTCTGGGTATAAATCCTCTCTGCCTAATTTACAGTTGGCTTCTTTAGTCACTGGATCTTTTAAACAATTCTCTATTACTTTAGCATCGGATACTACATACCACCTTGGTTCTTTTAAATCTATTGCCCTAGGTAATACAGGTTGAACTATATCTATTCTTATAGGCTTAGTTATAATCTCTACTTCCCTAGGAGCAGGGGTTAATAAACTACAACCACTAATCGTTAAGAGAGCTAATACGCTGACTATCTGCTTCAATCGCATCGAATACCTCCTTTGTAGCTTTATTAAATCTTGGTTCCATTAGTCCAGGTTTAGCACTTGCTAACTTAGCAACGTTGTGTCTACGGAATATATCCATATACTCTGACATCTGTGTTTCGTATTGTTGATTTTGTACTTGAAGACCTCTGAGGGATTCCCCGGTCTTTTCCAAGTTATTCTGAATGGCCTCTATAGCCGCTTTCTGTTCTTGGTCTCTAAGGTCTTGTGCTAGAATAACTTTGGTCTGTTCTTCTAGTTTAACCTGCATAGGCACAACAGAGAATTGATAGTATAACATACATGATAAACCCATAGCAACAATAATCCCAATCAATATTTTTGACATAATTTATCCTATATTATATTATCTCTTTGACTTCTGATATGCTTTATATTCTTTTCGTCTTTTAGCATCGGCAGCTTTCTCAGCAGGAGTCATCTTAGATACGGGTTTCTTAGCTTCCTTAGTGTCTTTCATCTGTACTGATGCAGCGTTTGCCTTCTGAGCAGTAAGGTCTTGAGCAGCTTTCTTGGCGTTTCTTCTAGCCAACATCTTCTCTACAAACTTTCTACCTGCTTTGGTGCGGCCGTCATATACAGGCTTCTTTCTTTTCTTATCCTGTTGAACATCCGCGGGCATATCAACACCACCAGCACCTACTGAATTGGCAGCTGAATCTTCCCACATATCCTTAAAATCTTTCATATCTTTATGTCTCCACTGCTTATGTACAGCTTTTGTTTGGTGGCCAAATGAGTTACTTCGTATATTGGAGTACCAAAAATTCTACCAAATGGTGAACTATGTAAAGTACATTGTACCACGTCTCCGGATCTTGCAATAATCTCACCAGTAGTATTACTGGCCATCTCGGAAGTTAATTTATATCTACCTGGATTGAGTACTTCATCCTTAACATAGAATGCACTCTCGTTGAGTGATTCGTCCAAGTCTCCTAAAATCTCTTCTAATACTTCTCTGATCTCGTCTTCGGTCAGATTAGTATTCTCTTTAATTAGAAACAAGGCTGCAGCATAAGAAGCCAACCTTGATTTACCGAAAGGTACTTTATTAAGTAATCTCTTTAGATTAAATACTAACCTATGGAATACAGTATAAACTTCCTTCTCTTGCGGTGTGGTTAATTCCTTTGCCTTCTTAAGGTTCTTACCATTTTCATCAATGATACCCTGCTCGAATGCTCCGGTCTTATTCCACGGCGTAACCAACAACTTTAGAAACCTAAAGGCATAAAATAAGTCTGCTGTACGTGATACTACACCCATTAAAGTTTCCTTAGTAAGTCCACAATAAGTGGATCCAATGGTACTTCTACCTTTTCGTCTACTGGTAAGTAATTTAAAAATACCAGAAACGGTTTAATATAAGTCCAGTGTTCTGGTTCTATCTTATACCAAAGCATTCTATTTGCAGACTCTATTCCAAACACATTGTAAAGTACAATTATGTGATTTAATATAAGTCGAATTTGCAAGTCGTCGGCTAATTCATAGCGTCTAAGGAGTCTCTTTAGATATTTAAATCTGGCCAAGTCCTCCTTAAATTCCTCTATGTCTAGGCACTCAGGGTTATTATAGTTTTGAGCTGCAAAGAGCTCAAAGTTCCTTTTATTTAAGGTATCAAATATTTTCATCATATATTATATATAAACCCTATGGTATTACTTAGCTCCGTCTTTACCTGGCTCGTCTTCCGAGTTGTAGTTCTTATCTACATAGTCAAAGAATTCTTTCTTCTTTTCACCTTCTAGTTCTGCAGGAGATTCAACACCAAACTTCTTTAGTGCTTTATCAAAGAATGCTTTATACTTAGCTTTATTATCTTCAGCTTCATTCATTGCCACAGCTTCATCTAATACTGATTCACTTACTTCTTCATTGGCAAGTTGTAATGCAGCGGCAACTTCTTTATCTTTAGATAGACCTTTCTGCATCTTTTCAATTTTCTTGGTAGCGCCAGTCATGTTGCCTGACATTTTAAGAGCAAGAGCAACAGCTTTCTTGACAAGTTTCTTATCAACGGCTTCGTCAACTTCTTCCTTGTCGTCTTCATCTTCATCATAGTCTTCGACTTTATACTTCTTACCAGCTACAACAAATTCATCATCGCCGTTCTTACGAGCTGCATTCAAAGCCATGGTAAACTTGTTACCTTCTTTCTTTACATCTTTCTTTTCGTCTTCATCGCCGTCGTGCTTATTGTCTTTATCAAAACCCAGTACTTCGTTAGTTTTCTTTTCTTTAACTACAGTACCGTCTTCTTTCTCACCAGACTTTTTAACTTTATGTTTGGCTTTAAAATCTTTCTCACCCTTAGCAACAGGTTCTGCAACCTCGTCAACTTCTGGCTTATCGTGAGTATAACCTTTCTTAGACAATGCTTTATGCTCTGCCTCATCTTTGGCTACTTCTTTATCACCTTCTGGACTCCACATATCATGTGGATACTTGGCTTCTTCTTTCTTTACTTTACCCTCTAGTACATCACTGACAGCTGCAGCAATGCTTAGGGTTTCTTTATCATTGATTTTCATTTTAAATCTCCTATTGTATGAAAAGCATTCCTGCGATAGCTGCAGCGGCTGCTGTAAGTGCTATCCAGAATATTTTATTAATTACTGATACAGTTTGAGCATTAGTTCTAACCATATCATCAAGTCTCTCTATTCTATTTATAACTGCTAAAATCTGAGCTCCTTGTTGTTTTTGTATATCCATAAGGGTATATATTTTTTCCTCAGCCCTAGCAAGTGATATTATAGCCTCAGACATAGAATCCAATTTAGTCTCTATTCTGTCAAGTCTAGCTGCCTGCTCAGATCTTTGTTGTTGTACTGTTGACATGCTTATAAATCCTGCATTGTAGTGGGGTAACCCCTTTTATTAATCTATGGTATTCAAAACTTTTAATATCAAATACCATGCCTGCTTTCAATAACCACGGGAGACAATTCGCGAGTTGGAACTGCCATCCTTCCCCACATAGAATCTCTATTTCTCTATCTTCTGCATCACGATGCCATACGTACTCAGAGTCACTGGCATCAGGATTGAATTCTCTTATATCGGCATCTTCCCAATACGGTTTACCAAAAGTATGATCCACCACCTGTTAGTCCTAATTGTTTGGCGTATTTCGGAAGACGACATGCCCAATACCCAGCCTTAGTCTTATCGTTCTTCGTATCGCATTGATGTCTAGCTGCAAAACTTTTTGCGGCCGCCCTATCATTAATCTTAGCAGTAAGACCAGTTGTATCTCCAAACTGAATCTTTATAACATTACCCTTATCGTTCTTAACATAGACATAGTATTTCTTCTTACCACCCCTTTTAGGAGAGTTCAATTCAACATCTTTATCCTTAGTAGCTTCAATCATAGGTTGCTCTAAAGGAACATGACAACCTTCATAGATTCCGAATCTTTCATCAATGTGTTCTAAGAATGTATGCATGTCTTTAAATGCCATGGTTATCTCTCCAAATTTGTACATTCTTTTTGGCATCTGCAACATTTCTTGATGCTTCTACTGGATGTCTTGGTGTGTGGCCACTTTTATCAAATATTGTAGGTAATACTTTTTGACTACCATCTTTGTTCATCTTCATTGAATCCATACCAGATAAACGAATTTCAAACTTACCATCTGAAGTCACATGCTTAAATACTTTCTTATTCCCATGATAACCATCTGGAACCTTCTTCCATTTGATCTTAGCTTCAGTAATATATTCTTTAAACCCGTACATTAGTTACCCTTAATAGTTCTCACTACTTTAATACTTTCGCTAATTCTTTGACAGACATAACTTTGATATTACCTTCTTGGTCAACTGTACCAAAGGCGATAGTATTACCATCTATTCTAGGCTTAATACTATACGCGGATAATCCACCCTTCTTGCCTGGGATATTATGAACTGTTCCATCTTTGTCCATTTTAGGCTTTTCTCTATGACTTGGATTAGTGTTACCTAAGCCTTCTCTAACTTCATTAAATTTTTTCATTTCTTTATAGTCCTCACTACTTTGCTTGTTAGCATTTTAATAGCAGTCATATAGGCAAAACCTAGTCCGAAAACTGCATGGAATGTATGATTCTTTTCTATTTCTGATTTGGGGCCCAACTTCTTGGTCCAGTTATCTACCCACTCGCCTTTGTATCTTAATACAGCATGGGATACTTTCCACTTACTCGGGCCAACTAAACAAATACCAGCTTGATGGGTGATTAACATCCACCACATTTTAAGGTGGGATTCTCCACATAGTCTATATAGAACAGACAATGCATAGTCTTCACAATCACCGACATACTTACCTTCTGCATCTTCTGAATAGATAATCTTCCAAGCATCTTTCATGCCGTATTGCTCTGAATCCAATCTATACTTCCACTTAGCGTTGAAAGCTTTTACTATCTTCTGGTCGTCTTTGTTCATTTCTGTTGTCCCTTAATCCATCTTATGGCAATGGAGTTTTCTGGAGGCTTGGCAGCCCAGGTTTTTATTCTTTTGTAGGCGTCCATAGTTGCCTTCTCTATATTAGAACCTTCTGAATTGTCCACAATAATCATTCTCTGTCTAAACAGTGCTTGGAATTTACCAATATTAGTTTGAACACCTTTCCACATTTTGGCTACCATATCATCCGGTATTGATCGTGGACGGTTATTGTTTCTAGTTTGTGCAGTTTCTAAATCAGTATTAACAAAAATCATGTGTACTGAGTAACCTAATGCTCTCACCATATCAACTTGTTTCTTAATCTTTGCATAGTCTTTACCAGTTCCGTCTATAACTAAACCGAGTCTACCATCTAGTGACATATTAAGTTTCTTACCAGTTAATGATTTAGCAGAAGCTCTTACTGCCTGACCTTGAGCTGATGCAATATCATCTGGGTTAGTAGTAAGACCTGCCTTCTTTAAACCTTTTTCAAAAGCATCATCAGAGTTAATTAATCTAAAACCTAGTGCTGCTAGAGCAGTCTTACCTACAACAAATGACTTACCAGAACCTGGGCCGCCTGCTAGGAATACTGCTTTAAATATAGAAGGATCATTAACACCTTCCATTAAGTCAAAATGTTCTTTAAATGTCTTCATTTCTTTAAGTCATACCTGAATGATTTGTCTTTAGCTTGATTAGCTTTACTTATACCATAACCGGCAAGTTTAGCCAGGGCTTGCATCTTCGGCCAGTTGGCTTCACCTTTATTCTTTCTTTTATCCTTAGACATATCTTCTCTGATCTTTTTAAATAGAGTTTCTATCATGTCCATATCGTTCATTACTAGCGGCGCTTCTTCTATACCCTGTTGTTCTTTAAAGGACTTCATTTCTTTTTCTTTCCTTGAGCAGCCTTTATTTCCTTCTCGGTCGGTGCATCAGGATGTCCCTTAGGGTTCATCTTTCTGCCGCTCTTTCTTTTCTTATGAATGTTATCCCACAATCCCTTCTCTTGCATATCTTTAAAGGATTTAAGTTTAATCGGGCCGGGTTCTTCGCCTGGAGTTTCTGCCTTATATTTAGCAGTAACTTTAGGTTCACCAACTCCGCCACAATTCTCCATCAATTCGACTTGGTCTAACCACACTCTCTTCTTCCATTGTCCGAATTCAACAACTAGATAGTTAGTACCACATACTTTAATAACACCCACATCACTAGTTTCTTTTAATACAACTTCATCACCAACAGAGAATAAGTTACCTTCTACATACTCTTCACGGGTGTTAGACACTTTAGGGAGTTCAACATGTTCTCTGAACTTAGGAGATTCTTTGATACCCATTGCCTTTCTGACTGTATTGAATAGGTCTTTAGAATCGTATCCACTAGGAACGCCTTTGGCGAATGATACTGCGTCACCTTCTGCTGCCGCTGCTCTCATTTTAGAAGCGGACATCCCTGTCACTCCATCTGCATCTGGGTCTCTTTCTCCGGCGGATATAATCTTCACACCATCTTTGAATTCATAGAACCCATGTTTTGCTTTAACACCGTTATATTTGTTTAACAGTAGATCAAATTCTTTTACTCTATCGGAACCAGCGACCATGTTTACAGCAGTGTAACCTTGGTCGTATAACTTAACAGCAATGTCCATAACGTGTCTTACATCACCGTCAGCCATAATACTACGAGCATGCTTAGGGAACATCTTACGCAGGAACTTAACTTTCTGCTTAAAGTTTAGAGGATTTTTCTTAGGGTCTTGTGACTTAGAACCGTAAACCCTATATGAACCACTAGACACACTCTTTAGTTTGTCGAATAGCTTCTCATGGCCTACAGTAGGTGGATTAAATCTGCCGAATGCAAATGTGATCTCACCCTTTTCTTCTTTTAGATATGTACTAAAACTTTTAAATTCCATAATATTATTGGCCCGGGGTCTTGTTTTTATTCTTCATCTTTGCTCTATCTGCTTTCTTTACCATCGGAAGTAACTTCTTAGCTATCTTCTTGATCGCAGCTTTTTTCTTAGCAACTTTCTTCTCGAGCTCACCACGTGCAGAAAATGATAGGTCGTCTTTGGACTTATTCTTTAGGATTTTTTTAATGATGAGGTTACGTGCTTGTTTTTCTGCACGGCCTTTAAGTTTTTCGGGAGAAGCCATTTTCTTGGCCGCTTTCTTACGAGCGATCATGATTTTGGCTTTATTCTTTCTGAATGATGCCTTTCGCTTTTGTCTCTGCGAAATGGTCAACGCTTCATTTGCGTCGTTAAATTCTTTAAACGATTTCATTTTATCCTCGGTTATCCCATTAATCAGTTAGGGTTGTCCCAACCTTTTATAATATCTTTGCTAAAGTTGTTTGCAGAAAATTCCATTCTGTCGACAAGTTTAACAGCGCCACCTTCCATTCGATCTATAGCAACAAAACCCTCAGGGTTGGTCACTTTAAATCCGGATTTAGTTTTAACAAACGTACCAATAGTACTTAGTCTGTTTAGTTTATTTATAATAATTAATTTACTATCCACAACAAAATTCTGCATTTCGAAGATTTTTTGTAGATTTTTAATGTTACCTTTACTAAAAAACTTTAATAACTCGTCTCTTTTAGAAATTTGGCCTTGTTTACCTTTATCAGTAGACCTTTTATCTATTTCTTTAGCATATCTGTCGTTAACAAACATAACCAAACCAGTCGCATGTTTCTTGGTATCTGTAATTCTTTCTTGGTTTCTTACTTTCCTATTATTATATACATTAATAACCGTATTTAATTCTTTATTCTGTTCTATTTCTTTAAGGGTAGATGAAGCGATTTGTTTAAACAGTTTACCTGCTTCAGATAAATTCTTTGTTACTGCGGCAGTTTCCTTTGCAGTAAGAGTTGCAGTACCAGATAAATCTGGCAATGTAGCATCTACCATCCAAACACTTTTATTCTTTCTCAACTTGGGTACTATCTCTCTACCGAACTCAGCTTGCATAGTCTCGAATGTAGCACCAGTATAAATTGTGTGCCATACTATACCTATCTTAGCCGATCTAATTTCCTTAGCAAGTGCAGAGTCATTAGGGACAGTATAAGCAATGGTATTAGGATGAAAAACAGTATAAGATACTCCATCAATTGTTTCCTTCTTTAGGTCTGAACTGTCGAACATGAAGTCACCTTGAATGACTCCCTTGATGCCTAACTTCTGTAGTTCATCAAATGCTAGTATTAATTTCTTAGTAAGGTCACCCGAAGTATCTGCTTTAATATCTTCATGTGACTTATAAATCTTTGGGTTGGCATTAAAGATACCCTTCTTTGCTACAAAGAATGAACCGTCTCTTGGGTCTTCACCGGCAAATACTGCAGGAGCGCCGTCCCACTTAACGGTTATATCAACTGATTTCTTAGAGTTACCACTTAACATATCTCTTAGACTTCTTAGAGCGTTGATAGCTTGACGTGCACCCTTGACACCACCATCAAGAATCAAATCTTCAATGTGAGTCATGTGAGTATTTTTGCCTGCGGCCTCAGCGATGTAACCTGATAATGATTTCATTTACTATCCTTTATATAATTTTTTAAATTCATCTGTCATAACAGCATTGAAATTTGGTGCAGAAGTAAAGGACCCTTTATATCTTAATATGATATTACATACGGTCACTTTACCAATCATTAAATCAAACTTTAAGTTAGCCGCTGTTGCCCCAATCTCGAATGCTTGTTTAACACCGGGCGTAAATACTAGCTTTGGTTTTCCCTCAGAGAATAAAGAATCTAATTGAGAGGTAACAGAATCAATGTTTTTGTACTCTCCCTTCTCTACTACAACACCTTTCTTAGGTCCGTATTCACCAATGCCTGTAACTAGTGTAAAATCAAAATCAACTTTCTTTAATTCTTTGAGATCAGCCTTAAAGATTAACTGTACTAACTGATTAGCAATAAGGTCTGAACTATTTAGTATCGTTTCTGCCATTATTTTAAATAGAGTTCTTTTACCTTTCAGCACTCTATTGATTAATGGATTGGGGATTCTTTGAATATATTGTTTCCAGTTCTTATTGGTAGGTTTGTCTTTCTTCATATCCTGAATCATATCAGGTGATAGTACCTTAAGTCTGGCCGCTAGCTTAATAACGTGCAAGTAGAATTCACCTGCGTCCTGCTCAATACCTTCTCTAACCTTATTTAATTCAGGCGAAGAGGTTAACATAGTTGAAAACGCTTTGTTAATTAATGTTGGATCGACTTCTGTAGTTCTTTTCTTCTTCTTTAATGATACACCTAAATATGATTTACCCTTTCTTAATATGAAGTCTGAAGAGTTAAAATCTTGCATACCATATTTAGTTCTTTGAAATTGTTTTACATCATTGTCCCATGCTTGACCTGTGAGGTAAGCAATGTCAGAATCTCCCCATCCATTATCGTGTATAACTTTAGCGGCCGAGATGGCCTGACACATATTTGAATAGTCACCTACAAGCGAATCAATCTGTCCTTGTTTGGCGCCTTTAACATTCTTTAACTTACTCTGGACGACTTCAATCAATAGATCCATTTCATCAGAATTTTCAGGTACCTTTAATACATTAGTAGGGAGTGTACATAGTACTGCAGCCATTAATTCATTAGGATCATCTCCAAAGGAACTTTGTTTACCTGAGGGTCTTACGTTGACATAGATATATTTACCTAGCTCATCATATTTAATGGCGTAGTCTTTTTCTTTTCTGGCTCCTGGGACAGGGCCTCTGGATAATTTGGGGTGGTCGTCAATGATTTTATTGGCTAGGGCAGTAAACTTCTCTCGGTCCTTATCATCAATCAGCTGTGATATTGCTAGTCTTGATCCAGTCTGTTTCTTAGGTCTCAGATCATATTCAATAGTAGAATTAATTGATCCTATTTGCCCATCAATATCTGATAATAGGTCTAAAGCAAACTTCTTTTCATTACCAGAAAAATTAAGATTGTTTAAATCTTCTTCTAGTGTTTGCTTATAGTGTTGGCCAAAACTTTTCATCTTACCCTCCGAATGTATAGGTATAAGTATTTATAAGAAAACAAATCTGGGCTTATGGGAATCGGGGAGTTATTTTGCCCTCATCGTCTATATCAATGATTCTTCCTTCTTGTAAATGCACAAGCATTTTCTCAGCACCCTCTTTAAGACCTATCTTATAAGAGGAATACCCCACTCCCATAACACAGAATAGAAATATAGCTTCAATCATACTGTGATCCTTTCAACCTTAACTTCGTCGACCTTATTAACCATACCTCGTATAAAGTCCATGGCCGAGGTCATTGAACTAAAAATATAGTCCGCGACGATTTCAGTATTGTCTGTGGCAGTAACTCTAAATGCGTTCATAAATTATCTCCGTTATTAAGTGTATATTATACTACGGTATTGTAAGTTTGTCAACACTTATTTACCAATGTGTTTAATATCTTTAGATGGAATTACTTGATATGCACCTTTGTTATACGCAGGGGCAACAGTAAAGTTCTTAGAAGCTTCTTGTTTCCAGGATTGGTCTTCGGCGGGTTGGTACTTACTACTACCATTAAACGATGGGTATTTAGCATTAAATGCATCCATCTGTTTTTCAGCAAGGGTCTTCTCTATTACTAGAGGCTGGAATTCTGGTTTTAGTTTGCGCTTTGTCTTAAGGCCAGGGGACTTTCTCTTACGGCCTGTGTGGTCATATCTAAGTGATCCAATGTAACTATTCATATTGTGTCCATAATAAGTTGAGTCCGGGGCCTTTTCATTAAGGTTATTTGGAGGGGTTCAGGTTACCACCCTGACCCCGGACTCTTCCCTCTTATCCACGGACTTCTTCATTTCCGTGTAGGTGTTCGGTCACCAACCCCTACCGCTTTAGTTCGTCCGGTAGGCGACGACTGCCACTTAAACTCCCGAAGGAGTCTGGGCAGAATTCTGACTGGTTATACCCCAGTCCATCTGACGTTCTTAACTTCACCGAAGACATTTCCTCGAGCAAAGTTAGTAGCAGGTTTACTCCATCCTGCGGCCATGAGCATATCACCAACTTGAAAAGGTTTGTTGGTCTTGTTATCAATGTACTTAGGAGACTTCTTAACGATGAAACCTACTACAGATGAACGACCATTCTCATCAGACCGAACTAACTTTAAGTAATTCCGACCTTCTTCAAAGGTATAAAGATCACTACGAGCATGTTCAAACTGATCATGTAGTTGGTTCTGCATAGTTTGAAGTAATTGGTTAGTCTTCTCAAATAGGTCTTTCATAGTCTTTTCTCTTATCGGTTAATATATGTATATTATACTCTGGTATTGCACGTTTGTCAACACCTTTGTTCATTTATTTTACTTATATTGACTATAACTGAGCTTTATACTGTGAAACTCTCTCCACAACCACATTCTGCTTTGACGTTGGGGTTCTTAAACTCAAACCCCTCATTCAACCCTTGTCGGGTATAGTCTAGCTCTGTGCCATCTAATACTATAGCACTCTTAGAATCAAGTACTATGGTTACATCACCAGCTTGGACTATAGTATCATCTGCTGTTGGCTTGTCAACAAACTCTAACACATAAGAGAACCCATTACACCCTGAGCTTTTCACACCCAATCGCACACCCAGAGTATCCTCCCTCTTTGATAGATGTTTGGCAACTTGATGTATTGCTGAATCTGTTAACGTGATCATTGTTTCCCTCTATAGTTATCTATTGCAGTTTTAATAGCATCTTCGGCCAGAACCGAACAGTGAATCTTCACAGGTGGTAGAGCTAGTTCTTCGGCGATATGAGTATTTCTAATTGTATATGCCGATTCTAGGGTTCTTCCCTTAACCCACTCTGTAAGCAAACTACTAGAAGCAATAGCAGAACCACACCCATATGTTTTAAACTTAGCATCGGTTATGATTCCACTATCATCAACTAATATCTGTAGTCGCATTACATCACCACAAGCAGGTGCACCGACCATGCCAGTTCCAACATTAGTATTAGTATCATCCATAGTACCAACATTGCGTGGATTTTCATAATGATCTAAAACTTTAGCGGAGTATGCCATGGCCCTTGCCCCTTATACTATACCAATCTCGTGTTTATGGACAACTGAATTAATCAATTCTCCATTCTTATTATATGTATATAAAATTTCCTGCTGCTGAGTATCATTTATACGAATTACTGCTTTTATAACAGCTTCCTGATATTGTTTCTCGTGTTCAGGCAGAGAACTCCATACAGCTGTAATAGGATTTATCGAATCAACTTTCATAGATCGGCTTACTACTCGGTGTATCATCGCTGCAGTCACAGTGTATACATGTGCATCCATCACTAACAAGTGATTCAAATGTATCCCACAACTTTTGGAACCTAAGATCTGCAATAGACTTTAAACCTAATAATTGGTTCTGAATCGCATCACAATCTCTAGGTGTTAAATCCAAGTTATCTGTGTTATGATATATTAAAGAAATATCTTCTGCTGTCTGCCATGCTTCCATAATGGCAGCTTCTAAATCGAATCTATCTTTCTTCATAAAAATTTAACTCCGTCTGGATCGGGCCGTTCTTCTTAAAAAACATACAGTTGTCTTCATCGAGTTCTAGCGTAAAGGTGTCACCCACTTCTAATGGGGTATTGCTTAGTCGCACTTGATGACTAAAGTCTGGATCGGCTTTATCATCTAATTTGAGACCTTCTCTCGTTATTGAGAATTTATAGTCCACGTATCGCATTTTTTTCTCCAATGCTATTGTAAATATTGGCGTGCCCACCAGGAATCGAACCTGGAACCCTCAGCTTAGAAGGCTGATGCTCTATCCTATTGAGCTATGGGCACTGCATTTCTTCTAATATATGTATATTATACTACAGACACATCCCTGTGTCAACACTTATTTTAGATAATATCATCAAGAGGGAATATCTCATAGATAACTTTCCCTACTGTCTTTGCAATGTCCATATGTTCTTGTTGTGTTCCATTCTCGGCACGGAGTTGGATATAATGAATCCACGAACGAAGAGTGCCGTTAACATACAAGCGAGACATGGTGTTACCCTCAGGTAATACAGACCTTGCCTGTTCTTTAGCGATACCTTCTTTAATGGCCCACTCATAGACTTCTCGAGCTTTATTGATTACTTCTTGCTGTTTAATATCCCATAGGTCTTGTACTACCTGTGGTGCAGCATCAATACTGTTCTGTCTATTCTTAGGATCCTGTAATCTAGCCCCTCTTCGGATGAATGACATATCCTTAGTTGGATCGGCATATCTCTGACTGAATTCTTGGAAAGAGAACGAACGGTGTCTTAGTAACTGACGACCGATATCTCTTGTTGTATCTATTTCTAAACATGCACTGACCATCTCTAATGGAGACCAATGTTGATGTTTAATTAGATACTTAACTAGCTTCTCGGAAGTAGCTTCGTTGATTTGGTTGCCTGGGTTTGATACCCTAGCGCAATATGCAACCATCTGCAAGAGGTCGTCTGATAACTCACTGCCTGCAGGTGGTTGACTATATGATATAAGTTTCACATTCATCATGTTATGATTTTAGCCTTCTTTACGTACCAAAGTGTAGATTCCCCAAGCTAGTCCTGCCCAAGCAAGTAGTTTAGCGATTCCTCCAAATAGAATTACTCCACCGCATACTGCGATTAAAGTAGCTCCGTCCCATGTGGTTCTTTCGGGTAGTCTATCTTTTACCCAGTCTGCTATCTTATCCATATTATCTCCTATACATTAAAGTCTGCAAACGTGTCTTTGTTTTCCCTATCACCCCACGTTGCAATTGGTTTATCGGGGATAGAACTGCTGTCACCCATAATATCGGTTTGAGCAGATTCTTCAACATCATATAGTTTCATGCGGGAACGATCTACACCAATAACAAATCTCTTGTAACTGGTTGGATCGTTATATCGGTTCTTCAATTGTTTTACCATCAATTGGCCCAGTTCTTCTAGTTCCTCTGTAGATATAAGAGCAAACATAAGATCGGCCGTTGCTGGCAATCCAAATGATTCCGATGTGTCCTCAAGTCCGACATCAGTATTACTAAATCCTGACCTAGTAGTCTGTGTTGCCGACAGAATGGGGACATTAAACTCTACAGCAAGACCACGCATTTCCTCTGCAATGGCTTTGATATAGGTATAACTATTTATACTTCCACCCATCCCTTTCATACGGCTCGATGCGCAGATGTTTAGGTAGTCAATATAAATCATATCTGGTTTAAAGTTCTTTTTAAGCTTTAACTCATTAAGTAATGCTCTAAAGTGACCTGTGTGAGCAGAACCAGTAGGGTATTCTTTAATGATTAGTTTACCGATAGATGCCTGTGCAATCTTTTGTATCTTGGTGTCAAAGACATTCTTCGGTAGAGTTTCTAATTGTTGTATTGGAAGATCCATGAGATTAGCATCAATACGTTCAGCAATCTTTTCTTCAGCCATCTCCATGGTGATATACAACACATTCTTACCTTGTTGTAGGACAGATGCTGCACAGTGACACATGAAAAGGGATTTACCTACGCCTGTACCTGCTAGACAGATATTCAAGGTCTTATTAGGTAAACCACCCTTTGTAATCTTGTTGAAATAGTCCAAGTCGAATGGTACTCTTTCTTCGGTTCTATTATAGAACTCGAAACGATCGTCAGAATTATCTATGTAATCGTGACCAATGGCCTGGTCAAATGATACACCCAATGCTTTGGATAGTATCTCTGGTATAGCACCATCGGTTTGGTCTTGACTCTTACCATCAATAATCTGAATTGAATCCATGATAGCATTATATACTGCTCGATCTCTACACCATTTCTCTGTCTCAACAATCATGTAATCTGTATCAATGTCAGTCTTAACATTAATTTCATTAACTAGCTTTGCAGCGTTATTAAGAACATCATCAGGAGCTTGAATCTTTCTCAGCTCTAACTCTAGCACTTTACCCGTAGGTAATTTGTTGTTCTTAGCAACAAATTTTACTATAAGGTCAAATACTGTAGTGTGAGTACCTTCAAAATACTCTTTCTGCAGATACGGTATTACCCGTCTGCAGTATTCCTCATTATTGAGTAGGTGACTCAGTATGTGAGTCTGTAGTTGATTTGATATGTTCATTTGTTTCCTTCGCTTGATCATTAATTATACTTGACAGAACATCACCTAAATAGTTCTTAAATTCTTCAGAGCTTTCTAGTTCATCAACGTTACGAGGCCCGGCATCCTGCACATTATAAGTAAACGATAGAGTTGCCATTCCAAGAGTTTCATCCTCTTTAATAGATACCGTACCGTATACAACAACTACACCGGAGTAAGGAGAATCATTTCTAAACTTGATTCCCCAAAACTCTGACGAGTCATTCTCTACATAGGTATAATCGTTAGGTTCTATGTAATTTTCCATCAGTCTGTGTACTCAATTTCTGGATCAAAGTCAATTAGAGACTTATGACCAATCTGGTACTGCTTGATTAGGAACTCTCTAAACTTCTCTGTGCCTAGAATAGGTTTCCAGAATTCATCAGTCTTGGTATCCTTCTCTCTAACTTTAGGATCTACTAGTTCACCAGTTTCTTGATTAACAACTTGATACCAACCGTTAGAAGGTTTAAAAACAAAGCCACCGGCGATAGCAATATCAAGAAGGCCACTGTTACGTTCAACACCACCGTCCCAAGAAACCGATACGGGAATCTTAGATTTTTCTTTAACCATTCGTGACTTTTCAACATTGATAACAAAATCATAACCTGTAACTTCCATTCCTTTCTTGTTCTGTCTACGACCCAGAATCCAGATATTATCTGCTGAGTAGTAAATACCAGTACCACCTGATACAATGGCTTTAGGGAATAATCCCATCTCTTGATATGTATGATTGACTGCCAATAAAGACACGTCCTTCATAGTCAAGTAAGGTGTTACCATACGGAATAGACCCTTGATAGCTTTGGCACGAGACATATCAGCAACTGATTTCTCATTCAAGGCGTCTTCTAGTTCTTTCTTAGAAGCAAGGTTACCGATAGAATCAATGATGATAATGACTTTATCTTTACGTTCAATTTCATCTAACTGGTTAACTAAATCAAACTTTAGCTGTTCTACATCAGTAATCGGTGTGTGTAGTACACGTGTGGTATCAATACCGAATGCTTCAAAGTATGACTGTGGTGAACCAAACTCGGAATCATAGAATAACAACACTGCATCTTTATGTTCTTTAAGATATGCACCAGCCATTAGTAGGGCAAATGATGTTTTAAAGTGTTTAGACGGGCCTGCTAATACCGTAAGTCCGGATGTGAGTCCACCTTGTGGGTCACCCGAGAGTGCCACATTAATCATAGGTACTTCTGTTCGCACCATTGTTTTCTCACCAAAGAAAATACTATCGGATAGTACCGATGTGCTTTTAATCTTTGAATTCTTTTTTAACTTATCCATTATAGACATATTAGTATTTCCTCTTAGGTTGAAAGGTTGCCGACATGCGCATCTCTCTCTTGGTTCTTGCTTTGGCCTCAGCCTTTTTACGCTTACGCTTAGACGTAGGCTTTTCGTAAAATTCTTTCTCTCTTACTTTCTGTAAGACTCCAGATCGCTCAACTGCTTTCTTGAACTTTCTTAGAGCTACATCGAAAGGAATTTCTTTTGGTGGTCGTTTGTCCTTTGAATTCCTATTAGGCTTCGGACGTAAATCTATACTTGGCATATATTCTCCTCTTTTAATTATTAAGTATATTATAACACATTTTACTTTGATTGTAAAGTGTTTTCTGCAACTCTTTTTCTCAAATCTGATGTTGAAAATCTGTGGTCACGTTTGTTGAAATAGAACTCTATGTCTCTCTGTCGACACAAGTCCTTACCAGTAAACTCTTTATCCCGATATTCTTCACCCATAATCTTAACATTGATTTGATACATACCAAGAATATCTAATAGCTCATCTTCGGTACTATATACTAGGATTTCATCTACATATTTGATAGCAGATAACTGTGCTTGTCTCTCTACTATGTTTTGGACGGGTTTATTCTTCTCTGGTCTATCTACTGACGGATCAACTTGAAGTGCACAGATTAGATAATCACATGCCGTCTTTGCTTCTCTTAGCATGGATATATGACCTGCGTGTAGCAGATCAAATGTTGAACACGTTATTCCTACTTTTTTCATACTTGCTCCATTACTATTTCGCACTCTTCTAAGAATGGTCTTCCATAACCCTTCGATGCTCTATAGTCGTGATGATAGAAGACCTTAGTTATACCACACTGGTATATCAACTTAGCACACTCAAGGCATGGCATATGAGTACAGAATATAACTGCACCATCGCATGACTCAGCAGACTTAGTTACCTTAGTAATTGCATTTGCTTCTGCATGAAGGACTTCTGGGTTAGTTTTGCCGCTGGAGTCTTCGCATACATTAGACCAGCCAGAAGGCATTCCATTGTATCCGATAGATATGATTCTATTATCTTTGACAATAATAGAACCTACCTGAGCTTTAACGGCCGATGATAGACCTGAGAATGTGATAGCACAATCCATGAAGGCTTGTTTGAATTTCTTTTTCATTTGTTTACCATAATTTAATAGTATATTATATCACACTTTCAATCAAATGTAAAGGGTTATTATAGTACTGCCTTAATATATTCCATGTCAATGATTATAGCACCATTGCCGTCTACATCTACTGGCATTCCCTTACTCCAATCCAGAAATACTCTTTGGCCTTTCTCAAGGTGAGTTGCTTCAGGTCCTACCATTAACACTAGTCCGGGCTTTGAACCCTTGGTAGTATCACCCGTTAGGATAATTCCAGACGTTGTTGTTGTTTCTTTTTCTGTCTCTGTTACGAGTACATTTTTGCCGATCATTTGCATATTGCTTTACCTGTATGATGAACCTATGAATTTAGGTCCTTTAGTTATGAATTCGAGGCCCGACATTGAACCAACGTATTCTTTAAATTTAGTATATTTTAGATGTACTCTTACCTTACCTTCAATTAGAACCGTAATAGATTCTCCCTCTTTAAATGTATCTACATCAGCCAAGAGTACTCTACCATTATCTGTGCACTTTAATGTACACTCAGTTTCATAATGATTTGTTTGACCCAGATGATTTCTCATAGTTATTCCTTACTTATAAAAAATATGATTATCTATTGTTACTGTTCTATTTAGTGAATCTGCCCAATATGGATGAACACTATCTGCATGGTAGTGTGTAGACCCTTCGGTAATATCTGCATACTCTCCATTTAAGACTGCGTTGGCTATGTGCAATGAAAGCATCCAAGTATCACTATCAACTGGGATGTCAGACTTGCCGTCACAGAACCAAGAGAACTGACACATATTTCTAACTGGAACTGATACACCTCTCCAATTATTAAACCATTTAGCTTGATACACTACACCACATATATCATCTGGATACGCGATAGAATATACTCGATTTAATACCACCTGGGATACTGCAACTTTACCAGCCAGTGGTTGGTTACCAGATTCAAAATAGATGTTCTTGGCTAAACAAAAGGCCTCTCCATTCTCGTCTGAAGCTTGAACTGATGCCGGAGCGCCAAATAGAATGATAAATGATAGTAAATATTTCATGACATTTCCTGCATTAAGTATTGCATTCTCATTACATCCATAGCAACATCATGTTTAGCATCATGAGGAATAAACTGATCTTCAAGTCCTGGAACCATAAAACCATTCTTCATGCTAGTATTAAAAAGCATCATACCCTCAATGACTGACCTAGTATCACGGAGTTTCCAATGTGGATATGGATCACCTCCACATATAGTAGCCAAGAACATTGGATCAAAGGTATTACCTCTGGTATAAACTCTGTCTATAATTTTTGGATCCCCGATTGATGTAATCCAAGACTTCAGTTCACCAATAGACATATCTTCACTAGATGGTTTCAGTTGCTTCTGAGCTTCTGCGGATTGTTCACTCCACCATTGCAGTGTGTTGGGGTCGATTTTTTTACCGTAGTTTCGGACTTGATCAGCTACATCAAACTTAACTGCTACAGTGTTATTAAGTAGTTCTTCATAACTATACCCAGGGATAAAGTTACTGGAATCAAATACCAATACTGCTAGAGAGACCACTGCAGAATCTGCATGGTTAGTTCCTAGTGTTTCAAAATCATATATCAAGCTTTTCATTTATATACTCCTGTAAATTTACTTGTGGTTTCCAGCCTAAGGCTGTCAACATTTCATTGTGTACTACACCTGCCATTCTATTACCTGCCTTCTCTGGTTGCATACTCGGAATAGCGCCACACATCTCGGCAAGATCGAGCAATGAATATGCAGTATTGTTACCGATACCCCAACCATCGCCTGACCCCCATTCCATAACTAAGATTAATCCAGCAACTGTGTCGTCAATGTGTGTAAAGTTTCTTTCTTGTGTTCCTGGACTTGTGATGGGTAATGTAGTATTACCTGCTTTCATAAGGTTTATGAATTTACCAATGACCGTTGAATACTTACCCGTAGTAACTTCACCATCACCATACACATTATAAAAATACACAATGGCATAGTTTAAGTTATTCCAAGAAGCATAGGCTTCGAGTAATTCTGTATTCTGAGCTTTAGTATATGCATATGGACTCATTGATTTACCATCTTCTCCGATAGAGAATTTAGTAGAGGATCCTGAGTAGATTATCTTAGCACCGGACTTCTTAGCAAATTCTAATACTTTGGGAAATGAATGATAGTTATAATCCATTACAGTTTCATAGTCGTCAAATGATTGCTCTACTCTGGCATATTCACCTAAGTGAAAGATATAATCGAACTTAGAATCCTCGTGAAAATATAGACTGATGCCATGGCAGCTGCCGGTGATATACTCTACGCCAGCATGGTGATTATCAGAAGAACCATTTGAATAGTTATCCAGACTGGTCACTTGATGGCCCTGAGACACTAGCTCTTTACAGAGAGCAGAACCGACAAAACCGGCTCCACCTGTTACTAGGATATTTGATATTTTAGTATTTTTCATAAGTTATATTATAACACACCTAGGCGTATTTGTCAACCCCCTTCCTTAACAAAAATACCATCTACCATCTTACCCTTTCGGTCCTTAATATCATCATAGGCAACCTCTAAACACTCCTCCAGAGTCAACCCATTACGTGCCATGATGTTGATTAGTACTACCATAATGTCTCCAATATCGTCTCGGATATCTTGGCCCTTGCAAACGTTATCAGATAGTTCACCCACCTCTTGAATGAGCTTGAGTACTTGATCTTTGTCTGTTGCACCATCTATAAGATTACGAGCTTCATGCCAACGTACTACGCTCTGTACTAGCATGTGAATCATTAAGTGGTCTTTGTCGCTGAAACTAGTTGTCATGAAATATATCCCTTGTGTATGTTTTATGTTCTACGTCTTTAAGTGTTTTATCTAACCTATTAGTTACAATAAGATCAGACAGTTTTTTAAATTTGGATAGGTTGGTTTCTACAACACAACCCATGAATTCTTTTGTATTTATGTTAGGCTCGAATATGATTACCTTAACACCAGCACTAACTAGTCTTTCAATCACACCTTGTATTGCTGAACTTCTATAGTTATCAGAACCAGACTTCATTATTAATCTGTGGATACCTACTACCGATACTCCATCTTTTTGAAGAATCATATTAGTAATCCAATCTTTTCTGACGTCATTAGAAAGGACTACCCCTTGTATAATCTTATTGGGTATGCGCTGCTGTTTAAAGTTAGCTAACAGCTGTTTAGTATCTTTAGGGAAACAGTATCCGCCGTAACCAAATGATGGGTTATCATACCCTTTGCCGATTCTCTTATCTGAAGTAACACCACGGATAATTTCAACTGAATTCATATCCATAGATTCGGCATACATATCTAGTTCATTAAAGAATGCTACGCGCATGGCCAAGTAAGTATTAGCAAAGAGTTTAATTGACTCAGCTTCTCTCGTGCCTGTATAGTTTACTTCGGGCCCAGGGAAATTAGGAATGATGCATTTTTCAATTAGCTTTGCAAACTTATGTGCCCGGGCAGAAGTGTCACCAATTACAATTCTTTCAGGTCTTAGACAATCTCGTAATGAAGTGCCTTCTCTTAAAAATTCTGGAGAGAATATGATTCTATCTGTATTGAATTTCTCTCGCATAGAATCAACGAAGCCTACAGGTATTGTAGACTTAACTACGATAGTAGCATCAGAATTATAGGCAAAGCAATCTCTAATACATGATTGAATAGAATCCGTATTAAAGTAATTCTTAGTTTCATCATAGTCGGTGGGTGTTGCAATTATAACCCATTCAGCATTAGTATAAGCATCTTCTTGGTTAGTAGTTGCAGTGAGTGATAGGGTTTCAAAATCCAAGTATTCCTGAACGCACTTATCAGCGACTGTGGACTTTTTAGCGTTAACTAAATCAACTCGGGTCTTATCTATGTCCAGAACAGTTACGGTATTATGTTTAGCCAGCATAGCAGCATTTGCTATACCAACATAACCTGAACCTACTACTGTTATCTTACTCATTGTAACCATCCTATTATTATATTTAGCATTATTAAATACACGCAAACAAGGTTAGACATTACTATAAAGGTTCTGATATATGAGATATGGTTCTCATTGTTAACATCATATCCATCCTCTTCATCAAACGATCCTAGTGCGTGTTTCCATATTGTCCAAAACCTTTTTATCATTTTCGAGTATACGCATCAACTAATGCAGCTCCAGTTAGTTTCTTACCAAAGGTATGTATTAGTTTACCTTCTTGACTTCGTTCTATTACACCGTTGTTATATTCAACGTCTGTAACACACTTTCCGTTAGCGGTATCTTCAGGTCTGGTATCGTACCACATAGAATTAAGTGAGTGTGTATGTATTTGTGATACTCCCTTAGCCCATTTTTCTGCTTCTCTTTGTGTTCTAACGTCTTCTACGTCTTTTGTATATTGTGTCATAATAATTGATTCCTCATCACATAATCTAAAGCCCTAATAGCTTCTTTATCTAGTGGCCGATTTTCATACCAGTTTCCAGTATCCATATCCAACTCTCTACACATCCATGCAATTTCTTTAGCTGTTATAGGGTATTTAGCCTGTATAGCATTCCCCGCTAACGCAACCATTATCTGATACATCTTATAGTACCAACCAGATCCACTTATGACTTTATAGTCTAGTTCGAGCTGTTTGGGAAAGAATGGACAGTCCCTATATGAATTCCACTTAACATCTGTATTGGTGAGGGAATTCTTGGTATGGTTTATCATTGCTTCTTGCATAGATTTGGGTAGTTTATCAAAGAATGAGCTGCCAGTCTTTTCTATATACTCATGCGTATCCATCAATACTTCTGGGTCCATTGGAGAACCTTCATTAGTAAAGATAAAGTTATTAGCATTAGCATACTTGCCTGGTATATAATACATCCGTGATAAATCCTTAGTTTGGATATCACCCATCTCACCAAGTTCCGTATTCAATGAGAACCAGAAGTGTTTAATCTGTTCTCTATCAACCTCTCTCGTAAGAGGGAAGACCAATCGGAACTTGGGAGTTTCTTTAGTAGAAGATGCAGTTGAATAACACACAAAGTGATACTTGCCGCACTTCTGCTGTAAGAATTCGTTTAAGTCTCCTTCAAAATCATCTACGTCTACAGCACACCAGCCACCCCATTTGGTAACATTGTCATTCTTTCTGGTTGTACCGGATAGATATGATGCTGGAGACATGAGATAAGCAGAAGTCTTATCTTTTCTAGGGATTGCTGCCAACTTGTAGAGAACCTTTTCAAATTCATCAAAGGTTTCAAAGTCAATTCTATTGACAGTAGTGGTCTTATATAAAGATTGAAATAGAGTACCTGAAATCATAATGTATATTATATCACACTTTGGGGCAAAAGTAAACCCCTATTTTAAATAAAATCTGACAAATCATTGCCATTGAAGTCAATGTCTGCCGCTTTGGGCATCTGTTTATATTTATCCCAAACTCGTGAGGGAGCAACATGGAGTCTACCATTCTTCTCTACTAGCTTGAAAGCACCCGGCCAGTACTTCTGTAATGCCTTAGAGCGCAGTAGTCTACCATCTCCAGCATGTACAGTATCTGTGTTACCACCTTTATATTGGCCTGTGGTAGCTTTACCCATGAGTAACTTATTGAATAGGATTGTACAGTAACCCTTATCTAACACTTGTAGACTATAGTCAGTATCTTCGATACAATCATTCCTATAGTTTATGTCTAGTGAATTGTTAACCAGAACACAGCTGTATGCTTGTCTATTGATAGCTAGATGGACTGTTTTAGTCCAGGCAAACACAACGTGGGATAGTGAGGCGATACCAATATTATCAAACCGAGTAACGATATGCTCTGCGGCCGCTAATACATTTCGGGTATCTTTTATGACATTCTTACCATCTTCTCGGATTCTAAAATCCTTTATGTTATCATCTAGTTGCCAATGATATTCAGCACCTATGGAGATAGAATGTTGCTTACAAGCATTCCTGACATATCCAATCCCTTGGTTGTCTTTATCCATCTTAACCAATTGGGTTGAATCATAGTGTTCTAAGTAGTCATTATAATCTTGTGGTTCTACTACTACATAGAATGGAATATCAACATCGGCTAGAGCTTTAGTAGTAAGCTTTAAGTCACTTCGTCCCTTGGACGGGACATACATCGGAAATTGGATATCAGTGTGGGTACTTAAATTATCAAGCACTTCTTTGCTAAAGTCTTCTAACCAATCATTAGTCACTAGTCTAAAACCTCTTCTATGTCAGTATCATCCATCTGATCTTCATCAATGTATCGCATAAGAGAATGAGCTTTCTTATCAAGAACTGGGTACCAAATACTTTTGGTTCTATGGGTCATATTTCTCTGACCGATTAGTTCTGCAAATTCTCTATAGTCCTCTTCATTTCTAAAGCGGATCTTGATCATCTTATGTGCTTCAGCTTGTGGCTGGTTAAAGTCTGGCATACCATCCCAATCATAGGGTGTGGTTTCCTCTTCGGTTCCATCAAGTACAAACAAACTCTGTGGTTCATAGTTAATGGATTTATTTACGTCTTTATTCGACATCTAGTTCCTCCTGTGCATTTAGATTGTCACTATTATTTAGTTTAACTAAGCGCATACCATAATTATTGGATCCCTTAGGTATCACAAGGCCTGGTTTCTTAGTCGGTTTGGTGTTTTGAAAAATGGTATAATCAATGTGATGGTGCCATCTTTCCCATTTACGAGTTATCTTAACTTCATCTGGATGTTGAGCATGTAGTGACTCTGCAAACTCTCGTCTTTCATCAAACTTCTCGTCACCCTTACGGTCATGTTTAGTACCTGCTTTCTCAATACTATAGACCTCTTCGGTATTACCACCTTTCATTGTAAGAGTAGCAACTTTACCACATAACATATTATTAAATAAGAATGTATGGTAACCTGATTTCATTACATTTAATGACAGGTCGGTATCCTCATTGAACTTACCCCGCCAAGAGATTTTCGGATATATGTCATTGGACAATAAGATGCACGAATATACTCGGGTATTGTGATAGTATGGTGGACGTTTGGTAAAGGCCGGACAGAAGAACGCATAGTTCATACCAGACATTTTAACATCGGTATACCTATCAGTAAAGTCTTCGCATGTTCTAAAGCATGTGGGTGTTGTCATCTTGGTCTTTCTATTGTTATGTAACCTATAGAAATTATGGATATTATCATCCAGAATCCAATGCCGTTTGTGACCTTCATTAATAGAGTGTTCCCATACCCAGTTCCTTACAGGGATAGAACCACCTAGCAGGCCGGTTACTTCACACCTTCGAGCCCATCGTGGATTATCTCGGAAATCGTCTGGTAGACATAGAAGTCTATTAGGGTTGATTACTGCAGCATAAGCATCATATTCAGATTTCTCAATAACCACCCTATACATTGCACCCATGTCGTCCAGAGTCTTGACTGTAAGCCTAGAATCTGCACGACCTTTAGATATGATGTAAATAGGATATTTTGGTTGCATATTATACTCCCGTAATGATTCCCTGTTTAGGTGGTACTACAATTTTAGAATCCATCTGCTGGATTTGTTCTACAAGTTGAGCGTTGGGTTCAACTACAAATACAACAAACCGTTCTGCAATTGTAATACCCTTAGCTGCTTCAGTATATGCCATGAAAGGCATGAACCCGATCTTACCTTCACCTGCTGGGATGAGGCTGTAGCCGTCTGTAATAGTGACACTATTGTCTCTATGTACCTCTACGTTTCCGATGATTTCTTCACCTGATGATAGTCTTACTAGTTTCATATTTTTCTCCGTTATTGTGTATATTATAACACATTTTTGTGCAAAAGTAAAGTGTTATCCAAAAAAACTTTCCAATGAGGATTGTTCTTCGGATGACCAACCGATTGATTTAAGTATAGGTTCAATGGGACCTAAGAATGTTTTGTCAAATTGTAATTCATAGTCTATGTATTTAGCCAGTTTAAATTCTTCTGGTAGATACTGAGTGAAACCAATTACATTCTCTTTAAGGCTATTAGGTTTTTTGAGATAGATGAATTTGATCTTCTCGCCATTCTTAATAGGTTCGTACTTTTTATTTAGACTATAATCTACCAACAGTTTGTTATGTAGCAAAGCTGCACGAACATGGATTGGAGTACCCTTCTTATAAATGGTAGTATTATCCTTATACTCACTTACCTTTGATACCCCACGTGGGAAGGCAATTCTATCAGCTGATAGTGAGCAGAAGTATTGTTTGAATTGTTTAATGGACTTCTGCACTGTCGCCTCATCGGATACCATAATGACTTTAAAGATTTCCTTTAGAGCGTCACGGCATGGTTCTGGCGTAGAGGACTTAATAGCCTCAATGCCCATGATTTTTAGTTTAGGTTCCGAGTATCTTACCCCCTCATTGTCGAACACATTAAGTATGTATCGTTTCTTAGCAGTCCAGATACCACGATCGGCAATAACTTCACGTTTCATAACCATTCGGTTCTGGATACCACCCATCATCTTGTAGAGGTTATCATATGATTCTGCGAGTACTGGTTCCAGCTTCTCTGAGGCAACTGCATCTAGGAAGTCAATAGGGTTAGAAGGGTTTACAGCCTTAACTAGGTCATCCATATTCACATAGAGTGAATCAGTGTCGATTGCAATCACATAGTCCTTCTTGGTTTTAAGAATAGACTGCATGTATTTATTAATGGCAACTTCAGCCCATCGGATCGTCAGCTGACCTGAGAGAGTAATAGCCTCTGCAATTCTCTGGTCAAAGAATCGGAAGTACTTGTTACCCATAGCGCCATACAAACTGTTTAGTAGAATCTTGATTGCCATCTGTCTGTTCTCTGCAATGTTAATTCGTTTTTCAATGGCATACAGAGCCTGTTTGTCTTTCTTATCAACCTTCTGTAGTTCTTTCTGTGCTTGAATCATATCTTGTTTGACACCAACACGTTCACTATACATACCATCTACGAGAGTGGGCATGAAACCTTTCTTATCGGTTCTAAACATCTGACCATTACCACCGATAGCTTTGCCTGGGTTGTCAAATGTATAACCACCCAGTAGTTTATCTATGTCTACGTTCATAACTTCACCATTGGCAATAGTCTCCGTAGACATATTATACTGCATAATGAGCGATGGATACAGAGAGTTAAGGTCGAATGATACCACGTTCTCGTGTAGACCAACCATCGGATCTTTTACATAACCACCTGGATAGTCAGACTTGATCTTGTTCTCATAGAATGGAATGGCAGTCTTATTTGCATACAAGTATCTGTGAATGATAGATTCCCAGATAGATGTTACTCCGAAGGTGTCTGAGTAGTTCACGCCACCTTGGTAAGCCATTGTAAGGCAGAGAGTAATAAGACCCATCTTATCTTCCAGCCGTTCTATTAACTCTACGTCTTTAATGTTATAGTCAATGAATTTCTGATGATCAAACTTATATAAGGTATGCAGAGAACCGTGTTCAGCATATGAGAGTTTCTTCTCGCCGAGTACCACATTAGCAATGTGATCCAGTCTATAGGATTCTTGGGTACCATAAGAGTATCCAAACTTCTGGAATAGTTCTAGGTAATCAATGGTTGAGATACCCTTGAGGTCGTAGGTAACCTGTTCTCTACCCATCATCTTGACATCATATCGGTCAACCAATCCCCACGGAGAGTACTTTTTAACCATGTCTTCGCCGAGGATTTTAAGTGTACGGTTGACTAGATATGGCACATCAAAGAATCTGATATTCCAGCCGGTGATAATGTCTGGGCAATGAACTGGGTGACACCAATGCAAGATAAACTCAGAGAGAAGTTCTGCTTCAGACGAGCACTTCTTATAGATTACCTGATAGTCTTTCATTAGGGTTGCAGAAACATCATAGTCATTAAGACCCCACACGTAATAGATGTTATCAATATTGTTCTTCATTGCGATGGATATTACTGGGTAATCAGCAGCATCTGGTTGTGGGAAACCCTCGTCTGAGGCTACCTCGATGTCAAATGATGTTACATTAATCCGATTACGGTCAAACTCAATAGTCCCTGGGAATTCATCATTAATGAATGCTGGTATGTATCGGTCGTTACCGTAGATGTGTCTACCTGCTGTAGACTTATTAGCATGAATCCATTCTTTGGCATCACGCATTGAATCCATTTGGATAGGAGCAACTGGAGTACCATCTAGTGCTTTCCAGTCTGTAGGTTTGGGTGTGTTAACAAACAACGTTGGTTTGTATTTGATTTTTTCTTGTTTCTTATGGCCGTTTTCATAGCCACGATAGAGCAATTGATTGCCATACCGAGTTACGTTTGTGTAGAATTTCATAACGAATTTGTCACCTGTTTAATATATGTATATTATATCACATTATGGTGGGAAAGTAAAGTGTTTTGTTCAAAAGGTTGGGGGAGTTTTGACGTCCCCCGCATGATTTTTGTCAGTTTGGACTTAAAAGTTAGACACTTGTAACATCATAATAAGCGGCGCTAATCCTAAGATAAATATCGCTGTCATTAGACATAGTGTACAGTTCTTTAAGGCCTCGGCAACGTCTTCATACTTATTCATGTATTGAATAATATGTTTCATGTTGTGCTCCAGTAGTAATTTAATTAAATTATCTACCAAGTTTCGCTGCTCACCGGAGTTACTCTTGCAAGAACTCCTTCTTCTTTGATGCCCCAGCAGACCCTATTTTGATCTCCCTAGGACGCCTCTCCTCTGGAACTTCAACTCTGGCATTCACCACGAGTATTCCGTTCACTAGATCGGCACCGTCAATTACAACAAATTCGGAGAGTCGGAAGGACTTCTCAAATTTGCGGGACGAGATACCCTTATGTGCGTATTCTCTAGCATCGTCTCCTTTTGATCCCTTTACTAATAGAATACCATCCTTTACCTCAATGGAAATATCTTCCTGTGAGAAGCCCGCAACTGCCAGTTCAATGATAAAATTTTCATCATCGACCTTCACTACATTGTGGGGCGGATAGTTGTCTTGTGATCTTCCAGCTGAGTGGATTCTCTCAAGTTCGTTTAATATGGGTTCAAACCCAATGAATAAAGAACGCGGCACGTTCATAGTATTTCTTACCATAGCTTTCTCCTTATGTTTAAGCAAGTTAAATGTGGTCCCGATTATTCAGCAACCACATTTATTTATACAACTTTCGTTGTTAGTTTAGACACTTCTTACAAACTTTATTAAGTCTGCCGGATTTCATCATTTTATGAAATGATTTCCAAAGGTCATGTATTCTTTTCTCCATTACTGTTACCTATATTATATTTAGGACACAGCTCCCATTGCGATTTCTCTTTAAATGGAATGACCTTTATCTGACGCAATGGGGCAAGACTCTCTACTGTGCCTGGGTTTAGTATAGTAACTAGTCCCCAGTCAGCTAGTAAAGTAGTAATTGTGTTCCTACGTTCTAGGTCATTCTCTATCAAGTTAGAAGGTTTCCCATCTAACAAGAATAGTTCTTTGAAGTGTACAATAAAGTATCTACCCTGCTTATGCAGAATGTGACACGATTGGTACAACTTTTGATCTTTACGAGAGGCAACTCCGATTCTGGTTAATGTTTCCCTAATCTTTAAAAAGTCGTCTGGCTCGTTGAGTGTGATCTCCAGCATATCAGCTGGAGTCCAATTTTTGATTTCAGTATTTTCGTTTTCCACCTTTATAAATCCTTTGTTTCAATAGTTCAATTTGTTCATTATTAAATAATCGCAAAACAGATTTAGCCTTTTCATTACTATATCCATAATATTCTTTAATGAGTTCTAGGTTATCAACCTCCCGTGGTTTCAGCCACTTGGAGAACCTTTTCTTCTTCCTAATTATATTTATAAGAAAATGATATTGAAGCTTATTATCTATATGGTGGTTAACATTCATCTCGTTGGCATATAAAACTGTGTCATTGAAGTAGGATAATGCCCGATTAACCATGAAAGCTGGATAAGCCTTCTCGGTAATATCATCAGGCATTATATCCTTCTTAGTGACATTAATGCTGTTTACATAATCAAAGGGGTTACTCACTTGAACTTCACCTGTGCCATAATTTCAGTACAGCATGCTACGATGTTCAACTCGTGATCGGCAACGAAAGCATTCTTATACTGGTAATCTGCAAGAATGAGAACTAGCTGAGGTATACTTTGTGGGTCTACATAATCAGCCATGTTGTCATATATCTTACGGAATACAGCAGCAGGTTCAGTGTCAATATTGTCTGCAACCCATTGGCGCATTTTCTTAAAGTCTTTGCGTTGTAGGGATTGCATTAGTTCATTAACCGATACATCAGATAGGGTAACCAATATGCCCGTATCAATAGTACCAGATACTGAATATCTTTGTAACTCGTTTAATACTCTACGCCAGTCCGGCATGTGTTTCATAATGAGTTCTGCAACTACAGGAACCTCGTATGTTACACCTTCGGTATCAAGAATGAATTGAATCCGCTTTAGCATTTCGCCACATAGGACTCCAGAATCTTTCTTGGACATATTGAATTCAATCACAGAACATCTACTATGTAGTGGTTCAATGATTCGGTTCTTAAAGTTACACGTTAAGATAAACCTACAGTTCGCACTGAATTCTTCTATGAATCCACGTAAAGCAGGTTGTGTTGATTGTGGGTTAAGGTAGTCAGCCTCGTCAAGTATTACTACTTTATAGCCACCCTGTAGGGAGACTGACGAGGCAAACTTCTTAATCTTATTTCGGAGCGTATCAATACCTGATTCTTCGGATCCGTTAATTAACAGATAGTCCAGATCAAGCTCGTTACACAGAGCCTTAGCGATAGTCGTTTTACCCGTACCGGCTGTTCCGGTCAGCAGCATGTTGTGAAGTGCACCTCCTCTAACAACATCTGCAAAGGTTTTCTTGATTGATTTTGGTAAAATTGTGTCACTAATTTTCTGTGGTCGATACTTCTCTACCCATAAGAAATCGTCCATTATAGTACTTCCCAACCAGTTACTGTTTCAACACGGAATGATCTCCAAGCATCTTTGTCAAGAGACCATACTGCAAGATGTGCAGATTCTGGACTAATGGCTTCAATGACAGTTTTCACTCCATGTGCATCTAACACTGTGGGGTTGAGGGTACATGGCATAACTCTGATTTCGCCAGAGTCTATTTTTGTAAAGGTGACTGTAACAGTACCTAGTTTGAGAGCCTCAATGAGGCGAGAGGTTTCGTTGCGATCCATGATAAACTCCATAATAAAAAAATGTGGGGCCCGAAGGCCCCGTTAGATTAAGCTTCAGCTGAGGCTTCGTCTTCAACCGGCAAATCACCTTGCGGTGCTTCACCTTCTGCAGGAGTAGCGGCATTCAAGAATGCTACAGTCCTGTTTCTCAATGACCCGACTGCTTCCAGTTCTTGGCCTTCAAAACCACCTCTCTTAGAGCAAATATCAATAATTTGCACGAAGGTTGAGATGTCTTTAAGAGACAGTTGAGGTGCCTCGGTTTCAGTGGTTTCTACCACGGTTTCTTGTTCAGTCATTTTGTTTCTCCTTTGATCAAAGTTAGACTAATTTTAGAAGTCCCGGCCGATCCGGCAACTTCCATATTATCCCCATCATTATAATGGGAGATTCGGTTTGTGTACTTATACTTATACACCATAGCTACTAGTTCTTTCAAGAGCTATAAAATATTCTACTGGGTAATCTGTGTTCTGCCAATTTGAAATCAACTTAGAGCTGATAGAGACAAAATAGTCGCCGGGTAGTAGTTTCAAGTTTGGGATGTTAACCACAAAATTGAATTCTTCTTTACATGCATTGTCTTTGTCGACCACAATATCAAAGGTGTTAGCAGTCGCATCTTTAACATCTAAGACACTAGCTGTAATGACACCATTGTCACCCTTGAGGGATAGTTCGGTATGACCCAAGACGGCCGCTGCCTTCTTAATCTGATCCAATACTTTCTGTGAGAGATTAACTCCAACTTCCGCATTAGGCATCGTAATGTCCTTAGTCGGTTGAGTTAGGATCTCAGTCTCAGCAAAGAAGTATTTAATCTTCTGATCACCATTAGACATGGACACAGACTTGTCGTCAAACGTCATGGCTGCATTTTCAATAAGACCATGCACTGATAGGAATTCATTTAAGTCATAGACTCCAAACTCCACTGGAAAGTCCTCAGTGATTTCAGCAGTAGCCATAATGTTTTTGGCCTCTGAAATTGTCTTCACCTTCTGTCCTGGTTTTAGTACTAGGTTGGGATTAACACTAGCAAAGTTTTGTAATACCTTTAGGGTATCGTCTGAAATAATCATTATATTCTCCTGTTATTCATAAGTTATATTATAACACATTTACTGGTAAAAGTAAAGGGTTATTTTCATTCATTGTCATACATGCGATCATGTTCATACAGTGCAAGTAGTCCATAGTGTAATACCTTCATAAGGTCCTTTCGGTAGTCCTCAGGTGTCTCACCTTTCTTCCCGTAGCGTGCATTATACTTATCCACGTTACCTAGAAAGAAACCCATACCATGGCCGCGATCAATAATGACTTCGGAAGATTGTAATCCCCCTTGTCCATAATGTTGTCCGTAGGTAGAATTTATATATTGTTGGAGCTCTTCAATAAGAGCCCCTTCATTAAATTTGTAGTCTATCATTAAGCTGCTTTATCTCCTTTAGTTGAATTTTCTCTCAATGACATCGCAACTAAATTACATAGTCTATTGTTTTGTGAGTTATTATCATCATGGTCTATTACCATAAAGTCCCAGACAAAATCCTTGCGTTGTTTGTTGCTAAGCACATTCCAAGCTTTATATCCTCCCGGAAATTTTCTTGGCACTCTCGCTTTATTCCAATCAGTAAATGTCGCATAGATCCATCTATGCAAAAGCTGATTATTAGCAAACTGAGTGTATCCGCATTTAGTCTTAGTTTTACCACTCTTATTTTTTACCGTAGTCTTAACTGTCCAACCAGCTTTCTTGCCATTATGGTCCATGACAAATCCATTAGGGTGCAGTTGGTATAGTCGGTTATTAACTGTAATTATTTTACATTTAGTTGGATCAATCATTATATTGTTACCTCGTCAGAAGTTTCTTCATTTAGTATCACACCTTGATCAACCTTTGTGTAAAGATCCAAGAAGGCAGTTTTGGTATCATCGTCAAACCTTGCGATACATAGGTCGAGGGACTTCATCTTATCATTAAAGATAGAGAAGGTCTGGACAATGTGGCACAGTCTACGGGTTGAAATAACTTCATCAACTCCATCATCATAGAAGGTCTTTCTGATAATGTCTGCCCAAGTAACTAGGTTCTCAGCAAACGACTCGTCTACAGCCTCAAACTTCTTCATGTGATTGAGTACAATTTTCTTCTCAACCGAGACCGATGGAAACTGTTGGTCAACTGCAACTGTAAATCGTTCCAAGAAAGCATCATCAATGATAGATGCCGCTGTGAATCGGCCGTCCTCTGAACCCTTACCTTTAGTATTCGCTGTCGCTATAACATTGAAGCCAGGTGCAGGAGTAACCGTTTCACCTGTCTTCTTAACAAGCACAGGTTTACCTTCAAGTATACCTTGAAGACACATAATTTTATTTGTAGCACGATCAATTTCGTCGAGCAATAGGATAGCGCCATTCTCCATTGCCTTAAGTACCGGTCCTTTTGAAAAGACAGTCTCGCCGTTAATAAGTCTAAATCCACCAATTAAATCATCCTCGTCAGTTTCTGGGTTGATCTGCACTCTAATAAATTCTCTGTTGAGCTTAGCTGCAGCTTGTTCGACCATGAAGGTCTTACCGTTACCGGATAACCCAGAAATATATACTGGATAGAACATCTCGGATTTGATAATCTTAGTGACGTCGCCATAAGCGCCCCATGGGACAAATGTCGGGTCAATCTTTGCAAACGATTTCTCGTCATTAACTATCGACTGCATCTTAGCAACGTTGGGTGTGGGATCCATAGTACTTACCACCTCTGTACTCATTGTAGGCTTGACGGCCTCTATAGCGACTGTTAAGTCATATGTACCAACCTTAACTCTGTTCTCACCGTCAATGAGAGCGTAGAAGTCTGGGCCTCTATAACCCATGGCTTTGGCTGTATCCACGATCACGTTCTTTCTGAACTGAGTCTGGTCGGGATAGGTTGTTATTAGTTTCTTCACGATGTTTTGCGTGGATATTTTCACTTGATTCATAATATAGTCCTTATCTTTATTTTTTAATATGTGTATATTATACTACGGTTTTGGTAGTTTGTCAACACTTTTCTGCAATTAGTTTCACTTTCTTTAGAACATTTTAGTATATGCATATAACTTTTTATACCCTAGGCTACTGCCTTTCCGAACTTAGTCAATAGGACTTTGTTCTGTTTCTTACTCTTTGAGAACTTCTTAAAGGCCGTCCTAATGCTGGCATTCGAGGCATCGTCGGCAACAGCGAACTCGTCTTCTTGAGTCTCCAGATTCTTACCACCTTTCACTAAGTAGTACTCGTTATACCCTAGAACATTCTGTTCATGGACACACTTGTTGATTCGGTACTCTTTGTTAGCTCCGGATTTGTACTCTTCGCTGAACTTGTTTAGTTCATCAGCCATGATCCAAAGTCTCTGTCTCCAATCTGAATTGGTGTCTGCCATAAAGAATCCGATGGTATTGATACCGTATTTCTTTGTCATATTCTTTAGCAGTGCCGAAGTCATGCTTCTGGATCCGACTCTGGACTTAACCATAGTCCCATCTACATTGATCACAGCGCCGGATCGGTCAGGCCTGAACATGTTATCATTAGACCAGTCACTGTAGGTTGAGATCCTATTAGCATCGCCGTCAGTAAAGGTGATGAAGTTCATTTTCTCTATACCGTGTTTTGCCTTGAATTTCTTAACAAGGTGGGTAGATACCATAAGAGCTTGATTGAGGGGCGTTGAACCATACTCTTCGTAACGACATAGGTCACCCCAACCGTTCTGTCTAAGTCTAGTATACATATGTTCCATAGAGTCCATGAAGTCAGATTTACTGAAAGTTGATGAACATATATGAGGCATTGACAAATTGTCTAGGTCTACAACGCCTGGGTTACTTTTCTGAAATTCGTAGTTAATGTCTGGATTGGTTGAAGTAAACCCATACACATCAAACGGGATGTTAGTTGCTTTACAAAACATCACTAAGTGCATCACTTGTTCCATGACTTGAGGCATCGACCCTACCATAGAACCAGACATGTCAATCAGAAGCATCATGCCGTGGTTTTTAGCATTGGCCAATTTGGTAGACTGCAAGAAGATGTCTTCGTTTGTCTTATAAGACCAAAGCTTGTTTACATCAATTGTACCAGTCTTGGCTGTAGTAGCCCTGGTGTTCTGATATGCTGCCTTTCTCATTTCAAATTCTTTTACTGCAACTTGGACATTTTTCTTTAGGCCTTTCACGTACTGTCTGAACTCTACTGGATCTACTGGATCCTTTGAACGGTAGTTCTCTGCCATATATGCATCGTGTTCAATTCTACTTGCCTTGAGTTTAGTATAGTTGATTACTATCTTATCTAAGGCCTCTTTATTAACATCGCCGATATATGACGGCTGTTTCTCGTCGTCACCCATTGTTAGGGTCTTTTCCATTTCTCTAAAGATTGTATCGGTAACAGACTCGTCGGTCAATTCACTGTGTACTGGTTCTGCTGGAGCAACTGCAACCTCATCTTCACTCTCCTCTTCAGCTTCTGGAGAGTCCTCAGTGTTTCTTTCTTCACTAGGAGAGTCCTCAGTGTTTCTTTCTTCCTCTTTCTCTTCACTAGGCATATCGTCATGGCCCATGTTTTCGGTAGGGTCTTGACTTTCTGATTCCTCTGATGTGTCAGTAGACTCCTGTGGCTCTGGTTTCTGCATCAACTCTTCTTGGTTCTCATTAGTCCAATTCAAGATGTCTCTCACTAAGACCAAGACCTCGTCAAAGGTCTCTGTAGTAAGTGAACGAGTTAAGAATGTATTTTCTTCAGGAGTAAATGGAACTTCGAGCTTTGTGCCGAGTTTGGTTTTAAGATTGATCTTGTCTATTAGTTTGACTTGATCCCAGTCAACATCGGTAAGAGGTCCGAAGAACTCTCTTTTGAGCAACTGTTCGTAACCTCTATTAAAAGAACCGACCAAACCAGGATATCGAGCTTGAACCTTTCTTTCAATTCGAGCATCTTCAATTACGTTGATGTAAGACCTAGGGCAACCTTTAAGTTTCTCAGGGCTGTCATGCCATCCTTCAAATGGGGTCTCTAATGCGTGACCAACTTCATGGCCGACGAACAGGTCATATACATCTTTGTGCATATCATCCCAGAGGGGTAGACCCAATACTCTATTCTTAATATCGAACCAAGCTGTTTTGAAATTACCATGTTGTATAGTAACGTTCTCTCTGGCGAGTAATTTCGGTAATAGTGACTTGTTCATATTAAACTCCTTATTTCTTAATATGTGTATATTATATCACCTTTCGGGGGTGCTGTAAACACCTTAGCGCGAAATAAGTACGCCTAATTGCATTTTTCTTATACTTTGTTAGTATAAACATATAACTAAAAGTTATAAGAGCTGAGCATTACCTGATTCGGCTGAAGTTCTTGTGCTTGAAGAACTCGATCTTGGATCTGAACTTGTTCTCTAGCATATCACCTTTGTGAGATATAATGAATACATTGGAATCATCATCCAGTGTGCTCAGAATCTTGGTAAGGTTCTCTACTCCATCCACGTCCAAACTGGAGTCAAATGTCTCATCCAGAATCAATAGATTGGTGCTGGCGGAGTTCTTCATCTTAGCTATCTGTCTCCAAGTGAATAGTAAAGACAAGTCAATTCTCTGCTTCTCACCTTCGGAGAATGATGCGTAGTTAAATGAATCACGATGCCGAGATCTGATAGTCTCATTGAAGTTCTCATCCAAATGGAACGCAACAAAGAAGTCCAGAATCTGTAGATAGTTATTGATTAGCCTATTCATTACGGGTAGATACTGTTTAATGACTTTGGTCTTAATACCAGTATCCTTCAACATCTCTCCGATTACTTCATTATAGGTTCTTTCTTCAACATACTCTAGCTTCTTGTCAGTAGCAGAATCCTTAGAATCTCTTAACTGTGATAATTCAGTCTTGGCACCTTTAAGGTCTCCAGTCTGTCCTGAGAGTCCGTCAATCTGATCCTGTACCTTATCTACTTCTCTTTGGATAACAGAAATCTTATCATTGTTTGAATTGATTCGTTGTTGTCTCTGTTTTAGCTCATTAAGTTTGTTCTTAATCTCAACCCCTTCCCTCTCAGCGATACCAACTTCTGTCTGAATAATTTGGATCTCACTTTGAACCTCGGCAGCATCTTTCTTAATGATGTTAAGTTTAGCTGTCTTAATTTCTGAGTCAATCTCTTGCTCACACGTAGGGCAACTATCGTTGTCTTCAAAGAACCTAGCATCTTTTACCAGTGACGTTATCTTACCCTTATTCTGTACCTGAGCAGTTTTAATGTCAGACATTCTTTCCAGAAATATACTATGAGCCTTTTCTCCAGCATCGATGCTGACAGTTAGATTCTTACCGACCACTTTGGAGTCTTCAAAGAGTGTAGTAATTTCAGCCTTGTGGTCTTCTACAGACTGGCGCTTCTGTTCTATCATATCCTTATTAATAGATTGCAGATCATTAATGTACTTAGTTTGTGAGTCCATCTTGGTCTTATATAAGTCAATCTGATGATTGATGTCTGTAAGCTCTTCTTTGATCTTTGAGTTTCTTTCCTTTAGAAGCATATTCATCTTAGAGAATATTTGGATATCCAATAGGTCTTCAATGACTGCTCTGCGGCTCCACGATGGTAACTGCATAAAGGGAATAAAGGAACTACTACCTAGAACCACGACCTGATGGAATGACTTATGATTTAGCTTTAGAATATTGGTTTCCAAGAACTTTTGAAAATCTCGCATATTAGATGCTTGATTCATCATATTACCGTTCTGCCATATCTCAAACTTATTAGGTTTAATACCACGAACAATCTTAAACTCAGCATTACCAATGTCAAACTCTACTTCCACTTCAGCTTTCTTGCCGTTAATAGAATTGATTAGTTGGTATTTACCGATGTCCCTGTGGGGTTTACCAAAGAGACCAAAGGATAGAGCATCTAGTAGGGTAGACTTACCGGCTCCATTTTGGCCTACAATAAGTGTTGTGGGTGATTTGTCTAGTTTTACTTCAATGAATTCGTCGCCGGTGGATAGAAAGTTCTTCCACTTACATGATTTAAATTGTATCATAGATACTTAACTCCTAACCAATTAGCAACCTTAGTTTTTAGCCAAGTTTGATTTTCCATTCTAAGACTGATGCCTGTATCGTCTATCCTTGCTGCCTCATCACCTTTTGAATTATTCACTGTAAGGTATGAACTTATAGTTCCAACACTATTAAAGTTACCATCAATTGTTGTGATCAGATCATTGTTAACGTAAAAATTTAGTCGTTGATCTACAGGAACATCTAAGTCAAGACCTAGTTGTTGTGTAAGCGGGAATTGTAAATCAAGTTGTTGTTGATACATTACACCACCTCCAAGTTCTGTGCTTCAGTATATAGTTTTCTCAATTCGACTTTAATGTGGTCTTTATCAAGGTCAGTCTCTACTGCCTCGACATATGAATCAAGAAGCTCAGTGGTATCTTCTAGGGAGATTTTTTCATCATCAACACTTTCTCCAAGATACTCTTCAAATGACTCTGCTATCTTCAGCTCATATGTTTCAATAGATTGTAGTTTATCGACAAACTTATCAAACATATACAAGTCAGTTTTATTTATAACAATGAGTTTAATAAACTTTTTGGAGTACTGAGTTACATCTACGTTATTATAATCGGTCTTAGTGTCGTCATAAATGACCTTTTTAAACATAGTAATAGGGTTACGGACTGGAGTAATCTCTCTAGTTTCGGTATCTAATACATGGAAAAATTTAGGATCATCTACATCGGCCCATGTGAATTCCATTTGAGAACCTAAATATGACACGTTACCTTGGCTCGATCGGGTATGAAAATGACCAGATACTACTTGCTCAAACCGTGAGAATATATCTGCGTTCATACCGTGAGGATTAGGAACTCCAGCAAGTAAGTCAAAACCCTTCAACTCCAAATGAGCACCTAAAATGGGAGCCTTACAATTCATTGCAAAGTCCACATACTCTTTATAGTTGGCATTATTAATCCATGGAATAACTGCGACTCCAAGACCATCATAATCCAACACAGTAGGCTTCATAATAATGTTTACGTTACTAGTGAAGTACCCTAAGAGTTCTTTAAGTGAACATAGCTCATTGGTGTTCTTATAAAACACGTCATGGTTACCTGGAATGATATCCATAGTAATACCTGCTTCACGCATAGGCTCGAGGAAATGTTTACGATTTGCATTAAGAGCTTTGAAGTTAACAAACTTGCGATGTTCATAGTAATCTCCCAAATGCAGTATATTCTTAATGTTATGTTCTTTCAAGTATGGGAAGAATATATCTGTATAGAACCGATCTTGATAGTTCAAAAATATATCAGATGAATTTCTTACTCCACAATGTGTATCATTCAATATTGCTACTTTCATATATTACACCATAAATAATTCTAGTTTGTCTTTGGCCTTGGCTTTCTCTTCTTTGGCAAATTCCTTAATCTTAGCGTCCTTAGTCTTAACCTGATCAATTCTATTTCTTAGGGTATCTACATACTGCATAGTTTGTTCGGCGCCTTCTCCGTCCATACCCATAGCAACAAAGTCCTCAATGCCACATTTCTCAATATATCTAAACTTAATATCCTGTTGCTTCTTCTCTTTGGTAATTCGTCTAATAAAGGCGAAATAGCATATCTGAGTGAAGTAAGAAAACGCATTAGGTTTGCCTGTCCTAGTTGCCGCTTCGATGTTATAGTTACCAATAGCTCGTAGACAGTTTTCTACTGCATCCATGACCATTTCTTCTCGGTAAGTATACCGTACAAAGTTAGGTCTATGTGATAGTCCTTCTGCGATCTTAATAAAGCATGTGGCAATATAGTCATTCACTACAGGCATCACGGTATCATCAGTACGTGCTTCGAGTGCAGATTTTGCATAGTCATAGACTGCTTCAGAGAAGTCTCGGTTGTTAACGTAATGTGGTTTTTCTTTTGGTTTTAGTTTAGTCATAATTGGGTTTCCTCCATAATAGATATATTATAACACATTTAGAGGTAAAAGTAAAGTGTTATTTAAATTAATTTAATTGCAGAAAGGTGTTGACAAAATGACAAGCATATGATATAATATATAAGTCAACCGGGGGGTTAGAGGTATACCACAATTAATGTATGGTATCCTTAAGGTTATTAATGTAATCCACGGGGTGAACTTCATCGTCATACTCTGTATCTTCTACTTCAAATCTAGCAGTAATCTCATCTGTAATTCTATTTAATAATGTATCTTGACTCTCCGGAGGCTCGAAGGCCGCTCTGGCCGAGAGAGTATACTTTATGTATTCTTTCTTTATATCATCTACTACACTAGAACTGGTCATGATGTTATGTTTATCAATGGTATATCTCTTTTGCTCAGAGAAGGGAAACCATGGAGCAAACTGGTAACCACCAATCATAGTGCTATAGACAGAAATAGGTCTTTCAACCAGGTAGTTGTCTGGATTATCACTACTCACTAAAGCGATGATATTATCACCGTTGATTAGTTTAAAGTTTCTTATATTAAGTTCTTCCATATTATATATTTATATCGTAAACATTGTAGTCGAATTTCTCTTTAGCATATATTTTAATGCGCTCTGCAGCATGAACCAAGGTGTAGTTCTTCTTACTTTTCCAATGCAAATCGTCCGCAATGTCATACACCTTAGTATCTATACCATCAGCTGACTTCCTTAATCCTCTACCTATCGACTGTAGTACCCTAATCTGGGACTTACTCGGAGACGCAAATATGATGTTATGTAGACGCTTAATGTTAATACCAGTAGAGAAAGTACCCATTGACGCAACAATAATGGCGTCATCCTTAGTCTCAGTGATGGCTCTGACGTTTTCTCTATCATCCACACCGGTTTCTCCACTCACATAGAACAGATCTCTATCGGTACCCTTCAGCTTCTCTCGTAGCATGTTATGAAGGGGTTTACCGTGCTTATCTACGTACTGGAACAGCACAAGGGTATTACCCGTACAGTCTATAGCTAGGTTGGATATGAAGTTATTTCTAGGTTCATACTGGACAATGAAGTCCATCTCTTGCTGATAATCTCTCTTAACCTTACAGTGTTCGTCAGCATACTTTAATAATAACACATTAATATCTAACTGAGCCAGATCGTTGTTATCCATTAACTTTTTAGTAGTGGTAACCTTATGTACTGGACCAAATAACCCTTCTAATACTAATTGGTGAGTCTGTGTCCCATCCAAAGTACCTGTAGTACCCATTCTATATCTACACTCAGTACACTTCTCTAAGATGGAAGTTAATGACTTAGCTTTAAAAGCGTGTGCTTCATCTCCTACAACCATACCAAACGGCTGGAACCATTCTGCTCTTTCTTTATATATTGACTGCCAAGTGGTAATGATAACTCGTGGTTTGACGTTATACTTCTCTTTACCTGCATAAATCTTATGACAGTTCTCTGTTACTTCCCACTCATCAAACTGTGAGTAGTCTGCAAAGTCTGAATACATCTGTTCGACCAGTGAAGTAGTCGGGACAATAAGTAGAACACTCTGATCGGATTCTTCCAAGAAGTGTCTAATAGCCAAGTAAATAATAAGCGACTTACCCGAAGCAGTAGGTGATAAGAGTAAAGACTGACCATTTGTGAGAGCATGTTCTAGTGCCGCAATCTGATAATCACGTGGTGTGATTTCATTACCACCAGCAGTAAGCGTTATCTCTTTAAGCAATGCAGGTATGTCTATGATATTCTTTGTACCAGCTAGACCGTATGTTCTATTAGGTTCTGGTTGTATATCATACTGTCGAGCATTAGCAAACTCCTGCATATACTGGAATAACCCAGAATACAGAGTTTTCTTTCTTAGGTCAAAGAGTCTGATTTTACCATCCCACATACGGTTCTTATATGCCGGCATGAATTTATAACCAGGAACATAAAAGCAGAAGTGTTCTGCTAGTTCCATCTCAATAGAGGGGTCTGTAATTATCTCCAAGAAGGATTCATTCTTCTTTTTGACCTTTATTATGTCCATTATAATAATTCTTTAAGTCTATTCATAGTAGTATCTATATCACTACATAGGTACTCAAAAACATAGTAACATAAGAACCTTCGTGTTAGTTCTTTATCGTACCAGTTATCAACTGTGTTTATCATTCCTCGTAACTGAGTTAAGGATCTCATGTCTTGTGTCACCCAATGATAGTCTGGGTATCCGTATGTAATCATAGGAACATCATGCATCATGCACTCTATACCGGCAGTACTATTATCTAATATAGCAACTCGTGTCTTAGGTAGAACTGAATGTATTGTGGTAAAACCTTTTAGAATTTGAACATTCTTCATTTCTTCCCATTTTCTATAAGCTCGTTTCTCAGCCACTGTCGATGCTTTATATCTGGGATGCAGTTTAAGTACTATATCCTCACCTTCTAGTTTATCAAGAATCATATCAATTCTATTAATATGGCCTTTAAACCCAAAACCATTAACAGTTTCATCGTCGGGCATTTGACCTATAACAAGTATATGGTCGTCCTTTACATCTTTAACTTCATCCCAACCGTTTATTATAATTGATTGATCCCACTTATTAGCTCTTCTTTCTATAAGGGATTGTATTTCATTCCACTCTGTAGTATCATATGCTCTCCAATCGGTATAGAATGTTGGGTCCTCGAATGTAAGAGCAGAACTATTAGCATACCCAGTATCGCATATTTGAAAGTGTTGACTAGTAGGTGCTGTAGGTTTGAATATGATACTATTCTCGGGCATATCAGGTTCTAAGTCTCTACACGTATGGTTGTATATGTGTAGGTCTGGATTATCACCTTCTGTATGACCCATCATTTCTAAAGACAATCTGATCATGTCAGCTGCATATGCAAACTGGCCCTTAAAGGTATATCTATGTTCGTATATTTTAAATACCACTAGTGAACTTTCTCCACTCAATCATATTTTTAATATTCTGATGACGCCACTTAATGTTCTCCATTATCTCTTTAAGACAATCGCACATCTCTTTGGTATATTCCATCTTGGCTTGATGAGCTTGAACTACTGGGTCTGCATCATACCACTTATCCATATCACCTTTAAGTACGGTTAAACCATTCAGTGGATCATAGGCCCAGCCTTTCTCATCCATTTCTGCTTTAGTTAGTTTACCGTTGTAGTGCATAAACTTATCTCTAAGGATAACCTTAAAGTCAAGATCAAGCTTCTTCAGCCGCATCTTATTTATGCTATATAGTTCTAGGTATTTGGAGTGGAGTTTAGCCGAATCACGGGAGGATTCATCAAGTCTCATCTCGTCTATAAGAGAGTCCTTCTTCCACATTTCTAATATTTTTTCTAAGTTATTCATAATGTAATCTCACTGGTTTAAAAATAATCTGTTTTGAGTACTATTATACTACAAAACAAGACAAAAGTAAACCTTTATTTTATCTCATAGTATGTATACTTGAATGAAGCATCTGCTTGGAGGTATTCAATATCAGTTTGCTGAGTAGAGAATTCTAGTGCAGAAAGTGATGTAGGGAAACAATCCTTAAATAGTATCTCTTTACTTACATTATTATGTGATGTAAGTATGGATAGTGTTGCATCAAACTTATACGATTCACCAAGAGGGTCTTTAATGATATTATCCATCCAGTTGAACATTTCAACGTAGTTCTCCATATTCTCGGTTACGTTAAACCTAATGGCAAGTTCATCAAAGTTAATTCTATCACCAGTCATTGCAATATTAGTACCCCTAAAAGGTACATTTGATTCTGAAAGAGATATTCCAGGCAGAGTCACTGCCGTACAGAAGTACTCAATGTTTGGGAAACTCTTAGCGTTAACAGTAAAGTGAAACCCTACTGGACTCAAAAAGTTCTTATTTGTTGTTAGTGTCATCTTTATCCTCTATGGGCTCTTCTTCTAGTAGACCCCAGTAATTCCATCTTCCGTCTTCTATAGTATCTTCCATGTTATTATTTATAAGGGCTTAAATTCAAGGCATAAAAAAAGGGACTCCGAAGAGTCCCCTTAGCAGAATTAAGTTACTAATTCTTATGCAGAATGCTGAAGTCCGTCAACACGGAAGATTCTGAAGTACGGGTTGGCACGATCTGTACCAGCACCTGCTGCAGTTCCCACGAATGGGTTCTGTTGCATACCGTATCTTGTCTTGAATCCGATTCTAGGCTGGAAGTCATTCTCACCAACAGCTTTAACCATAGTTAAAGGCACGTATGGGCAATAGAATAGACCAGCATCATATGGGTTAGTACCGCGGTAACCAACACATACAAAATCACCAGTAGCATATGGATCAATATATACTTTGATTCTTCCACTCATAACACCAGCAAAAGTATTACCAGTATCATCTACCTGAAGACCAGTGGACATTGCAGGAGCATAGTCCATAACACCAGCAGCTGCAAGAGCAGAAGCTACGTCAGAAGATACGATGACAAAGTTACCTTTACCACGTCTAGTGTCTTTAGCGACCTGATTACACTCTCTTTCGATTTGCATAATAAGACCTTTGATCTTCTCAACCATCCAACGACCGTCAGAATCGGTATCAACATTAAACGCACCTTTAAGAGCAACGTTTGAAGTCAAAGCACCAATAGTAGCTTTTGTATAGACAGTTCTAATTAACTCTCTGTTGATTTCCGCAAGGATTTCAGAAGAAAGAATATTAGCAAGTTCTGCTTCAGCATCTAGACCGTGTACTGCTTTAAGGTCTTGAGCTAGTTCCATAGTGTACTCAGCTTTCAGAGCACGTGACTTAGCAGTTACTGTAGCTTTCTCGATTGAGAATGCCATTTCACCGAAAGAACCATCGCCAGTTTCACCAACGCCCAATCTTTCTGCAGCTGCAGTAGTAAGACCAGTACCGAAAGTAGAAACAGTGTCAGCAGTGTCAGCAATAGATCCGTCAGTATCTGCATCCAATACGCCAACAAGACCAGTAGGTTCTGCTTGGTGAGTACCAGTACCAGAGAAATCGGTATCAGCTTCGTCATGAAGAGCTTCAGTTCCACCCTGTGTGCTGTACTTAGACTTCATTGCAAAGATAAGACCAGTAGGTCCAGTCATTGGCTGAACGCCAGCGATATCATAAGCGATGAGGTTAGGCATTGCACGTCTTACCAAAGAGATAAGAACGGGATCAAAAGTAGCCAGGTTAGCGCTTAAACCGGCGCCAGAGTTAGGAGCAGCTGCTTCAGAGATGAAGTTTCCGCCCATGTTTGCAGCATCTTCGCGAAGTGCCATTTCTTGGTTTTCCAACAATCTAGCTACAGTAGCCTTCTTGTACTTGTCTTGGATACTAGGTACATCACCATGTTCCAGGACTGGAGTCCATTTTTCCATTAAATTTGTATCTGAATTAAACATTTTATGTTTTTCCCCTATTAGATTACTTGTTAAATTTTGAGATTGCTTGTGTGTATCTTGACATTGAGTCACTAACGTCGGCTTGAACCTCGTCAGTACCTGCAATGCTTGATAGTTCATCTACTGATTCACTAATTGCTTTTGTGAAGTATGACTCTTTAACAACTCTAACTTTCATTTCAAAGTTATCTCTGTTATCGAATTCAATATCTTCAACCAAAGTGCTTAGTTTCTCAGCTTCAGTGTCGGCAAGCCCTGAAGATTGTTCTCTAACTATATCAGCTCTTTCCAAAGTTTGAACTGATTCATGTAGTTTGATATTATCTTCTGTGGTTTTGTTTAATGTCTCTTCCAGTTCACTGACTTGTTCGGCGAGTTCGTCTACCAAATCAACTTTACCTTCAGGTACATCGATGTAATGTTCTTTGAACACTGCTTGTAAAGAAGTCATAAAGTCTTCAGCAATTTCAGTCCTAAGACCTTCTGTTACTGCAACTTCATTAGTCTCCATCCAGTTAGAAACAACATAGTTTAAGTAGGAATCAACCTTCTCAACTAGTTCACTTTTAACATCAGAAACTTCTTCTTCCAGATTCTGCGCGTACTCAGTTTCAAGTCTGTCCATTTCATGGGCTAACTTACTAGTAAGTACTGCCTCAAAAATTGCACCGGCTTTGCCACGGAACCCATCAGATAAAGTAGCTTCTTCAGCGATTACAGCATCTAGGTCTTCAGAGAAGTCAACAGACTCAACTTTGGCTTTCGCCTTGAGGTCGTTTTTCTTCTGTGGAGCGGCCTTAATACTCTTATCAACAGATCCATCATCTTCGGATTCATCAACTTTCGCCATTTTAGCGTAGATTTTCTGCGCATCTTCTTTTCTAGCTTTCTTCAACATATCAACTGCTGCTTGAATAACTCCAGCTTTGGTCTTCGGAATAGAAACTTCTTTGACTTCGGGTTCTTCGTCTTCTTCTTCTGCATCATCTGCAGATTCATCGACTTCTTCTTCCTCGTCATCTTCGTCTTCTTCTTCTTTTACCTTAGCTTCATCAAGAACTTCTTCGTCTTCAACTTGTTGGTCTTCAACGAGCTCGTTCTCAAGCTCTTCAGCATCTTCTGATATGCCATCGACTGCTAGATCATTTTCTAGTTTATTTTCGTCTATTGACATTTTGTATTCTCCTATTAAGAATTTACAAGTTTAGAGAGGAAATTCTTAAAAGCTTTAATCTCAATATCCGATGAACGCATACCTCGAGCTTCCTTTATTTCAGTCTCAATTTCTTCAATGTCTTGTGGACAAAGTATTCCGTTGTTCCATACCCATTCAACACCTTCCATGATTCCATTGACAAACGCCTCTGGAGCCGAAGGGTCTTGAACGATATCCACGGTAGAAAGCATAAAATCCTTTCCAACGTGCGACACACCTTGTTTATTCACAAGAGTTCCCATACCACGACTTGATACACCAAGCTTCACTCCACCTTCGAGCAGACCTTCAACGATCTTACCCATAGGGGTGTTTAGTATTGATGCTTTTCCTATAACATCACTTCCCTCAAATCTGAGTTCAGTAATCTTATGTGAAACTTTGTCAAGATTAATAGTAGGGCCTTCTGGATGATTTAACTCTCCGACTGCTCTACCTGTCTTGACTTGTTCTGTTACGTATTTATTAACGGCACCTTCTAGGATAGACTTATCATATATACGTCCGTTTCTATTCTTTTTATCGGCCTGCATAAACACGCCTTCGATGACATACGAATTGCCACCGTCTTTCTTCTTCTCGGTAATAACCTGAAGGTTACTATCATGATACTCACTAATTAGTCTCATTATAGTTTATCCTATATTTACTCTTCTGACTCTGTATCAGAAGGTTTGCCGATAGTAGATGCAATTGAGATTTTCTCTGCATCCAAAGCGGCTTGTAATTTGTCTGCAATAACACTATCGAATGCTTTACCAGCAGCTATGTTATCGCCTTTTCCTACATGATCAATCATTTGTTCAATACTCATTATTCAATTATCTCCTAGTATATATTTATAATATTTTATAAGTCAAAGTCATCTTCATCATCGCCCATAAGCTCTTTCTCAGCTTTAATCTGTTTTTCCATGTCTTTAATAGAATCATCATCCATTTTAAGAACATTCTTAGCGATCCATTCAATAGAAATATACTTACCAGCATATTCATCTACTGTACCCAACATATCAAACCTTTCTCTCATCATTTCTGATTCTTTTAGTTCGGCAAAATAGTTGTCTTCAATGTAGTCATATGCAATATATGTCTTCCACTCGTCCCAATCTTGTTCAGTAATAATACCTTTAAGAATCAACTGAGTTCTTAATAGCTGATTAAATACGTCACTGAATCTCTTTCTGAGTCTATCAATGAACTTCTTAAACTTAATCTCGTCCCTAGATATTTCATTACTTCTACCTAGAGTAAACTGTTGTTCTTGTTCTAGTCTACTAATAGGAACATTCAATGACTTATATAGTCTCTTTTGAAAGTATACAATATCGTCAATCTGACCTAAGTTCTCGCCGCCAGGCAATGTAGTGATTTCTGTACCCCTACCACCTTCTCTACGTGGCAAGAAGAAATCTTCTAGCATTGACATATGCTTTCTATCGTCTTTAAGGTCACCAGTATTAGCATCATATACTAATTTGTTTCTATACTGACTCATGATACCCTTGAGGTATTCTTCTGCTTTACCCTTAGGTAAGTTACCAACGTCAATATAAAAGATTCTACGCTCTGGTGCTCTACTGATTCTGTAGATAACCAAAGAATCTTCCATCATTCTTAATTGGTTAACAGGCTTAATTGCTTTGTGCAAGTAAGATAAAATTCTTTTCCTAGTAGGATCCAACATACCAGAAGTTGCATAAGCGATAGCATCTGGATGTATCTTAATCCCCTGATTAGAAGCATTCATCTTACCATCTTGAAACAAGAAGTATTCTTGCTGCTTGGTAATAATCATTGCACCAGTTTTAGGATCTTTTTCTTCTTCGATCTCTTTGACCTTCCTTAACATAGTAGGGTCAATATATCTTAATTCTTTAATACCATTCTTTGGAGACTTTTCATCAATAATAATATGATAAGGTAATCTTCCATCAACATACCACTTTCTGAATATATCATGTGCATATGCGTTGAAATTCAATAACTGTAATACTGTTTCAAACTCGTTCTTAACAGACTCTTTAATCTTATCCGAAATTTCCAACTTGTCCAGAATTAAGTTTACAGGAGCTTCATCATTGTCGCCCACAATAGACTCATTAACAATGTCTTCAATAGCAGCATCGGTTTCTGGTTGAGCCGCAATATCTCTATACTTAAATATTAAATCGACTTCATTCTTGGCTTTATCTCCATCTAAATCGAGATACGCACCAAAGTGGCCACCAGCTTGAATAACGCCAGAACCATCTTCTTCTGTATCGGGTACAAATGAAGGCCGGATTGGCTCTACATTACCCTTTCTCTTTATTTCAAAACCAAAAAAATCGGCCATATATATTTCCTCAAATAATATCAGGAGGGAATTTAATCCCTCCTTCTACTATATTTATACACCAAATTATGATGTAGTATCAGACTCCCAATACTGAACTTGTAGTTCAACTGTAAACTCTTCGATCTGGTTTTCAGAATCATAAGAGAGTTCAATTGCACTCACGTTCGTTGGGAAAGTACCACGGATATCATACTTCTTAGTGACTTCTCCAGCTTTATTTAATTGCTCTACAATCATGTCAGCTTGATAGTCAGTAGGATTAGATAGTCCTGTATTTTCATTATGGTTATTGATACCGTTCATCCATCTTTCAAAAGCACCACGAACACTAAAGTCAACATCGTTAATAACTGTTATTGACCATGGCTCGAATGTTCTGTCACCTGCAATCTGTAATTGTCTACCACGAAAAGGAATCATGATCGGACTAATTATAGAAGCGGGCATCTGAGCACCCTTCACTAAGAAAGAAGTTAGTTCAACATCACCTTGTGCATAACCAGGAAAGTTACAAGTAACTTTGAACATGTTAGCACGAGCACCGCCACCCACTAATTTGGATTTAAAATCATCTACGCCTAAAATTGCCATTTTTATTCTCCCTTATACGCCAGAGATTTCAGAGAAATCTACGCCGGTTCTTGTTGCCACAAAGTTGAGATTAATGAAGTTAATAGACCTAGCGGGCTTGATAAAGATATCAGCCACAAAACTATTACTATCAATAACTTGACCTGTGTTGTTAGTAGTATCACATATAACTGAGAAGTCTGTAACACCCCTACGTCCTTTTACGTCACGTAAGAATGGTTCAACCAAGTTTCTGAATTGTGCGCGAGTAAACTCGTCATTGAATTCAAACAGTTGAGCTTCTGCAGCAGTTGAGATTGCCTTTTCTAAAGTAATGAATAATCGTCTAACATTGATTCTATCGAAAGCAGATGGTCTCTTCAACAAAGTTTTATCACCAAACAAGATAGTTCCTTGACCTGGTAGTGATACCAGTGGGTTACATCTTGCTTTGTATAGAGTATCTCTAGCAGCTTTGTTAGGATTCCATGCCAACTTAGTAATACCTAGTAGTTGACCACGATTAACACCAGCTGGTGAGAACCATGCATCTGCTACGTTATCAGTATTAGCACATAGGCCAGCAATGTGTCCGCCAGCACCAATCCAACGATATACATCATTGTACTTGTCGTACACATATACCGCGCCAGAATCGACAGAAGCATATGAAGTTGAATTTAGTCCTGCGACCCAACCCACAACATCTGCAGATGGAGTAGTCCCAGTAGAATCTTCAATAGGGGGTGAAACAAATGCCATACAATCTTTTCTAGCATTCACTAGAGTAATAAGATTGTCTGCAATTGCAGATACAGAATCAGCATCTGGATATGCAAACAATAAGTTCACATCAACAGTACTAGTGTCCGCAAACAACTGCATACCTGTATCAATCTCTCCAGCAGATGGTGCATTATCATCAGTACCACCAGTTAGTGAATTATCAACAGCCGCTGTAACGGTTGTATATGTGGTGGTAGCAGAAATTGCATCACCAGCATCGGTTAATCCTGTTGGAGCACCGATATGTCTAATATACTTAGATCGTGCATTAATCACGTCTTTATAGTAGTTAGAAGTTCCATCAGGACCTTTAGCATCAGAACCTTGTGAAAGATATTCAAAAGTTTCTAATACAGTTCCTGCTTTACCTGACCATGCACCAGATTCATCAATTACAGCAATATGAAGTTCATCTGCCGCTGATGCTTTACCAAGTTCTACCGCATAATCGGAAGTTCCTGGTACGCCTGGGAACGAACTTGCGTAAGTCCATGCTGTCCATGCTGTACCATCTGCTGGACATACTGATACTTTAATAGCATTACCTAAGGTGCCGGGATATTTAGCTACCCAAGCTCCTTCACTAATACCTGTTAGACTTTCATAATTTGTGTCATTTCCTACAAAGAGTCCACCGCCTGCTGCTGTAGCATTTACATGCCCAGTTTTAGCTCGAACTACCTTGAGAGCTGCACCGTACTTCAAAAATGATGCTGCCGTGAGGAAATGTTTATATGTGTTAGAATCTGGTGTTCCGAATGTCTCTGCTAGTTCTTTCTCTGAAGTTACAGTTACAATCTGTTCTACCGGACCCCAATTAAATGACCCAGTTGTCCCGCCTATAGAAGTAGATACTGCAGGTACTACACCTGATGCATCGATTTCATTGACCTGAACTCCCGGTGATACTTGAAATGCCATCGCTTTATCCTCTCATTGAGTTAGTTAATATGTTGTTCATAATACGAATTTAAATCCGTATTGTACGAATTTTCACTACTATTATTTATAAATAACCACATCCTATCGTAACAACCGGTCAAATGCGTCATCCTCAAACCATAGGTTATCATCACCCATCATTTTCTCTCCCTTAGGAGTCTCATCAATGTCGGGTGTAAAACCAAATGGCAACATATCATCCTGTATAGCTTTTAATCTTTCTTTATATAACATATCTTTCATATTAATATCTGATATGCCTTCGAATATATCCGTAGTAACAAACCATGCAAACATAACTAGATTCATCATTAAGTCATCGTGGTTAGAACCTATTGCTTGGTATGATGTTCCCCTACTTACAAAAGTACTCATTTCTATAATAGTGTTGGAATCTTTAATGACCAACTTACCTTGTTCTATTAAGTCCTTTATAGTAGAACAACCAATTCTTTTAACTCTCTTGGTCATTGTCGCACCCAGAGCATTAGCCTTAATAGATGACTCTACAAACATATTCTCGTATTCTAAATCATAGTATAGACCGTTACAAACTACACCACCTTGGTCATTACTTTCAACAATAACATATGCTTCATTGTAATAGTTAGCATATTTATATATCAAATCAGGTAGTAGTAAAGGTGATATGTTATTATCTCTAAAACAACAAACCTGCTGAAACGGTCTTTCCGAAACATCAATAACATTAAACGTAGAGTAATCTTGACCTCTTCCCTTTGCAACATCTACTGTCATTATATAGTCGTGATTTTCTTTAGGTGAATCGTAGACCCATATATTCTCTTTATACTCTATGGGTTCTACTGACTGTTGAGCCAGTAGATGGTTAGCATCAATAAGAGTATTACCACGACCATGGAATGTATTACCAAATTCTTGTTCAAACTGTAGTGCAGATGTGTTAGCAATAGTTTGTCGCTTCCATTCTTCATCTCGTCCAGGTACATCCCACCAGTCTACTCTAAAGGGTTTATATTCATTAGTACCCTGTGATGCTCCTTCCCATATCTTATGATACACATTACCAATTCCGTTAGCAGTAGAGGTAATAATAACCTTAGTATCTTTACCAGATGAAACCACTGGATATGTAGAGGTATAGAATTGTGCGTCATTCTCCACAAAGGCAAACTCGTCAAGGAATAGAAGGTTGATAGAGAGACCGCGAATGGAACTACCTGACGTAGCAGCTGCCATTATCTTAGAGTTATTGGAGAATTCAATAGAACCTTTATTCAATGCTTTACAACCTGGCTGTAAAAAGAAAGGTAGATTCTCAAGCATTAGTGTTACTCTGGCTAACATCTCTCTTGCCGTAGCACCCTTGTTTGCAAGAATCGCAATGTTCTTTTCTGGGTGGAAACATGCAAACCACAGTAAGTAACCTACAGACGATATTGATTTACCAGACTGTCTACATGCTAAAACAATAGAGAATCTGTTATCATTGAAGTGATTGAACATCTTTTCTTGGTATGGATATAAATCAAACGGCACTAAACCTTTATCAAGTGAAATTACTTTCAGATAGGTGCGAGCAAAGTATGCTGGATTATTCATGCATTTAGCATATTCCAGTACTTCTGCTTTAGTGAACTGAGTTTCTACGCCGTCCCGTTTGACTTGAGGATTACCTAGATAGCCAAATTCGCTATTCTTTATCCTCTGCATGATTTATAATCTTCTCATTTTCTTGGGCAAGTAGCCGTTGTAGATCGGTAGTAGAACCTACGAACACATTATTATTAGTAACCTGGGCCAGTTCTTCTTTTTCCTTCTCTTCTTTATTTAATTCTTTCTTGGCCTTCTGCAGACTCATTAACTTATCCGTAGTATCACCAATGTTCTTAATAGCTTGGGATAGTACTTCGAATGCTCGGGGATGTTCGGACTCTCTTGCAAGTTCAGCAAGTATATCCAAAGAACCGACACCAGTATTGATTAAATCTTTATAGGTCTTCCTAGAGAATTCGTAGTCATCTTTTATGTCTTTGTCAACTACTAGAGGTTTAGCCTTACTGACTGTAGGTAAGTTCCTCTCTAAAGATGCTTTAAGCTTATCTTTCTTATTTTCCATAATTATATCCATAACAATTAAGTAATCGTGGTAGTTACCGAGTAGTCATCATCCTCATCTGCATTAGATGGAGTTATATTAAATGCCATATTCTCTAAGACATTTACATTAGATGGATCACCATTTAAATCAACAGCAACCTCTCTGATGACGCCTTGGTTACCCGTAGGACCAAAGAATTTCATCTTCATAGTAAAGTCTAGCTGATATATAAGAGCTCTTCGTGTTAACATATCCCCTTCATAATCATCTGAAATATTAACACCGGTCAGTATAATAGGCACATCTTGTTTATATGCAAACCCTTCTACTGGTGAAATTGTGACGGTGTACTCTGGCTGAAAGTATGGTAAGATCTGTTCTACTACTTGTAGTCCATCATCTTGATTCTTAGTCATAATGAATAGAGACACATTAATATTATATGCTACTTGATGCTTAATTGTCTTCTTCTTAGTTACATCTGAAGCATGTGACTCTGTAATAGTATTTCTTTTGCCTAGTTTCTGAGTAGAGTCAAGTTCTAATGACGCTATTTCAAAGGCCATTCTAGGGAGTTTCATTGCCATAGAAGCATCAGCACCTGAGGCTTGATCAAGTCTTGCTAGAAACTTCTGTTTAGGTCCGTATGATAGTGGAACCTTAATCTGGTTTAATACCGTACCATCAGCTTTAGTTCTAATAACATTAATATTGTTAAAGATAGTACCAAACACTGCTACAGCTTTTCTCATGGTTGAATGATAGAAATGGTTACCGAACATTAGTATGTCTCCGATGGGTCGCCGAATGGATTACTTTCGGTAAAGTCTAAGAATCCATCAGCTTCTAATTCAAAGGCATAGTTCTGTGAAGCACCATCTAGGGCGAATGAAGTACTATCAGTAATATCATGCAACTTAGTAATTGTGCCAGTGTTACCACTTTCAGCACCAACCAACCCAATAGAAGCAGATTCTACAAACTCTCGCATTTCACCAGAGGATCCTGTAACACCAACATTAATAACCGTGAGAACATTTTCGGTACTCGACACAACTTCTATACTAGAGACTTCTGCTGATACTATAATTGGAGCAGTACCTACAACTGGCGGCCCTGGTTGATAATCTGAAGAGGCAGCAACGAGTGTTTGTGATACTGTTTCACCTTTAGTAAAGTGAGCATCGGCAGATACTGTTACACTTAATGTAGTTTGATATGCATTTAGTGCAGCAACATTATCTATAGCATCTATATTAGTATCAATCTGTTCATCACTGTACTCAAAGAGAGAACAAGTCAAAGTGTAAACTGGTAGATTAGATAATTGGTAGAATGGTTTTTCATGTTCTACAAATGTAATTTCAAAGAATGAATTAGACATTGGTAAGAATATCAGATCGCCTTCTTGAGGCCTGACAGTGCTTAATGAGTTATTATATAACCCTACTAGTTTTTCCCACTGTCTTTTAGATATAATAAAGTTAGCTTCATCTCTTATTTCTAAACCGAACTTCTGATACAAGTCACCAGCACCTTCAAATCCCTCTTGGTTCTCTATGTATGCTTCAATAAGATAAGCATCATCAAAAGAGCTCGCTGGATCTTCACCCAAAATGGTGTCTCTTTCTACTAAAGTCCTAGGGACATAATATACGTCCTGACCAAAGATTTTTAATGACTCAATAACCAGGTCTTCATACAGATGCTGTTCGGATCTGACTGCCTGGCTGAAATATACATTTCTAGGCATGATATTATCCTATATAGAAATCGACTGGTTGTTCCCAATTCAATCTGACTTCTTCGGTTAATTTTTCGATTTCTTCCTTAGCATCATCGAATATTTGTCGACCGTTGAACTGTACGCCTCCGGGCATTGTCATTCCTTCAAATTTAATTAGGTTCTGACCCCACTGCTGTTTAATCAATGCAGTGGCATAGCGTTTCAAGTAGTAGTCGTTCCATACATCCGTAAAGGTATCTGGATCAATAATTCTGTAGCATTCAACAATAATATACTGATTTAATGTAACTTCCAGAGACCAGTCCATGTCTATTCTTAGCTGATTCTTATGTCTTTCAAATGATATATGCTTATCAGCAGGGCCCATCATTCCATCTAGGAGTGACATCCACTGTTGTGTCATAGAGTAGTCTATTAAAGAACCTAAGAAACCTAAGTTATATACGTCATTTAAATGAATCTGGTATTTAACATCAAAGAGATTATTAGTTGATGTAGTATCGTTAATAGGCATTACTCTAACCACATCAGTGATTAAAGTATTGATGGGAATATAGCCATTGGTTATATCATCAGATGTTATCTGATGCTTTAAGTATACTTTCTCAATAGCATCGCCATGGTAGTGTTGATAGAACTGAAGAGCTTCGTCTACTCTATCGTCCACTTGGTCGTCATCTACATTAATTTCGATCACAGGAGCACCTAAGCTTCTGTAGCAGTAATCTATAAATGTTTGTCTTGAATTTGGTTTAGCCATATTACTATTTATACC
>Ga0209092_10000126_pt1 | contig 69158 bp, 61 predicted proteins | sample FraStrMetagenome_FD_187446 | JGI IMG/M metagenome (GOLD analysis project Ga0209092, IMG submission 187446) | Marine eukaryotic phytoplankton communities from Arctic Ocean - Fram Strait ARC3M Metagenome (SPAdes) (version 2) | ecosystem: Environmental > Aquatic > Marine > Oceanic | place: Fram...
TCGTTAATCAAGACATAGCAAATGTTAAAGATAAAAATGAATTACACCTGGCAATCATTGAAAGATATAAATCAAAAACGGTTACACTATAATAGTATAACCGTTTTATTGTTTTAGTAGATAACTCTATTGAAATATCGAACATAAGTCTAACTCCAAAAGACTTAATCGACACTCATCACATAATGACTCTTATTATGAAAAGTTGAACTAATATGATTTTGATTTCCATTCCTCCACTACTCAAAATTACTACACTTAAAGTTGTTTTTTTTTAACTTTATATTTAAGTTTGAGTCTAATATGTAAACTCAGATAAAATGAATACGATTTTAAAGTTTATGATAGTGTTACTCCTTTCTTCTTGTACTAAGGATGATAATTCAGCGCCAGAGACATCTCTTGGATCTAATATGTTACTTATTGGCAATAGTTTCTTTAGACCTTATGCTGAGAAACTTGATGAAATGGCAATTGATGCTGGTTTTGTAAATCACAATAGTACAATTGTAAATCGTGGTGGCGAAAATGGAAGGGCTATCAATTTTTGGAACGATTCCACAAGCGAGGAACATAATTTAATAAAATTAAACCTTGATCAAGGAAATGTCGATTTTTTTGGAATGACAAGCGGACATGATTCTAACAATCGAATCGAAGGGTTTAAAGCTTGGATAGAGTATGCATTACAAAACAATCCAAACATCACCGTCTTTATTTCTTTAGCACCATTTGACTTCCCAAATGGAGATTTAGATAGCAACCGACCAGATTGGGATACATTCGCAGCAGAAAATAATTTCAGTACTATACAAGAAATGTTTAATGCTTACATAAATGATATTGTACACAATGAAATTGTAGACCAATTGCGAATCGAATTTCCTTCTACCAGAATTTTTACCATACCGACCGGATGGGCTACATTTAATTTATATCAAATGCAAATCGATGGTCTATTGTTAGATCAAATTGATATGTTTGGATCATCGGCTTCCTCAATCTTTGTTGATTCAAAGGGGCATCAAGGCGATATTGTTAAAAAAACAGGTGGTTTAGTATGGCTTAATAGTATTTATAATGTTGATCTAAGCGCCTTTAATTATCAAACAGGATTCAATACAGACTTGCACGAAATTGCAAAGCAAATAACGGATAGTCATGATTCAAATTACAAATAGTAAAGATTTTGTATTTAAGATTTGACTTTTTAAATAATAAAACGGTTACACTATAATAGTATAACCGTTTTATTGTTTTAGTAGATAACTCATTAGAAATATCGAACATCAGTTTTACTCCGAGAGATTTAATTGACACTCATAATTTGATGACTCTTATTATGAAAAGTTGAACTAATATGATTTTGATTTACATCCATTAGCGTTACCTTTATTCCTTATCTCAATCCATTAATATCATATCTGGATACGAAATTCCAAACTAATTCAGATGTACTCTGATCTTGGAAAGTGGTGCTAAACCAAACATGTTCTCCTCCTATAAATTTATAATGCTCAACGGAAACTGAGTTATCTCCTTGATCATAAACATAATGTTCAATAGTGTTGTCACTTGTTATAGTAGGAGTTAAAACTGTATTATTGAAGTTAATCCAATGGTCTAATGTACTTTGTACAGAATTCCAGTCAATACTCCCATTATAGGAAACAACACTATCAGAGGTTCCATGAAGATGTACTACTGGCATAGGATGATTGGTAGGTCCTGTACAATCTAACATTGTTCCGGAAACAGATGCCACCGCAGCAATTAAATCACTTTTATAATTCGCAAGCCCGTATGCCATCATGCCCCCGTTTGAGTATCCCGCAGCATAAATTCTTTCCATATCTACATTATACTGAGACGAAATCTCACTAATCATAGATTCAACAAATCCTACGTCATCAGCAGTACTTTTATTGTCTCCGCCTATTGGGCAAGGATTCCAATGGGAAGAGCCATCTAAGCAACTACCTTGAGGATAGACTAAAATAAAAGTGTCAACTTCTGCCAATGAGCGCATATCTGCTTCTTGCATATAATCACTTGCACTACCACCAAACCCATGAAAATTAAGCATTAGTGGAACAGAAGATGTTCCATCATATGAATCAGGTATGTATAAAACATATTCTCTATTAACACCATCGTGAACTATCGACTGTACATTATTATTAAAGGAACATTCCTCTGGATTTTTATTATCATCTTTTTCACAGCTACTAAAAATCGTTAGTAAGAAAGTAAATAGTAAAATTGATTTTTTCATCGGATTCTATTTTTTTTTAAACGACGACTTCTTTTTATTATTGTGCATGAATAAAAAAACGGTTACAGGTGAGTTTACTCTTTAATTATTTTCTTAGTAACTACCCCTTCAGTTGTTTGAATTTTTATAAAAAATAAACCATTACCTAGATTAGATACATCCACTTTATTGAAGTCATGTTTTTCTTCTATAACCAATCTTCCTAGAATATCAAAGACTTGTATAGAACTAATTGGACTACCATTTTGGGTTAAGATGTTTAAAACCTCTTTAACTGGGTTCGGAAAAACAGAAATGACTAATAATGCATTTTCATTTACACCTAAAGGATGTAAATTTTCATACCAAGCTATTTTATTATCATCAAATGAAGCTGAGAGTACATCTATAATACCATTACCATCTATATCAGCTGCGTAAACCGATGTTGCTGCCATTGTATTTGTTGATATTATTTGTTGCACACTAAAATTACCTTGCCCATCGGCATTTTCATACCAAGCTATTTTATTATCCCAGTAAGAAGCTGAAAGTACATCCATATCTCCATCTTCATCCAAATCAGTTGCGTGAATAGACCGTATATCATCTACATTTGTTGATATTATTTGTTGCACACTAAAACTACCTTGCCCATCTGTATTTTCATACCATCCTATTTTATCACCATAGTTAGAATCTGAAAGTACATCCATATCTCCATCTCCATCTAAATCAGCTGCATACACATCCCTCCCATCAATAACATCTGAATCAATAATTTGTTGAGAACCAAAATTGCCTTGTCCATCGGTATTTTCATACCATGCAATTCTAACATCTGAGGAAGAAACTACATCAATATCACCATCATCATCTATATCTGTTGTATAAACTGAACTCGCCCCTTCTTCATTTGACATTATTATTTGCTGACTACCAAAGTTTCCTTGCCCATCTATATTTTCATACCAAACTATTTTATCTTCCCAAGCTAAAGCAGATAGTACATCTATATCACCATCACCATCTAAATCGGTGGCATGCAATTCTGATGGTCCATTTGCAAATGCTGAGATTATTTGTTGTGGTCCAAAATTACCTTGCCCATCTATATTTTCGTTCCAGACTATTTTATCTCCTGGATAAGAAGCAGAAATCACATCCATATCACCATCTCCATCAATATCAGCAGAGTAGACTAAACTTGCCGAACTTGTAAAAGTTGTTACAGATTGTTGCGGGCTAAAATTACCTTGCCCATCTATATTTTCATACCATTCAATACTATTGCTTGAGGTAGAAAGCACATCCATATCACCATCTCCATCAATATCAGTAGAATAAACACCAAACGTTCCGCCTGCGCTTGTTGTTATAATTTGTTGTGGACCAAATTGAGCCTGGGATGAATAGAATAAAACTAATAAGATGATGGTTAAGCAAGATGTTTTCATAATAAATATTTTGCGAGGAGTTTAAATATTATTTAATAGAATAAAAATACAAAAAAAATGGGAGTTAAAAGAAACGTTACCCCCTTGTTTAATAGGTGTTTAAGTGTTGTCTAAAGCATAACGAGTCAATACTACTCCACAACTTGTAAAAATAAAAGTTGACACATGTTAGTTTTTAAATAAAAAATAGTTAATATCAACTGAATTACACTCAATTAATACACTTTAAAATCCTTTGTATTCTTGAGTACACTGCATAAAAAAACCCTATTCCTAACTTCTTCTATGTCTGAAATAGAATTATGATGCTAGTTGATGCTTCCCTGATGGAGAACCCAAACATGATGCACCACTAACAAATTTAAATGTACAATAAACACAATTAGTACCATCTGAGACACCCACACATTTTTCACTAGGACTATTTGAGCAAGTTCTGTTGCTCCCAGCCATTCGATAACCACAATAATTACAATCCATAATTTAAATTTAATAATATTTAACCTACTCCCAAATCACATTAATTGGAATTAATTCTTTTATTCATAAATATAAATAAAAAAAACGGCTACACTATAATAGTATAACCGTTTTATTGTTTTAGTAGATAACTCTATTGAAATATCGAACATAAGTCTAACTCCAAAAGACTTAATCGACACTCATCATATAATGACTCTTATTATGAAAAGTTGAACTAATATGATTTTGATTTCCTCTTCTAATAGCAAAAAATTTCTTTGGGATTTAGTAATCATCATCGTCGTAATCATCTTCATCTTCCTCTTCAATCTCTTCCCAATGAAGACCATCAGCTTTTAATTTAAAACTAAACTCACTACAATCCTTTCCTATGGTACTCATTCTACATTCATATTCACCGTCATGTTTAAACTCTACGCTTCCAAACTGATTCGAAAATAATTCCATGAGATCTCTATAGATAAAGATATCCTCATCTTCTATCGAACCAGGAATATAAAAACAATTTTCGGTAACATCTGACGATAAGAAGTCAAATGTAATCTGTTGGGCATCGGTAATATTGTTTAAATGTTTTTCAACTGTTATTTCTCTTTCATCTGAAATTATAAACCACAACCAATCACCTTCTATTTTTATTCGATCTTTAAATCGAGGATAGTTTTCCTTGAACTTTTTTATTTTTTCATCTTTACTAATAGAATATTTTGTTTCAAATGCAATAAGCGCATCATCGAATTGATATATGTAGTCCATACTAAAATTTTTGTAAATGTAACAAAAATGTATTTAAGTTTAAAGCAAAAAAAAGAGTCACTATTTCTAATGACTCATTTAGTAGCGGGAACTGGACTCGAACCAGTGACCTTCGGGTTATGAGCCCGACGAGCTACCTACTGCTCTATCCCGCGATGTGGATTGCAAATATACAATCAATTTGTAAGTAGACAAGGCTTTCACAAAATATTTTTATCTTTATATTATTAAATTTTTATTGATTCAACATTAACCACTAACAACATGAACAAGAAGAAACGTAAGGTATTAATTACCCTTGGAGTCATCGTTATAATTTTGATGACGCTCAGTATTTATGGCAATAGCATTGCTGAAAACAAGATCAATATCCTTTTAAAAGAAAAATTACCAGCTCATATAGAATTGAGCTACAAAAATATATCGGTCAATATTTTGACGGGAAAGATTTCATTTAATAATCCATCCCTACGTATTAAAACAAAAGATACTGTTTATTTACAAACCGAATTAGAAATGGATTCGTTTATGGCTAAAGGCCTAAGCTATTGGGATTACTTGGTAAGTAAAAAAATTAATGTAGGACAAATTAGCTTCAAAGGATTAAAAGCCATACAATATAAAAATAGGTCCTCAAAAGTAAAAGATACTACCTCTAAAGAAAACAAACCACTACCACCGATTGAAATAGGCAAAATCAACCTTGAAAAAACATTCATCACCATATATGACGGCGCAAAGGACTCTACATTGCTATCGCTGCAAAACGCTAATTTAACACTCAAAAAATTAGAACTAAACGACGCTTTAAAATCAAATTTACTTCCATTTAATTACGAGTCGATAGCACTAGAAACAGACAGTGTTTTTTACAGAACCGGAGATTTTGAAAATGTAAAACTAAGACATCTTTTATTAGAAAATCAAACACTAACGGTCGATGATTTACAATACAAAACCAAGTTCAGTAAAAAAGAATATGCTAGGAAATTATCGATTGAAAGAGATTATTACGATGTAAAAGTGGCAGCGCTTAAAGTCCATGAAATAGCATTTGGAAAAAACGAGAATGATTCTGTATTTTTTAATACCAATTTAATAACTATCGACCAGGTAAATGCAGCTTTTTATCGTGATAAACTAATTGCAGACGACTTAAAGGTTAAAAAATTATACAGCAAAAGTATTCGGGAATTACCTTTAAAATTATCCGTAGACTCCATATCAATTACAAATAGTAATGTTGAATATTCTGAAAAAGCACATCTTGAAAATCCAGCAGGCGTGCTCACTATTAGCAATATAAACGCAGGAATCACAAATATGAGTAATACCTATTTACCTCCTGTAAAAACAGTAATTGCTGTAGAGGGAGTTTTTATGAAAAACACTCCTATCACAGCAGAATGGTCTTTTGACGTAACCAACAAAAGTGATGTCTTTAAATTTAAAGGACATGCTGGTGCCTTAAAACTTTCGGATATGAATAGTTTTCTGAGTCCATTGGTCAATGTTGAACTTAAGGGTTTGATCAAGGAAACCTTTTTTGTAATTAATGGTAATTTTAAAGAATCCGAAATCAATCTAACTCAAAACTATGAAGAAATTAATTTGATCATTTTAAATAAAGAAAAAACTGAAAATAAATTTTTATCGAATGTGGCCAATATTTTTATAAGTGATAAAAGTAAGGATGAGAAATCAGAATTTCATAAGGTAACCGCCAAAGCTACCCGAGATACAACAAAATCATTTTTTAATTATTTAGCTAAAAATTTAAAAAATGGACTTTTAATTATGTTCACCTCAAAAAAAGATAAAGAAAAAAAATAATTAGTGGATAGCATCTATTTGTTCCGTGATAACTTCCCAATTTTCCATTAACTTTTCCAGTTCTTTTTTCTTTGAATGGTATTGGTCAAAAAAGTTAGGCTTGCTAATGGTTTCATCGTAATTAATTGACAATTCAAAATCGATCTCTTTAATAACTTTCTCTAATTTAGTGATAGAAGCTTCTGTTTTGCTTAATTTATTATGAAGAGACTTTAATTTCTTTTGATTTTGATAGCTTTCTTTACTGGAAGATTTATGTTCTTTACTTTTTGCATTGGTTATGGTTCTCATTTCCGCCTCTCTAAGATTTTGAATATTTCTTTGTTCTAGAAAATAATCAATATCTCCCAGATATTCTTTAATATCCTGATCTTTGAATTCGTAAATTTTAGTGCTTAACCCTTGAAGAAAGTCTCGATCATGAGAAACTACCAGCAAGGTTCCTTCAAATTTAATCAGCGCATCTTTCAAGACATTTTTTGATTTAATATCTAAATGGTTGGTAGGTTCGTCCATTACCAGAACATTAAATGGCTGTAACAATAATTTTGCTAATGCGAGTCGGTTTCGCTCTCCCCCAGATAAAACACGTACATATTTATCGACCTCGTCTCCCCTAAATAAAAAAGCTCCTAAAATATCTCTAACTTTAGCTCTATTTTTTTCATTTGCAGCGTCAATCATAGTATCTAGGACGGTTTTAGATCCATCTAGATAATCAGCTTGATTTTGTGCAAAATAGCCGATTTCTACATTGTGCCCCAACTTTAAAGCTCCAGTAAAAGGAATCTCACCAACAATACACTTAGCCAAGGTTGATTTTCCCTGCCCATTTTGACCTACAAATGCAATTTTGCTATTTCTTTCAAGCAACAAGCTTATCTTGTCAAGTACTTGTTTATCATCGTAATTTTTAGAAACATCTTCCGCCTCTATAACTACTTTACCTGGGTTTACAGAAATTGGAAAATTTAAAGTCATGACACTATGATCATCTTCATCTACTTCAATTCGGTCAATTTTATCTAGCTTCTTTATTAAAGATTGCGCCATCGTAGCTTTTGAAGCCTTGGCTCTAAATTTTTCTATTAATTTTTCGGTTTGCTCTATCTGTTTTTGCTGATTTTTTTGAGTTGCTAATTGCTGTTCTCTCAGTTCTTTACGCAAAACTAGGTATTGGGAATAGGGCTTATTGAAATCATAAATTCTGCCCAATGATATTTCGATGGTTCGGTTGGTTATGGTATCCAAAAACATTTTATCGTGAGAAACAATTACGATGGCACCTGTATAGTTTTTCAGAAACTCTTCTAGCCATAAAATAGATTCTATATCCAAATGGTTGGTAGGCTCATCTAACAAAAGGATATCGTTATTTTGCAATAATAATTTTGCCAACTCAATTCGCATTCTCCAACCTCCTGAAAAGGTATCGGTAGGCATATCAAAATCAGCTCTCTGAAAACCTAATCCCTGCAAGACTCTTTCTGTTTCTCCCTGATAACTATAACCTCCATGTATTTCGTACTGGTGCTGTACTTCATTTAAATCGACCATTAACTGATGATAGCCCTCACTTTCGTAGTCGGTCCTTTCAATTAACTTTTGGTTGATCGTCTCTAACTGATTTTCTAACTTTTTAATTTCTTTAAAAGCTTCGTAAGATTCTTCTAGAACCGTTCTCCCTTTAACAAAATCAATATCTTGTTTTAAAAAGCCTATCGAAACTTTTTTATCGGAAGCAATTTGCCCGCCATCATATTCTTGTTCTCCTGATAATATTTTTAATAAAGTAGATTTTCCTGCACCATTTTTTCCCACCAATCCTACTCGATCACCAGCTCTTAGTTGAAACGTAATCCCAGAAAACAAGTCATCGCCTTGAAACGAAACTGTCAGATTGTGAATATTGAGCATTTAATTTTTTTTTTTGCAAAGATGCTTATTTTTTTTTCAATAAAACGAATAGTTACCACTTGTAAATCCTTCTAATATTAATTTCTTTAGGAATTTCAACACTATTTTCTGTAAAGTTAAATAGTACCTTAGCTAAGGAGGGAGCAGCAGTAATTCCTCGGGTTCCAAGACCATTAAAAAAAAACAGTTGCTGATTGTCTGTCAAGGAACCTAAAAAAGGCCTTCTATCTCTAGTAGTAGGACGTATCCCTGCAACTTGGTCGACCACTTCAAAATCGCAAGTGATAATTTCTTTTAATTTTAAAACTAGCTCGTCGCGGGCTTGGGTTGTAACTTGAACTGAAACATCATCTCGGTCATAGGTAGCTCCAATTTTATAAAAATCATTGCCCAAAGGAATAATAAATAAGGATGATTTTAACATGGCATCTAACTTTAAATCGTTCGATTTTATAGTAAGATATTCACCTTTATTAGGAATTAATATAGCAGCTTTACTATGTTGCGCTACTTTTGGAAAAAAAGGGTTTGTGTTTACCGAAGATCCCTCACAGAAAACAATCTTTTTTGAAACCACATTGTTGTAAATCACTTGTTGATTTTTAAAAGTTAACAATGAATAATCAAATGTGTTATTTTGATACTTCTTCTCAAGCTGTAAATATTTTTTATACTTTTCGATCAGGGCAATGGTATCAATTTTACCCGTAGAGTTGACTTTTCCAAAACCAAAGGGAGCATTGATATGCGGATAGTTATTTGGGATTATTTTCGGCTCTAAAAACTCTTCCAATTCTTTTTTATCACTAGCGACCATCCAATTATTTTGTTCTGCTATGCTTTTAAAAATGCGAAACATGGGGGTTTCTTGAAACAATTTCGAGTCAATCTTTTTAGAGAGTTGTTTGTAAAAAAGAATCGATGAACTTACATGAAGTTTTGCGTTCCAAACAGGAGTAAATCGTTTTAAAACCACTGGATTGATAACTCCAGCAGCTACTTTAGTTGAGGTAACTTTATCATTATCAAAAGCGATAAAGGACTTATGGTTGTTTTCTAATTCTTCGCAAAAAGAAATTCCAGCAATACCGAGTCCTACGACTATATAATCTACCTCTTTCATACAACAAATATAAGAGGTTCAAAATTAAAAAAGCCTTAAAACAAGGTCTTAAGGCTTTGGTATTTTAATAAAATTACTTAGCTAGTAATTCCACATATCTATTTCGATATTTCTAATAACTTCTTTTATTCTTTCAGACTCTAACAATTGCATAAGTGCATTATCGTTAATATAGTCATTTATGGCTCTGTCACCCAAATCGTTGTCCTCTCTGTAAATTAATGAATTAAACCTTCTAGAATTTAATAAATGATCGAAGGAGATTGGTCTGGAGGTGTTTTTCCTATTAAAAGCATTTGCTTTGTGGAGAACATCTCTCGTTGAAGGATACCATACCCAAAACAGCTCTACTTTAGTGTCTGAGGCATCATCAGGAAAAGCTTTCGAACGAGCCTCATTTGCTACAGGTGCAATTCCAAGTAATCTGTACTTAAGTTCACCCGAGCGTTTGTCTAAAAACCAGTATCCCCGGATTCTCCACTCTTCAATGTCTGCCGCATCTAACGTAAACTTACGAATATATTGCGAGTCAATCTCTTCACCAGCATTAAACTGTGAGATACCTAAATCTGTAGTATCTGAATAGACCAAAGAAGCCTCAATATCGTTTAAAGTACGTTTTTCAGTAAAATAAGAATCTGCATATACCTGCTCAATATTTTTATTTTTAATGTTTTTAATTAACACATCATAAAGCGATCTCCTTTCAATACCAATGCTATTAGTATCAATTGGATAATACAATGGGAAATTTATTCTCTCGTCCAAATCTATAATTTCCCAAGTAGTTTTTGACCACAATACATCACGGTTATCAATAAAACCGTAGGGCAAGGGCTGATCATTATCATAAGCTAATTGATCTTCCGTTTTTAAGCCGATTTCCTCAGGTGTTTTGGCATTAAGAATATTTAATTGTGCAGTAGCACGATTAGATACCATAAATAAACAAAAAACACTTAAAATTATACTTTTTACATTCATAAATAGAATTTTTGTTCTAGTTTGCTAATTCTACAAAAACAGGTGTAATTCTTGGTAATTTATAACTTGAATTTCCTGCTATTTTTGCGATAATATCAAATATTTGAACTGTTCCACCTCTTTTTGCTCTTTTTAGAGCGCTCTTTGCTTGAGCATTTAATTTATTCCCTGAAACTTTTACCGTTGGTTGTCCAGCAACTTTAAAACTAAATGCTGTTACGTTAAGGTTTAAATCGAAATCAAAATCTAACAACATAGCTCCTACACTTGAAATTTCAAGCCCTTGGCGGTTCATTCGAACGGGACCACCATTTCCATCCTCTCCACGGATTGTACCGGTTGGTCTTGGAATATCTTTGATACGAAATTTTGCAGGGGTGTTAATTCGGACCCCATCGGGTAAGGTTCCACTTGCAGTAATAGTTACTTCTCTACCTTTACCTGGTCGCATAATGTATTTTCCTTTGGCACCTTTCGATAAACCAGTAGCTGAACCAGAAACTTTATTATCAGGAATTCCAGGAATTGATATTGTCATTGGGTTGTCTACTCCTCTATATACCACATTCATTTTATCAGCTGCAATTACCGCTGCATTTGGCTTCGATATTGTTGAAAAACTCCTACTAACAGGAACTTCTGTTTCCTCACCGTCTTGTTTAAATATCAAATTACCTTCTAAGGTATGATCTCCAGGACTACCTGCACTAACATTTAATTTTACTCTACCTCCATCAAAGCTGAAGTCTTTCCCCTCAACAAGTGGTTTACCGTCTAAAGTAAGTTCGGCTCTGTTTGGCTTAGTTTGGTCATCGACACGTCCTAGGACGATAGAACCATCAAATGTTTCTCCAGCATAATAAGCTGATTTAGGCGTTTCTAATAAGGTTGAATAGTTACTAGTGTTTACAGATAATGAAGCAGTTTGCTCACCTCTCATCATACTTGACAAGATTTCATTCTGTATTGTTTTGATATTCGATTGTATTTGTGTCAGTTTAGTTTTAGAGGCAATCATTGGGAAACCTTCAAAATGAAACTTCAATGCGTTTACCTTAACTTTCTTACCTCTTGGCGATTCCTCTTGCATTCCAAATTGTTCATTCACCGATTTAGAGATCACAGGGTAGTCGTCACCTAAAATATCAATAATACCATCTCTGTAGGCCAACATATTAGATTCAAATAATAAACCATCTTTGGATAATTTATCACCTTTAAAAAATTTGGTGTCTAAAAAATCTGGTTTGTCTTGTACCTCGTAATTATCTTGCTGGTCGGGTTTAACCGTTTTCATCATACCGCTTTTGATCTCTTCAATATAATTATCCAGCGTGTTTGATAAGGTGTTTATTTGTTTTGCTTTTTCGTTTAGTTCCGCATAGGTTTGAGGTTCGTCACTCGCCTTAACAGCTAGATTAGCCATAAAAGCATCGTTTCGTACATCTGTTGATTCGTTTGACTGTGTAATTTTTTCTTCTAATAAACCAAAAGCGGATAATACCTCTTTGGACATATTAAGAGCTAACATTGCGATGAACACTAAATACATTAAGTTAATCATCTTTTGTCTTGGGGATAGTTTTCCTCCTGCCATTTTACTTTTCTTTTTTAAGAATTAATAATTTAATTACAGTGTAACTATCTTAGTTTTTACCTTCCATAGCAGATAACATACCTCCATATACTCCATTCAGAGAAGAGAGATTGGTTGCTAAGTTTTCCATTTGGTTTTTCATTTGCTCTGCATTTTCTAAAACTTGGTTATTCACCTCATTTTGACGGTTGGCTGATTCCGCTTGCAACTTGTATAAGTTGTTTAAAGACTCCATTTGAGATGCAGCTGTCGCCATTTCTTCGCTATATTTTTTTGTTGAATTTAAAGCTTCTTCGGTTGGAGACATCACTTTTGCAACATCTTCAAAAGAGCGTATACTTTCCGATAGACTTCCCATTAATTCAGCATCAATTTGAGCGTCTTTAAGCATTTCGTCTAATTTTTTTGATAAAATACCCTCGGCATCATCAGAGCCTTTATCCCTGTTTTTACCCATACCTCCTGTTAATTCAGGGTATACTAAAGACCAATCTAAATCATCATCAACTGGCTCAAAAGCGGATATAGCGAAAATTAATGCTTCTGTTATTAGACCAATTGCTAATAAAATCCCACCATTTAAGGGTCCTAATTCCCAGTGAAGAATTTTAAATAAAGCTCCTATAATTACAATAGATGCTCCAAGGCCATATGCCATATTAAATAATTTCTTTGTTTGTTTAGATTGTGCCATAATTGTAGTTTTTATAAATTTAATTAGTTTAGTTTGTTAGTTGTATTAACGAGCATCGCCAAGTTTTTCATTTAAAATGACATCGGTACCCATATAATCTTGAACCGTCCTGAAGCCAATATAGCTTCTAGCGGAATCTCGATATTCATAATCTCTTGAGCTTACCTGTAAAAAGTATGCAATATCTTTCCAAGACCCACCTCGAACTACTTTTCGATAGTTATCGGTGTCATTTACGTTTGGATTCATGTTGGAGGAGAAATCATAAGATGCTGGGTCGTATGAAGAATCTACCCATTCAGCAACATTACCTGCCATATTATAAAGATTGTAATCATTTGGCTCGTAAGATGTAGCTTCAACAGTGTAAAGAGCTTGATCGGCAGCATAGTCACCTCGCAAAGGTTTAAAATTTGCTCTAAAACATCCACGATCATTTTTCGTATAAGGACCACCCCAAGGGTAAGAAGCTGACTCTAAACCACCGCGAGCAGCATATTCCCATTCAGCTTCACTAGGTAATCTGAAAGAGTTTATATGTTGACGCCTTCTTGATTTTTGATACGAATTCTTATAAAGAGTTCTCCAGGCTGTAAAAGCTTTTGCTTGTTTCCAATTTACACCAACGACAGGATAATCACCATAGGCTTGATGCCAAAAGTAATCGTTGTGCATAGGCTCATTATAAGAATAATTATAATCTTTTATCCAAACGGTAGTATCTGGATAAATAGGCTCATTTTCTTTTCGAATGTAGTCACTTCTTGATTTACCTGTTTTATCTTTTGCGGCCGCTTGAATATCCATCCAAGTATACTGAAAGATCAATTTTTCAGTCTTAACAGTTCGTTGTCCATTGTAAGCTTCTTCAGGCCGGATATACATGCTGTCCATTATCTCAGTATAATATTCGTCTGGATAATTAGCAGTATCCCAAATAATTTCTGGACGGTTATTTATTTTTCTACCTTCATAGAAATCTTCTCCCATTCCAAAATAATTGTCGTACTCGTACTGTTCGTAAGGAGTCATTTCTTCATTTTCTTGATCAACAAATGCATAAGTTCCAATTCCTTCATCCTCTGATGTGAGACCAAATTCATCAGCTATGATTGCAAGTTTTAATCGTACCGTTGAATCTCTAACCCAGTTCACAAACTGACGGTACTCTGCATTGGTAATTTCGGTTTCATCCATATAAAAAGAACGAACGGTAACTGTTTTAGTTGGGGCATCGTTAACAGCAACAAAGTCATCGTCTGATTTACCCATAATAAAGGATCCGCCGGGAACTAAGGTCATACCAAATGGCTTTTCTGGATGCCATTTTTTACCTTGAGTTCCAACTAGTTCTCCACGATCACCTGAATTACAGCTATGTAATGTGAATATGATCGCAACTAATGCAACAAGCTTTTTCATATATATTTAGGTTAATTTATCGAAATATAGAGCGTAAACCTATTTATAAAATTTTTAAAAAACAACATATTTTTTAAAAAACACTCTACTTTTACGATATAATATTAGTTTGTTTGTTATTAAAATTCATTTTTTCGGCGGGCTTTCATCCACCTTTCAGGAATTTCCTGATTACATGCACACAAATAATCGCCATAGGTGCAAGGTAATAACGTTTCTCTTTTCAATTTATTATTGCCAGTAGTAAAAAAAGGTATTATTATCCACCACCTACCGGTTTTATTACTCTTTTTAAAAATTAACACCTCATCCTCAATAGGTACTTTATAAGTTGTAAACTGAGAATCGTTGCTAAAATCATCATCTGCGACTCTAAAATTAAATCCTTCAATGAAATACCAAAATACTTGAGCAATCAACATTGCCGAGCTTTTAGAATCTTTAAATTCTTTAAGTTCGTAGATTCCAAATGAAGAAACTTTATTGCTAATTCCTGCATATCTTGCAATGGCGCAAATTTCTCTGCTATCAAAGCCATTTGGACTCTTACTATTTCTATAACTTAAATCAGCGCTTTTTATTGCTTCAATATCTAGAAAAACCATATCGGAATCTCTTAATATTGGTTCAACTATTTTTGTATCAGCTATGACTTCTCCAAGCCGATAACCTTCAAAAAATAATTTTTCCATCAATTTTATCTCTTCAGATGCGTTGTAATAGGACTGATAGCCTAAATTGCTATAATTAAATAAGCCATATGGCTTATTTACAATAATTTTCCCCACAAAAGATTTGTTGGTCATTGGCTGATCAGCGTCTCCCAAATCAAACTTACTATCAATGTTGGTTATATTTACCATATTTCCAAGAACATCATAGGATCGGTATTGGGAATAAGCTAAATCTTGACTTCCACAAAGCAATAGAGGAATTATTTTTTTTAAAAGCAGTTGCTCTAGAACCGCTTTCATTGCAAAATGAGTGTCATTTAATGTTGCTCCTTTTTCGATATCGCCAAGGTCAACAATTTTATGAGACCAATTTCCAGGATATAACGAATAAAATGATTTCCGAATCTCATCAAAACATAATTCTTCTCCAATGAAATTGATATCACCTCTGTTTTCTTTAACTCCCAGTATTGCAAAATTAACATGATCAAGATCCGGTAAAACACCAGGACTACTGTGCACAGAAATATATTTACCAAGAACACCTGAAGGTAAAACCTCTCTGTGTGCTAAAACTGTTTTTGGAACAGGAGTTAAAAAATCAATCATTATTTTTTCTTAGCGGTCGCCTTTTTTTTTGCAGCAGGCTTTTTCTTTGCTGCTGATTTTCTTTTAGGTTTCTTTTTTTCATAAATAGCTAAAGCATCCTCCAAAGTCATTTTAGCTGCTTTGGTAGTTTTAGGCAACTCAATTTTAGTTTTTCCTTTGATTAAGTTGAAACGACCCCAACGGGCTTTTTCCAATCGAATCCCTTCGTCTACCCAATTGTGAATTAATTTATCGATTTCTTTTTGTTTTTTTGCTTCGATTAATTCAATAATTTCGGAATCTTCTAGATTATCAAAATCATATTTTTTATTGACATTGATAAACATATCGTTCCACTTTATAAAAGGACCAAAACGCCCAGCACCTTTTTGAACTGGCAATCCTTCGTATACGTATATAGGTGCGTCTGCTTTTCTTTTCTCTTCTATCAATTGTTTTGCAGAACTTAAATCGACTTCCAGAGGATCCATTCCTTTTGGCAGGGATATAAACTTTGAATCAAATTTAATATACGGGCCAAATCGACCATTATTAATTTGAACATCCAATCCTTCAAACAATCCAAGATCTTTAGGCAATTTAAATAAATCCATCACATCTTCAAAAGTCACCTGATGTAATTGCTGATCAGGGAGAAGACTTGCAAATTTTTTCTCTTCGTCATCTGGTGCTCCTATTTGAGCTATTGGACCAAATTTTCCTAAACGAACCAATACGGTTTTACCTGATACAGGATCTTTTCCTAGGATTCTCTCACCACTTTCTCTACCAGCATTTTCGGTCACATCTTGAATTTGCGGATGAAATTTCTTATAGAAATTTTTCATCATTTTTGACCACTCCTCCTTACCTTCAGCGATGTTATCAAAATCCTCTTCTACTTTTGCAGTAAAATTATAATCTAAAATATACTCAAAATGTTCTACTAGGAAATCGACTACGATCATACCAATATCAGTTGGAACTAACTTACCTTTATCAGACCCTACTGCTTCGTTTAATATAGTTTCTGTTACATGATCTATTAAAGTAATTTGCAAGTAGTTACGCTCAACACCTTCTACAGAACCTTTTTCAACATAGTTTCGATTGATAATCGTTGAGATTGTTGGCGCATAGGTAGAGGGTCTTCCGATACCCAATTCTTCCATTTGTTTTACTAAGGAAGCTTCGGTATATCGGTAGGGAGGTCTAGAAAACCTTTGCGTAGCTGTAATGTAGTTTTTTAATAACTCATCTCCAATATTTAAAGTGGGCAACATTCCGTCTTGTTCTTCATGTTCTTGATCGGTTCCTTCTAAATAAACCTTTAAAAAACCATCAAACTTTATCATTTCTCCGTTTGCAACAAAATGCTCTGCAACATCAGCACTACTTTTAATTTTTACATTTGTTCTTTCTAATTGAGCTTCACTCATTTGTGATGCAATGGTACGTTTCCAGATTAAACTATACAACCGCTCCTGATCATAATCTCCACTTATAGTATGTCGAGACATATCGGTTGGACGAATTGCCTCATGAGCTTCTTGTGCACCCTTTGCTTTGCTTTTAAAATTTCTTGGCGAACTGTATTTTACTCCATAAGAATTAGTGATTTCGTCTTCAGCAGCTTTTTTAGCATCATTAGACAGATTTACACTATCAGTTCTCATGTAGGTAATAAGACCCGCCTCATATAATCTCTGAGCAATTGTCATCGTTTTACCAACTGAAAAATAGAGCTTCCTGGAGGCTTCTTGTTGTAATGTAGACGTTGTAAAAGGTGGAGCTGGCGATTTTTTAGCAGGTTTTTTTACTAAATCTGAAACTTTAAAATTTGCTCCCAAATTTTTTGTTAAAAAATTTCGTGCATCATTTTCTGTTTTAAAGTTTTTTGGAAGTTTTGCTTTAAACTTATTTCCATTTTTATTAGTAAACTCAGCGACCACTCTAAAAGAGGCTACTGGTTTAAAAGCTTCAATTTGGCGTTCCCTTTCAACTATTAAACGAACTGCTACAGACTGAACTCTACCAGCAGACAAACCACCTTTAACTTTTCTCCACAAAACTGGAGACAATTCATAACCTACAAGTCGATCAAGAACTCTTCTGGCCTGTTGAGCGTTTACTAAATCATAATTAATTTTTCTTGGATTTTCAATTGCCTTTAAGATGGCAGTCTTTGTAATTTCATGAAAAACAATTCGTTTTGTGTTTTTTTCTGTCAAATTTAAATTTTCTGCTAAGTGCCATGCAATGGCCTCTCCCTCTCGATCCTCATCACTAGCAAGCCAGACCATCTCTGCTTTCTTAGCAGCAGATTTTAAATCTTTTACTAAACTTTTTTTGTCGGTAGGCACCACATATTTGGGGGTAAAATCTCCATCTACATCAACTCCAAGTTCCTTGGAAGGAAGATCAGCAATATGCCCAAAACTTGAGGTAACTTTAAAATCTTTACCTAGAAATTTTTCTATCGTTTTTGCTTTCGCGGGGGACTCAACAATCACTAAATTCTTTGCCATATAATGTTATATTAGGGGAACAAAAGTATGTGAATTTTTTAAAACTTAATTTTAAAGTTCAAAAAAAAATGAAAATTTAGATAAAATTTATTCAAAAAAAAAGGAAAATGAACCCATCTTAAATCCTTTTATTTAGTACTCAAAAATCAATAGTTTTATCTTTAAAATATAATTTAAAGAACCTTAATAATTTTGTTTTTAGATTCAAAAAATAGTTTGAATAACTTTTGCAAATAAAACACAAGCCTATTAAGATGACTAAATTACGAAAAGAAACCTGCCATAATGTCATAAAGTATCAATTAAATTGTATCTTTGATTCTCCCAAATAGAACCAGGCACACTTATTGGGCATTATAAAAAATAGAAATAAATATAATAAGACAATCATCTTCTATCAATGAAGAATAGTATGGAAAAAATTATTGACGAAAAGAAACAAGGCGAAACACTAGTACTTGATTCAAAAAAAGAAAACACTCGTAACTTATTTATAGAAAGTTACGGTTGTGCTATGAATTTTAGTGATAGTGAAATTGTTGCATCAATTTTAGACAAAGAAGGGTTTAATACAACTCAAAATCTTGAAGATGCTGATTTAGTTCTAGTAAATACCTGTTCCATAAGAGATAAAGCTGAACAAACGGTCAGAAAACGACTGCAAAAATATAATGCTGTAAAAAAGATTAACCCAGGAATGAAAGTTGGTGTTCTAGGATGTATGGCTGAACGTTTAAAAGAAAAATTTTTAGAAGAAGAAAAAATAGTCGATTTAGTTGTAGGGCCGGATGCGTACAAAGATCTTCCAAATTTGATAAAAGAAGTAGACGATGGTAGAGATGCTGTTAACGTAATACTATCAAAAGACGAAACCTATGGAGATATAGCCCCGGTTCGCCTAGGAGGAAACGGCGTGACTGCTTTTGTGAGCATTACCCGCGGATGCGATAATATGTGCACTTTTTGTGTGGTTCCATTTACAAGAGGAAGAGAGCGTAGCAGAGATCCTTTGAGTATTTTAGAAGAGGTGAACGATCTTGGTAAAAAAGGATATAAAGAAATTACGTTGTTAGGTCAAAATGTAGACAGTTATTTATGGTATGGAGGAGGCTTAAAAAAAGACTTTAAAAAAGCCTCCGAAATTCAAAAAGCAACAGCCACCGATTTTTCACAATTATTAGATTTAGTTGCAACGGCACAACCAAAAATGCGTTTACGTTTTTCTACTTCCAATCCACAGGATATGGCGATTAACGTTTTACATACTATGGCAAAGCACAAAAATATTTGCGACTACATTCACTTACCCGTTCAAAGTGGAAGTACTCGCATATTAAAAGAAATGAATCGTCAACATACTCGAGAAGAGTATATGCAATTGATAGATAATATTCGTGAAATTTTACCTAATTGTTCTATATCACAAGACTTAATTACTGGGTTCCCAACTGAAACCGAAGAAGATCATCAAGACACTCTAAGTTTAATGGAATACGTAAAATACGATTATGGTTATATGTTTGCCTATTCTGAAAGACCAGGCACCTTAGCTGCCAGAAAAATTGAAGATGATGTTCCTGAAAATATTAAAAAGAGAAGATTGGGTGAAATAGTAGCACTTCAGAGAAAACATTGTGCCTATAGAACTGAAGCATTCGTAGGGAATACTTTCGAGGTATTAATAGAAAAAGAATCTAAAAAAAGCAATCAACACTGGGCTGGAAGAACCTCACAAAATACGATGGCTGTTTTTCCTAAAGAAGATTATAAAGTAGGAGAATTTGTAATGGTAAAAATAACTGACTGTACAAGCGCAACACTGATTGGAGAGGGTGTTGGTTACTCTGATAATAATTAAAATTTTCAAAAGAAGAAACCTATGGAGTCAATACAAGCAACCAAACAACGTTTCGGAATAATAGGTAATGATCCTAATTTAAATAGAATTATAGAGAAAGCAATACGAGTTGCTCCAACCGATATATCGGTATTGGTTACAGGAGAAAGTGGGGTGGGCAAAGAAAGTATTCCTAAAATCATACACTCATTGTCGCACCGTAAACACGGTAAGTATATTGCCGTAAATTGCGGAGCTATTCCAGAGGGAACCATAGACAGCGAATTATTTGGCCATGAAAAAGGAGCTTTTACGGGAGCGTCTTCAACAAGAAGCGGCTATTTTGAAGTTGCAGATGGCGGGACTATTTTTTTAGACGAGGTGGGCGAATTACCGCTTCCTACTCAGGTTAGACTGTTACGTGTTCTTGAAAATGGGGAGTTTCTAAAAGTTGGCTCCTCAAAAACTCAAAAAACAGATGTTCGTATCGTAGCAGCTACGAATATAAATATGGCAGAAAATATTAGTAAAGGAAAATTTCGAGAAGACCTTTATTACAGATTAAGCACCATAGAGATTAATTTACCCCCCTTAAGAGAACGCTCTGGAGATATCCATTTAATTTTTAGAAAATTTGCTTCTGATTTTGCGCAAAAATATAAAATGCCGACTATTCGTTTAGACGAACAGGCAACTGAATTGTTATTAAAATACCATTGGGGAGGAAACATTCGTCAATTAAGAAATGTTGCAGAACAAATTTCTGTACTCGAAAAAGATAGAAACATATCGTTTCAGACATTAAAAAATTACTTAAAAGATGTTGGCAGTAATCTTCCTGCTATAATTGGAACTAAAAAGAAGGAAAGTGATTTTAGTAATGAAAGAGAATTACTTTATAAAGTCTTATTCGATATGCAACGAGATTTAAATGATGTTAAAAAACTTACATTAGAATTAATGAAGGCTGACAACAATAAAGATGTTCAAAAGGAGCATTCCACTATTATTAGTAAGATGCACAGCGATACACAAAGTTCAGAAAAAACACTGGCAAACCTGTCTGATTCAAACTATGAAACTCCTGTAAAAAATGTTGAAGTACTAAATATATCCGAGAGTTCATTGGATAATTATCCGCATAAAATAGAAGAAAATGACAACTATACTTATGCTGAGGATATTGAAGAAGAAGAAAACTTATCTATTCAAGAAAAAGAATTAGAGTTAATAAAAAAATCTCTTGATAAATACCAAGGAAAAAGAAAAGATGCTGCAGAAGAATTAGGGATTTCAGAGAGAACTCTTTACCGAAAAATTAAGCAATATAATTTATAAAATCATATTTGTTAATGACATGAAAAATATTAAAAAAATAATTGCATTTCTTTTTATCATTTGTTCTCTTCAAAGTTGTGGAACCTACTCTTTTACAGGTGCAGATATTGATTACTCTACCACAAAAACCTTTCAAGTTAATTATTTTAAAAACAATGCGCCAATTGTAGAGCCAGGAATTGAAAGAGATTTTACATTAAAATTACAAGATATTTTATTAAATCAAACAAATTTAGATTTAGTAAATAGTGGCGGTGATTTAGTTTTTGAAGGAGAAATTGTAGAATATTATATAGCTCCCATTACCGCTACCTCGCAAAGCACTGCTGCTCAAAACAGGTTAACAATTAGTGTTAATGTAAGGTTTTATAATACCAAAGAAGAATTAAAGGATTTTGATCAACGTTTTTCTTTTTACTTTGATTACGGTGGAAGTTCACAATTGATTGGATCTCAAAAAGAAGAAGCTATCAGTGTTATATTTGAAAGAATTACACAAGATATTTTTAACGTATCTTTAGCTAATTGGTAAAATAAATGAATAAAAAAACGTTCACATCACTACTAGCTCGTCCGGAAAGCATAAGTCAAAAAAATCTTTTTGGATTGTCTGAGGTCGTTGAAAAATACCCCTTTTTTCAAACAGCTAGAGCGCTACACCTAAAAAGTCTAAAAAAATCAAATAGCCTATTATACAATGATGCTTTAAAATTAACTGCAGCATATACCGCAGATAGAAATATTCTTTTTGAATACATTACTTCCAATTTTTTTATACAAAACGAAATTTCTGACACCATTCAAAAACAAGAAGATTCCTATCTTAAATTAGAAGTAACATCTGAAGATATATCTGAACAAGTTAGTAAAGAAATAGATCAACAATTAAAGACTGAATTAAAAAAAGCAGATGCCATATTAAACCCAGATTTATTTCACAGAAGAGAAAAATCTGTTGAAAAACTAACAAAAAATGAAATTACAAAGTCTGATTTAGAGAAAAACAATCCTTTAGATTTTACCAAAAAAGATTCTCATTCATTCTCGGAATGGCTAAAACTTACAACTGCTAAACCAATAGTTAGAGAAGAAACCAAAAACCTATCCAATTCAAAAAAACCTAATTCTGATTTAATCAATAAGTTTATTCAAGAAAATCCAAAATTAAAACCCTCTAAAAGTATCGTTAAATACGATAATAAAGAAAATTTATCCAGCCAAATTACCTATACTTCTGAAGCCTTAATGACTGAAACTTTAGCTAAAGTTTACTTACAGCAAAACAATTATCAAAAAGCGCTGCAAGCCTACAAAATATTAAGTTTGAAATATCCCGAAAAAAGTGGTTTCTTTGCAGACCAAATTCGAGCAATAAACAAACATATAAATAAAATTTAAAAATGAACACATTTACAATATTTATAGGATTAATAATTTTTGTAGCTTTTCTATTAGTAGTAGTGATTATGGTACAGAATCCTAAAGGTGGCGGATTATCTTCTTCTTTTGGTGGTGGTGGAACGCAGCAATTAGGTGGCGTTCAAAAAACAACAAATTTTCTAGATAAAAGCACCTGGACTCTAGCGACTCTTTTATTAGCATTAATCCTACTTTCAAATATTTCAATAATGAGTGGTGTTGGAAATTCTGGTTCAAAGGCATTTGATGAAAATGCAATAGAAAATGCGTTACCTCCACTAGACTTGACACCACAAGAAGCTGCAGGGGAAAACAATGAATAATAGTTCTTCTAAAAAAATCTAAAATGCCAGCTTCTGACAAGCTGGCATTTTTTTTTAATATTGTCACTAAAAACATGAACTGGCATACTTTTAGATTAAATTAAAATAATTATAATTAACAACTAAAATAATACTAATAATGGCATTAAAAATTCAACCTCTTTCAGACAGAGTTTTAGTAGAACCTCAAGAAGCAGAAACAAAAACAGCTTCTGGTTTATACATCCCAGATTCCGCAAAAGAAAAACCTCAACAAGGAAAAGTAGTGGCAGTTGGTAAAGGAAAAAAAGATCATAACATGACCGTTAAAGTTGGTGATATCGTTCTTTATGGAAAATACTCAGGAAGTGAGTTAAAACATGAAGGGAATGATTATCTAATTATGCGAGAAGAAGACATTCTAGCAATTATTTAAAATAAATTAACAATCTAATAAACATATACATATTATGGCAAAAGATATAAAATTTGACGTTGAAGCACGTGACAGTATTAAACGTGGTGTAAACGCTTTAGCAGATGCAGTAAAAGTAACTTTAGGCCCAAGGGGTCGAAACGTAATTATAGGAAAGTCGTTTGGTGGACCTCAAATTACTAAAGATGGTGTAACGGTTGCTAAAGAAATAGAATTAGAAGATCCTCTTGAAAATATGGGGGCGCAAATGGTAAAAGAAGTAGCTTCAAAAACTAATGATTTAGCTGGTGACGGAACCACTACTGCTACTGTTTTAGCGCAAGCTATTGTAAAAGAAGGTTTAAAAAATGTAGCTGCTGGCGCTAATCCAATGGATTTAAAAGCGGGTATTGATAAAGCAGTAGCAGCGATCACAGAAAACCTTAACAAACAAGCAAAAAAGGTAAGTAACTCATCAGATATGATTAAGCAAGTAGCCTCAATATCTGCAAACAATGATGAACTCATTGGTGATCTAATTTCTGAAGCCTTTGATAAGGTTGGTAAAGAAGGAGTCATCACCGTTGAAGAATCTAAAGGAACAGAAACGTATGTTGATGTTGTGGAAGGTATGCAATTTGACAGAGGTTATTTGTCCCCTTATTTTGTTACAGACAGTGAGAAAATGCAAACAGAAATGGAAAGTCCTATGATTTTATTATACGATAAGAAAGTTTCTACGATGAAAGATTTACTTCCAATTTTAGAACCAGTTGCTCAACAAGGTAAATCACTTTTAATAATCGCTGAAGACGTTGACGGTGAAGCATTGGCTACATTAGTTGTGAATAAATTAAGAGGTTCTTTAAAAATTGCTGCAGTAAAAGCGCCGGGATTTGGTGATCGACGTAAAGCAATGTTAGAAGACATTGCAATATTGACAGGTGGAACTGTTATTTCTGAAGAACTAGGATTTACATTAGAAAATGCAACTTTAGAAATGCTCGGAACTGCTGAAACGGTAACTATAGATAAAGACAACACAACGATTGTAAAGGGCGTTGGTGCAAAAAAAGACATCAAAGCCAGAGTTAATCAAATAAAAGCTCAAATTGAAACAACTACGAGTGACTACGATAAAGAAAAACTTCAAGAAAGACTCGCAAAATTAGCAGGAGGAGTTGCTGTATTGTATGTAGGTGCTGCTTCCGAAGTTGAAATGAAAGAGAAAAAAGATCGTGTAGACGATGCTTTGCATGCTACCCGCGCTGCTGTTGAAGAAGGTATTGTTGCTGGTGGTGGAGTTGCTTTGGTTAGAGCCAAATCGGTTTTAGAAAAAATAAATGCAAACAGCCTTGACGAAGTAACCGGAATGAATATCGTTGCTAGAGCGATAGAGGCTCCTTTAAGAACTATTGTTGAAAACGCTGGTGGAGAAGGATCGGTAGTAATTAATAAAGTTCTAGAGGGAAAGAAAAACTTTGGTTACGATGCAAAATCTGATCAATATGTAGATATGCTAAATGCCGGTATTATCGATCCAAAAAAAGTGACTCGTGTAGCATTAGAAAATGCAGCCTCAGTTGCTGGTATGATTTTAACTACCGAATGTGCTTTAGTTGATATTAAGGAAGATACACCTCCAATGCCTCCAATGGGCGGTGGTGGAATGCCAGGTATGATGTAAAATCATTATCATATTATAAAAAAAAGACCTCTAATTAGAGGTCTTTTTTTTATATCATAGAAAAGTATATTAATTCTCGTTATCCTCTTTAATTTCTTGATCTCGATACTTACAACAGGCATGAACAGAAGCATAAGCTTCATCTGTTGCAATTATTTTTTGTGTATCATGTCCAACAGCAGCTATACTTTCTTGTATAGCAGTTAAATCGGTTTTTTGCTCATTATAAATTAAGCTTAATTCATGAGAATTCACATCCCAAACAGCTGACTTCACTCCTTTGGTTTTAATACATGCTTTTTCAATTCGATCTTTACACATTAAACAAACACCATCCACCTCAATGGTTGCTTTTGCATTTTTGCTTTGTGCAGTAAGTGTAAATCCTACAAATAACAGTAGGCCTAATAAAACTAATTTTTTCATTTTTTATATTTTTAATTTAATTTATATCGCAATCCTGCATAAAAAGTAACTCCAAAAATTGGACCATAAACAAATGTAGTATCAAATGTTGATTCAAATGGATTTTCACTATTTAAAATTGGATTGTCTTGTTTTTCATTTGTTAAATTTTCTCCTCCCAAATACACTTCAAAAGATTTAGAAAACACTTTGGTTAGTTGAGCATTTAAAGTAGCAACGGTAGGAGTTGTTTCTGGTAATTTATATTCTATAGGATTCCCGTAAGTAGATGATAAACGTTGTTCTCCTAACCAATTAAAGGTAGAATCAAATTTCCATTGAGTTCCATTTGCTTTTCTTAAAGTTTCATAAGAAACATTTACAAAAACCCTATGTTTTGGTGTCAATGGTCTATCTAACCTTCCTGAAGTATAATCTGTTTTAACATTATAATATTTATAAGCTGTTCTAAAATCGAATCCTTCAAGAATATTCACATTTAATTCAGCTTGAAAACTAATTGCAATGCTTTTCCCTTTTAAATTATAGAAATTAACTTCTCTAGGGTTTTCCCAATCCACTATAATTTGATTTATAAAATCGGTTCTGTAATAATCTAGAGTAATTTCAGGTTTTTTACCAAATACATTAAATTTTTGTGAGAAGGAAATTCCATAATTCCAAGCAATTTCGGGATCTAAACCATAAATAGTGCCATTAGCATCCAAAATATTAATTTGTCTTGAAGAAGCAAACATTTTTTGATTTTCAGTAAAAATATTAGCGCTCCTCTTTCCTCTACCCACAGAAATTCTAAAGGCCGAATCTTCCCAAGGAGCATATCGAGCATGTAATCTTGGTGTTAAAAACGTACCTAATAAATTTGAAGTATCGACACGTAATCCTGCTGTTAAATTTAAATCACCTAAATTATCGTAAGAATACTCAAAAAATGCCCCAAATGAATTTTCTGTTCGTTGATAAACAACTGTATTTACGAGTTCATTATAATCATCATAAGTAGCACTAATTCCAGATTTAAATTTATTTCTAGAATCTCCTATGATAGAATTATACATTGCAGTAGCAAAAAAACTATCATGGCTAATATCATAAATATTTAATCCAAAGTACGATTCTTGTACATGATTGCTATACGATGCTTGAACTCCAATAGTTTGGTATGGTATATCTGGGTTTACGTAACCAAATTTTACAGAACCTTCAATCCTTTGTGTATCTATTTCACTACCCCAATAATTGGTAGTTAATTGATCTCTATTTGGATCAAAATCGACTTGACCTGTCTGTTTTTGGTCATTTAAAAACCTTAAATTGATAAAACTCACCAACCCTTTTTCATTATTAATATACTGCCAGCGATTCATCAAATTTATTTGTTTTTGCATAGGCATATCTAAAAACGAATCTTCGTTTTTATCGAATTTGTGATTTCTTACATTTCCATGTACATACAATCCTGTATTCCATTTATCGGTAACTTTAGTATTTAGATGAGTATTTAATTCCAATCGCCCATTTGCGTTTCCATAAAGATTTACAAATAGTAAATCGTCTCTTGAGGGTTTTTGTAACTCTGTGTTTATTTGCCCAGCGATACTCTCAAAACCATTTATCACACTACCAGCTCCTTTGGTTATCTGGATACTTTCCACCCAAGTCCCAGGAATAAAACTCATCCCATACGTTTGAGATGCACCTCTTATAGATGGTATATTTTCTGTAGTTATTAAAATATAAGGACTGGTTAAACCAAGCATTTTAATCTCTTTAGTTCCTGTTAGTGCATCTACAAAATTGACATCAATTGAAGGATTGGTTTCAAAACTTTCAGATAAATTACAGCAAGCAGCTTTTAATAACTCTGAGCTACTTACGTTTATTACGTTTTGTGAAGATAAATACGACCTTACGGAAGCTTTTTTTCTAGTTTTAATCACAACTTCGTCTAATAGATCTTTAGCATTTAAAGTATGCTTTATTCTTCTCGGAGAATTAACAACAATAGTATCCGTTCGGAAACCAACATAGCTAATAACTAATTTAGTATACTTTTTTTCGTAAGGTATCGAAAAGCCCCCATCTAAATCTGTCATAGTCCCTACAGATGCATCAGCCCAAAAAACATTGGCACCAGGAAGACCTATTAGTTCGTTTTTTTCATTCTTTTCTAATATAATTCCTTCAATTTTTTCTTGAGAAAAGGAAATTGTAGGTAGTACTAATAATATATATAAAAAATATTTCATTTATTTAAATTTTTAATTAAACCGAATATTAAAATCCATAAAAGTTTATTGGGGAAATCGTATACATTTCCAATAACTCTAAATATTTAAATAAAAATCAAATGATAAAAACTTCGTGAAGCACTTGTATATCCTCGTATATAGGTGGAGGATCATAACCATTAAATAGATGTATTTCTTTATCTGAAAAAGAAACATATTGTAAAACAAAACTAGATATGAAACCTGCAATAAAATTGTTACTGATTTGCAAATCGTACGATGAATTTACAAAGTTATCATCCGTATCTATATTTTTGTAAGTGTTTTTACAACAATCAATGGGATCTTCTTCATTTTTATCGCAATCATCAGCTTCCATAGCCATACCACAAGAAAGGCTTTTTTTACCCATGGTCAAGGTAGAAATAACTTCAAAATCCCCGCAAAAATGCTTAGCATAGGTAACGCCTGAGCTACTTGCTAGGATTAAAATAGTTAAAAATATGGAAATTGTTTTTTGCATAATAAACAAAATTACAAAATATGTTAAAACAAAAAGGGTTTTAGCACCTTATTTAACTAAAATTTAAATTTATTTTTTTGAAATAGATTTAAATTTGTTTCAAAAATTTAACAAGGTTTTATATGATACACAAACAACTAAAAGAAAGAATATATTGGATTATTGATCAAAATAATTATTCTGCAAATAAGCGCATGACCTTAATTTGTAAAACATTAAAAGATACGATAGATTATTATGATTGGGTTGGGTTCTATTTTGCAAATCATGACACAAAAACTTTGCATTTAAAGGCTTTTGCCGGGGTACCTACCGACCATACCACCATCCCTTTTGGGAAAGGAATTTGTGGACAGGTTGCTAATTCTGATAAAAACTTTGTGGTGGATGATGTTAAAGCTCAAGATAATTATATATCCTGCAGTATTCATGTGAAGGCAGAAATCGTGATTCCCTTGTTTAAAGAAGGAATAAATATAGGACAAATAGATGTTGACTCTAATACTATAAATCCATTTTCAAAAAGAGATGAGGATTTATTAGAATGGGTTAACAAAAAAGTGGCATCAATTCTATAATATTTTAGTTACTGTCCGGTTCTAATTGCCTCAACAGGGTCTAATTTTGAAGCTGATATCGCAGGAATTATTCCAGAAATCAATCCAATTATAGCTGAAATAGCGGTACCTAAAAACATATTCCATGGAGACAATACAAAGTTGAAATCTCCTGAAAATGAAGAAGCTGCTACAGACACTATAAAAACTAAAATTAAACCTATAAGTCCTCCGATAAGAGATAAAATTACCGCTTCAAATAAAAATTGAAATAATATAAATTTATTTTTTGCTCCCAATGATTTTTGAATTCCAATAAGATTGGTTCGTTCCTTTACACTTACAAACATAATGTTGGCAATTCCAAATCCACCAACCAACAAAGAAAATCCACTAATAACCCAACCAATACCATTCATTGTTCCAGTAATATCGTCAATCACATCTTTAAAACCTTTTAATTGGTTGATAAAAAAATCATTAATATCATCAGGTTTTAATCCTCTAGCCATTCTAATTTTTTGAGTTAAATCAGCAATATATCCCTCATTATCAATGCCTTTTTCGGGCTTTACTATAATTTGCGGGAAGGTAGATTTATTATTATCTCCAAATATTTTTCTTGCCATATTAACGGGTAGTAAAACAGTCGTGTCTTTAGATTCTCCAAATAATCCAGAGCCTTCTTTTTTGAGTACTCCTATCACCGTAAATTTTCGACCATACAATCGTATTTTTTTTCCTAAAGGGCTTGATGAGGAAAACAAGGTTTTTGCAATTTCATCTCCCAAAACAATAACAGGAGTTCCACTGTTAGATTCTGCTGCGTTAAAAAAACGCCCCTCAGCTATTTGAAGAGATTCTATATCGTAATACTCATGAGTGATTGCTCCCACATCAACATTTGAAATCGAATTTTCTTCATATTTAATAGCTGTTCTAGGAACATTTAAGGTAAACGAGACCGCTTTGGTATTTGGTACATTTTTTTTTATGTATTGGTATTCCTCGTACGAAACATCTGGAAATTGTTCACTTTTCCATCGAGGCACATCAGAGGGACCAAAATTAAATCGCATAATAATGATAGTGCTGTTATCTAAAGAACTTATACTATCATTTATTTCGTTTTTAAGTGAATCTACAGCAGCTAAGACTGCAATAATTGAGAAAATCCCGATGGTTACCCCCAGTAAGGACAAAAATGTTCTTAACTTATTTGTTGTAAGCGCATTAATTGCAAAATTAAAACTTTCCCTTAAGACTCGTAAATATATTATCATTTTAAAATTTAAATTAAAAACTTAAATCAAAGGTTCTTTAAATTACTATTTAAGTGAAAATTTAATGTTTTTTTTAACTCAAAAAAGTTTCACTAATATAGGACGTTTTCTGTAAACATATGTTACAATTTTAAGAGGTAATTATGTACTTTTGCATAAGCCTCTTTTAAAGAATAAAAAAAACCATCTCCTTATGAAAAATAAAAAAATAGACTCCGCTTTAATTTCTGTATTCCATAAGGAGGGCCTTGAACCAATAGTGAAAAAACTTGACGAATTGAACGTTAAAATTTATTCAACAGGAGGTACTCAAAAATTTATCAACGACCTAGGAATTGATGTTATACCTGTAGAAGACGTGACTGATTATCCGTCAATTCTCGGGGGAAGAGTAAAAACGTTGCATCCAAAAGTTTTTGGAGGAATTTTAAATAGACAACATAACCAAAATGACGTTTCAGAAATGGAAACCTATAATATCCCTCAATTAGATCTAATTGTTGTCGACTTATATCCTTTTGAAAAAACAGTGGCTTCAGGAGCTGAAGAGACAGCCATCATTGAAAAAATAGATATCGGTGGGATTTCTTTAATCAGGGCAGCTGCAAAAAATTATGCGGATACTTTGTGTGTTTCTTCTATGGAAGATTATGGAGAATTATTAAGTGTATTAACCGCTAATAATGGAATAGTATCATTAGTAGATAGAAAGAAATTTGCAGCAAAGGCCTTTAATATATCTTCTCATTATGATACCGCTATTTTCAATTATTTTAATAAAAACCAAGAAATTGCTACTTTAAAAATTAGTGAACCAAAAGGAAATACATTAAGGTACGGTGAAAACCCACACCAAAAAGGATTTTTTTATGGAAATTTTGAAGCAATTTTTGATAAATTACACGGTAAAGAATTAAGTTATAATAATTTACTAGATGTTGATGCTGCTGTAAATTTAATGGCTGAATTTACTGGAGAGGCTCCAACATTTGCAATTTTAAAACACAACAATGCTTGTGGCATTGCACAAAGAAATACTGTTCTTGAATCATACAACGATGCTTTAGCTGGGGACCCTGTCTCAGCATTTGGAGGAATTCTTATATGTAACACTGAAATTGATCACCAAACTGCTGAGGAAATTCATAAATTATTTTGTGAAGTTGTTATAGCTCCCTCCTTTTCAAAAAAAGCATTAGAGGTTTTAAAAGGCAAAAAAAATCGAATACTGTTAATTCAAAAAAATATTGAGTTACCCAAAACCATCCTCAGAACTTGTTTGAATGGAACTTTAATTCAGGAAAAAGATAACTTAACCGATTCTCTTGAAAATTTAACTTATGTAACCAACGGAAAGCCTAATGAAAGCGAACTAAATGACTTAATATTTGCTTCTAAAATATGTAAGAATACCAAATCAAATACCATTGTCTTGGTTAAAGGAAATCAATTGTGTGCAAGTGGAACCGGTCAAACTTCAAGAGTAGATGCTTTAAATCAAGCCGTCAATAAAGCAACTTCATTTGGATTTGACTTAAAAGGGGCCGTAATGGCTAGTGATGCTTTTTTTCCATTTCCGGATTGTGTAGAAATTGCAGATAAAGCTGGTGTAACCTCTGTAATACAACCAGGCGGATCTATTAAAGACGAATTGAGTATCAATTATTGCAATGCCAATTCTATGACAATGGTATTTAGCGGAGTACGTCATTTTAAGCATTAATTTTTATTACATTTGTAATGACACGTTTAATTTTCAAAATCTAAAATAAGATATGGGATTTTTTGACTTCTTAACCGAAGAGATAGCAATTGATTTAGGAACTGCTAATACACTAATTATTCATAATGATAAGGTTGTAGTTGATGCGCCTTCTATAGTTGCCAGAGACCGAACCACACGAAAAATAATTGCTGTTGGAACAGAAGCTAATTTAATGCAAGGTAAAACCCATAATAATATTGAAACCATAAGGCCACTTAAGGATGGGGTAATTGCAGACTTTGATGCCAGTGAACAAATGATAAACATGTTCATCAAAGACATTCCAGCCCTCAAAAAGAAATGGATCACTCCTTCCCTACGCATGGTTATATGTATTCCAAGTGGAATTACTGCCGTAGAAATGCGAGCTGTTAAAGAAAGTGCTGAAAGAGTTAATGGAAAAGAAGTGTACTTAATACATGAGCCAATGGCAGCAGCTATAGGTATTGGAGTTGACATCATGCAGCCAAAAGGAAATATGATAGTTGATATCGGTGGTGGAACCACTGAAATTGCAGTGATTGCTCTAGGAGGTATTGTTTGTGACAAATCTGTTAAAATTGCAGGTGATGTCTTTACAAACGATATTATATACTACATGAGAACGCAACATAATTTATACGTGGGCGAGAGAACTGCAGAAAATATTAAAATACAAATTGGTGCAGCTACTGAGGACTTGGATTTACCTCCTGAAGATTTAGCAGTACAAGGACGAGATTTATTAACTGGAAAACCGAAACAGGTTCAAACTTCTTACAGGGAAATTGCAAAAGCACTAGATAAGTCAATTTTAAGAATCGAAGACTCTGTAATGGAAACCTTATCTAAAACTCCTCCTGAACTAGCAGCAGATATCTACAATACTGGAATTTATTTAGCTGGAGGTGGATCTATGCTGAGGGGACTTGATAAAAGGTTGTCACAAAAAACAGATTTACCAGTTTATATAGCTGAAGATCCTTTAAGAGCGGTTGTTCGTGGGACAGGAATTTGTTTAAAAAACTTACCAAAATATAAAAGTGTACTCATTAAATAAAAATCATCAATTGTTAACTACTCTGTGATTAGAATATCTTATGCAGCAGATTCTATTTTTCTTTATACGAAACAAAAATTTTCTGTTATTCACACTCTTGTTTTTATTTTCAATTTTTCTTACGATACAGTCACATTCTTATCATAAAAACAAGTTTTTGAACTCCTCTAATTATGTGACTGGAAGTATTTATGATTTAAACAGCTCTGTAACTAGTTATTTTAGTTTAAAAAAGCAAAATGCCATCTTAATAGAGGAGAACAATAGGATTCGAAAAAAATTAGAATCTTATAAAAACAAATTCTCATATTATGATTTAGATATCGCTTCAATTAACTCGAAATATAATTATTATCACGCAAAAGTGATTAATAATTCTTACTCAAAAACTAAAAATAAACTTACCATAAACAAAGGAACAAATGATAGTTTAAAAATAGATTTAGGTGTTGTGACATCAAAAGGCATCGTTGGGATTGTTGATAATATATCTGAGAAATATGCCACTATTCAATCAATTTTAAACACCAATAGTCAAATAAATGCAAAGCTTAAAAAGTCGAAGCATTTTGGTTCTTTAATTTGGAATACCGTTGATCCAAATATTGTGCAATTAATAGATATTCCCAGATTAGCTCCTGTTAAAATTGGTGACACTATAGTTACTGGAGGAAAATCAACGATTTTCCCTGAAGGGATATTGATTGGAATAGTTAAAAACTTTAAGATGACTGAGGATAAAAATTCAAAATATTTAAACATACTATTGTTTAATGATATGACCAATCTTGAACATGTATACTTGATAAATAATATAGATGCAAATGAGATAATCAATCTGGAAAAAGAAATTAAAGATGTTGAATAATCTGATTTTTGTAAATACAGCTCGCTTTATTTTACTTGTTATAGTTCAAGTACTCCTCTTAAATCAAATAAACCTTTTCGGTTATATAAATCCTTATTTATATATTCTTTTTATTATTATTTATCCATTTTCAGCTAATAAAAGTTTACTTATTTTTTTAAGTTTTTTATTAGGATTATTTGTCGATTTCTTTAGTGATTCTGGTGGTATTCATGCAGCTGCTTCAGTCTTTATTTCTTTTATTCGACCCTTTGTCTTGAAATATTCATTCGGAATAAGCTATGAATACAATACCATTAAAATTAGTAATGAAGATTATCTAAAACAGATTATTTATGTGGGATCCATGGTATTTTTTCATCATTTTATATTGTTTGCTTTAGAAATATTTAATGTAAATCATTTTTTATTATTTTTAAATTCAATTTTATTTTCGAGTATCTTTAGCATTATTATAATTTTGTGTATTATCACCCTATTTAGTAAAAAATAAATTGAGAAAATATTTATTCTTCCTCCTGGTTATTGTTACCGGATTAATAATCTCCGCTAGACTTTTTTACCTTCAAGTTTTGGATACCTCCTCACAAATATCATCTCAAAATAATGCAGTAAAAAAAGTATTTGACTACCCCCAACGTGGTTTTATATTTGATCGGAATGGAGAACTATTGGTTTCTAATCAACCGTCTTATGATGTTATGGTAATTCCAAAAAATATAGACTCATTTAGTTCCGAATTAAAGAAAGAGTTCTGTGAATTATTAAAAATTACTGAAGAGAAATACGATAATATTCTAAAGAGAGCAAAAATTTATTCTCCGAGATTACCATCTGTGGTAGTATCACAATTTACGAAAGACGAATACGCCTATCTTTCAGAAAAAATGTGGAAATATAAGGGTTTTTATATACAGAAAAGATCTTTAAGAGAATATCAAGTTTCAAACTCTGCAAATGTATTTGGATACATCGCAGAGGTAAATAAAACCATCATAGACAAAAACTCCTACTATCAAATGGGAGATTTAATCGGTAAAGCTGGTGTAGAAATGGAATATGAAAATATCCTACGAGGCAAAAAAGGGGTAAAACATCTTCAAATGGATCGTTTTAACAGAGAAATTGGTTCCTACCAAGAAGGAGTTTTTGATACCATACCAATCAACGGAAAAGATATTACACTTACCATAGATTCCCGCCTTCAGGAATATGGCGAAAAGTTATTGACTAATAAACGTGGTGGTATTGTAGCACTAGAACCATCGACTGGAGAAATATTAGCTTTAATATCTGCTCCAAACTATGATCCAAAATTATTAGTTGGAAGAGAGCGCTCAAAAAACTTCACAAAATTATGGTACGATACGATATCAAGACCTTTATTTGATAGAGTATTACAAGGAGAATATCCTCCAGGGTCACCTTTTAAAACTTTAACTGCATTAATTGGAATGCAAGAAAAAGTTGTTCATAAAGATGAAAAGTTAATTTGTCAAGGCAGCTATAATTATGGTGGAAAGAAAAAACTTGGTTGCCATCTTCACAAAACACCGTTAAATATGTCTGAAGGGTTAGCAAATTCTTGTAACACTTATTTCTGTAAAATTTACAAGAGAACTCTGGAAAAATTTTCGACACCACAAGAGGGAATTGATAATTGGAAAAGACATCTAATGAGCTTTGGATTAGGTAATTATATAGGATATGATTTACCTCCAGGGAAGAAAGGATTAATTCCATCATCTGAATTTTATAATAAATGGTATCAATTTCCAAAATACAAATGGTACGCTAGTGCTACCATTTCAAATGCTATTGGCCAAGGAGAAGTTATTCTTACTCCAATGCAGATGGTGAATTTTACGGCTACTATTGCTAATAAAGGATGGTATTACAAGCCGCACATTATCAAAAAAATAAATAATATTGACACCATTCCTTTAAAATATACCAATCGGTATAATACAACAATTGAAGAAAAATACTTTGATCCAGTTATTGAAGGAATGTTTGAAGTTTACAATGAAGGGACCGCAAAAAACATACAAATACCGGGTATCGAAATTTGTGGAAAAACAGGAACTGCAGAAAATTACACAAAGATTGATGGAAAGCGAGTTCAACTAACTGATCATTCTATTTTTGTTGCTTTTGCACCAAAAGAAAACCCTGAAATTGCCATAGCAGTTATTATTGAAAACGGTTACTGGGGTTCAAGATGGGCAGGAAGAATCGCTGGACTAATGATTGAAAAATATTTAAAAGGAGAAATAACTAGAACAGATATGGAAAACTTCGTTCTAGATGGTAGTCTTATAGAAGAATATAAAAAACCTTATTCAGGAAAACCTTTTAAAATTAATTATTAATGCTTAAAACTAAAGGATCAAAATATGACTGGGTTACTATATTTGTATATATAGCTTTAGTTGCTATTGGTTGGATAAACATATATTCTGCATCATTTAATGAAGCCTCTACAAGTTTTTTTGATGTAAAACAAGTGTACACAAAACAATTGATGTTTATTTGTCTGAGTGTGCTATTAATCGTTTTTATACTTGCTATTGAAGTAAAATTTTATGAAAGATTTTCAAGTATTATATATCTCATAGCACTCTTTTCGCTTCTTGGATTATTTCTTTTTGGTAAAAATATTAATGGTGCTACCTCCTGGTATGCTGTTGGTGGATTCACAATTCAACCGAGTGAATTTGCTAAAGTTGCTACTTCTCTTGCATTGGCAAAATACGTTAGTGATATTCAAATTGATCTATTAACATATCAAGATCAAATAAAGTCTTTAATTATTGTTATTTTACCAGCTATTTTAATAATACTGCAACCAGATCCTGGAAGCGCACTGGTCTATTTAGCACTAATTTTTCCATTATACAGAGAAGGACTACCTACCATATATTTATTATTCGGTTTTATTGTAGCTGCTTTATTTGTTGCTACATTATCGTTTGGGACGGTCTGGGTTTCCTTGCTAATATTATTAATTACAGGAATTATAATTTTTAAAACTGAAAAAAAATCCATCTTTAAGTATGGAATTTTAGCAGTTGCTTGTATTGGTTTTTCAATTTCTGTTAATTTTATTTTTGAAAACGTTCTAGAACAACGACATAGAGATCGTTTTAATATTGTTTTAGGAAAACAAGTTGACACCAAAAGTATCGGATATAACACCAATCAAAGTGAAATTGCGATTGGTAGTGGTGGATGGGCCGGGAAAGGTTGGCTAAAAGGAACACAAACTAAAGGTAAATTTGTGCCAGAACAGGATACAGATTATATTTTTAGTACCGTAGGAGAAGAATGGGGCTTTTTAGGAAGCATGGGAGTTGTAGTACTTTTTTTATTCTTAATCATACGCTTGCTAATTTTATCGGAGAGACAGAAATCTCAATTTAGTAGAATTTACGGGTACAGTGTAGCATCAATATTATTTTTTCATTTTTTTATAAATATTGGAATGGTTTCAGGTTTATTACCAACCATTGGCATCCCATTGCCATTTTTTAGCTATGGTGGCTCCGGACTTTGGGGCTTTACAATATTACTTTTTATATTTATCAGGCTAGATGCATCTAATTATATTAACCATTAATTGTACAGTTAAATTAATTTTTAACATCAAGAGCATCTCTTAAAGCATTACCTATTAACATAAAAGCAGTCACCAAACTCATTATTGCCAGACCAGGAATAATAGCTAAATAAGGTTTCCCAAGGATTATATAAGAATAATGATCCTTAATAATACCGCCCCAACTAGGCATTGGTGGTTGAGCTCCAATTCCTAGGAAGCTTAGGCCGCTTTCTATTAATATGGCTGCAGCAAAGTTTGCTGCCGAAATAATAATCACAGGAGCCATACTATTTGGTAAAATATGTTTTGTTATAATTCGAAAATTATTAAACCCTAGTGCTTTTGCGGCGTTTACATATTGCATTTGTTTTACACTCATTACTTGACCTCTGACAATACGTGCAACTTCTACCCACATAGTCAATCCTACCGCTATAAAGACTTGCCAAAAACCTTTACCTAAAGCCAATGTAATTGCTATAACTAATAAAAGAGTAGGTATGGACCATGTAACATTTATAATCCACATAATGACTGCATCAACTTTACCTCCGAAATAACCAGCAATAGCCCCCATAGATATCCCAATAATCAGTGAAATAAAGACCGATACAAATCCAATAGCTAATGAAATACGAATTCCTATAAGCATTCGACTTAACAGGTCTCTACCATATTTGTCAGTTCCTAGTAAAAAGTATTTTTCTGTAATATATAACTCTGGAACTTTATTAATATCATCTGCTTTAAAAAACAACGAAATAGGATAATCTTTGATAATCCCATCTACTCCTTCGTCATTATATTCCGTAATTCGTAGTAAATCATCCTGAATTATATAATCAGAAATAGGAATTTCTAGAGCAGTATTTTTTTTTCCGAGAAAAAATACTGATAAAGAATTTTGTTCTTCTTCAGCATAAGGTATTTTAAGCATTTCCACCCTAAATCCAGGAGCCTTCGAGTGAATTGATAAGTGCATTTGGTTGGCATTTTTTGAATCATCAGGAGCTAAAACATAGGCAAACAAAGCAAGACATACACAGGCACATAAAAAGATAAAACTAAAAACGCCCCATGAGTTTCTTTTAAACTTTTGCAGCGTTAATCTTGTTAGTGATGTTGAGGAATTTTTCACATGCTAATTTAATCATAAAATTATTAAATTAATCTCTAACATTAGCTAGTTTACCGTTATTATTGGTTGACTTTAGATCTTGTAATATATTAATACCTTCTTCTATGTAAATGTCGTTACCTAAGCTTTTATGCCATCGTTTTCTTTTTTTAAAAAGAATTGAATCTTGTTTCATGAGTTCAATTTCAAAAGGTAAAGATTCATAAATTAATTTATTATCGTAATTATCTATTGAATCAAACTTTTTAGTTTCATCGATTCTGCTTTCTATATCTTTTTTATAGGATTCATAATTTAAGTTAACGGTAGTAACGTCGCGACGATTTTTTATCCATTGTGCATTCTCATCAATTAATTTTAGTTGTTGGCTTTTAGTTATTCGCTCGACACTTCTGCTAATTGTTTTCTCGTAATCTATATTTCCATTCCAAACTTCATAATTTGCAGGCTCGATTTTATCATAGGGTAAGGGATTGTTATAATCTTTTTCTCCAATATCTATGTAACTGTATCGATCTGCCATGACTACATCACTTTTAACTCCTTCTAGTTGTGTTGAACCACCATTAACTCTATAAAATTTTTGAGTTGTTAGTTTTAAAGAACCCATATCACCCATTTCATTATTGCGAAGCCATTGATTTAAATCTAATAAATTTTGAACCGTTCCTTTACCATAAGATTGCTTAGACCCAACGACTATTGCTCTTTTGTAATCCTGCATTGCAGCTGCTAAAATTTCTGAAGCTGAAGCTGAAAGCTCATTTACTAATATTACCAATGGACCATTCCAGATAATTTCCTCATCATTATCGTTTAATACTTCTTTTTTACTACCCGAAGAAGCTACTTGGACAATTGGACCTTCTTTGATGAAAAGTCCAGCCATATCAACCGCTGTTCTTAGAGAACCCCCGCCATTTCCGCGTAAATCAATGATAAGACCTTCCATTCCAGCTTTTTTCAATCTTATAATTTCTTTTTTTACATCACTTGCGGCATTTCGCTCCTTATAATTCTGCATATCAAAATAAAATTGCCGCAAATCAATCAATCCATAGTTTTTATCATCCTTTTTGATAAGGGTCGATTTTGCGTAAGTTTCTTCTATTTCTACTACATCTCTGGTAATTATTTCTTCTTCGATACTTCCATCTACACGCTTGATGGTTAATATTACCTTAGTCCCTTTTGGTCCTTTAATTAACTTTACAGCATCGTCCAAGCGCATACCTACAACACTTACTGCTTCTTTTTCACTTTCTTGTTTCACCTTCATAATCATGTCACCTACTTCCACGTGTTCACCACGCCATGCCGGACCACCTGATATCACTTCTACAATTTTTATGTAATCATTTTTCTTTTGTAATCTTGCTCCTATCCCTTCTAATTTACCTGACATTTGTAGCTCGAAACGGTCTCTATCAGAGGGAGCAAAATAGTTAGTGTGAGGATCAAATTCTTCAACTATGGTATTTAAAAATATGCCAAAATAATCTTTACTCTCTAAATCATTTACAAAATCAAAATATTCACTCATGGAACTTTTTGTGTTTTCTCTTGCTTCTATTTCAATTTCATTCAAATTTTTAGGGTCTTCGTAGTCCTCGTTTTTTCCCTCTGTAGGTTTCTCATTGAGATTAGTTCCGTTTTCTTCGATTAGATCGTAGTAATTTGAAATAGTGGTAAATTTGAGTTGTTTTCTCCAGCGATTTTCAAGTGCTTTTATATTTTTTGGATATGTTATTTTATCATAATCTACATTCAATTCTTCGTCAATACTATAATCAAATGGAAGTTCTAAAATCCGAGGATATATTTTTTCTATTTCGGCAATTCTCTCAGTCAAACGTGTATAGACTAGCTTGAAAAATGTGACTTCTTTTATTTTAATCTGATCATCAATAGCAGTTTCATACTGTTTAAATTCCTCAATATCTGAATTTAAAAAATAACGCTTTAATGGGTCTACACCATCTATAAAATTTTTGTAAATATTTCTTGAGAAAGCGTCATCCATATCCTTGGGGCTATAATGTCCTTTTTCCAAGACGTAGGTAATTAAGTCTATGAGTAACTTATCTTTTTCTGGATTGTCAAACTTCTTGGTAGTAAAACTACAAGAAGCAATCGCCACAAAAACAGCAACAAGTAAAACTTTAAAATTCTTTTTCATAATTCTCATAACTCATTTTTTATGAACAACTAAATTATATAAAATATACTGCCTGTAGGTCAGAAATGATACTAATTTTTTGTTAAAGCAAGAGGAACAACACTTAAGGTATTAAAACAATTATTCAGAAGTAATTATTATGTATTTTAGCTAAAGTAAAATCTTATAATGAATTCAAAAAAACCTCTAATTCTAGTTACAAATGATGATGGAATTAACGCCCCTGGTATTCGCTTTCTGATTGATATAATGAATGATTTTGGCGATGTGGTGGTAGTTGCTCCTGATTCTCCACAAAGCGGTATGGGACATGCAATAACTATCAATAATACTCTTTATTGCGAGCCTATTGTTATTAATAAAAATGAACCGCAATCTGAATACAGTTGTAGCGGAACACCTGCTGATTGTGTGAAAATTGCAGTCAATGAAATATTAAAAAGAAAACCGGACTTATGTGTAAGTGGGATAAATCATGGTAGCAATTCTTCCATTAATGTTATTTATAGTGGAACTATGAGTGCAGCTGTTGAGGCTGGAACTAAAGGTATACCTGCAATTGGTTTTTCATTACTAGACTATTCACTAGATGCAGATTTTACACATTCAAGAGAATTTATAAAAAGAATCACTTCAGAATGTTTGAACAATGGATTGCCAAAAGGGGTCGTTTTAAATGTAAATATTCCTAAAATTTCAAACACCAAACTAAAAGGAATAAAAATATGTAGACAAGCGAATGGTGTTTGGGAAGAAAAATTCGACAAAAGAACTAATCCATTAGGCAGAGAATATTATTGGCTTGGCGGAAAGTTTATAAATTATGATCAGGGAGAAGACAACGACGAATGGGCTCTTGAGAATGGATATGTATCTATTACCCCAACCAAATATGATTTAACAGCGCATCAAGCCATTAAAAACATTAGCAATTGGAAGCTTTAAAAAAAGAAGTACTTATTGGTTTAATAATTGGAATCATTTCTAATGTAGCAGGAAGCTATTTATATATTTATTTTTTCTCTACTTTTAGTCTAGAGGAAACTATCAATAAAGCAATTGAAACAGATGTTATTGGAAATATCATAGCATTAGGAGCAATATTAAATCTATTTGTTTTTTTTATTTTCATAAAAAAAAATCAGATATACAGGGCCAGAGGAGTTTTATTTGCGACTGTTATAAGTGCGTTAATTATACTTTTTACTAAGTTTTATTAATTATGAAATATTATATCATTGCTGGAGAAGCGTCAGGCGATTTACACGGAGCAAATTTAATGAAGGCTCTCATTCGCGAAGATCAAGATGCCAATATTCGCTATTGGGGAGGTGATTTAATGTCGAAAATTGGAGGTACTTTGATTAAGCATTACAAAGATTTAGCTTTTATGGGATTTGTTGAAGTCTTATTTAATTTAAAAACCATTTTTAAAAATATTTCATTTTGTAAAAATGATATTGTTAAATTTAATCCAGATGTAGTTATTTTTATAGACTACCCAGGATTCAATATGCGAATTGCTAAATGGGCAAAGAAAAAAGGAATAAAAACACATTATTATATTTCTCCTCAAATTTGGGCTTGGAAAGAAAGTAGAATTAAGGCAATAAAAAGAGATGTTGATCAAATGTATGTGATACTTCCATTTGAGAAAACTTTTTATGAAGACAAACATCAATTCCCTGTTCATTTTGTAGGACATCCATTAATTGACGAAATTTCAAATAGAACTCAAGTAGATTTAGGATTGTTTAAAAAAGAAAACAACTTGGATCAACGACCCATTATTGCTATTTTACCTGGAAGTCGAAAACAAGAGATTTCAAAAATGTTGGAAGTAATGTTAAGTATTGTTGAAGACTTCTCGATGTATCAATTTGTAATTGCTGGAGCTCCAAGCCAAGACGAACTATTTTATAAATCATTTATAAAAACTTCTAACGTTCATTTATTGTTAAATAAAACGTATGACTTATTAAGTGTATCCTATGCGGCATTGGTAACCTCTGGGACTGCTACCTTAGAAACTGCCTTATTTAAAGTTCCACAGGTAGTCTGCTACAAAGGAAATCAAATATCATACGAAATCGCTAAACGTATTATTAAACTCAACTATATTTCGTTAGTAAATTTAATATTGGATAAGGAAGCGGTTACTGAACTGATTCAATCGGATTTTAATAAAAAAATGGTTTCTAGAGAGCTCACAAAAATCTTGGACGATGATAACCGGACTGTTTTATTTTCCGATTATCATGAATTGGAAGATAAATTGGGAGGAATCGGAGCAAGTGAAAAAACAGCAAAACTTATCATTGAGGAAACAAAAAAATGAAGTTAAAACTTGTTGTAATCGGTTTGTCACTTTTTTTAGTTGCTTGTGGAAGCTCCAAAAAAACAAATTATAAGGAAACAAAAACCGATGCAATTATCGCTTTTGCAAAAACCTATTCGGGCACAAAATATAAGTATGGAGGAATGACTAAAAAGGGAATAGATTGCTCCGGATTACTATTTATCTCCTTTCAAAGCGAACAAATCAATTTACCCCGGACTGCACGTGATATGTCAAAAAAAGGCACAAAAATTTCATTGAGTAAAGTTCAAAAAGGAGATCTTCTTTTCTTTAAAACAAACAAAAAAAAGAGGACCATTAATCATGTTGGCCTGGTCGTTGAAAAAAATAAAAAAGGCTTACTTTTTATTCATTCCACAACTTCATCAGGAGTTATCATCTCATCACTTGATGAAAATTACTGGGAAAAAGCCTTTATAGAAGCCAGAAAGGTTATTTGAATTCTTATTAAAAAATATCATATATTTATAACACTCCTCAATTAGTTTAAGTAAACCTTAAATTGATTTGAATGAAATTTATTAATTTTTCTATTGTAAAATTTTCTTTTTTTTTAACAGTTGGAATTTTAGTTGCTCGTTTTAAACCCTTTATTGATTTTCGGTATTTATTAGTTCCTTCCTTTGTTCTTCTTCTTATTTTTTGGACTATTTCAAGAAAAATAATACCTCAAAAAATATTTTTTGGTGTCATTACCTACTCTTGTTTTTTGTTTCTAGGCGCTACACTATATCAATACCAAACTCCAAGTTTTCAGTACCAACACTATTCAAAAAAAATTAGCACTCATAATCTTCTTCAATTAAAAATAAAGGAAGTATTAAAAAAAAATGCTTATCAATTTAAATATATTGTTGAAGTAATTTCAAATCATAATGAGCGTTCTACCGGGAAATTACTACTAAATGTAAAAAGAAATTCGGGTACGACCATGTATGCTGTTGACAACCTATTAGTAGTAAATAGTAAAATCGAAAAGATACCTTCTCCTTTAAACCCTCATCAGTTTGACTATTCGAAGTATATGAAAAGTCTTGGTGTTTATCATCAAATTAACATTTCAAATATGGAGATTTTAAATAATAGCAAAGGTCAAGCTACAATAAGAGGTCGAGCTAATAAATTAAGACGTTTTTTAATTAGTAAACTAAAACAAAATAATTTAACTCCAAACGAATTAGCTATTGTACAAGCTTTAGTTTTAGGAGAAAAACGTGATATAAGTAAAATTTTATATAACAATTATGCTGCAGCTGGAGCTATTCACATTTTGGCGGTTTCAGGACTACATGTCGGTATTATATATATGATACTTTTATATATTTTAGGTCCAATAAAAAATATACTTAAAAGTGAAAAATATTTAAATATCTTAATTGTCGTAATGCTTTGGGGCTTCGCTTTTCTTACCGGACTTTCTCCGTCAGTTATTCGAGCAGTCACTATGTTTTCTTTTTTTGCATTTGCAAAAATTATTAATAGAGATACCAATGCTATTAACACTCTTTTTCTTTCTTATTTTACACTTCTTATTATTAATCCAAATTGGTTATTTCACGTAGGATTTCAATTAAGTTATTTAGCGGTTTTATTTATTCTTTGGTTAGTTCCAGTATGGAACAAAATCTATTATCCTAAACATATGATTCTTAAGAAATTTTGGGGAATTATTACGGTAACACTGGCAGCACAAATTGGTATTATCCCGCTGAGTTTATTCTATTTTCATCAATTCCCTGGATTATTTATACTAACAAATTTAATTATTTTACCAATAATTGGACTTATCCTTTGTTTAGGTATTCTACTTATTCTTTTATCGTCTATTCATAACGTGCCAGATTGGTTTGCTTTTAGCTATAATTATTTGATTAAACTTCTTAATTCATTTATAAGCTGGATAGCAGATCAGAATGTTTTTTTATTTCAAGACATATCATTTAATTTCAATCAAGTTATTTTCTCTTATTTGATTCTAACTACCATAGCAGTTTATTGGAAACTAAAAACACAAAAAATAGTTCTTTTAACAGTTTTAAGTCTTTCAATTTTATATTATTCTAATTTGCTTCTAAAGAAGTATCATTTAGCAAATGAACTCATTATTTTTCATAAAACACGACATAGTTTGATTGGGAATAAAAAAGGGCAAAAGTTAGAAATTTTTAAATATGATTCCTTAAAGGAACTCGAAAATAGTTATCCCATAAAAGGTTATCGAATTTATTATGACATCAATAAATATTCAGAAAAAAAAATACCTGACGTATTCAGTTATAAAAATAAAATGATTCTAATTGTTGATAGCTTAGGGGTTTATCCTAAAAATTATAAGGCTGATATTGCCATACTAATAAATAATCCTAAAATAAATTTAAATAGAATGCTCGATAGTTTAAAACCAAAATTAATAGTTGTTGACGGAAATAACTATAAGTCACTTATACCGTTGTGGGAGAAAAGTTGCTATGAAAGAAATATAAGCTTTCATTCAACATCTCAAAAAGGAGCCTACATCATTCGATAGTTAGTTAAAACTTCCTTTAAAATTATTTTGGTATTCTTGCCAAGCTTCTCCTGTTGTGAGTTTTAGATAATCATCATTGGCAATCATTTTTAAAAATATTTCAATTTGCTCAGGAGTTTTATAACCAACGACAGGTTGAATTAAATCTCCATTTTCTTTAAAAAAAACAATGGTAGGATATCCAGTAATTTTTAAAGCGTGTGCTAATAAATGTTGAGAGTTTCTTCCTTTCCGTCCTTCTTGATAATTAGGATTGGTATAAGTAAAATCCTGATAGGTTACGGATTCTGTTCCTTCAGCATTGAATTTAACAGGATAGTAGTTTTTATTGACATACTTGATAACATCTTTGTTTCCAAAAGTGTTTTTGTCAAGTAATTTACATGGGCCACACCAGCTCGTATAAACATCCATAAGTATTTTTTTTGGAGCTTCTTTTTGAGCCTCTAAAGCTTCATTCATTGAAATCCACCGAATACCATCTTGAGCGTACAAAGGTGAAATTAATAAAATGAGTATGACTATTAGTACCTTTTTTTTCATATCAATATTTTATTTAAAAACGCCTCGAAAGAGGCGTTTCGTATTTAATTCATTAAAATTAAAGCTTATTTAACTCCATGCATTAATTTTTTTACGATAGGCGTTAAACTCATTACCACCAGTCCCGCAATTATTGGAACGAATGTGAAAATTAAGAAAAACGTGCTCATAGAATATTCTGATGTTATGGAATCGATCATACCTCCCATAGAGCCTGCTGCTTTGTTTCCTAAGCCAATAGCAATATACCATAGACCGAACATCATCCCTATTTTAGTAGCTGGCACTAATTTAGAAACATATGACAATCCAACAGGAGATAAACTTAATTCTCCTAGGGTATGCAATAAGTAAGCTAAAATTAACCAAATGATACTAACCGATGCTGTCTGGGCTCCTTGAGGGATACTGGCAGATCCATAAGCTAAAATTCCAAAGCCTAGACCCAATAAAATTAAACCGACTCCAAATTTAACTGTGGCTGGCGGATTAAACTTACTTTCCCATATTTTAGAAAAAAGTGGGGCAAAAGCAATAATATAAAAAGAGTTTAAAATCCCAAACCAAGAAGCTGGGATTTCTGTAGATTCTTGACTAAATTGAGTGTACAGCATCCAAATTACAATGAACCATATGATTAAAAAACTAAAGCCTAAGAACGTATTAGATAAAGCATATTTTTTAAATGTGATTTTAAATAATTGTAATAATACATAAGTAATAATCATTAGTGGTATTACTGTAAGAAGCGTGTTTGCTATTCTAAATATCAACGCTGAATCTCCCTCTAGTACTCTGTTGGTATAATCTGCCGCAAATATAGTCATAGAACCACCAGCTTGTTCAAATGCAGCCCAAAAGAATACGGTGAAAATAGCTAAAATACCAACTACAGTATATCGATCTCGTTGCACTTTATCAGAAACTTTTTGAGCGCCTCCATCCTTATTATTTTGAACTGCATCCGATAAATCAATTTCTTTGGTGGGTGCTAAACCTACATTACCAAATATACCTTGAGCAAACCAAAATTGCAGCATTCCCAAAAACATAAATATTCCAGCTAAACCAAAGCCCCAATGCCAACCGATGGTTTCTCCTATGTAACCACACAACATAATTCCAAGAAATGCCCCAGCATTTACTCCCATATAAAATATGGTAAATGCGCCATCTTTTTTGTCTTGCGCATTGATATAAACCCCATTAATAATCGAAGTAATATTTGGTTTAAACAAACCATTTCCTGCAACTAGACAACCAATTCCTAAGTAAAGACCCCAAGGAGTGTCCATAGCCATAGAAGCGTGTCCTAAAGTCATAATTAAAGCCCCAAAAGCTACCGCTTTTCGATATCCAATAAATTTATCTGCGATTAATCCTCCTAAAATTGGAGAAAAATAAACAAGCATAGTATAGGTTCCATAAAGACCAAGAGCTTCTTCTCTGGTCCAAGCCCAACCACCATCTAATAAGGCTGAAGTTAGAAATAATACCAGTAAAGCCCGCATTCCATAATATGAAAAACGCTCCCACATTTCAGTGAAAAACAACACAAACAATCCGCTTGGATGTCCCATTAACAACTTTTGATTCATCTCTGAACCTTCAAATTTATACTTCGTTAAATCCATTTAATCTATTTTTAAATTATTAAATTATCAAAGCTTACAGAATGTTTTATGAAGCTAAGTTTTGTTTTTAAATATCTTCTAATTCTAAGTTTTAAGATTCACTATTTTGTAGTTCTCCTTCTGCATCTTCTATACCATGAGTTAATACTTCCAGTTTTTTTCTAACTAAAAGGACCAGGCCACCCAATACTACACAAAAAATAGCAATACCGGTAAAAATAGTGTATTCTCCAAGACTTTCGGACCACTCTCCTAACAAGCCAGCAAGTTTACTTCCAAATCCTGTCATAGCAAAATAAACACCCATCATAATAGATGCATATTTAACCGGAGAGAGCTTAGTTATAAACGAAAGGGCTACAGGCGACAGACATAATTCTCCAACCGTATGAAATAGATAAGCCAATACCAACCAATACATTGCAGAGGATCCTGTAGACTCAAACTGAGCTGTTGCACCCGTCATGAAAAAGAAACCTGTTCCCATAATTATAAGACCCAATATCATTTTGTACAAAGAAGTCGATACTTTTCCTTTAAGTTTTCTATTAGCCCAAAATAAGGCAACTGAAGTTCCTAAAAAGATAATAAACATTGCATTTAAAGATTGGAACCAAGAAGCTGGAACTAACCAACCCATCAACATCCTATCTGTCTTTTCCATGGTGTATATATTCATTAAACCACCTGCTTGTTCAAATGCTCCCCAAAAAACAATAACCAATAAGAACGATATTAATAAAACAACGACTCTGTCTTTTTCAATTTTGGTTAAAGGTTTTTTCATCAAGGCTTTTTCTTCTTCATTTTGAGAGGCTCCTAAAAAATTACCAACATGCTTTAAATATTTTTGTCCTAAAACATATTGTAAGATTCCGAGCCCCATACCAATTCCTGCTAAACCAAATCCGTAGTGCCAACCATAAACTTCTCCAACATAACCTACGATTAAACTTGATAAAAATGCTCCTACATTAATACCAATATAAAAAATAGTAAATCCCTTGTCTCTTCTAATGTCTCCTTTTTTATACAATCCTCCTACCATCGTAGAAATATTTGGTTTTAACATCCCTACACCACAAACTATCAATACCAAACCTGTATAGAACGCCCACATTTCTTCGACTGCCAGAATACTATGGCCAAAAAGTAAAAATATTCCCCCAACAAGTACTGATTTTTTTTGGCCCAAAAATTTATCTGCAATAAATCCTCCGGGAATAGACATCACATAAACCATCATCGTGTACCATCCATATAATGCTAAGGCATCTCCATTAGTCCAACCTAAACCAGCATTTTCCACATCGGTTTGTGCTACTAAATAAAGAACTAAAATAGCTCTCATTCCATAATAAGAAAAACGTTCCCACATTTCTGTAAAAAACAAAACGTAGAGTCCTATTGGATGGCCAAATAATTCTTTTTGATTAGCTTGAATTGTTGTTGTTGACATATCTTTATTTTTTTAATAGTTGTAAATTATTCACTAATTCTTATAATTTGTATTAGAACCACCTAATGACTCTTTAATAAAATTAGTCATTTTCTTGTAGAGATGACTTCTTGTTCTTCCTCCATAAATACTGTGATTTTTATCGGGATAAATTGCCCATTCAAAATCTTTATCCTCCTGAATTAAAGCTTCAGAAAGCCGTAAGGTATTTTGTAAATGGACATTATCATCTGCGGCACCATGAATTAATAAAAAATCTCCTTGCAATTTATCTGCATAAGTAATGGGGGAATTATTATCATATCCAGATGGATTTTCTTGAGGTGTATGCATGTATCGCTCAGTATAAATAGTGTCATAAAAACGCCAACTGCTTACCGGAGCAACTGCAATTGCCATGGAAAAAACATCACTGGCCTGAAACAAACAATTGGAAGACATAAAACCTCCATAACTCCATCCCCAAATTCCAATTCTTCTCGAGTCAATATAGGGTAACTCTCCTAGCTTTTTTGCGACTGCTATTTGGTCTTCTACTTCATATTTACCCAACTCTAACTGAGTTATTTTTTTAAAGTCTCTTCCTTTAAATCCTGTTCCTCTTCCATCAACACATACTACAATCATTCCATCCTGAACTAACATTTGATGCCAATAATCATTTCCTCCTATCCACTGATTTGAAACACTTTGTGATCCTGGCCCTGAATATTGGTACATAAACAACGGATACTCTTTTGTTTCGTCAAAATCTAAAGGTTTTAAAGTATACATATTTAATTGATTCCCGTTTATTGATAGGGTCGAATACTCCTTGGGAGAAATTTTATATTCTTTAAGTTTATTAACTAAATCATCGTTATTCATGATTTCTCTAATTACTTTACCATTTTTAGATTCATTTAAGGTGTAGGTATACGGAATCGTTGAACTAGAATAGGTGTTTATGAAATAAGAGAAATCTTTACTAAAAGAAGCGTTATTAGATCCTGTTTTATGTGTTAATCTTTTGATTTTTTTCTCTTTCAAAGACACTGAATAGACGTCTCTATTAATACTTCCATTTTGAGTGCTGTTATAAAACAATAACCCAGTATTGTTATCATATCCGTAATAACTGGTTACCTCCCATAAACCAGAAGTTATTTGTTGTTCGTTTTTACCATTTTCATTATAAAGATAGATATGGTTCCAACCACTTTTTTCACTAGTCCAAATAAAATTATTGTTATCTAAAAAAGTTAAATCATCATCTATAGCAACGTAGGCAACGTCTTTCTCTTGATGTAAAAGGGATGTTGAATTATTATTTGAAACATCCACCAATATTAAATCTAATTCATTTTGGTGACGATTTAATAATTGAACACTCAGTAATGAATTATCTTTGGTCCATTTTATTCTAGGGATATAATAATTATTGTAGCCCAAAAGATCAACTTTAGTGGTTTGATTAGTTCCTAAATCATAAATATGTAGCGATATCTCAGCGTTTTTTTCTCCAGCCTTTGGATACTTAAAAACTTGCTGTGTAGGATATAATTCATTTCCCATAATATCCATTGAAAATTCAGGCACTTCCGTTTCGTCAAATCTAATAAATGCAATTTTATCACCATTTATATTCCAATCAAAAGCTCTTACTACAGAAAATTCTTCTTCATATACCCAATCTGCAATACCATTAATAATTCTATTAATTTGTCCGTCGGAAGTGAGTTGTTTGGTTTCTCCGGATATTAAATCTTTAACATATAAATTATTATTAAAACCGTAAGCCAACTTGGAGGAATCGCCATTAAAAGTAGGCTCTTGTATTTGATTATCTGAAACTAAAGTAAGTTTCTTTGATTTTAAATCGTACACATAATAAATTCCTGCCGACGAGCGTCTATAGATTTGTTTCAATTTAGTGGCTAATAATAGTTTGGTTTCATCATCACTAAATTGGTACGAAATAATATAATCTATATCTTCAATATCAGTAGAATTGAGTAACGTTTTAACTTTTTCTCCAGTTTTATAGTCATAGACATCAATTGTAGAAGTCTTACTTTTTCTATCATAATTATAAATTGAATACTCTTTACCATTATTCATAGATCGCAGCGCACTCAAGTATTCTGGTCTAAAAGTACCTCCATTAATATCATCTAATGAAATTGATTTTTCTTGTGCAGATAAAGTTGATATGGTTATTAATATTGATAACCATATACCTTTAGAAAATAATCTTGTCAATTTTTTGTTGTTTTTTGATAGTTCAAGTTTACACAATTTTAACGAATTTATCCTACTTTTTTGAATTAAAAAGGAAGTTTAAGAGGCTAAAAAAAGTAAAAAGACTCTGTTTTAAATACTATATTTGTGAATCATAATTATTTTAAACATGCCACAGCCTGTCTCGGGGTTTTCAAAAAAAACAAAAGAAGAAAAAATTGAATGGTTAGTTTCAAACTACCTTCAAAACGATCCTTTAGTTTATAAAGTTTTAAAACAATATTGGAATGATGATGAAAAACTCCAAAAATTGCATGATGGATTTATAGAAAATGCCATCAGCAATTATTATTTACCTTTTGCGATAGCTCCGAATTTTTTAATTAACAATGAGCTATATTCAATTCCTATGGTTCTTGAGGAAAGCTCTGTAGTTGCTGCATCAAGTAATGCTGCAAAGTTTTGGCTAGACAAAGGAGGGTTTAAAGCCGAGGTCATCTCTACTGTAAAAAATGGCCAAATCCATATTAATTTTTATGGCGCAGAATCTGTCATAAAAAAGTTTTTTTCTGAAAATAAATCGAAACTGATTAATAGTATTTCAGAAATAGAATACAGTATGAAAAAAAGAGGTGGTGGCCTCATAGATATAAATCTTATCAACTCTACTAAATCCTTAGAGGGCTACTATCAACTTCATTGTACTTTTGAAACTCATAATGCAATGGGTGCAAATTTTATAAATACTTGTTTAGAGGAAATAGCAAAGACATTTGAAAATAACTCAAAAAACTATTCGGAATTTTCAGATCTAAACGAGTATCCTGAAGTAGTTATGAGTATTCTTTCCAACTATGTTCCGGAATGTCTAGTGAGGGCAGAAGTTCAGTGTCCTGTGAATGAAATGTCTACCAATGGGATAGATGGAGCTACCTTTACAACAAAATTTATTAGAGCTGTAGAAATAGCCAAAGCTGAAACTAGAAGAGCAGTAACACATAATAAAGGAATTATGAATGGAATTGATGCAGTAATTTTAGCGACAGGCAACGACTTTAGATCTGTCGAGGCTGGAATCCATGCGTATGCCTCAAAAAATGGAATGTACACGAGCTTAACCGATGCAAAAATAGAAAACAATCTTTTTACTTTTTCAATAGAAATCCCTCTCGCAATTGGTACTGTTGGAGGACTAACTGGATTACATCCATTGGTTAAATTTGGATTGCTTTTATTACAAAACCCTCCAGCAAAAAAATTGATGCAAATTATTGCGGTAGCGGGATTGGCTCAAAATTTCGCAGCCCTGCGATCTTTAGTTACTACAGGTATCCAAAAAGGACATATGAAAATGCATTTAGCTAATATTCTAAATAAATTAGAGGCCACTTCATTAGAAGCAAAGCAGGCATTACAATATTTTGAAAATAAAGCTATTTCGCACAACGCTGTTACTTCGTATTTAAATCAACTTCGAGAAATAAATTGAAACAAGAATTTTACAGTCACGGAAAATTATTACTCACCGCAGAATATTTGGTATTGGATGGAGCAGATGCACTAGCATTTCCTACAAAATTCGGACAATCTTTAGCTGTTGATAGTGGCAAAAAAAATACTATCGCGTGGAAAAGTTATGATCACAATGAGAGCCTATGGTTAGATTTCTGTTTTTCAATTGAAGAAATAAAATTATTTAACCGAAAAGTTGAAAATGATCGCGATCGTTTGTTGTCAATTTTAATGAATGCTCATAAAATAAATTCGACATTTTTAGGAAATACCAACGGTTTTAGTATTGTTACCAAATTAGATTTTCCGAATAACTGGGGCTTGGGAACTTCATCCACACTAATTAACAATGTTTCAAAATGGGCAAATTTAGATCCATATAAATTGCTGAATGTTACTTTTGGAGGAAGTGGTTATGATATAGCTGCCGCTAACAACGATCATCCTATTATCTTCACAAAAAAAGAAAATCAGGCGGTCTCAAAAAAACAACTTATCAATTGGAATTTTAGAGATCAATTATTTTTTGTTCATCTAAATAAAAAACAAAATAGTCGAGACAGTATCACTAGTTACCGAAAAGTCCTCAAGTCTAAAATTATTGAAATTCAAAAAATTAACGAATTAACAATTGACCTATGTAATTGTAATAGCTTAACTGAATTTAAAAATTTGATTAAACGTCACGAAAAAATCGTATCGAACATGATTCAGCAAAAGCCTATTAAAGAAGTCTTATTCAAAAATTATCATGGTGGTATAAAAAGTCTAGGAGCTTGGGGAGGTGATTTCATTTTGGCTACTGGAGATGAAGATGATCACCAATATTTCAAAAAGAAAGGCTTTAACACCATTATTCCATTTGGAAAAATGATTCTATAAAAAAACCATTTTATTAATAAAATGGTTTTTTATTTAAAGCCTAATATAATACCTCTAGAAAAAGGTAGCTCTGTTGTCTTCGATATCTGCTTCATTTTTTAAAGCATTGTAAACATTTGTATTGAGAGAGGATAGAGTACTGGTGTTTAGCGTGTTTGCAAAACCAGAATAGTCCTGTAATTCTGGTGCATTATTGACAGCTGTCACTTTTACCATATAAACTCCTTTATCACCATCAATAAGGCCCGATGTTTCACCAGCTTTGAGGCCAAATGCTACCCCCACAACTTTAGGTTCAGTCCCAGCACCAGCAATAGTAGGATTTGCCATTGTAACAGCACTAGCTGCTTTTACAGAAACATTTTGATTATTTGCAACAGTATTTATTTCTGTGTTGGAGATAGATTGTCTTATTAATAATGCTTTTTTCTGATTTCTTAAAATCGGTGTGACCGTTGCGGATGCCTCAGCCAAACTTTTCAACCCTTTTGGATTTCTTCTAGTTAATTGAGCAATAATATAACCATTGTTAGTGTTTATCCTTTTTACGTCTCCGATATTTGTTTCTTCGTTAAATGCCCACGAAACTATCGTCCTGCTATTCTCGTTTATTCCAGGTAAATTTGAGTCCAATTCTCCTATTTTATTAATAGGATTTGATTTTAAATCGGAAGCTTCTGCCAATTCATTAAAATCTGTTTCACTGGCAGCAATTTCAAATTTTGTTGCTTTAGAAAACACTTCGTTAATTGTTTTCTCTGAGGCCTCTACCTTTTTAACAATCAGAGCTAATTTTATTGCTTTCTGAATATTTTTTTGATCAGATATTTGGATAACATGGAAACCAAAACTGGTTTCGGCAATTCCAATATCTCCAGTTTTATTATCGAAGACAAAATCATTGAAAGGTTTTACCATTCTTCCCGTTGAAAAATATCCTAGATCACCTCCCTTGTCTTTGTTTGATAGATCTTCTGAATATTTTGAGGCTAAATCATCAAATTTTCGTCGATTTCTTTTTACGACTCTTAATATACTGTCTGCAAGTTTCTCAGCTTCTGCCTTAGTTCTTATCACATCCTGAGGAGCTGAAGATAAACCAGCAAATCTTATTAGAATATGCTTAGCCTTTGCCGAATCTGCCATCTTTTTTGTGGCATATACTCTAGCTAAGCTATAAGAATTTCCTTCTTTATAGGGGCCATAAATTTTATTTAGCTCTTGAGACATTAAATCAGAAGCAATGGCTTCAGGAAGTTGATTTTTTAAAAACCACCTATCCGTGTAAGTTACATCTGAGTTTAAATTTACATATTCAGCTATATCAGTTGTGATTTCAAAATCATTGGTTAGCTCAGAAATATCAGCTTTTGCGTTTTCATTATCATCTGTTGAAGGGTCTTCGTTAAAGGTAACATATTGAATATCCACTTGAGGGTCTACTTCGTAATCTTTAGAGTTAGCCTTTACATAAGTCTCTATATCAGCATCTGTAATGACAACATCTGCATCTGCTATATTTGTGTATGGAATTTGCATAAACTGCAGGTCCATATTGTCATTTTGATAATGATACTCTTGTTCCCCTTCAACTAAAGTAGTAATCAAACCTCCTTTTATCATATTGAAATAAGTACTTTCTAGTACAGAGCTTTCTGTATCTGACTCAAAATCTAACCAAGCATTATAAGATTGTGGATTTCCGTTATCAGCGGCATTTTTAACATTAGCGAGGTATTCTTGTAACTTTAATTCGTTAAATAACCCAAATTCGTCTTGAAAAGTTGGATTGTTTGCAAGTGAAATCCTCAACGAATTATTAATTTGTTCTTTTTCAGCTGTTAATCCTAAAGACTCGTATTGCTCAGAAAAAATTACACGCCTTAATTCTCTATCCCAAACAATATTCATTGCTTGATTTGTTTGTGAATTTGGCCCTAAATTACGTTGAATTGTTTCAACTTTTTTCATGAATTGTTCACGAGAAAGATCGACTCCATTAATTGTAGCTACCGTACTTTCTCCTTTTGGTGTTGAATTACCATTACCAATAACACCACTCAATACAAAAGAAAATAATGCAAGCGCTATAATAATTATTAAAAATATTCCGTGTTTTCTTATGTCGTTTAAAATTGCCATTTTTAATTATATTTTGCCTTTTCTTTAAGTATTGTAAATAGAAAAGGATTAGTTTATCATTGTTTATGTATTAAATTGTAAACTGAGAGTATTATACAAACACTTTACTTTAGTAATATCAGTGGGCGAAAATACTATTTTCCTACCATTAATAAAAAAGTTAAATTGAAAAAATTGGGGAAAAAGCAAAAAACTAATCTACAGGGGTCAATTTGACTTCAACTAGTTCAATTTTTGTTTCAGATACTTCCATAATATTAAAGGTATAATTCTCAAAAACAATAATTTCTCCTTGATCTGGAATGTCTTCTTTAAAACTTACAATCATTCCTCCTAAAGTTTCATAATTTTCACTTTCTGGTAACTTCAGCTTGTAAGTTTCATTCAGATAATCAACTTCTAACCTAGTTGAAAACAAATAATGATTTTTACCTATTATTTTTTCAGTTAGAATCAGTTGATCATGTTCATCTTCAATTTCACCAAATAATTCCTCAATGATATCTTCTACAGTAAGTATTCCTGAAGTTCCTCCATATTCATCTATAACCACAGCAATACTTTTGCTTTTTTTTGTTAATATATTTAAAACGTCTTTGATTAACATTGTTTCAGGAACGAATACCACAGGAATCAATATATTCTTTAATGCTTTGGGTTTTTTGAAAAGTTCAAATGAATGGACATAGCCTGATATATCGTCAATATTTTCGTTAAAAACTAAGATTTTAGAAAGACCTGTTTTTGTAAAAAGTTCACTTAATTCTGTTGGCGAAGTATCTATGGGAACCGCAACAACTTCTGTTCTTGGTATTAGAACCTCTCTAGACTTTACATCAGAAAAATCTAAGGCATTCTGAAAAATCTGAATTTCACTATCAACCTCGTCTTCTGTTTTTACAGTTTCCATTTGCTCTGAAATGTAATTCCCTAATTCAATTTTACTAAAATTTAATTGAACATGATCTCCTTCTGTTTTAAAAAATAACTTTAGTAGTTGATCTGAAATCCAAATAACAAATTCTGAAACAATTGAAAATAACACGTAAAAGATATAACCTGGTAGTGCAAAAAATTTAACCAAACTATTCGCATAAATTTGAAAAAATACTTTAGGCAAAAATTCTGCTGTTATTAGTATGATTATGGCAGAAACAAGAGTTTGTATTAATAATGCCAAAAATCCGTTAAAAGCTAAGATTTGAAATGTATTGATATAATTCATCAATAAATCTCCCATAAAAAATCCATAAATAACAAGAGCAATATTATTTCCAATAAGCATCGTTGCTATGAATTTTGAAGGTCTTTTGGTGATTTTTTGTAAAATCAATGAAATAAACCCTTTTTGTTTTTTTTCTATTGCTAGGTGAACTTTATTTGAAGAAACATAAGCAATTTCCATCCCCGAAAAAAAGGCAGATAAAATCAACATACATATAATTACTACAACACTATATTCCATAAAAATAAAAAATATTTCTTAACAAAAATAACACAATAGAGTGGTATTTCTATTTCTTGTTGTTTTCTATTTTTTTTCTAAAATTTCTTTTGAAGAAAAACATGAAAACAGCAATAATGGTAAAAAACATAAATAAAAAAGCTCTGTTTTTATTGGTATCCCAAGACGAAACTGAAACGTATACAGATAAGGCTGCCATCACAAGGTATAAGTATTCAAATAATATATATAATTTATTTACCATTTAATTTTTGTTTTTATCTACCAATTGTATTCCTTGATTATTTCTAGATAAAAAAGTAGTAAACTCTTGATTTGAATCAAATTGAAGACCATCGTTATAAGATCCATCAGCAAAAATGATTTGATAGGGCTGATTGGTAAAAATCCATTCGTTAGCTTGATCCCAGTATAGCTGATTAGCTTTAACAATTGTACTATCTGATGTAGTGATTTTTACATTCCCAATTAAATCCACGATTCCTGTATTTTTAAACTGCACTGCATAATCTGACGATACTGTACTTTTATTTTCTTTATCCCAAAAATATAAGGTTATTCCCTCTGGAAATTCTTGATAAGGAAATTCAAAATTTGAATAATCTTTTAATAAAGGGGCTAATAAATTAACTTTTACTTTTCCTGAATCCGTATACTTTAAATTAATTGTCTTTCCAACGGCAACAGGTTCTTCGTCTTTAATATTCATTTTTTGTATGTTATTGTAATTTCCTTCACATGAAAAAAGCGTAATGACTACTGTTAGCATCATTACGCTTTTAAACATATGTTTGAATCTAATCATATTTAATTACCTCTTATAAACTAGGTACTTTTACACTACCACCAATCCAGCAATTAAAACTGATTGTTTTGCCTGCCATATCATCTGAAAAAATATCACTTTTACTTGGGGCTCTTTGTCTGTAACTACTTGCTGCTCTTCTCGCCTCTGACGCAATAGATGCGTCAACCAATCCAGCTTTATCAGCCATATTTGCGGCTAACCAGTTAACCGCTCTTTTTTCAAAAACAGTGGCGCCACAGTCATTTGAGCTTTTTGAATACATTTGTGCTATTCTTAAATAACACCTCCCCTGAGAAGGGTTGTATTTTAATGATTTATTATAATAGGATCTTGCTGATCGATAACTACCTTGCTTTCTTTTCAATTCAGCTATTCTAAAATATATTCTAGCTTTCTTAAAGTTATCTACCTGCATCGATGCAGATTCTTCCAAATACTCAATTGATTTTGAAATATTCCCTTTATTTCTTTCTAATTGACTGAGATATAATTTAGATTCTGCAGTTGGTTCTAAGTTATCAAGTTGCTCAACTAATTTTAAAAACAAGGGATCTTCGGTACATTCTTTAGCAGAAAGTCTACTTGCTGCTTTTTTCACCCATTTAATATCACTTTTTTTCTCCTCAAAGTCTTTGTTGTAAAGAGGAACTAAATTTTCACAGTCAGCTAACTTCCCTAATTTTCCCTCCAAGCTACCGGTAACTTTACTGTATGCGTTTAGGTTGGTACCGTAGGATTTTAATCTTTTTGTATCCTTTGTTGAAAGTTTTTCACCTGCATCTTTTCTATTGTACAGTTCTGTTGCCTTAGTAGCTAAATCAATCTTTTCATTCGCAACTTTTAGATAAACAATTTCATACAAATCAAAAATATCTTCGATTGGCTTTTCTCCAGTTTCGTACAAACTTACTGCTAAGGAGAAATACGTATATAAACTTTTAGGACTTGTGAATGTTGCAGCATCTTCTTTATAAGCGTTGTCAAAGGCTAAAAATTGTTGCATTTTAGTTCCAACAGCATTATCATATTTTACTTGAGCAATACTCGCAAGTGTTTTCCCCTTTTTTGTTTTAGTTGGAAAATAAGCCATTTTGTCTTCATAGCTCTTAATTAAATCTGTTACCTTAGACTTATCACCTTGTTTAACTAAATATGAAAACATTTTAGCTCCATACTGATAAGTAGCTAAACTAAATTTAGGACATTTAGTGATCACATTTTCATAATAAGGTAGTGCTCCTACATAATTTTTTGCCTTAGCAGGTTCCACAAATAATGATAGTGTTTCATAACAATCATTAGGTACTTGTGCAAGCATTTTACTTCCTATACTTACAAATAAAATTGCTGTAAGTAATGTAAATTTCATTTTCATCGTTTCCAAATTTAATTTCATTAATCAATGTACCTTTTTTCAAACCACCTATCATTAAGTGACAAACTTATAAAGGTGTTAAAAAAGTTTTCTTTTACTAGGCCTTGAGAGGTAGTTCCTTTAGAACCTAACTCAAACCCTATGTTTATATTAGAGAATAATCTTCCTACAGGAAGTCCTACACCAAAAGATATGCCATACTCATTTATATCCTCTCCTCGTAGATTTATTCCTGTCTCCTCATAACGAACTCCAAGTCTGTAGACTGCTCTATGCCAATAACTTGTGAGTGAATTGTATCTAGGTATAAAAAACCCACCTATTCGGTATTTATTTGAATCCACAAATTCTACCGTACCAAAATTTAGCGTTGGATCATTGTAGTTACTGGTCTTTGTACTGGTGTATTGTCCAGAAATAAACCATTTTTTAGGGCTTCCTAAGCCTGCGCCTATTGTAATTTGCGACGGAAAATCAACCTCAACATCCTCAAGTATTTGTTCCCTATCGTCAACAGGAACGACTGCACCCGTAGCAGAAATTAAAACGCTTGTTATATTTCTAACTCCCTGAACTTTAAATTTGGTAGCAGGCGAATAAGTTGCCGTTGTTGTTAGTTGTAAATCTTCAGAAATTAGTGTTTTGTATTCTGCACCAAAATTAAAATTAAACCCCAGTAAATCAGATTTTATATTTTCTCTTATCCCTAACAAAAGATCGTCTTCAGAAACAATAGTAGTTCTTTCTACATTTCCAAAATTATAATTAGCGTCAATTCCTAAATTAAAATTTGGAGTTACTTGATAAGCCAGTACAAAAAAAACTTTATTCATTCCACCAGTACCTCTATACTGTGTAAAAGAAGAATCTCCATCAGATTCTAATTTATAACCAACCGAGGTGAAGGGAAGGATTCCAAAACTAGCTCCAAACTTACCCATAGGTATTCCCAATGCTAGGTAATCTAGGGTAGTTGCAGAGGCATATTGCGAATCTGTTTCTGTTTGCTGATTGACATACTTATAACTTCCACCAGAAGTAAAACTCACTAATTTCAGGTTGGCAACAGAGGCTGGGTTTTGTATGTTTAAATGAATGCTGTCTGAAAACACATTAATTCCTCCCATAGATCTGTTTTCGGCGGTTCCTTTAAACTTAATTTCGCCTATCCCAAAAAATGAATAAGGAGATGTAGTTCCATTTTGGGCAGTTGCAACACCAGTAATTATAAGCATTGCTGCAAAAATTATTTGCTTTAACATTGATTCCTATTGTTTTGTACTAAGTAGTTTAAACCTTCTAATAAAAAATTAGAATGCGCAAAGATGTCATTTTTTATACTTTCTACCAAGTATTGAGCACCTCCTCCTGTTAAAATAACTGTTAATTCTTGATATTTTTCTCTGTAGGCATCGATAAATCCATCCATTTCGAATGTAAGCCCCTGAATTACACCTACATGTATTGATGATTCTGTGGAAATTCCTAAATAGTTTAGCGTTTTTTGGGGTTTTAATAAAGGAAGTTTGTTCGTGTAATCATTTAAAGAACGGTACCTAAATTCAATTCCAGGAGTAATAGAACCTCCTAAATATTCATTCTTTGAATTTTTAAAATCAAAAGTAATGCAACTTCCTACATCAATTATTAAAACATCTTTGGATGGATATTTAATTGCAGCTGCACTCACAAGAGCAATACGATCGCTTCCTAAAGTCAAAGGAGTTTTGTACTTATTAGTAAAAGGAAGATGGGTTTTATGTGATAAAATAATGGTAGGGTATTTTTCTTTTATTTTTAAAATTGCCTCTTCTGAAAAAAAACCTACCGAGGAAATAATGACGTTTATTAAATTTTTATATTCTATTGAAATACGTTCAAAATCTTCGAAGAATTTTTCTTTAGAAGTATTGATTTTTTTGATCAGCAAGTTGTTTTTAAAAACCGCTAATTTAATAAAGGTGTTTCCAACATCAATAATTAAATTCATTAGAATGCTACTAAGTTGTAAAAATACAATATGAATTTTACTATCTTGTTATCTGAATCTTAAAACCTTAAAAAAATAGGTGTTTTTTTTTGATTTTTATTTTGTTCAAAACAAAATAGAGTTATATTTGCCCTCGCTTAATAGCAGGTACCATAGCTCAGTTGGTAGAGCAACGGACTGAAAATCCGTGTGTCCCTAGTTCGATTCTTGGTGGTACCACATAAAAATCCCTTAGTTTTTACTGAGGGATTTTTTATTTCTACTAATAAAATTTAATAATTAATTTAAGAAAAGCTAGTTACTTTTAGGGTTTCTCCTTTGGAGAGTGTTAATTTGAAAGCGCCTATACGAACTCGAATTAAACGCAGGGTTGGAAAACCTACCGCCGCTGTCATTTTTCGTACTTGCCGGTACTTTCCTTCTCTTAGGGTAATGGAGATCCAACTCATAGGGCCGTGTCTCACATCTCTGGGCTTTCTGTTTTCAATGGGTAAATCTTTCGGAGATTCAATAAGGTTGGCTTCACAAGGTATTGTTTTGTAGATTGCTCCTTCCAAGCTAATCTCAATACCTCCTTTTAATTGTTGGATGGCTTGTTCTGTAATAATTCCATCTACTTGCACGTAATATTCTTTTTCGTACTTATGACTGAGTATGTCATAGCTCACTTTACCATCGGTGGTCAGCAGTAGTAGCCCTTCGGAGTTTCTATCCAAACGCCCAATAGCCATCGTTCCCGCTGGAAAATTATACAATTCGCCCAATAATTTGTTTCGTTTTTTTTGTTTTCCATTTACGATAAATTGACTCAGATAACCGTAAGGTTTGTGCAGGGCAAAATGTTGATGCTTTGTTGTTTTGGACACTACTAAATTTTAAATAAAAAAGGTGAGAATTTGTGTTTAAAAAACACTAATTGCTATTGGGGATATCTAAACGCACTAAATTCAATCCTGATAGGAACCGGTATGGTAAAACCTTCTGGAGTACTCGACAAAAAATAAAGAGTTCCATCATAGGAACCTTTAATGGTTTCTCCCCAGTTATAGGTGCCGTTGGTAGCATCAGCTGTGCTTGAAGTCCCTAAATCTGTGATATTGATATTTGTTATTCTTGAAGCATCAGCAGAACCAAAAGGCCCTGAAGTATTTTCAACAAAACCGTAAGATGATAAACCTTCAGGAACTCCAACACTTTGTAAGTAATTTTCTACGTATGGATTGGTTATCGTGTTTAAATATAAACTGCCCTCGTTTACTCCTATCGCTGTGTTTTCAATGTTCATCATCGCACCTATAGTTTGCCCTGAAACATAATTGCTAGCCGAAATATCATTAAGGTTAAGCTGAACCGACATAACACCTGGACCGACCAAGACGAGAGAATAATTGGTTGGCACAGGAGTAAAAATATCATTGGATAAATTTCCCTGAATTTTATGAATTTCTCCTCCAAATTCAATTTCAAAAGAATAATTTACGGTATTGTTTGAGGTACTGTCGTCGCTAGAACAAGACCACAAAATAGTGGTAAAAAAAATAAGGAGTAGTTTTTTCATTAGATGTAATTTTTAAAGAATTCAAAGTTACTCAATTTTAAGCAATGTAAATTCTTGTTAAATTGTTAGCCATTGTTCCATATAAAATAGAATCTTAGTTATATTTACAGAAACGGAATTAAAGCAATAGGAAACATGGCAGATAAATCGTATTACGACCCTAAAGATCTAAGAAAATTTGGAAAAATTACCGAATGGAGTGAAGAACTGGGCACAAAATTTTTTGATTATTACGGAAAAGTGTTTGAGGAAGGTGCCCTTAGTGCGCGTGAAAAATCGTTAATCGCACTAGCCGTTTCGCATGTTATTAAATGTCCGTATTGCATTGATGCCTATACTAAAGACGGCTTGCAAAGGGGGATCACAAAAGAAGAAATGATGGAAGCCGTTCATGCAGGGGCGGCTATCGAAAGCGGAGCAACACTGGTACACGGCGTACAAATGATGAATAAATATGATAAATTAAGTATGTAAGTTGGGTCTTATAAATTAGATCAACAAAAGCGTAGTAAAGGGTATGCAAACAACATCGTTAAAAAAACAAAAAAAAGAATTGGCTGATGCTAAAAGGCAATTAGAAATTTTATCTAATGGTATTTTTAACAACAATGAACTCCCAACCTTTGCCACGAAAATTAAAGCTGTAGGTCAATTTCCGTTACGCCCTAAAAAATTAGAAATACTCCAAATTAATTTAGGTTATATGTGCAATCAAGTTTGTGAGCATTGCCATGTAGATGCGGGACCAGATCGTAAAGAAATTATGACAAAAGAGACGCTGCAACAATGTTTGGAGGTTATTAAAAATACACCGGCTACCACACTGGACCTCACCGGTGGTGCTCCCGAGATGAACCCTCATTTTAGATGGTTTGTAGAAGAAGCGTCAAAACTAGGGATTAAAGACTTTATCGTACGTAGCAACCTAACCATTATTAGGGCTAATAAAAAATATTACGATTTACCTGATTTTTTTAAAAAATACCACATTCACGTGGTCAGTTCAATGCCTCATTGGACTCGTGGAAAAACAGATCAGCAGCGTGGCAAAGGAGTTTTTGACAAGTCGATTAAAGCCTTACAAGAATTAAATTTGGTGGGTTATGGAATGCCAGGAAGTCCACTCAAATTAGATTTAGTTTACAACCCCAGTGGCGCTTTTTTACCCGGAAACCAAGACAGCATGGAAAAAGAATTTAAAAATGCTTTAATGGAAGATTTCGGAATTCAGTTTCATCAACTATTTGCAATTACCAACCTACCCATTGCTAGGTTTTTGGATTATTTAATTGCTTCTGATAATTACGAAGAGTATATGTACAGTCTGGTAGAAGCATTTAATGCCTCGACCCTAGAAAATGTGATGTGTACGAACACCCTATCGGTAAGTTGGGATGGCTATTTATACGATTGTGATTTCAACCAAATGCTAAAATTAAAAGTGGCCAGTAAGCTAAAGCATATTTCTGAGTACAATGAAGAAGTTTTACAAAACCGGAATATAATTGTTTCACAACACTGTTATGGCTGTACTGCTGGAGCAGGAAGCAGCTGCCAAGGTACTGTTGCTTAATCTCAGCCTATTTAAATGAAAAGAATCCTTTTAATAAGCCTCTTAATTTTATGGAAAGTCTCATTGTATGGGCAAGAAACCCTCGAGGAGGTTTTAAATAAATACAATCATAAAAAGGTGCCATATATCGCTGTCGCAGAGCTTAAAAACTTACAGCAAAAAAATAAAGTTATAATTTTAGATAGTAGAGAGCTTGTTGAATTTAAAGTGAGTCATATTGAGGGAGCAAAATTGGTGGGTTACAATCATTTTAGGCTAAGCTCCCTTCCAGATAACGTAGACAAAAAAACTCCTATTGTTGTTTATTGTACCTTAGGAGTTCGCTCTGAAGTGATTGCCAACCAATTAATTGAAAATGGCTATACCGATGTTAAAAATTTATATGGCGGTATTAGTGAATGGAAAAATAAGGATTATATAGTGATCGATTCGACACAAAGAATGACCGAAAACATACATGTGTACTCAAAAAAATGGGGAAAATGGTTAACTAAAGGAAATCCTATTTTTTAAGCCATGAAAAAGCTAAATACCCACAAAGCACTTATTATTTTTACTCGCAATCCCGAGATAGGAAAGGTAAAAACTAGACTGGCTAAAACAATAGGTGATTTAGCAGCATTAAAAGTATATCGTAAATTACTGGAGCATACGGTGCACATAACTCGACCTCTAGAAGTAGATAAATTTGTTTTTTATTCGGAACAAATTCAAGAAAATGATCACTGGGATGCAGCTATCTACTTCAAAGAGCTTCAATACGGAGTTGGTTTAGGAGAACGAATGCACCATGCTTTTGAGTTATTGTTTAGCCGAGGATATCGCCAGATTGTGATCGTGGGGAGTGATATTTTTGAATTAACTACCGCCGGTATCCAAGAAGCTTTTACCCATTTAGATAGCACTAATTACATAGTGGGACCTGCCTTAGATGGAGGTTATTATTTATTGGGAATGAATGCCTTAAAAAAGAAACTTTTTGAAAATAAAAAATGGGGTACTAAAACAGTTTTAAAAGAGACCCTTAAAAATTTAGAGCAAGAACAAGTAGTTTTACTTGCTACCAAAAACGATATTGACACCTACGATGACTTAAAAAAAAGTAGTGGTTTCAATCAATTTTTGATAGCACCTTAAAATAAAAAAAACATGAAGAAATACATACAAGAAGCGGTAGATTATTTAAAAAATAAAGGATTTGATGCTCCTGAAATAGGAATTGTATTGGGGACAGGATTGGGTAAATTAGTCGATGAAATAGAAAAAGAGAGTACCGCTAGTTACAACCACATTCCCAATTTTCCGACCGCTACCGTAGAGTTTCATAAAGGAAAATTAATATATGGAACCTTAGCTGGTAAAAAAGTAATTGTTATGCAAGGCAGGTTTCACCTATATGAAGGATATTCGACTTACGACGTGACCTTTCCAATACGCGTGATGCACCAATTAGGAATTAAAAAATTATTGGTGAGTAATGCAGCCGGGGCAATTAATAAAAAATTTAAAAAAGGAGAACTGATGTTAATTGATGATCATATTAATTTACAAGGAGGATCTCCTCTGGCCTACAAAGGAATTGAGGCGATGGGAAACCGTTTTGTGGATATGAGTCAGCCTTACGATACCCAAATGAATAGTAAGCTGACTGCTATTGCAACATCTAAGCATATTAATCTCCAAAAAGGAGTCTATGCGAGTGTGATGGGACCTCAACTAGAAACTAGAGCAGAATACCGATATTTACAAATTATAGGGGCAGATGCCGTAGGAATGAGTACGGTTCCAGAAATAATTGTCGCCAATCATTTAAAAGTGCCAGTGGCTGCAGTTTCTGTTCTTACTGATGAATGCGATCCAGATCACCTTCAGCCTGTCGATATTGATGACATTATTAAAATTGCTGGAAAGGCAGAACCCGATATGATTTTATTATTTAAAGAACTAATTAAAGAATTATAACCGATGAGTTATTTACAAACCACCCACGATGTATATAAAGAAGCAGCATTAACACCCGATGTAGGTCTTTGCTGTACCACCAACCCTATTTGGGAACTTCCAGGCTTAAAAATTCCGAAAATAATGCAGGAAATGAATTATGGCTGTGGCAGCACTGTTAATGCCAGGGATTTAACCAATAATCCAAAAACATTGTATGTAGGTGTTGGAGGCGGTATGGAGCTATTACAGTTTTCCTATTTTTCGAGACAAAAGGGAGGTGTTGTAGGAATCGATGTAGTCGATGAAATGCTAGAAGCTTCTCAGAAAAATTTTAAAGAAGCAGAAGCATTAAACCCTTGGTTTAAAAGTGAGTTTGTAGAATTAAAAAAAGGAGATGCCTTAAACCTTCCGGTTGCAGATAACTCCATCGATGTTGCTGCCCAGAATTGTTTATTTAACATTTTTAAAGCGGAAGATTTAAAACGAGCAATCAAAGAAATGTATCGCGTTTTAAAACCTCATGGAAGATTGGTGATGAGTGACCCTACCTGCGAACAACCAATGAACGAAACCCTTAGAAACGATGAGCGCTTGAGGGCATTGTGCTTAAGCGGTAGCTTACCGATTAAAGACTATGTAAAAGCGCTCACCGATGTTGGTTTTGGAACCATCGAAATTAGGGCCAGAAAACCCTATCGAATTTTAGATCCAAAAAATTACCCAACAGAAGAATTGATCTATATCGAAAGTATCGAAATTGCCGCTATTAAAGATCCTGTTTTACCAGATGGCCCTTGTATTTTTACCGGTAAAGCAGCAATTTATTATGGAGACGATGATTTTTTTGATGACCATAAAGGACATGTATTGGTTAAAAATCAACCACTTGCTATTTGTGATAAAACAGCAAAACAATTAAAGGATTTAAAAAGAAATGATATTCATATCTCTGAGTCCACCTACCATTACGATGGTGGAGGTTGTTGTTAAGCCAGCCAATTAAAAGAGCTGCATAAATTTGTAGCCGAATATTGAGTGTATCAACTTATGAAAAAAATAGTAGTTCTAATAGTAGTACTGTTCCTTAGCAAAAATAATTTTGCAACGGAGACAGCTCCTTGTAACAACACCGTAAACCACAGTACCTGGAATTTATTACTAAAAAAACACGTAAGTGAACAAGGAAAGGTAGATTATCTTGGGTTTAAAAATGACCAGTAGAGCTGAATTGCTTACTTGGAATGGCTCTCCAATTCAAGACCTTCAGAGACTTGGTCAAAAGATCAAAAAATGGCTTTTTGGATCAATGCCTACAATGCATTAACGATTCAATTGATTGTGGATCGATATCCTATTTCTAGTATTAAGGATATTTATAGTCCGTGGAATATCAAGGTTATTACCATTGCAAAAAAATCGCTGTCTTTAAATAATATTGAACATGATATATTAAGAAAAATGGGCGATCCCAGAATTCATTTTGGTATTGTCTGTGCTTCCATATCCTGTCCAAAATTGCAAAATGAGGCGTTTAGTAATCAAAATATTAACCGCCTCTTAAATAAGGCAAGCAAGGAGTTTTTGGCAGATACCACTAAAAATAACATTACTACAAATTCAGTTGAACTTTCAAAAATATTTAAATGGTTTGCAAAGGATTTTAAGCAAGAAGGAAGCCTGATTGATTTTTTAAATAGATATACTGATATTACTATTGCTAGCGATGCAACAATATCTTTTAAGGATTATAATTGGGGGTTAAATGATTAAAATATCGATTATCATCCCCATATTAAATGAAGAGAAAAACATTATTTCTTTACTGCAGCATCTGGAGCAACATAGCAGTAAAAATAATAGTTTCGAGTTACTTATCGTAGACGGAGGAAGTACCGATGGATCCATCAGCAAAATCGAAAACTATATTAAAAATCATCATCATATAGCATTAATTTCTTCGGAGCGTGGTAGGGCCAAACAAATGAATCGAGGGAGACTTCAGGCCAATGGCGCTATTTTATATTTTTTACACGCCGATAGTTATCCTCCCAAAAATTTTGATCAATACCTTATCGACGAGGTCAAAAAGGGAAACTTGGCAGGTTGTTTTAAAATGAAATTTAACCATCCGCATTGGTGGTTAAAGCTTGCCTCTTGGTTTACTCAATTTAATTGGAGTGCATGCAGAGGCGGTGATCAAAGCCAATACATTACTGCTACTTTATTTGACGAGATTGGTGGTTTTAATG
>Ga0209092_10000127_pt1 | contig 69074 bp, 55 predicted proteins | sample FraStrMetagenome_FD_187446 | JGI IMG/M metagenome (GOLD analysis project Ga0209092, IMG submission 187446) | Marine eukaryotic phytoplankton communities from Arctic Ocean - Fram Strait ARC3M Metagenome (SPAdes) (version 2) | ecosystem: Environmental > Aquatic > Marine > Oceanic | place: Fram...
AGCACCCCGTGCCGGGTCCAAGTCCAATTCCACTTCTAGCGGCTCTGAAAAGTTCAATCGGTTGGCCGGGCGATACCGGGTCAAGGCCCGTTGCATGACGGCCTCGAGCTCCGTGCGCCATGTCAATGCCCCAAGCTCGTCGACTTCGAAGTAGTTGAACGTGCTGTCTCTCAATTGCGCGTCGCTCAGTCCGTCGAGTGGATGACGCACAATCCGATCCCGGGCAGCAAGCTCCATGGAAAGCAATTGCATGGCGCTGGCCAACTCTCCACCCACATATCGTTCGTTGAACAGCCGATGACCTGACTCCGCATCGGACACTGTAACCGCATGAACCTGTATTCCTTCTCTGCAGGTGACCTCCAACATGGCCACCCCGTCTGCTCCAGAGAGGTTGCCCCATTCCGAGGTCGTGGCATCGTCATAAATGCCCGACATCTGCTGTCGCCACTCATCCAAAATTGCTTCTTTCACCGCCCCACGCTCCAAGATTGTGGTGGTCTCGCCCAACGCTTCTTGAAAAGAAATCAGCGCCTGCCCCTCCGCCAACACTGCGCCTGGACAAGGAGAAACCTCGCCAGTCATGGCAATGGTGCGTTCCGGCCAGCGATCCAGTCGCCCCACTTCCATGGACTGGACATCCACCTCCTTTGTGGGCACGTACATCAATGGCACCTGCTGAGTACAGGAAGCAAAAAAGAAAAGCACCCAGGCCAAAGCGATGCCTTGCCATGCACCTTCTACTCTTGGCATCCCCTTCTTTCTTCGCATCATCAAATTTACCACTCAACGCAGAATGTGGCGGACCGTAGCCTGGTCCCGGCGCACCAGAACATCCCGGCCCTCTTGACCCGAATCAAAGAGCAGGATGTAGGTCTGACTGTACTCCACCAACACCCCTTCAAAAGCCAATCCGCTGCCATTCAACGCCTCTAAAATCACGTTTTGGCCACGGTAGCGTTCCCAAACTGGCTCGTGCGCATACGCTGTCAAATTCTCTCCTCCTTCCTTGTTGATTTTATCCAACATCGCCGCATCGTCCCCCATGCGTTTCATCGGTGCAGCCTTCCGGGTCGCCGCCATCAGCGCAGATAGAATTTCGAGAACTGTGTCTTTGGCACTGTTCAGCAAGATTCGAATGTTCCTGGCCAATCTATTCAAAAGACCGGGCTTCACTGCCTTCTGAAACCGCTTCGTTCGGGCCTTGGCCTGCTTCACATCCAACCCCGTCGCCATGCGCTCCAACCACATCATGGATGCCCACTCCGTTGCGTAAAAAATCTCATTGGCCTGGGGACGATTTGAATCCAAGTACGTCACGATGTAGGCGTTGGACTCCACCTCGAGGTTGCCCGAAATGGGCTCCGGTTCCAGCCCGTGCAACGTCACCGGCAGTCCGTCGAACCACTTCATGCAGCGGTCTTTGCGTCGTGCGCGCAGCGCTGCCGCCACGATTGAGACGCCAATCAAGACAAGAATGGTGGTCAATGTATCTCCCATCAAAACGCGCTGTTGAAGTCAAGCGGGATCGGGCGAAGCGACTGAACATTGCAAACTTGACCCCCGGCCGAGCAATCAAGCAGCAAGAAAAATGTACACAACGTCATTCGTCTTCCCAAGTAGCCTGAAACTCGATTTCGTTCTCGCCATCACCACGTTCATGCTCGATGGTGAAACGCGCACGGTCCGGCACGTAGATGGGCTCACCTGCGATGCTGATCCGGAAGTTCTCGCCACTTTCAATGCTGTCCGCCAACCGGCGCAACTTGCTTACAAACTCATCCTTTGTGTATTCTTTCGTGATGTCTTTTTCACTCATGGCCAGCAGATTTCCAGCGAAAGTTAGCGCATGGAATGCCATATATACAGGCATCAAAAGTGCACGTTAAGTCAGTAAATACCCGCCTGCCTTCGCTCATCCACTCTTTGCCCCGATAAAGGTTTCAATCAACAATAAAACAAGGCTGTTCTTTTACTGATACAGAATTAACGTGCACGGAGTTTAATCCCCACTGCATCCGATTCACATCAGTTGGGCACCCCGTAAACTGAGCGCTACAGAAAACCCGTAATTTCATCTGACTCTACCTGCAATCCACGCCTCAACTCTGGGCTTAAAATCAAATGGCTTATCTCACAAAGTCGCGTTTCAAAATCGCCTTGGCCTGCCCAACCAGACTGAAATACGCGCTGAAAGGCGACCGCTATCACAACGCCAACGAGGCAAACCCATTTATGCAGGCGCTCGCCGATGGGGGGCACCAAGTCGGGGCGCTCGCCAAGCTGCATTATCCAAACGGACTGGATTGCACCGAACGCGGTTCAGAAGAGGCATTCGTAAGGACTCAACAGTGGATAGATCGCGGAGAAACCGTGATTTTTGAAGCGGCGCTGAAGGCCGGGCATAAGTTCATCCGGGTCGATGTTCTGGAACTAACACCATCCGAAATCCGCATCATCGAGGTTAAAGCGAAGGGACTTGACGGTGAATCGCCCGACCAGTTTTTCGGGAAACGAGGCGGCATCGAGAGCAGCTGGCGCGCTTACCTCGAGGACGTGGCCTTCCAAGTAGAAGTCGCCAAAGACCACTTTGCTGCCCTTGGTGATCGCCGTCCGGTGCGCGGCTTCCTCATGGGCCCAGACAAAAACACCGAAGCCACCGAATCTGGCCTCCACCAGCACTTTCTCATCCGCGACATCGATGGTCGTAACGAGTGCATCATCCGCCCCGGAACCACAATCGATGATTTGGGACAAGGGCTCATGGCCTGCGTGGACGTGAGCCGCGCCATCGACACCATCCTCGCCGATACGGAGACTTACGACCGACCGGACTGGGCAAGCTCAGACTTCAAAAGCGCCATTCGCTGGTTCGAAGAACTCCACTTGCAAGAGGAGCAAGGCATCGCATTGCCAATGGTAGCCCCCACATGGAATTGCCGCACTTGCCCCTACCACACCCCAGATGAAGGCCCACTTAAGGGCAAAGAAAGCGGCAGACGACAGTGCTTTGAGCACCACCTCGGATGGACGGATTCCGACTTTGACCAACCCAAAATCTGGAGCGTCCACCGCGCCAAGTCGGGGTGGGTCAAAGAAGGCAAGTGGCTCATCGATGACCTCACCCTAGACAGTTTAGACGACATCGTGGATCCCGAAGACTACCCCTCAGGAAAAGCGCTTTCAACCAAGCAAAGGCAATGGACCCAAATTGCAGGGAGCCAGAGCCAAAGCCGCCATTTCGGACGGGTACACCTCGACCGCCAAGGCCTCAAAAACGAAATCAACTCCTACCGCTGGCCCTTGCACCTCATCGACTTTGAAACAACGGCACCTGCTCTGCCCTTCTTCAAGGGGTATCGCCCCTACGAGGGTCTTCCTTTCCAATTCAGTCACCACGTTCTGCACCGCGACGGTCGCGTCGAACACGCCCACGAATTCCTGGGCCGCGGACAAGGTGTAGACCCCACCTTCGAGTTCGCCCGCCAACTTTGCAACGCCCTTTCAGGCGACGACGGATCGGTCTTCATGTTCTCTCATCACGAGAATACTTACCTGCGCTACGCGCGGCGTCAACTGCTGGCTCATAGCCCATATCCGCAGGATGAAACAGACCGAATTGTTCACTTCATCGAGTCCATTGCCGCCCCCTCTAAGAGCAACCCCGACGAGTGGGTTCCTGGCAACCGCCAGCTCATCGACTTGGCCAAGACTGTTCGCAGGTGGTTCTGGCACCCAAGCATGGGCGGCAGCAACTCCATCAAGAAAGTCCTCCCTGCTGTACTCGAAGCCAGTCCTTATCTCCAAGCGCGCTATGCCAGACCGAACTACGGATCAGCGGACATTCCCAGCCTAAACTTCTCTACTTTGACCTGGTTCCGGCGCGATGCCAACGGCAAGGTCATGGATCCTTATGCTATCCTGCCAGAGGTGCAACAAAGCCAGTGGGCTGCGACCCTTCGCGACATCGAAGTTCTTTACGACGAGGAGCGCGTTGCAGACGGCGGCGCAGCCATGACCGCTTGGGCCTACATGCAGTTCGCAGAGATGTCCGACACAGAACGTGATGCCCTTTGCGGCATGCTCAAACAATACTGCGAACTCGACACGCTCGCCATGGTGATGATCCTCGAATTCATGCTCGCCGAAATCAGGTAATCGGTTGCGGCTTGAGGTGCTCCCCACAGCCCATTCCAAATTTTGTCGGTTCTGTTGTTACTCAGCCCTGCACTCCTTGGTTTGCTCCTGTCCAAAAGGCCAAAAAAACCAGATGTCGCGCTACAAAGGACCTCAGTAACCGGCCTTCACAACCAGCGCAGGAGCCACCAATCTAACCCTCAAGAAGGCCTGAAGTGTAGCCGACTGATTCGCACGACTCAACGAGTCCGCATCGCTGCACCAACTCACCGCCACATATGGTGCACCGGAACCGAAATACAGGCCAGTCGAGTCACGCCGGGCATCGTCGATGTAGCCCCACTCGACCGCTTCCACTTCCGGATACTGAACAAAAATTTCCTCGGCCAGTCCTGCGGGCAAGGCGTTTCGTTCGGTCCTAGCGGACACCTCTTCAAGCGCCCTTACCTCGGCCCGCAGCTCGGTAATTTCCCGGTCCTTTCCAGACAAGTCTTCACGGCCTTGAGCGTATAAGTCGACCATGCGCTCCAACTCGGCAAGGCCCGCATCATCCCGCGAGTTCTGAACCACCTTGAACGCCACGCCAGGAATCAAACGGGCAAAATCCTCACGCCATTGCACCACAGTTGGGTCCGGCACAAACTCACCAATCAAGACCAAGTTTAGCCTTGACACCTCACCATCTCGGTCTACGTTTTGACTCACCAATTCCATTCCAGGGTAGTTCACCCGGTCCTCCACAAAATCTTGAATTCTTGCATCCTCGATGCTGGTGGTCACCGTGCTGTAGAAGATGTACGTGGAAGGAATGACCAACGCCAGCAAAAGCACAGTGAACCAACGCTTGTATTTCCTTTCAGTCACTGTATCCACCAAGTGAACAATGGGAAAGCGCAAGTATCGAATCACCAATGCTGTGGACGTCGCAATCAACATGGTGTTGATCAAGAAGAGGTAAAATCCGCCAAGCAAAAAGCTCCACTCCCCGTTGGCCAGTCCATATCCCGCAGTGCAGAGTGGGGGCATCAGAGCCGTGGCAATGGCCACACCGGGAACAACGTTGGACTTCTCCTTCCTAGAACCCGCCAGAATCCCAGCCAAACCGCCAAACAACGCCACCATTACATCCAAAAATGTGGGCCGCGTCCGCGCAAACAATTCACTGGACGCCTCATGAATGGGCGAAACAAAAAAGTAAAGTGCACTGGCCAAGATGGAAATGCCCACCGCCACTGCGAGATTGCTCAGCGATGAACGCACAATGGACGCGTCTTGAACGCCGATGCCAAGGCCAATGCCCATGATGGGGCCCATGAGCGGGCTAATGAGCATCGCACCAATGACCACCGCAGTGGAGTTCATGTTCAGTCCAATGGAACAGATGAAAATGCTGAACACCAGAATCCAAAGGTTGAAGCCGCGAAACTCCACATCACGCTTGATGCCCTCGATGGTGTCCTTGGGGTCGGCCACATCAATGATTTTGAATCGCTCCATGGCCAGCGGCTTCAGGAGCTCTGCAATTCGCGACCACAAAGACACTGGCGCAGTGCCTCCGCCCGATTCATTTACTGGTTCAACTTCCATCTCGTCAAGTATACCTCTACAACGTGGACATTTGCTAGGGATGCTGGATTTGGCCCCACAGTGCCACCATCATCATCCCGGATTCCCTCCGCACTTGAGGCATTCATGATGGCTGCTCCCAGTTATTTACGCCAAGGATGAGAGGCAAAAACTGACCCCTATTCTATTCATGGATCTTCCAGTTGGACTCTGACGCCTTCGGAGCCTTTGCCACCCTGCCAAAGGCAAAGTCCGGCCCTCATTCAAACTCCCAGCGCAAACCAAATGCAGTGCCCATGTCAACGGATTCCAAGTCGGCATGTGGCTTGCTGTCTCGCCGGTAAACCAGACTGAATTCAAAAGAAAGCCGTTCACTGATGGCCATGTTCGCCGCAGACTCGTAATAGAAGCGGTTGTCATGCCAAGCCCCCATGTCAGACTGCAAGTAAACGGTATTGCGCCAACCCAGATTTTCCGTAATCTGCCATTCCGAGGCGAGGGTGAAACTGCTTCGGAACAGGTCCTTTTGTGGCTCCTGAGTTTCCGCGTTGTACACTTCTCTCTCGGAAAACGGCCCCCACCCCACATCGAACCACCCTCCATCTCCATCGAGCACACGCTTCCGAACTCCTGCGCCGAGCAAGGTGCGCTCCTGCATAAGCAAGACGTTGTTGGATGCCGTCTGCAAAAAGGCAAAGACCTGCCATCCGCGGGATCCCAGTTTTCGGTTGACCCGCAACTGCGCAAAACGATTGTCCTGAATCGCAGCACCATCCTGCGCAAGGCGCGCCCAAGAAGCCGCGAGGCGGTAAGTCATGTTACCTTGAGTCAAGCCTACGCTTCCATCGGTGGCCAAGTCGGTCACTCGGGAGTTGCCGTAAGAGAGGTCTCCAACGACTCCAAAAGTGGCTGCCCATCCGCTGTCCACTTGCGCGAGCAAAGTTTCAGTATTGACAATGGTCTGGGCGTTCCCCTGAGGAATACAGCCCAAGCAAATCAACATGAGAAGAAAAAATTGACGGGTCAACATCGTTTGAAGATTAGGGGTTGAACACAGCCACGGAACACAAGAAGTGAAGGGTCCAAGATCTCATCGGGAATCACGACAAATAAAAGCGTCTGAACAATCCACATTAGCTTCACCACATGCACGCTACCCTGCACCTGGTGTTCAAAATTCTAAAGTGGCCTGTAGCGGTCATTGCATTGATTGGATTGCCGGGTATGGCTCGGGCTTGTGGCGCTCGACTTCTCGCCTCATTCGACCCTGAATACGTGCCCTTTTGGCTGGGCCTAGGCGGCATGATGCTGCTTTGGGGACTTCTGCTCAGAAAGGCCAAGTGGGCGCGCTTTATTACCACAATCGAACACGAGGCGTTGCATGCCATTGTGGGGTTCATCAGTTTCATTCCGATTCGGGAGCTTAAGGTCAACGAAGACGGCAGCGGACATGTCATTTTTACCCCCCCCACGAATTGGCTCATGTTGCTTGCCCCTTATTTCGTTCCCCTTACCCTCGCTATCTATGCTGCACTTGTGTTTGCCTTGAAATTGGAACCCCTCGTTCAATCCGTGGTCCTCGGGGCCATCTTTGGATTGGAATGGGCGGGCAATTTTCGCGAAATCCACCCAAAACAAACCGACTTCCGTCAGGCGGGGTGGGTCTTCACGGTCTTGTTTCTCCCGTCCGCTGTCTTGCTGAGTTATGGTTCAGCCATCACCATCCTGCTCGAAGGCGGCGTGGGGCCGGGGTGGGCCTTTGCCAAGGCCGGAGTCGCAGGCATGTGGAAAGACACCTATCACCTGGTTATTGCCGGAATCAACTTGGTCAAATCCTAACCTGAGCCAAGCTTCCACTTCGGCCTGTCCTGAATGCCCCCTCGCCGTTGTGAATCATCAAAGACAGTCGCAACCAGCAGCAAGCTAGACCGCCATCGTATATGTGACGGGCAAGAGTCACTGGCCAGTGACGACGCAATTGAATCAAGAGGTTCTTGCCCCGCATGTGTTTGGGACAAGAAGGTGGACATCCGTGAAGGGTACGGGAAACTGGCGCTAATTTGGCGTTATGAGGACAGTGGTGCAAAGGGTCAGTCGGGCTGAAGTCCGCATTCACGGCGACGTGGTTGGCGCGTGTGGACAAGGCCTCATGATTCTATTGGGCGTGCACACCGACGACACCCAAAGCGACGCCGAATGGCTCGCGGGAAAAATCGCCGCACTGCGCATCTTTTCCGATGAAGAAGGAAAGATGAACCACTCCATCGTGGATGTTCATGGAGAAGCCCTGGTGGTGAGCCAATTCACCTTGCACGCGAAGTACAAGAAAGGCACGCGCCCGAGCTTCATTCACGCTGCGCGGCCCGAAACGGCTATTCCCCTTTATGAACACTTCGTTCGTTGCCTCGAAGACCACCTCAAAAAGCCGGTGGCCACCGGTCAGTTTGGCGCCGCGATGGAAGTCGATTTCGTGAATGATGGCCCCGTTACCCTTACCCTCGATACCCACAACAAGGAATGAGCGACGACTCTCCCTCATTGGCCCAAGTCCAGTCTACCGTGGACGAATGGATCACCACCATTGGTGTCCGGTACTTTAGCGAACTCACCAACATGACCATCCTGACCGAAGAGGTGGGTGAATTGGCCAGAATTATGGCCCGGCGCTACGGAGACCAAAGCGAAAAGCCCTCCGATGCCAACCGCGACCTCGGCGATGAAATGGCCGACGTTTTGTGGGTACTGGCCGCCTTGGCCAATCAAACAGGCGTGAACCTAAGTGAGGCATTCGAACGCAACCTCGAAAAAAAGACCCAGCGCGACGCCGACCGTCACCGCAACAACCCCAAGCTGCAATGAACCTCCGTCTTCCCCTTCTGCTGGCTGCCCTTTTGCTGTTCTCCACTGCGCAAAGCCAACGCAGTCGGCGCGCTGAACCCCTCTTGCCCACGCCCAGTGCGGAGCGCCTTGCGGTGGGGAAAATGCACGCCCTCCTCGAGGATGCGGCCTGGACCGCCGGTCTCGATCTGCGCTGCGTGGGACCGACCGTGATGAGCGGCCGGGTGGTGGACCTGTCTGTGAACCCGGACAACACCGCCGAATTTCTTGTCGCTTATGCGACCGGTGGACTTTGGCACACCACCGATCATGGAACCTCCTTTTCGTCGCTGTATGACCACGAAACCACCTTGTTCATTGGCGCCATTGCCGTGGATTGGAAAAAGCAAACCATATGGGTGGGTACAGGCGAAGTCAACTCATCCCGGTCAAGCTATGCAGGTGTTGGCATGATGGTCAGCCGAGACTGGGGTGCCCATTGGACCCATGCTGGGCTGTCGGACAGCCATCACATTGGGCGGGTCATCTTGGCCGACGACGGGGCCATATACGTGGCCGCTTTGGGGCCACTTTATAGCGAAAATGAAAAGGGTGCACAACGTGGCGTCTTCAAAAGCGAAGACGAAGGCAAAAGCTGGAAACGCATCCTCGACGGGTCGGAAGCGGGCAGGCCCATCGCAGGCGCAGTCGACCTTATCGTCGACGACAGCCGTCCGGGCCACATGGTGGCCGCCTTGTGGGACCGGTCCCGAAAAGCATGGTCGTTTACTGAAAATGGCGCAGGAAGCGGCGCATTTGAAACCACAGACGGCGGACAATCCTGGACGCATTTGACCACTCCTGAACTCGGGTTCCCTGACTCTCCAGGCATTGGACGAATGGGCCTGGCGCATCACGCCGGTGAAAACCGCCTCTATGTGATTGTCGACAATCAAAACGAAAAGCCCGAAGACCCCGAGGAAAACACAAAAAAACCCGCGCTCAAGGCCCCAACATTCCGAAACATGAGTGTGGCTGAGTTTGCCAAAATCGACACGACAGACTTGTCTGAGTTTCTCTCAGAAAATGGCTTTCCAAAGGAAGCCACAGCGGAGAACCTGTTTTCCCGAGTGGCCGAAGGGGCGCTCAAACCCGACGTCCTCGCGGACTACCTCAGCGATGCCAATGCAGACATGTTCAATCCCCCCATCATTGGCGCGGAAGTTTACCAATGGGACAGCTCCGGCGCATGGAGTCGGACCCACGAGGAAGACTTAGACGAGGTTTGCTACAGCTACTGCTACTATTTCGGCCTCATTTCGGTGGACCCTTCCAATGCCAACCGACTCATCATCGGGGGCGTCCCGTTGCTTGAAAGCACGGACAGCGGAGCGAATTGGTCTTCCGTTGCACAAGACAATGTCCACGTGGACCACCATCACATTTGGATTGACCCCGCCGATCCAAGCCACATGATCAATGGCAACGATGGCGGCATCAACGTGACTTTTGATGGGGGCGCGCACTGGACCTCATGCAATGCGCCCGCCGTGGGACAATTCTATGCTGTTGCCGTTGACAATGCCGAACCGTACCGCATCTATGGAGGTCTCCAAGACAACGGCACTTGGCGCGGACCCAGCACCTACTCGGAAAGCCCCCGCTGGCATCAGACCGGACGCTACCCTTACAGCCGACTCAATGGAGGAGACGGCATGCAAATCGAGGTGGACACCCGCAACAACGAAACCGTCTACACCGGTTCTCAATTCGGCTGGTACAACCGATCCAACCGCAAGACAGGGGACCGCGCCAGCATTCACCCCAAGCACGACCTTGGAGAAACTCCCCTTCGGTGGAATTGGCAGACGCCCATTCACCTCTCTCGGCACCACCAAGACATCCTGTACATGGCCTCCAACAAGGTGCACCGATCTCTTGACCAAGGCGATTCCTTCGAGACCATGTCCAACGACCTGACCCGAGGAACGATCCAAGGCAATGTTCCTTTCGGCTCACTCACCTCCTTGCACGAAAGCCCATTGCGGTTTGGCCGGTTGGCTGTTGGGTCTGATGATGGACTCGTTCACCTGAGTCCCGATGGAGGATACACTTGGGAGAACAGAACGCCGCCGGCGCCTCAAATGTATCCAGGTCGGTCGTTGTGGGTCTCGGAAGTGTTGTGGTCACACCATTCACCAGACCGGCTGTTCGCCGCGTTCAATGGATATCGCCACGACCACTTTGCACCCTACCTCTACACCTCAGAGGACAATGGACGGTCTTGGTCTAAGCTGGGCGACAACGGATCCGTGCGTGGAGGACTCCCCATGGAACCCATCAATGCCTTGGCGGAGTCCGAGGACATTGAAGGCTTGCTTTTCTGCGGCACAGATGGCGGACTATACGTGAGCCTAGATGCCGGCGCCACTTGGTCTTTGGCCCACCCCGATTTGCCTCGGTCGCCTGTGCATGATCTGGTGATTCAAGAACGCGAAAACGAATTGGTGATTGGCACCCACGGCCGCAGCATTTGGGTCTTGGACATCGCACCCTTGATTGAAGGAATGGCCGTGAAAAGTCCATCCACAACCGATGTTCTGACCGTGAGCCCCCCTGAGCCCCTGGCTTGGCAAGAGGGCTGGGGCCAGCGCGGGTATGGATGGGGAGAAGCATGGGAGCCGGAAGTCACCCTGCCGGTCTTTCTGCCCAACAATGGGGACTATACCCTTGAAATCAAAGACAGCACAGGAATTGGAGGGACCCTTCAGTTTGAGGCGTTGCGCCGTGGTTGGCAAAACCTGTCTTTTGTTCCCAAGGATGGCGCTGGAACTGAATTCCTGCCCACCGGGGCATACACCCTGACTTTGTCGTCTGCATCAGACCCAGCCCGCCGCGCGCAAACAGACTGGTCCATTGTGGATTCAGAATGACAATCAGCGCTCGCTGAACATCGATACCGGAATTTCACACACCGGAATGGCGTCCATTTTGTGCCGGTTGGCCCTATGATGCCGGAGGTAAATGCCCATGACCGCCTGCTCACGCGAACCTACCGAAAAGTCTGAAGCCACACGCTTTTTAGCCACTTGCTCCATGGCCCATTCCAGTTCGTCGTAGGTGGCACCGAGTTGGTCTTCATCGGTACGGTCGTCTCCCCAAAGGCCATCAGTCGGCGGCGCATTTAAGATGGCTTCATCAATGCCCAGCACCCGGCCAATGGCATACACCTCGCTCTTGAGCAGGTCCGCAATGGGACTCAAGTCGACTCCTCCATCCCCGTACTTGGTATAAAATCCAACACCAAAGTCCTCCACCTTATTTCCAGTGCCCGCCACCAGTGCCCGTCGCTCGGCAGCCACCGCATAGAGGGTTGTCATGCGCAATCGCGCCCGAGCATTGGCCAAAGACAACTCGCCAAATGGACCGTCTGACGATGCCGACAACGCCTTAGACAACCCATCAAAGGAAGGGGTCAGGTTCACCACACTTGAGGACACGTGTCCATGGGACGATGTCAACCATGAAATGTGATCCGCTCCACGTTGGTCCTGATCAACCGCTTGGTGAATCGGCATGCGAAGCAGCATGGTCGGCTTTCCCGTGAGGGCAGCCAATGTGGAGGTGACCGCGGAGTCAATGCCTCCGCTTACGCCAACAACCCAGCCATCTAAGCCCGCCTGATCCAGGTATCGGGTCATCCAATTGACAATGTGGCGTGCAGCCACATTGGCATCCAACAAGCGAGAGGCGTGCAACTTCATGTTAGAACAACAAGCCGCAACTCAAAAGGATGGCATTGTCCACCATTTTTATTTTGTATCCCTGTGCTGCCGAAGGGTCCAATGACCCGTCTAAAGCAGGCTGAAGGTGCTCCTTGCCCAAGGATTCGCCATAATTGCGATTGTTCGAGACATTGAATAATCCATTGTTGAACGTCGCCCCCAGCAAGAGTGCTGTCTTTCCACTCAAATTGTATTCGATGCCCACCCCCACAATCATGGCCGCACGAATCAAGGCCACATCATTCTCGGTCGCCACGTCATCCAATGCCACCACCCCAGCATTGTCCGCAGCGATGGCCGTTTCTTCTGTCCAAACCAATCCATCCTCACCCCCATCTTCGCCTCTATAGCGGTAATCAATGCGGTCCGATGCGGTGCTTCTCAAATTGAGACCCAACCCAAGACCAAACTGACCCCAATAGGTAATGTGCCCAATTTGACGGGTTCTGAACTTCAAGGTCACCGGCAACTCCACCCAATGTTGAGTCAATGTGCGTTCACGGCGCACCAAGAATTGAACACTGTCATTGGCCAAGTCGGTAGGGTCTCCTGTCACGCGGTCATAGTAAGAGAGCTTTCCTCCATTGCGAAACACATTGAGGCCTGTGCCCACCGCGTAATTGTCGGCAAACATGATGTCCGCAGTGAATCCAAATCCAAACCTGGCCACCGTGCCTTCGGATGCGGTGTGGGAATCCCGTGTGTCAAACCACGACACCGATGGCAGAAAATGAAGCCCCATCCTGAAACGTGGCTCATCATAACGCACACGCCCAGATTCCACAGCGGAATTGGCCTGCTGGCCCAGCGCTGAGGTCAAAATCAAGAGCAACAATGCGGTCAAACCGCTACGCAAAAATGAAAAAGTGGACATGGGCATGGGTTGTCGAACGCCTTTGGTCGGCAAATTGCATGCCGAATCCGCTTTCTCGGCCAAAACGCAGTGCAATTTTACATTGGACATGTTTCGATTCTCTCCCCATCAACGCCAATTGGCCCGTTGGACACAGATATTTCTTGGTCTACTCGGCCTCACGATGATGGGGTGCAACCAAGATCGTGGCGACTATGCGAGATTCAATGCCTCCGCAAGTGGGACCGAACTTGCCCTTCACACGCCATGGAAGCGCGTATTGAATTTCGAGCCCCTGCCTCCCCCTTCCTCTTCAAATCCCGTCCTCCAACCCCTTCTTGAAGACATCCTGCAACTTGGACCTTGGCCACCGAAGGACAAAAAGGAACAACTCAAATTGGACAGCGCATGGCAGGGCTTCGTCTCATTCGAAGGGAGTCGAATGGCCATTCAAGGCATCGACAGCACCCTGTCCCAAACGGGCATCTTGACGGCCTCAGAGAAAACCCTCTCCGACGCTTTTGGTCGCTGGAGCTCCCACTTTCCAGAAGCCCCGGTTCCCGATCTCGCGCTGGCATATACCGGTTTCAACTTCAGTGTCTATCCCACAGACAAGCTCCTGCTCATTGGATGTGAATTCTTCATTGGAGGCGACCACCTTTCCGTCAAAGGTTTGCCCCCCACGCTCTACCCGCGTTACATGCAAGAGCGCATGGTGCCTGCGCATTTGACAAGCGACGCCATTCGTGGCTGGCTGCTGGTCCACTTCCAAGACGACCATTACAACACCCAAGGAAGACTGGCCGACGAGCTGCTTTATTGGGGAAAGGTGCTGTACCTCGCCCGCTGTCTTGCACCCGAAATCGCACCGCATCACTTCATGGATTGGACCGAATCCGAATGGGCTTGGGCCCAGGCCCATGAGCGCCAAGTCTGGTCCGAACTCAGAAAAGAAGAAACCCTGTACACCCGGCGTCGAACCGACATTCAGCGTTGGGTGGTGGATGGCCCATTCACCAAAGCCGGAAGTGTTCCCCAAGAGAGTCCAGACCGTTTGGGTTGGTACATGGGCATGCGCTGGGCAGAGGACTTCATGTCCAGAAACCAAGAGGTGGATTTGCCCGGACTGATGGAACAAAATGACGTTCTGCCCTTTTTGCAGGCCTATCGGCCCGGCAGTTGAATTCCGCGGGCGAAATTGCACCCATGTCCGAGGCCCATACTTCTGAAATCCAATTGAACGTCATCACCGACGCCAACAAAGTCCCCACGTCCATTCGTTGGTCTGCGAGCGATGCTGGCATCTCCAACGCAGAGGCCAAGGCCTTTGCCTTGAGCGTTTGGAATGGCCGCGAGGCCCTGAGCATTGACCTCTGGGACAAAGACATGACTGTAGATGAGATGAAGGTGTTCGTGTGTCAATCCATGATGACACTGGCAGACGCACTGGAACGCTCCACACAAGATGAGCGCGCCGCTGGCGCAATCCGAGGCTTCACCTCAGAACTTGCGGAACGCATCGGGGTTGGACCCAGTGCAGAGTGACCCTTTGCAAGAGGTCAAATCAACTCTGGCGGCTTCCGATAAATCGGATTGGTCTGGGCGATAAAGCCCAAGACATCTTGACGTCCATCTTTCTTTTCGGCGGAGGTCACAAAGTGAGGCGGCATCGCAGCCCACTGCTTGAGCATTCGCTTTTCGTATTTCGCAAGAAAGGACGCCCGGTCTTCCAAGGTCAATTTGTCCACCTTGGTGAAAATGATGGCAAAAGACAAGCCGTTCTCGGCCATCCAAGCCATGAACTCCAAATCGATTTTTTGGGGTTCCAAGCGAGAGTCTATGAGCATCATGATGCACATTAAATTTTCTCGCTTGGTCAAGTACTCCCGAGAAGTGCGCTCCCATGAACGCCGGTCTTTCTTGCTGACCTTGGCATAACCAATGCCCGGCAAGTCCACCAAATACCATGGTTTCCCTGCCGTGGTCATGGCAAAGTGATTCAGGAGTTGGGTCTTGCCTGGCGTTGAACTTGTCTTGGCCAAGGCCTTGCGGCCGGCCAACATGTTGATCAATGAGCTCTTGCCCACATTGGAGCGGCCAATGAAAGCATACTCTGGACGGTCCGCCTGAGGACACTCCTGAAGTTTCGCACTGGACTTGACAAACTCGGGGTCTTCAACTGAGTATTCCTCGACGCTCATACCAATCCGACAATATGTGATTAAACGGTTCAGGGTGCTCCATCATTGGCGCATGGCCACAGTGGTCAATCCAAAACAAGTCCGCATCAGGCAACAACGCCTTGAACTCATCGGCCACTTCCGGTGGTGTAATGGTGTCGTTCTTTCCCCAAATCAAACAGGTGGGCTGCGTCATCTTGGGGAGGTCGTCCGCCATGTTGTGACGAATGGCACTTTTGGCAATCGCAAGGATTCGCAACACCCGATGCCGGTCGTTGACAATGGCAAAGCACTCATCGACCAATTCGTCTGTGGCATGGCTGGGGTCAAAGAAAGTCTCCCCCACTTTGTCGCGAATGAATGACTTGTCCTCCCGTCTTGGGAAGGAAGTGCCAAACGCATTCTCGTAAAGTCCGCTGCTCGCCGTCAACGTCAACGAAGCCACACGCTCGGGATGACGTTTGGTATAAATGAGTCCCACATGACCCCCGAGAGAGTTGCCCAACAAATGGACCTTCTCCAATCCAAGGTGATCCAAAAACCCAGCCACATGCTTGCTCAATGACTTGGCTCCAGTCGTGGCCAAGGGCATGTCGTAGAGTGGGAGCATCGGAATGATGACCCGCATCTTCCCGGCAAAGTGCGCAAACAAGTCTTCAAAATTGCTCAACGCACCAAACAACCCGTGCAGCAATACAAGGGGCGTCCCCTCCTCCGCACTTTGGACATAGCGGTAGTCCCCGTCGGTGATTAGTTCCTGTTCCATGGCAAAGCCTTCTTCTTTCAAAGAAAAGGACACACCCATGCCATTGCGGGTTCAGTTGAAGGGTGAATAAAGTCTGAAGTGTGAACAACAAAACGAGGCCGTGGCCAATCGAAATCAACACCTCCCACAATCCCCCACTTTGGCAACCCCTGCAGAAACAACGGTCAAATCACATTAAACCAACGACTTAGGGGTGATCACGAACGATCTCTCCATCCACAGGTGTCAATAAATTTTCAACATTGTGTCAGATTGTGGGAACCAGTGGGGAATAGTGGGATAAACCGTCTACTTTTGGGTGGGCCACCGCCCATTGATCATGCTCAACCTCCTTGGAGAATACCACTGTCGAATCGACGCAAAAGGCCGCGTCAGCTTCCCCGCCAAACTGCGCAAGCAGTTGGATCGGGTGCTGCACGACGGACTGGTGGTGAACCGGGACATTTTCGAAGGTTGCCTGGTCGTTTACCCCAAACCCGAATGGGACAAGGTGAACGCGGAGATGGCCCAATTGAGCCGCTACGACCGCAGTCACCAGCTGTTTCAACGGAAGTTCATGAAGGGGGCCACCCTGATTGAACTCGACGGTTCAGGTCGCTTGCTCCTCCCTGGCAACTTGCTCCCGCACGCCGGGATCGTTGCTGGAAAAGGCGGAGACTGTGTGGTGACCGGCCTTGGTGAAAAGATTGAAGTCTGGTCCAAAGCGCGATTCGAGAAGAACGTGCTCGGTGGCGACGAAGCCTTCGATTTCGGCTCTCTCGCAGAGCAAGTGCGCAAGGACATCGACCCTGCCCGTCAACCCAACGACAGCAACCGCAACTGATGAGCACCGCCTATCACGTCCCCGTGCTGTTTGACGCTTCCCTCGATGGGTTGGCCATCCAGCCCGGCGGAACTTACGTGGATTGCACATTCGGCGGAGGGGGCCACACCCGTGGAATTCTGGACCGGCTTGGTCCCGAAGGGCGTCTGTTTGGCTTTGACTGTGACCCCGATGCCGCGGACAACGTCCCGGACGACCCTCGCTTTCACTTGATCCCTGAGAACTTCCGCTTCGCTTCCAATTTTCTTCGGATTCAAGGGGTCCAAAAAGTAGACGGCATCCTCGCAGATCTCGGTGTCAGCTCTCACCAATTCGATGCAGAAGACCGGGGGTTCAGCACGCGGGGTCAAGGCGACCTCGACATGCGCATGGACCCACGATTGCCAGAAGGTGCAGATGCACTTCTGCAACGAATGCCCAGCGCCGAATTGACTTTGCTGTTTCGGCAATTTGGGGAACTGCAGCAGCCACACAAGGCTGCGCGTGCCATTGAAAACGCCTTGAAAGACAAAGACCCGGCGTCCATGTCCACGACATGGCTTCAGGAAGTCTTGGCGCCATTGGCGCCTTTCAACAAGCGAAACCAATACCTCGCTCAAGCTTTTCAAGCCCTGCGCATCGCCGTAAACGACGAGTTGGGCGCCCTGTCGGATTTGCTCAAAGCCAGCTTGACCCTGCTCGACACCAACGGCAGGCTCGTGGTCATTAGCTACCACAGCCTCGAAGACCGCATGGTCAAGCGCTTCATGCGCGCCGGGAACCTAGAGGGAGAGATTCAGAAGGACTTCCATGGAAGGGCATTGGTCCCCTTCGACAAAATCACCGGAAAGGCCATCGTAGCCGACACCGAAGAAATGGACCGGAATCCCCGTTCGCGCAGTGCGCGATTGCGCGTGGCGTCCCGCAACAACCGTGAGGCATGATGCGGAAACGGAAGCCTTCCAAAAAGGCGGTCAAAAAGACCAACCGCCGGTTGACGCCGGAAGAACAGCTTGTCCGCAACATCACCAGCGAGCCTGGTACTCCTTTGCGCAAACGTTCGGGAAGGGGACACGCCAAACCCTTGCAGCAAAAAGGGCAAGAGTCAGGCGGACAGAAAACCCAAGTCAACAAGGGCCCCAACCGCATCCAAAGGGCCATTGCTCGTGCATTTGCACCCATCAGGAGCTCATTGTCGGGCGAATGGCTCGGTCAGCCTGACGCCTTGAGGCATCTTCCTTTTGCCGCCTTCATCGGCGTACTCTTCATCGGGTACACCTACCTCCAATATCGCTATGAATACGATGAGCGGGCCATCAAAGAAGGCAAGAAGGAACTCCAAAATCTTCGCCACCACGAGCAAGCACTGCGGGGAAGGTTTGAATCTCAATTGCAGCGAAGCCGCCTAGACGAGGCCATGGCCGACGTGGACCTCTCGGCACCCAGCACACCGCCCATCATTCTTCCCGACGCCACCACCACCGCGCCATGAAACGCACCCAACATATCGCCACGCGAGCTTGGGTCATGTTTGCCTGCTTTGGCCTATTTGGATTGGCCATTGTGGTGCGGATGATGCTGGTCCAGGTCAACCCCCAGTACGCCGCAGGAAATGCCATGCTCCCGCAGCTTCAAACCATTGAACCCGAACGGGGACGGATCCTCTCTGCAGAAGGGCATTTGCTGGCTGCCAGTGTGCCACGTTTTGACCTGCACTGGGACCCCACCGTCATCAACACCCCAGAGGAACGCAACGATTTTCTCGCCGAACTGCCCAATTTGGCCGCAGCATGTGCGCGTGAATTTGGCCGGCGGTCATCTGCAAACTGGCGCGACTTTCTGCTCGACGCCCACCAAGCAGGCAACAAACGCTATGTGGCCATCGCTCGGAACATTGAATGGGACCGACGCCAAGCGGTGGAGAACTTCCCCTGGATCGCCAACCGAAGTCGAAACAAGTCTGGCTTCATGTTCACCGATAAACCGAGGCGTGACAAGCCCTTTAGCCCCCTGGCCAATCGCACCATTGGACTGCACCGACCCACCGGAAACAGCGTGGGCATCGAAGCTGCATTTGACACGGCGCTATCAGGACAGTCTGGTGAGCGTTGGATGCGGAGAATCCATGGAAACTATTGGATTCCCGCCACAGACAACTTTGTGAGAGAGCCGGAACCTGGCCTTGACGTGCGCACCGCAATTGACCTCCGGACGCAAGATGTCGCCTCTGACGCATTGCAAGCCCAACTGAACCACCACGAGGCCGAATGGGGCTGCGCAGTGGTCATTGAAGTCGCCACAGGAAATGTTGTGGCCATTGCCAATCTTGAGCGTGACGCCCAGACAGGACGCTGCACTGAATCCTACAATCACGCGCTGGGAACCGCCGTAGAACCTGGGTCAACATTCAAACTGGCCAGCATCATGGCCATGCTCGAGTCTGGCCGAATCACACCGCTCGACACCATTGAAACTGGAGACGGGGCATTAAAGCCTGCGAGGGGATGTTCCAAGATGACGGACACCAGCCACCCCCAAGGTGGATACGGTCCCCTGCGCCTAGAAGAAGTGTTTGAACGCAGCTCCAATGTGGGCACCGCCTTGGCCATACAGCAAGTATTTGGCGCCGATCCACAGGCGTGGCTCACTGCCCTAGCCAACATTGGAATCACCAGCAAACTCGGGGTTTCACTCGCGGGTGAAGGCAAACCCAAAATACACGCATCCACCTCCGAGCGAGACTGGAGCGCTTGCTCACTCACCTCGATGTCCATCGGTTATGAAGTGACCATGACTCCGCTTCAAACAGCGGCATTCTACAATGCCATTGCAGCCGACGGCCGCCTCATTCGGCCCCGTTTTGCTGACGCCTTGCTCGAAAGTGGTGAGGTTGTCTCCGAACTCCCAACTGTGATTCTCCAAGAACGCATTGCCAGCAGAACCACCATTTCCGCTTTGCAAAGCATGATGAAAATGGTCTGTGCCCCTGAAGGACACGGGACAGCCGAAGACGTGTTCCGAGATCGCCCGTACCGGGTGGCCGGAAAAACGGGCACCGCAAGGGCCTCCAAGCCCGGCGGTGGATATGAAGGCCATCGCGGATCATTTGTGGGTTACTTCCCTGCAGAACGACCTGCCTACACCATTGCAGTGGTGGTTCAGCGGCCAGCCCAACACGGGTACTATGGAGGAGTCGTGGCCGCACCGGTTTTCAGGGCCATCGCAGACCACCTCTACGGCACCCACCCAGAACTCTCCCAAGACAACGGCACTCAACTTGCAGATGCGCCCCGGCTCCCTGTGACCATGAATGGCGAATGGAACACCATTCAAGCGCTGTATGCCGATTTCGACATCCCCTTTCTGCTCGACACAACCGGCGCCTCAGAATGGCCCAGCCACGTTGCAGCCAAGACCAACGAGCGCACCGTTACCCTGACTGCCCGCAACATCCCTGAATCCGCTGTTCCCGATGTCCGCGGCATGTCCTTGAGGGATGCCCTCAAGCTTCTCGAGCGGAGAGGAATTCGGGTCGACATCAACGGAAAAGGGACCGTTCGTAGGCAAAGCATTGCCCCCGGAACCGCGCACAGAAACGGCCAAACCATCCTTCTGGAATTGTCATGAAGCTGCTCAAGGACATCCTCTATGGGGCCAGAATCACCACGGTCGTTGGGTCCACTCATGTTGCAGTGGAATCTGTTGTCGCCGACAGCAGAAAGGTGAAGCCCTTTGGATGCTTCGTGGCCATTGCCGGTCAAGCTGTGGATGGGCACGCCCACATTCCAGCCGCCATTCGCGCAGGTGCCGCCGTGGTTGTTTGCGAGCAATTGCCCTCCGAAGACGACCAGTCTAACCAAGTGGTTTACATCCAAGTGGAAAACAGCCGTTCTGCCCTTGGGCACATGGCGTCCAACTACCACAACAACCCGAGCGAGCGGCTCAAGATTGTGGCCGTGACCGGAACCAATGGTAAAACCACCGTGGCCACGTTGCTCCACCGCCTTGCGCGGCTGTTTGACAGAAAAGCTGGATTGGTCAGCACGGTCGAAAACCGCATTGTCGACAAAGTCGTTCCCGCAACACACACCACCCCAGACCCTGTGGGCCTGCAACAGCTGTTCTCCGACATGTTGGAAGCGGGCTGCACCCACTGCTTTATCGAAGCAAGCTCTCACGCGCTGGACCAACACCGGTTGGCCGGAACCTCAATGACTGGGGCGGTTTTCACAAACATCACCCACGACCACCTCGATTATCACGGTGACTTCAATGCGTACATCGGCGCCAAAAAGTCCCTTTTTGATCACCTCCCAGCCACTGCATTTGCCCTAACAAATGCCGACGCTCGCCATGCAGAAACCATGGTTCAGGGCACGAAGGCGAAGGTCGTCAGTTACGGAACGCAACAAGTTGCTGACCACAAAACACGCATTGTAGAAAACGGACTCAGCGGTCTGCACCTGCACATCGAGGGTCAAGACCTCTATACCCGGCTGATTGGGGAATTCAACGCATCCAACCTGACTGCGGTTTACGCTGTGGCGAAGGAACTCGGATGGAATGCCCTGGACACCCTCACCCACTTGTCGTTGCTCGATGCCCCTGAAGGCCGCATGCAACAGGTCCGAGGCGGTCAAAGCGATGTGCACGCCATTGTCGACTACGCCCACACACCCGATGCCCTGCGCAAAGTTTTGGAAACCCTCCAAACGGTGCGCAAATCCGGACCCTCCGTCGCCACAGGCGAAGAGTCCCGCATCTTCTGTGTGGTGGGTTGCGGTGGAGACCGTGACCGAACCAAACGCCCCATGATGGCTCAAACGGCAGCCAACCTATCGGACTTGGTCATCCTGACATCAGACAACCCCAGAAGCGAAGACCCCAACGCCATCATTGCCGAAATGAAAGAAGGGCTCGATCCCATTCAAACGCGCAAAGTCACATCCAATGCAGACCGCAGCGAAGCAATCCGCTCCGCCTGCATCCAAGCCCGTCCCGGAGACGTGATTCTTGTCGCCGGAAAAGGCCACGAGAAATACCAAGAGATCAAAGGCGAGCGCCTGGCCTTTGACGACGTCACTGTGCTCACGCAAGCCTTGGCCCTTCCAAACCGCTGATCGATGCTCTATCACCTCTTCGACCATCTTCAGCAGATTTCCGACGTCCCAGGCGCTGGACTGTTCCAATACATCTCCTTCCGCGCAGCCGCAGCGGCCCTGCTCTCCCTGTTGGTCTCCATCGGCATTGGCAAGCGCATTATCCAATGGCTGCAACTCAAGCAAGTCGGCGAAGTGGTTCGTGACCTCGGACTCGAGGGGCAAATGCAAAAACAGGGGACGCCCACCATGGGGGGCATCATCATCCTGAGCGCCATTCTGATTCCGACCGTTCTGCTCGCAGACCTCACCAACATCTACATCCAGTGCATGCTTCTGGTCACGGTACTCCTGGGCGGAATTGGCTTCATCGACGACTACATCAAAGTCTTCCAGAACAACAAAGAAGGCCTGGCCGGTCGCTTTAAAATCGTGGGTCAGGTTGCAGCAAGTTTGCTGGTGGCTTCGATGTTGTATTGGAGCCCTCAGGTGCGTGTAAAAGAAGCGGTCCCAGCCAATGCCATCGAAGCCCTTGAGCAAGGGGTCGAAGACACCGATGGAGACGGGTTTGTGCGGGTGGAACGCCGGTCCATGAAGACCACCATCCCCTTTGTCAAGAACAATGAATTCGACTACGCCCGGCTGACTGACTGGGCCACGGACTCCCCCTGGGCCCATTTCGCGATTTACGCCCTGATTGTCGTGTTTATCGTGACGGCCGTTTCCAATGGCGCCAACCTGACTGACGGCATGGATGGGTTGGCCACTGGAACCAGTGCGATCATCGGCATGACCCTGGCCATTCTCGCCTACGTCTCAGGTAACGCCTTGTTTAGCGACTACCTCAACGTCTTGTTCATTCCAGACTCAGGTGAGCTGGTCGTGTTCATCTCTGCCTTTGTTGGCGCGTGTGTTGGCTTCCTCTGGTACAATGCATATCCCGCGCAAGTCTTCATGGGAGACACAGGCAGCTTGGCCCTTGGCGGCATCATCGCCACGTTCGCGATCGCCATCCGCAAAGAACTCCTCATCCCTGTGCTCTGCGGAATTTTCCTGATCGAGAACCTGAGTGTCGTCATGCAAGTGGCATGGTTCAAGCACACCAAGCGGAAGTATGGAGAAGGGCGTCGGATTTTCCGCATGTCTCCGCTCCATCACCACTACCAAAAAGGAGGGATGCCAGAGAGCAAAATCACCGCTCGTTTCTGGATTGTGGGCATCCTGCTCGCCGTCATCACCATCGTCACCCTCAAGGTTCGTTGATGTCCGCCATGGTGACCATACTCGGTGCCGGCGAAAGCGGTGAAGGTGCAGCCAAACTGTGCCATGCCCTTGACATGCCCTGTCGTGTCTCCGACAGTGGAGCCGTGGACCCCGGAAGAAAAGCCAGACTTCACGCACTCGGCATTGCCACAGAAGAAGGCGGCCATGACCCTGCGCTCTTGGCCGAATCTGACTTGATCATCAAGTCTCCAGGCATTCCATCCAAAGCCGCCCCCGTCCAATGGGCCAAGGAGGCTGGCGTTGAAGTCATTGGTGAACTTGAATTCGCCGCCCGTCACACCCACGCCAAGATTGCAGCCATCACCGGAACCAACGGTAAAACCACCACCACAGGACTGCTGCATCACCTGCTCACTCAAGGTGGAATGGACGCTGGTTGTGCCGGCAACATTGGGACCAGCTTCGCCGGTGCCATCGCCGAAGCCCGCCTTCGCCCTGAGGGAGACCGGGACATCTGGGTTGTCGAAGCGTCCAGCTTCCAACTCGAAGACACGGTCGAATTCAGCCCTGACATCGCGCTCCTTTTGAACCTCACGCCCGACCACCTCGATCGCCATGGCGATGTCGATGGTTATGGAGACGCCAAATGGAACATCACATCTCGCCAAACGGCAGATGACCACCTCATTCTGAATGCAGACGACCCTGGGCTAAACCGCCTCAGGAAGCGCTGTACAACAGCCGCTCAAGTGCACGCCTTTTCGGCGGACACCACAGCTGCGAAACGCGAAGACCTCGCGGCACACCTCATTGACAACAAACGATTCACCTTTTCCAATACCCCCCTGACTATGAGCATCCAGGAACTCGCCCTCCAAGGCAAACACAACCTCTACAACTCCATGGCCGCTGGCGTCGCTGCCCGCCTCTTTGACTTAAACGATGTCAACCTGCGAGAAGGGCTGCAGCACTTCACCAATGCCGAACATCGCTTAGAACACGTGTCAGAGATCAATGATATCCAATTCATCAACGACAGTAAAGCCACCAATGTCAATGCCGCATGGTACGCCCTGGACAGCATGACGCGCCCCACAATCTGGATTGCAGGCGGCGTTGACAAAGGCAACGACTACACCCAGCTCATCCCCTTGGTTGGCGAAAAGGTGCACACCTTGATTTGCTTGGGCAAGGACAACGCCAAACTCAAGAAAGCCTTTGGAACCGCAGTGTCGCGAATCCTGGAGGTAGAAAGTGCAGAAGAAGCTGCAGTATTGGGTTACAACGTGGCACAACCCGGAGATGCCGTTTTGCTCTCTCCTGCTTGCGCCAGTTTCGACCTGTTTTCTTCTTACGAAGAGCGCGGAATTCGTTTCAAGCAAGGCGCCCGCTCCATCTGAATCATGACCGGACGGATCGCCGACTTCCTTGCCGACAAGCTCAAAGGGGACCGCGTCATTTGGGTCGTGGTGTTCCTGCTCGTGCTCATTTCTGCGGTCAGTGTGTATTCCGCAAGTGCCACACTCGCTTGGAAAGCAGGAGGAGACTCTGTGCGGGTCCTGACCAAACACCTGAGTCTTCTCGGAAGTGGATTGCTGGTGATGTGGGGCGTCCACAAACTCAAATTCGCCTGGTTCTCCAGGCTCAGTCAACTGGGAATTCACATCTCTCTCGCGCTCTTGCTCATGGCGCTGTTGGTCGGATCCGAAATCAATGACGCCAGAAGGTGGGTCGACATTGCGGGCTTCCGGTTTCAACCCTCGGACATGGCGAAAGTGGCCTTGGTGGCCTTTGTCGCCAGAATGCTCGACCGCAATCGGCTCATCCTCCACGACTTCAATAAGGGCGTCCGTCCGATTGTCGTCTACATCGCAGCCACTTGCGCTCTGATTCTTCCCGCAGACTTCTCCACGGCCGCTCTGTTGGGTTTGGTTTGCTTTCTCTTGATGGTCATCGCGGGGGTGCCCTTTCGCTCCTTGGCCATGACTGCAGGTTGGGCAGTCGGCGGGATGCTCTCCTTGGTGGGACTCGGCATAGCTGCACCCAGCCTCTTCCCCAGATTCAGCACTTGGGTGGCCCGCGCCACCAGCTTTTTTGGCGGCGAAGGGGGCTCCGATTCTACACAAATCAACTTTGCCCTTCAAGCGATTCACGAAGGGGGAATCCTGCCTCAAGGGCCAGGGTCCGGCGTGAGTCGAAATGCAATGCCGGTGGCCTATGCCGATATGATCTACGCCTTCATCATCGAGGAATGGGGCTTGATTCTCGGCGGCATTGGCCTCATCCTTTTGTATTTGATTCTGTTCTCGAGGGCGATTCGAATTGGCACAAAATGCACCCGGCCCTTCGGCAGCCTATTGGCCATAGGCCTGGGTCTCATGCTCACTTTGCAAGCCATGGTTAACATGGGTGTAGCGGTTGACTTGCTCCCCATGACAGGACAGCCTTTGCCCTTGGTTTCCATGGGAGGCTCGTCGATTTGGTTCACTTGTGCAGCCCTCGGAATGATTCTCGCAGTCAGTCGGTCTTTGACCGACCCCACCGCAGCAGAACCCGTTCAAGGTTTCGGCAACCGTCACGCTCAACCCATCGACACAACACCCCAATCCGCCCATGGCTGATGCGCCACTTCGGGTTCTGATTTCCGGAGGAGGCACGGGCGGCCACATCCACCCTGCGCTGGCCATCGCAGAAGCCCTTTTGGAAAAAAAACCCAACACCGCCATCGAATTCGTGGGCGCCCTTGGAAGAATGGAAATGGAGCGAATCCCCGCTGCAGGCCACATCATTACCGGACTTCCCATCACCGGGATAGACCGCAAACTGTCCATTCGCAACCTTCGCTTTCCTTTTCGCTTGCTTCGCTCACTGTGGCAGTCGAGGCGCATCGTGAAACGGTTTCAGCCAGATGTGGTCGTGGGTGTGGGTGGATTTGCCAGCGGACCCCTTCTCTGGGCCGCCGCCAAAGCCGGCATTCCCACGCTCATCCAAGAGCAAAATGGGTTTCCGGGCATCACCAACAGACTGCTTGCCAAAAAAGTGGACCGCGTCTGCGCCGGGTTTCCTGGACTTGAACGCTGGTTTCCCGCCCACAAAATCGTAGAAACTGGCAACCCACTGCGCGCCGGAATCTTGAACCGAATGGGTGCCGGAAACGAAAAGGAATCCAATGCCACAGACGCCCGCCGTCACTTCGACCTGACCGACGACATTCCCGTTCTTCTCGTTTTGGGGGGCAGCTTAGGCGCCGCCAGCATGAATGAAGCCGTGCGCCAACTGGTCAGCTCTGGACCCCTGAAAGGAAAAGGAATCCAAGTCCTCTGGCAATGCGGCGGCCGATATGAAGCAGAACAGCTGGCTTGGGCTAAAAATCAAGCCGATCCGCAACTCCATGTCCGGGGCTTCATCGACCGGATGGACTTGGCCTACGATGCCGCCTCCGTCATTGCCAGCCGCGCTGGTGCGATGTCCATTGCCGAATTGGCCTTGGTGGGAAAGCCCACCCTATTGGTGCCTTCGCCCCATGTCGCAGAGGACCACCAAACCAAAAATGCAAAGTCGGTGGTGAACCGTCAAGGCGCGATTCTCGTTCCCGACACGCGCATTGCACAAGATCTCGAACAAGAAGTAAGAACACTTCTCCTCAATGAGTCGGCGGCCAAGGCGCTCGGTGCAGCGCTGCTGGCGACTTCACGTCCGGAAGCTGCCAAACGCGTCGCAGACGAGGTGCTGCTGCTGGTCGACACAAAACGCTGACGTCATGCCGGCAAAACAAGTCTTCTTTCTGGGCATTGGCGGAATAGGGATGAGTGCACTGGCCCGCTGGTACAATGCGCATGGCGCGCACGTTGCTGGCTATGACAAGACCGCCTCTTCCCTCACCCAAGAACTTCAAAAGGAGGGCATTCAAGTTGACACGACAGGAGAAGTCAAGGCCTTGCCCAACAGCCTTGCCCAGGATTTAAATTCGGCCAACACCGAAAATTGGCTGATTGTAGCCACACCCGCTGTCCCCTTGGACTTTCCTCTGCTTCTCGCCATTCAAACCGCGGGATTCCACATTTGGAAGCGCGCCGAAATTTTGGGGCATTTAACCGCCAATCGGCCCTTGATGGCCATTGCCGGCACCCATGGCAAAACGACCACTTCAACCTTGCTCTCTCATTTTCTAGACAAAGCAAACATTCCCGTAGAGGCCTTTCTTGGGGGCATTGCCAAAGGGACAGGGTCCAATCTCTTGCTCGCAGGCCAAGGCTCAGACACGCCTTGGATTGTTGCCGAAGCCGACGAATTTGACCGCAGTTTTTTGACCCTCCACCCCAAGCACGCGGTCATTACATCTACAGATGCCGATCACTTGGACATCTATGGGTCTTCAGATGCGCTCAGGTCCGCCTTTGGCACCTTCGCCGAACAAGTGGCACCCGGCGGACTGCTCATCCATCACGACGCCCTTGAATCTTGGGTCAAGGAATCGCCCTCTATCCCCATTCCACCCCATGCGCAATACGGGGAACTTGAACCAGGCCAGTCCCTCGAAAAATTGGGATGGGAAGCGGGCTATTCCGAAGTCGCAGGTGAGTCAGGAAGGTCAAAGTTCACGTTGCACCTCCAAGGCAAACCTGCCTTCGACATCCTCTGGTCACTCCCGGGAAAGCACAACGCAGCCAACGCCACTGCCGCAGCAGCCATGGCCATCCGCGCAGGACTTGACGCCGAACAGCTACCTCGGCTTTTGGACCAATTTCCCGGGATATCCAGGCGGTTTGAAATCCGACACAACAGCATCGCTTTCACGGTCATTGATGATTACGCCCATCACCCCAGTGAAATCAGCGGAACCATTGAAGCCACCAGACTGCTGTATCCCAATCGCAAAATTTTGGGGGTGTTCCAACCCCACCTCTACAGCCGAACCCAAGACTTCTTGACGGACTTCGCAAACGCCCTTTCTTCACTCGACGAATGCATCCTCCTGCCCATCTATGCTGCCCGCGAAAAACCCCTTCCAGGCATCGATGCACAGGCCATTGGGGAAAAGATAACCGGGTGCCCAGTGAAATGCCCCGAAGAAAGCCGGTTTTTGGATGTTCTGGAGACATGTGATCCAGATGTGCTGCTGTTCATGGGCGCAGGGGACCTCCACCGTTGGATACCCGCGGCTGTGGCGCGTTTCAGTACATCTGACTCAGACAACCAAAACAACTCGAATTCGCAACCGTGAGTCAAGCAACGCCACAATCGACATCCGAACAGCCTAAACGGCGGGTGCTATGGCGCACGCTGCCCTTGCTTTTGCTCGCCGGCATCATCTTCACAGCGGCGGATCGTGAATCCGCAGGCACCCCCTGCCGTGCACTGGAAATTGAAGTCGACCAGCTCGATGGAATGTACTTCGTCGACGCCCCGTCTTTGAGAACAGCTGTGATTCGGGAGTTCCCACTGCTGGACCAACCGATGGTGGACCTTCCCTACAACGCCATCCACAAATCTGTGATGGCCCAACACGGGGTAGCTGAATGCAAAGTGCAACCTACCCTTGGCGGAGCCTTGCACATCTCTGTTCGCCAGCAACGCCCCATCGCTCGGGTCTGGACACCAGACAGCAGTCTGTATTTGGATGACGCGGGCCGCAGTCTTCCCTTGTCCAATCGATATTCAGCCGAAGTCCCCGTGGTTCATGCGCCTTCCATCTCCTCTGCATCCTTGGCCATGCCCTTGCTGAACAAGATGGACCAAGACCCATTCTGGGACCGGTTTATCGACCAAATCGCGGTCCATTCAGATGGCACCATTCAATTCCACCCCCGCATTGGCGACTTGGTCGTTCAACTCGGGGCCGCAGAGGACCTCGATGGCCAATTGGACGCCCAACTTGGCCACCTCAAGACATTTTACACTGCCCACATTGACAGTGGAGACTTACGCCAGTACACCGCTCTCGACCTGCGCTACGAAGGCCAACTCGTGGCACGAAAATGACCCCCAATTCCAGCACCTCTCCCATGGACCCATCCACATCACACCAGGACATCGTCGTCGGACTTGACATCGGCACCACCAAAATCGCATGCATTGTAGGCCAGCGCAATGCACATGGCAAACTCGAGGTCATCGGGTATGGAAAAAGTGAATCCATCGGGGTTGTACGCGGCGTTGTGGCGAACATTGAGCAAACCGTACTGTCCATACGCACCGCTGTAGAAGCCGCTGAAAAATCGGCCAATGTCCGCATCGAGGTTGTGAACGTGGGCATTGCTGGACAGCACATCAAGAGCCTCCAACATCGCGGACAAATCATCCGCACGGACACCGAAGACGAAATCAGTCGAGACGATGTTCAGCAGCTGATTGACGACATGAAAAAGCTCAAGGTGCTGCCCGGAGAAGAAATTCTTCACGTGTTGCCCCAAGAGTTTACTGTGGATGGCGAGCCTGGCATCAAGGAACCCGTGGGCCACACTGGGGTTCGACTCGAGGCGAATTTCCACATCATCACAGGACAAACATCAGCTGCTAAAAACATCTACCGCTGCATCAAACGGGCAGGATTGCAAGTAGACCAGTTGATCCTTGAGCCCATTGCATCGAGCAGCTCGGTTCTGAGCGAAGAAGAAAAAGAAGCCGGTGTGGCATTGGTGGACATTGGAGGTGGCACTACAGACATCGCCATTTTCCAAGAAGGCATCATCCGCCATACTGCTGTGATTCCCTTCGGCGGAAATGCCATCACCGATGACATTAAGCAAGGGTGTGGCGTTCTCAGAAAGCACGCAGAAGCCCTCAAAAACAAGTTCGGCTCTGCCCTTGAACAAGAGATGGCACAAGACGAGATCGTGGTCATCCCCGGTCTTCCTGGACGCCCCCCAAAAGAAGTCTCTCGCCGCAACATCGCAGGCATCATTCAAGCCCGAATGGCCGAAATAATCGAGCACGTTCACTACGAGATCAAAAACAGCGGTTTAGAGCGCGAGCTCATTGGTGGCATTGTGGTCACAGGTGGTGGCAGTCAACTCCGCCACGTCCGCCAACTTTTTGAGTACGTGACCACATTGGATTGCCGAATCGGGTTCCCCAACACCCACTTGGCGCAAGCGCCTGATCGGAGTTTGACCGCCCCGACTTACGCCACAGGCATCGGCCTTGTTTTGCTCGGTTTTGAAGAAGAAAAAAGGAGCCAAGGAGATTATTCCAGCGACACCCGCCACGAAGAGGCTCAAGAAATGCGCACCGGTCCACGCAAGTTTCTGCAGAAAATCAAGGACTTCTTCGAAGACGAGCTTCCGGAGTAATCAAGGGAGCCTCGCCATCCAAATTCCGTTTTCCACGAAGACATGGTGAATGGATGACAGAATTGCGCGCCAAACCATGCCGTTCATCGCTTTTCTTGTCAAAGACCCGTGATGTTCGGGAATGCCTGTAATTCCCGCAACCCTCCATTCAACCGGAACAGCAACATGATGAGATTCGATCTATCAAATAACCAAGGCTCGCCCATTAAGGTCATTGGTGTTGGCGGCGGCGGCTCAAATGCCGTCAATTACATGTTCCAACAGGGCATCAATGGTGTGGACTTTATTGTCTGCAACACGGACAACCAAGCCCTCGACGCATCCGCTGTTCCAACGCGCATCCAACTCGGAACAACACTCACAGCAGGACAAGGTGCAGGCAGCATTCCCGAGACTGGGAAAAATGCCGCCATAGAGAACCTCGACGATGTCTTGTCCCACGTGAACGACAGCACCACCATGGTGTTTGTGACGGCGGGTATGGGAGGCGGAACTGGGACAGGTGCAGCACCTGTGATCGCCAAAGCATGCAAGGACTTGGGCATTCTCACCGTTGGCATTGTGACCGTCCCCTTCAACTTTGAAGGCCGCAGACGTGCCAACCAAGCCACCGATGGCCTAGAAGAAATGCGCGCCTCAGTGGACACGCTTTTGGTCATTCGAAACGATAAATTGCGCGAACTCTTTGGCAATCTGGCACTGAAAAAAGCATTTTCCCACGCCGACGAAGTGCTTTGCACCGCCGCCAAAGGCATTGCAGAGGTCATTACCCTGACAGGAGACATCAACGTCGACATGAATGACGTCAAAACCGTCATGCGCGACTCCGGGGCGGCCATCATGGGCGCCGGTGAAGCCAACGGTGAAGGAAGGGCGATGACCGCGGTTGCGGAAGCCCTGGAGTCTCCGCTCTTGAACGACAGCGACATCACAGGTGCGAACTTTGTCTTGCTCAACATCACCTATGGCACCGAAGAGGTGCTGATGGATGAAATCTCGGAGATCACCGATTATATCCAAGACCAAGCCGGAGCAACCGCAGAGGTCATTTGGGGGTATGGTCACGACGAGAGTTTAGGAGACAAGATCTGCGTTACTGTGATCGCTACGGGCTTCGAAACCAATGCAGAATTGCCGGAGGGACCCACAGCCAAATTGGCTCTGGGTGATGACATCCGGGAAATCACACATCCCCTTGAAGGGCCAATGACACAGGTGGCTTGGTCCAATAAGACCCTTGCCCCTGAGAACGATCAGCTCCACCTCAAGTCAACCGAAGGCGCAGGCGTTCAACAAGAACCAGAGGGCACAGAAATGCTCACCAACAGCTGGCAGGCAGAAGACGTGACTTCCGAAGTCCCATCAGCAGCTCCCGAACTGTTTCACGATGCCCAGGCTGACGCTGCAGAAGAAGTCACCCTTCTTCACCGCGAAACCCTGGAGGAAGCTGTTCAAGAATACACAGCATCCATCGTTGAAGAGAAAGAGGCAGTCGATCTCCCTGCCGATGCAGCCACGACGCAAGTTGGAGACTACACTGTTCTCGACCTCGAAACCGCAGACGACAACAACCTTCTCCCTGAGGCTCTAGAAGGTGTTGCCTTTACCAACGAACAAGTTGATCCGTCCCCTCACGCTACGGCGACAGAAGAAACCCCGGCACCCGTTCAGTCCACGCCTGCAGAGCCTGTGGCGAAGTCCAGGCCCAACCCCACTCCACAACCTCGCCCTGCGGGACGGATGGAGTCCAATACAGGGTCCTCTGAATTGACACAACGAAACGCACGCCGACAAGCGAGCATTGAAGAATACACCAAGCGACTTCGAACCCCCAGCGGACTCACTGACTTGGAAAACGAGCCGGCTTACAAGAGGCGCAACATCCAATTGGCGCCCACACCTGCAAGTGACGAATCTCAAGCCACCCGACTCAGCATTGATGAAGAGACAGGCGGTCTGAAGACAGACAATCCTTACCTCCACGACAACGTGGATTGAACCTACGACCTGTGACGTTACAAGACCGCATCAGCCATGACATGAAGGAGGCCATGAAGGCCAAGGACAAGGTTCGCCTTGCCGCTCTTCGCGACATCAAAAGCAAAATCACCTTGGCCCTCTCTGAGGCCGGAAGCGGTGATCAGCTTGACGATTCAGCGGTCACAAAAATCCTGTCCAAGCAACTCAAGCAAAGGGAGGACACCCTGGCCATCTTCAAGGAGCAAAACCGAGAAGACCTTGTGGCCGAAGAACAAGCCCAAGCTGAAGTCATTCGGGCCTATCTCCCAAAACCCATGAGCCAAGAAGAATTGGAGGCCAATGTCAAGGCCCTCATTCAAGAATTGGGCGCCGCGTCCATGGCAGATATGGGACGCGTCATGGGCACAGCCTCGGCGCGCTTTGCTGGCAAAGCAGATGGCAAAGCGATCAGTGCACTGGTCCGGCAATTTTTAGCCTAAACCCACCCTACCAAAGGCCCGCCAAAGCGCGGGCTTTTTTGGCCGCTTTCACATCTATTGTACCTACAATAAATGTACATACATATATTTGCAGTGTGAACATCGAGGAACACCTTCATCAGCCCGCCTTCCACACCGAACAACACCGGCTCAAATTCCACATCTTGGTGGTCGCTCGGCAATTCGACGCTTTGGCCCGACGCATTTTGAAACCGCACGGAGTGACCCCTCCTCAATACAATGTTCTGCGCATTTTGCGTGGACAGAAGGGACGCCCCTTGGCCATACAATCAGTGGCCGAACGGATGATTGACCCAGCCAGCAACATCTCCCGCATCGTGGACAAGCTCGTCGATAAAAAATGGGTCCAACGTAGCCCTTGCAAAAACGACAGACGGAGAGCCGACGTGAGCATTCTTCCACTGGGACAAACGCTGTTGCAAGGCCTCGATGAACCGATGAATCGGCTCTTCGCAGGCAGCATGGCCAATCTTGACGACAAAGCAGTCCTCACATTGAACGCGCACCTCGAAAAGGTGTTAGACAACACAGACGACCTATTGAATCAGTTTTAACTCAAACCATAAATCCACAATAAATGAAAGCCATGTTTTTTTCTGGAGCTCTGCTCCTCTCCTCCTTCTTGTCATTCGCCGGAGGCGAAACCGATGAGCCCAGCCGTTACCCCGTCGATGTCACCACAAGTTCTGTGACTTGGGTCGGCACGAAAGTCACCGGAAGCCACAACGGTGACATTCAAATCAACAATGGCATGCTCACCATTGAAGACGGCATGATCAGCGCAGCCACAGTCATCATTGACATGGGCACCATCAATACACTCGATTTGCAAGCTGGCGGCGGCAAGGAAAGTTTGGACGGACACCTCATGAGCGATGATTTCTTCGGCGTGGAACAGTTCCCAACGGCACAATTCGAATTGACCCAGTTGAACCCACTTCGCGGTGGAGAAAATGGAGCCAACTTCTCCGCTCAGGGTAAGGTCACCATCAAAGGGCGTTCCGAAAACGTGAGCTTCCCTGTAACCGTGGAAATGTCTTCTGAAGGCGCCCGCATCAGCGGGGACATCACATTGGATCGCTCCAAGTTCGACGTGCAGTTCCGAAGCCAGAGTTTCTTCGACGCCAAAGCACTCGGAGACAAACTCATTTACGATGAGTTCACCATTGGATTTGAATTGGTGGCTGGAAAGTAAACCTTCATCCATCCAAAAAAGCCCCCGCTGCATCTGCAACGGGGGCTTTTTCATGTCCTCATGCCACTCAATGCAAAATGAGACGAACGTCCAATCCCCACCAACTGCCGTCCATAACCCGCTGCAACATCTCTCTTGTGTCTGCATCCGATTGACCCACATTCCAACGTGCCACCAAATCTCCTTGAAACAGGGGCTGAATCAACGGACGAAGCACCCCTCCCACATGGAGGTCCATGTCTGTTCCCTCTCTGATGATCCCCAATTCCAAACCCATGCCCATTCTGTTCCAACCATAACGCAGCGAAGCATGCTCAACAGCCAGCACATTGCCCGAATCTGTTATGCTTGACGCGGCAAAGGCATTGGTGGGTAAAATCTCCAACACCAGTCCCCCTCCTGCCCCCAACCTCCAGCCTGGACCCAATCTAACCTCAGTCCGATACAGAATGGGAAACGAGTAAGACGCCACAATCCAGTCGACTTCGGTCGACAGGACAGGCGCCGAAGCCAATTCTGGCATCCAGTCGCATTCGAGTCTCCAAATGCGGCGCGTCTGTTCCAGTCCAAAAGCCAATTGCCCTGCCTCTCCCAATCTTCTTCGTATCGACACCCCAAAACTCCGGGTGGCCTGAAAACCCCACCGGCTAAACAGTGGCCCGTTTGTGGATTGCATGGCCTGTCCACGCCAACCTGCTCCTTCCCCCACATCGGGTCTACCAAGCCCAACAGAAGTCAGAACACGCACGTCCAATGACCAATCCGGAAGCCCTTGTGCGCTCAACGTCCCCCAACACAGGAAAAGCACAGCACCCATTGCCATTGCACTGAGAAAGCATGACCGAATTGACTGTAGACTATTCGACATGACAAGGGGTTTGACTCATGACAATGAAACCGTTGCGGTCCAGTCGACGTTGCTTTGGTCCAGTTGCCATTATGATTGCAACCACCCCATTAAACCCAACAACACCATGCCCGCTGTCAACAACAACATCGCCCAGCGAAGGCCTGTGTGGGCAATAAACGGCCCTCTGTGACGGCCATGCAACAAGTGATTGATGCGAAGCGCCGACTTGAATGCCTGACGGTGTATGCCAAATTGGGCGACCGGTTCAGCGTCATTCTCCTTTGAATCAGCCGGGGCGCGCTCAAACTCAATCCCTGCCTCCAACAAATCCCGTTCGAACTCTGCCGCCATTTCCACATTCCTAAATTCAAAAACGTGATAGCGATTGTCCGCCGGGTGTGTGTACCAATTCGTCAATCGCATGGTCACGTATTGGTCCAACGGGTCACATATTCAAGCGGCTTGCGGTGGCCTTTCGACGGCCAATCCCCCTCTGGATATCCCAAATAAAAGAGCCCCATTCCCAAAACATCATCCTCAAAACCCAAGGTCGACTTGGCTTTGGGATGAGCCAAAAACTTCGGGGTCGACCAAAAACCGCCGATTCCATGTGCAGTGCACATCAAATGCATATTCTGAACACCCGCAGCCAAAGCCGCCTGATCTTCCCAAAGCGGAAATCTCCCTCCAGCATCATGCGCCAACCCAAGGGCCACGACTGCATTGCACCGCTCTCCCCTCATTTTGATCTTTTCCGCCTTTGACGCCATGGCCGCCTCTCCGGCAAACAAACTGTAAGCCTCAGACAAATGAGCCATGAGTTGGGTCGCCCCTTCGTCCATGAACACATGAAACCTCCAAGGCTGCGTTAGCCCATGATTGGGCGCCCATGTTGCATGGTGAAGGACTTGCTCTACAATTTCTCGGTGAACCTTTCTTCCCGAAAACCGCTCTGGAGAAATGCTCCTTCGGTCCAAGATCAAGGCACTCGTATCGCTTATGCTGTGTCTCATTGCGGGTTCAATCCAAAGCGTCGTAATTCAACTGATCCAAGAGGTATACCATCGACGTCAATGCCGCTGCACCCAGCTTCAATTCACGTGGATGTACATTTTCAAACACGTCTTTGTCGCTGTGATGGTAATCAAAATAACGCTGAGAATTCGGACGAAGCCCCACCATCAGTGGACGCTTTCCTGCAGGCATTTCCTTTTTGAGTGGACCGATGTCAACCCCTGCACCACCCCTGCGCAAATCCCCCATCCCATAGCCACCAAGTGATTCACGCCAAGCGCGAACAGCTTCCGTTCCTGAATCGGTTGCGTCTATAGACCATCCTCTTGGCGCATCGCCGCCCGCGTCGCTCTCCACAGCCGCAACGTGCCATTCTTTGCGCTCTCTCGCACGCTGAGCATATGTTTTCCCCCCGTTGTTTCCGTTCTCTTCATTGATGAACAGGACCACCCGAAGGGTGTGACGGGGCTGATAACCAATGGCCTTTAACGCGCGCAACACTTCTATGCTGTGCACGATTCCCGCACCATCGTCATGGGCCCCCTCCCCAATGTCCCAACTGTCCAAATGTCCCCCCACAACGATGTAACGGTCGGGGAACTCGCTCCCAGTCCATTCCGCAATCACATTGGCTTGGGCCTTGTCATCGTGCAAAACACAACCCATTTCTAAACCTATTCGCACGTTCCGTCCCTCCTTGATCCATGTGGCAATTCTTCTCGAGTCCACAGTGCTCAGCGCCGCTGATGGAACCTGTCTTACATCCTCCTCATAGCGCATGCCTCCCGTGTGAGGAAAGGTGTCCAAGGCATGGGTCAGTGACCTCACAAGAGCCGCAATCCCCCCGTGTTCAGCAGACTTTACTGCCCCCTTAGACCGTTGTTCATATGCTCCACCGTAAGCCCCCCCTGCATTGATCATGAGGGGATCCATTGGGCGGTTAAAAAACGCCATGCGGCCATTCAACCCGTTTGGGCCCAAGGTGTCAATTCCTTCGAAATCTGAGAATACCGACACCTCAGCTTCCAGGATGCCCGCTGTTCCCACACTTCCACCCAAAGCGCGAATCCGAATCGGCTCTGGCTCTCCACCATCCAAACGAATCCAAGCCCGTTCAACTTCACCTCTCTCCCAATGTGGGACCACCACCGTTTGCATTCTCACGTCTCCTCCCGCTTCTCGAAGGGTTTTCGCTCCCCAAACAATCGCATCATCTGCTTCTGGAGAACCACTTAAGCGAGCGCCAATGTCTTTACACAGAACGCGCAAATCCTCCACACATCGTCCCTGACCGAGAATGTGATCGTGAATCTCTGAAACCATGGCGCTGTCCTCTGGGGACCACCCTGAGTCCAAATGAATGTTGTCTTGAGCCAATGCACCCAAAGTTTGCGCGCAGAGCCACAGGACAACTGCCAACGCATATACCTCTGTCTTCATTTTCATGACATCCAACTTCCATTGTTCACGTCTACACCTTGGCCGGTCATTCCCTTCTGATTCTCAGAAATCATCCACATCACAGCGTCTGCCATGTCTTCCGGTGCACTCATCCGCCCTGTTGGTAAAACCGCACATTGTTGCGCATGACATTCATCGTAGGTCAACCCTTGAGCATCTGCCATCCTTTGAATGCTCTCACGTGCCATTTCCGTCTCCACCCATCCTGGACAAAGGGCATTGATTAAGATTCCATCCCTTCCCCACTCAGCGGCAAGACTTCGAACCAAACCCAAAACCGCAGTTTTAGATGTCACATAAGCCGATTGATTCGGCACACCAAACCGCGCCAAGACACTGCTTGTTGCCACGGCATGCGTCCTTTCCTGACCACAGGACATGAGATATGGTTTACACTCATTCAACGTCACATAGACACCGGTCACATTCACACGTAAAATTTCATCCCAACGATCCTCTCCAGCATCTTCTGCATACTCATTGCTCCCACCAATGCCCGCATTGGCAAAAACAGCAACCAATGGACTGTCGCAAAACCCTGGTTCTCCCAACACCTGGCGCAAACCCAACCTGAACGCATGTCGATCCGCAACATCACAAGGAAGCACCGAATGCGCACCTTCCTTCAAGAGAGCCAGTGTCTGGTTCAGCGGGCCCTTTCGCCTGCCTACTAAGACCACATCATATCCATCCTCAGCCGCCCGAACCGCTGTGGCTCTGCCAATTCCAGATCCAGCACCGGTAATTAAGAGTGTCTTGCCCATGCTGCGAAGATGAGGCATCTATAAAAAAAGAAAGGCCCGACTTGCGTCGGGCCTTTCCAATTCTTTGAAGAACAATGTTCTCAGATCAACTTACTCTGCACAAACAGTACCGAAGGCACCGAGGAAGAGAAGAAGGTCAGCTGTGGTTGTTCCACCGTCGCCATTCAAGTCCGTAGGACATGGGTTGGCGATGTCGAACAAGCAAGAACCATCATCATTCGTAGCCAGTTCGCTGTAGTTCGAAGCATCCGCATATGTGCAACCCATCACGTAGTCGGAGAAGTCACACAAGTCGTTGTTCACCACGTCCACAGTTTCTGGAGAAACATAGTTTGGAGAGAATGGCAATCCACATCCTTCTGTACAAGCAGTACCAAGACCCACAGAGAAAGTACCAGGACCTCCACTTGTTGTATTGAATGCCGCTCCAGTAATGCTCCATGACACCTCACCTGGGAATGAACCATCCGTTACAATGAGTGTGTAACATCCAGCTTCTGGAACACACACACCATCCGTATCGAAGTCACCCCCATTTTCTGCTGAGGTCAAGTCTCCTGAGGCAACGAGGTCACCCGCTGCATCATAGAAGCTGTATGTCGCTCCGTTCCATCCGTCACCGAAGCTATCGAACATATTGAACTCAATGTTTGCGCCGTAGCAGCAAGATCCATCGTCAACGGATGCAAATGGGTTGTAGTTCACAGCGTCTGAGTCTGTACAGCCCAAGCAACCGAAGTCACAGAGCGTATTGTCAGCGAAGTCAACTGGACCATTGAAGTTGCATGCTGTTGTGTCCGCACATCCTGTAGAAGGTGCAGGTGCACAAGTGATCGCAAGCGCAATGAAGTAGTCAGAACCTGTAGCGCAACTCACTGAACCGTCAGAGGTAAAGCTTACTGTTACGGAGTCAACACCAATCACGATGCCATCGTCTGCATCAACATCACTGTTGTAGAGGTTCGCACCCGTAGCAGCATCGTCGATGACCAACTCATCCCAGCCCTGCTCAATTGCTGTGCCAGCCAAGTCCACAACGATGTTTCCACTGTTGGGGTTCACCAAAGTGAAGCTCCAGCTCTCGTTCACATCGTAGCAGTATTCCCAAGTCTCTGTCTCACAATCCAAGCAGCTTGTGAAGTCACAAGGATCATTGACATCGTCAACGTTCGCATCAACATTGTAGTTGCATGCCAAGTCATCTTGACATCCGTAAACCACGGGCTCACAAGAAACGCTCAAGTCAAATGGACCGCCCAATGAACCAGAACCAGCAGCCACCAAGATGGCATAGGTCTCTGCACTGTCGTCTGAAATGAACTGGAAGCTCTCACCATTGTCGCAAGACTCGCCGCTGATATAATCGTTGTCACCTTCTGCCCAGCAAATCAAGCTAGAACAGAGACCTGTTCCACCGAAGATGGAGAAGCTTTGCTCAATTGTAGCGCCTGCAGGAAGGTTGAATGGACTGGCCTCCAATGTGATTGTTGTGCTGGCGAAGTCACCAAAGGTGCCTCCAGTAGCCAATTCACCATCAGGACCTGACAACGTAAAGTTGCCGTCTCCATAGGTGCAGCACATGCCGTCACCGAAGCTGTCATACATAGTGAAGGTGTAGGTTCCTGGTGGCACGCAAGTGCTCAAGGAGTTTGGACCTGCAACCACGTCACCAGACCAGACCACATTGCCGGCTGCATCAGCCAAATCAAAGCTGTTCTCACCTGGGTAAGCATCAGGGTTAATCTGCAAGTCCAGACATACTGAAGGGTCAGTAGAACATCCACCGAAACACAAATCAGAGGTCGCACCCAAAGAAGAGATCACGTTGGCCGTGATTCCGTCCAATGCACTGCCCTCGTTCGTGAAGTAGACTGTGTAATCACCACCAGACAATCCGTAGTAGTAATCATTGAACAAGGTTGGGAACAAGGTGCCTGCAGGAATGCTCGCAACGGTATCGCCGTTGAAGACAATCACAGCACTGATGTTCTCAAAGTTGTCTGTGTTCAAGCTGTTGACTTCGAGTGTCGCATCTGGAGCGTCCACTTCTTGGAACACCTGGAACACAGTGTTCACCAATGAACCACAAGTGCTCACCGTGATCAACTGCTCTTGAGAACCATTGGCCAAAGTGTACCAGACACCTGAACCACTTCCACCACATGCGTTGTCACCTCCGACAGAAGTAGCACCACCGGTGTTTCCAGAAAGGGTCTCGCCACAAGCAACAGCAATGGCATTGCTGCAACTGTCGTTTGGTTGTGTCACTCCGAAGTAGATACATCCAGAGTTCACTGTAGCGTCCGCGTTGTAGTTGGAAGCTTCAGAGTCGGTACAACCTTGAACTTCTGCCGCAAGACTGACACTGAACGGACCACAGTCCTCTGTTTGGGTTGTCCAAACAAAGATGTAGTAGTTCAAATCCTCTGAAGGCTGAGAGATCGATGCAGTCACAGGACCTTCATCTTCTGTTGAGAACCAACCGTTCATCTCCTCCTGAACGGCTCCAGCAACAACACCTGAAGTGATGTCATTCAAGTCCGTACAATCTTCCCCGCTGTATACCGCGTAACCAACAGCACCGTCGCCGGTCGCGTCAACAGTTACGTTGTACAGGTTGTAGGCTGTGTCTGTCTCCATTTGGTACCAAACACCGTATGCAGTAGCAAAGGTGCTCAAGCTTCCCATTCCGAAGTCCTCGTCTGGGGCGCTGCAGCAAAGGCTGCCTGTCAATGTTGCACCATCAACCAATGGCAAAGCCAATGTGCAGAGGTCATCATTCACCGGGAAGCCTTCTGGGCAAGATGCGCAAGTGGTCTCAATCACGATGCCCGTTTGAGCTGTCGTACCTGAGTATGTACCCACACGAACCAAGTAGTTGTTTCCTTGAATAGCGTTGATGCTCACAATGGAGTTGAATGTCCCAGTGGTACCAGAACCACAACCTGCAACACCAGAGTCATCGTTGGTCGCAATGGCCGTCAGTGATTCGTCCGTATTCACTGCGAAAACAATCATATCTGTGTCCGTCACTCCGTTGTCTACATCAGCAGATGCACACAGGTTGAAAGTCACCTGATAATCTTGGTCTGCGTTGAACTCATACCAGATTGCACCGTTGGTAGAGATGGCGTTACCGAGAACACTTGTTCCGTTGTACTCATCACCATTGGCATTCTCCAAAGAACCAGACAGAGTCAATCCACAAGCAGTCGCCTGCGCTGTTTCAGGAGTGTCGTTCGCAGGTGGGAACTCACAACTTCCGTCATCTTCCGATGCAGAGATGTTGTAGTTGTTTGCAAGAGGATCTGCACAACCAGCAAACGCACAATCAGTATTGTCCGTTCCACCGAATGCCACAGGGTATCCTTCAGTTTGGCCGTAGGTCAATGGTGCATACTCATTGCCCAAGTTGTCAGCGATGCCCCAACCTTCAGTGGTGAAGATGGAACCGGTGCTGAACGTGTAGCAACCAATATCCAAGCAGTTGATGACAGATGTAGTCGTTGGACCAGGAGCCATTGTACCTGTATAGGTGGTGTCTCCAGTCTCCTCGTTCACGAGGTACCAATCGTTGCCTGGGCTCCAACCTGAACCAAAGTCGTCTTGCAATGTGAGGAATAAGCCGAGTTGGCCATTGTCACACACCACACATGAACCATCGTCCACAGTCGCTTCGACATTGTAGTTGATGGCAGCAGGAAGGGTACATCCGCTCAGGCAATTGCCGGCAGAGGCGCCAAATCCGATGTCATAGACACCCAATCCACCTTCATAATAAACGTTTCCAGCAAAGTCAATAATGGACCAAGCAGGGATTCCAGCAGGGCTACCGCCTCCACCAGAGAACTGCAGACATGCATCGTTGGGAACACAGAACTCGTAGTATCCGTCAACAACGCTCGATTCAAAATCAGGAGCGTAGATGCCGTCTGCGTATCCAGCAGTAACAAGCGTATCTCCGCCGGCTACATAGATGTATGCAGCATTGTTACCCCAGTTCAAATAGATGTCGTGGTTCAAGTAAAGGATGTAAGTCGTGCTGTCTGCATCGCCAACACATCCAGGGAGGAAGCAAGATCCGTCATCCGCATCCGCATCCTCATCGTAGTTGAACGCTGTTGAATCGGTACAACCGCAAGACACACCAGGACCCGCAACGCCGAAGACACCAAATCCATCACCGTTGGTCTGGTTGTACAAAATGTCTCCTGTTGTGTAATCAATGATCTGCCACTCCTTCTCTCCAGGGAAAGAACCACCGGACAACTCCAATGTGTAGCAATCTGTTGTAGACAGGCAGAAGAAATCGTATCCCTGTACACCTGCTTCAACCGTGAATTGAGCATCGTCAAGGCTACCTGAAGCCACAACATCACCAGAACCATTTGTCAGTGCGTAGGTCGATCCATCCCAACCGTCACCGAATCCATCAAACATCATGAATTGCACCAACGTTTCTCCATCAGGACAAGTTGGGAACACACAGCTGCCGTCATTCACGGTGGCTGTGCCATCGTAGTTCAAGGCAGTCACATCGTTACAGCCACACACTTCAACTGTTTCACCGTAGTAGAAACCTGCTGAACCGCCATCTGCGTCAAACGCAATCACGGAACCGTCATAGACGTTAATCAAAGTGATGCTGATTTCCCCAACGAAACTTCCGCCTCCGGAGGACAACTCATAACAAGCGCCGAGGGGCATGCAAATTGTGTCGATACCCAGAGCTGGACCACCGGCGGAACCGCCATTGGAAACAAAAGAGTCATCGAGGTTGCCTGAAGCCAACAACGTGCCGTCTGCATACAACTCATATGTATTGCCGTTCCAGCCGTCGCCATACGTGTCTTCCATTCGAACGAAGACCATGGTCTCTCCCGCGTCTGGGCAAGCGTCATAAAAGCAAGACCCGTCATCCAACGTGGCAGTCTCATCGTAGTTCAGGGCGTCCGATGCTGTGCATCCAGGAACATCTGAAATGAAGGAGAAAGACCAAGTCTCAAGACATGTGTTGCCAAAACCGCAACCCGCGACAGTAGCAGCACAAGTTCCGACACAGTTCAAGGGGGAAGCATCCGTGAAGAAGCCACTACCTCCGTCTCCATAGGTGTCGTTCATTGTGACTGTATAGTCACCGGCACCGTAGACGGAAACGTCAAAGTCTTGGGTTGAGTTGGGTCCTCCAGGGACGATGGTCGCTCCATCGTACGCTTCGAAAATGGTGTCCCCGTTAAAGGTGACAATACATAATGACAGCTCACTCAAATAGGTATCTGAGTCAAAAGTGATCGTCTGCGCTTGCACAGACGTAAGGAGGGCCAAGGCGAACACGCCAAAAGCACCTCGGAGAATGGTCGTTCTCAGGTTCATGATTAAGGTTTTTTCCAATTGCACGAGCAATATAGCGGAAACACTGCTCAATTCTGACCCACCCGCATGAAGAAATCGCCGAAAAAAACAGCCGAGCCACATTACATAGTTCTCACATCTTTAATTATACAGGGTTCGGTAAAGAAATGGCCCCGAACTGATATGTACGGGGCCATTTCCTCCTCCACCTTCTGGCCGAGAAATTTGTAATCGTTGAAATCAACTTTACGGCATCAATCCTCGCATGGGTCACCAAAACTGATCAAGAACTCCAACAAGTCTGCCGTTGTGGTTGCGCCATCTTGATTCAAGTCCGTGGGGCAAGGGCTCTGAAGGGCAAATGCACAAGCGCCATTGTCCTGAACGGCATTCGCATCATAATTCTCTGCGATTTCATAGGTGCAACCGCCACAACCATCAAAAACACAATCTTCTAAGACGGTGATGTTTGCAGAGGGGTCATAGTTGCAAGCGACAGAGACGGTGCATCCGGCCACACAGTCTGACTCTCCAACCTCAAAGTAAACTGCTGAACTTGGGGCACCTCCAGAGGTAATGCCACTCGAAGCTCCGAGCAACGTCCAACCCACCTCGACGGGGATCACTCCACTGCTGACCTCCAAATAGTAGCAACCATCCGAGAGACAAAACTCGTCTGTCGCACTTGTTCCTTCTGGTGTTACAGTGAAGCCCACGCTTGGGAGTCCCCCTTGCGCAATCAAAAGGCCATCTACCGAGTACAAGCTGTACTGAGCACCATTCCAACCGTCACCAAAGTCATCGGTCATGAGCAGTTTTACACACTGATTGTAGCAACAGTTGCCATCCGGTATGGTCGCCGTCTCGTCAAAGTTGCAAGCCTCGGCATCCGTACATCCGGCGCAACTCAAGTAGTCACAAGAGCCATTGTCTGCCGTAGCGTCTGCTTCGTAGTTGCAAGCTTGAGCATCCACACATCCGCAGACAACATCGCCCAGCGAAAAGTTCACCGCACCAACCGTACCCGTAGCAACCTCACCCTCTGTTGAAGACAAAGACCAGCTGATCTCCTCATCGAAGTCTCCTCCGCCAACTGCAATGCTGTAACAGCCCTCGACCAAACAGAACGTATTAAAGCCCTCATCGCCACCGAGGAAATTGTCGACGTCCAAAATGAACAGCGCACTGTCTAAACTTCCAGAGAGCAACGTATCTCCCACAGCATCCATCAAATGATATTCAGCTCCATTCCAACCATCACCAAAGCTGTCAAACATGTCCAACTTCAATGGAATTCCATCCGAAAACCCATCTGGACAAGCGCAAGCGAAGAAGTCACAACTGCCATTTTCAATGTTGGCACTTGGCTCAAAGTTGCAGGCGACATCATTCGTACAGCCTTCCACGGCAGGGGCACAAGACAATGCAATCTCCACCGTCCCATTGTCGTCCGTAATGGGATTGCCATCTGAATCCTCCGCAGAGACATAGGCATAGTAATGGCGACCTGGCTCAGATATGAACTGCACCCAGGCGTCATCTTGGTCAAAGAATCCACAGTTGATGAAGTCCGCCTCTTCCGAAGCGTAAACGCCATCCTCTACCGTCAGAACGCATTCAAAGAACGCAGGGATTCCTCCGGCACAGACAGCATCGCTCACATAGAGGTTCAGTTTGGAGTCAATGTTGGACCCACAAAGGCTCAACGTATGCAGGTCTCCCGTCCCCTCGAAGGTGTACCAAATTCCAGGGCCTGGGATGGGGTCACAACCATTGATCAAGTTTGGCGCACCCAAGTTGGTCGCACCACCAGTTGAACCGGTTGCCGGCACACCACAATCCAAAGCGATGGCCGATCCACACGTGTTGTTCTCAGGAACCACATTCACATAATTGCACAGGCCATCGTCCATCGTGGCCGTTGGATCATAGTTGGGCGCCACTGGATCCATGCAACCGAGATAAACACCGTTGGCCAGGAACTGATACTGGCCGCACTCCTCTGGGTCTGTCGTGAAGACATAAAACAGGTAGTCCGTGTTGGACTGAAGTACAGTAAACTGACTGATCTCACCCGCGCATTGCTCAGACACCAAACATCCCACTTGAGCCTCCAGGTTTCCGCATTCGCCGACATCGAAGATGGCCAAGCCAATGTTGGCCGCGCTCAAGTTCAACAAGTCAAAGAAGAACGTCTCGTAATCTCCGCTGTTGAACTGGAACCAAACGCCATAGCTGGTTTGGAATCCAGCGAGAAAACTCACGTCAACGTTGTCTGGACTGGAGCAACATACGGATCCCACATGAGGGACGCCATTCTGAAGGCCCAGCGCACTCGAGCAATCATCATTGATTGGAGCACCACTGGTGCAATCCACACATTCTACCGAGAGCAAAAATTCATCCCCACTTGTGTATTGGCTGAAGCGGGTCACGTGGATGTAGTAATTCTCTCCTTGCTCCACATTGAATGCCACTTCACTCATGAACCCTTCGGAACATCCATCGTCATTTCCGCCGAGGCAGTCCAAATTGGCGAGGTCACCATCCACGGCTTGGTAAACAAAGACCTGAGAGTCAAACAAAGGGTTACCAGCAGGGTTGAAGGCATCCGTTCCACAAGTGCTCACAACCATCTGCTGATCCGATTGAGCGTTGAACACATACCAAACGCCTGCTGCATTGATATCCTGTCCTGAACAGGTGGTGCCAATCAGATCCTCGCCATCCACAGCATACGTTAACGAGCCCGCAATCTGAGCGCCGCACTGCACCGCTTGAGCGCTGTAGGCATAGTTATTGACTGGGGGGCACTCACACGAGCCATCGTCCTCTGTCGCACTCGGATTGTAGTTCAAACAGAATGGATCTGTACACCCCAAGAATGTGCACGATGCAGTTTCACCAAAGTCAATGCCGTAGCTCGACACCTCATCCGTGCCCGTGCCGTAAAAATTCTCAACCACATCTTCGAGGTACCAGCCGATGTCATCAGAGTCGTCTCCAGGGGTAATGTCGAAGAGGTAGCACCCCGGCTCAAGACAAACCAAGTCCGTACCGGAAGTCAAGCCATCTCCAATGCCCGCGTTGTCAAGTGACCCTGTTGCAGCGATGTCCCCATCAATTTCAGAGATGTAGTAGACACCTCCATTCCAACCGTCACCAAAGGCATCGGTCATTCTCACTTCAAGAATCAGCTCGCCATTGGCGCAGTAAACACATGTTCCGTCGTCAATGGAGGCTGTGGGCTGAAAGTTCGTGGCGTTGAAGTCCGTGCAACCGTAGCACGAGAAATTACAGAAGCCGCTGTCGTAAACCGCGTTCGGACTGAAGTTGCAGGCAGTAGGATCCGTACATCCCACTGGGCAACTGACGTCACCCAAAGTGATTCGGTCTGCGCCACTGATCAACTGGTCTCCAAATTCAGCTTCGTCCAACGAACCCGAGAAGACAACCGTTCCATCAAACGTCGTGAAGATGTAAAGTCCATTGTTCCAGCCGTCTTGGAAGCTGTCGAACATCTCAAAGTTGTAGCACCCCTCAGGCAAACACACTGCATGGGTTCCTGCGCCACCAAAGTCCACTACCGTGTTGGTCTCCATGTTGCGGATGTTCCAACTGATCTCCCCATCCCAACTGCCACCACCCACTTCGAGGAAGTAGAAATACTCTTCATAGCAACACGTACCGTCGTCATAGATGGCACCCGAATCAAAGTTCACTGCACCACTCTCTGTGCAACCGTAACATTCAAAGTCACAATCCTCATTTGAGATGGTGGCGGTCTGATCGTAGTTGCAGGCTGTTGGATCCGTGCATCCTTGACAAGACAGGTATTCGCAGCTACCGTCATTGAAGTTGAACGAAGGGCTGTAGTTGCATGCCCCTTCAACCGTGCATCCAGGATTCAAGCACTCCGGCTCTCCTACAAAAAAGAATTCTTCGATGATGCCACCGGGAATGCCAGGCCCTCCCTCGAGGATCACCTGTCCATTTCTGATGATTTCCCAAGACGCTTCCACAGCGAGGTTGTCAAATTCCAATTGTAAGACATAGCAATCATCTGATAGGCAAACATCCAAATCGATGGATGCTCCGTCAGAAAACTCCACGCTCCCAAATTCCGTTCCCGAAAGGTTGCCCACCGTGGCACTTCCAATGTTGCCTTGCCCGTCTACCCAGCCATTTGAGAAAGCATCATAAAGGCGCACCGTTACACACGCGTCAAAGCAGCAGCTGCCGTCATCAAATCCAGCTTCCGAATCGAAGTTGCATGCCATTTCATCCATACAACCGGGGATTCCATCGAGTTCTGTAAGGGTGAAGTTGAATGCCGCCGCTGGCCCTGCCGAAAGTTCTCCGGCGCAATTGCCCCCACAGATGAAGGGCAAGCTTGTCGTGTTGACCTCGTAGCTGATGCCCCCATCACCGCCTCCATCCAACAGGATGATGGTGTAGTTGCCCTGCCCGTATTCTGACAAGTCAATGGTGTACGTCTGATTGAAACCGTTGGTTGGCCATATCCCACCTTCACTGATGTTCACGATTTGTCCATCGGTGAGGCTCGTGACAGCCACACCGTATTGGGTCGCGTAGAAATCAGAGAAAAGGGTAACAGACTGCGCACGAACGCCAAAGGAGACGAATACAGCGGCGGTAAGAAGGACCACAGCCATTTTGGCGCGGCAAGGGAAGCGGAGCATCATGGATCCAGCGATTGCTAATTCGGTTTGACAAGAGGAAGTGCCGTTAGTCGCCACTTTACACCCTTTGCCGTCCTGAAAGATAAGCACAAAGATCAGCTTTGACAAACTTTCACCCCGAATCTAAATGTCGCTGAATAAATCATTTAGAATCACCAAACACAAGTATTCACCCTTGAACGTGATTATCGAGGGTTCGAAATTGCCATTAAGACCACATGGCCGCATGCCAGCTTTCGTCGAAATTCTTCACCAACCAACCCTGGCTCGATTTCGCATCCTGCACCCGACCGGCCAATGGATCGACCACTTCGGTGGCCGCGTGCACCACCCCCGCCTTCCGCATGGCCCAGAATTCTGGTGTTCTCGTCCCCTGCCAATCCAAACCCTCAGGCTGCCTCCACACCACTTGATGGCGGTCAAACCAATCCAAGCCCACCCTTTCTCCATGCGCACGTAAAAAACCCACGAGCTTATCGATGCTGCAACCGGTTGCCCCAGCTTGAGCCTCATCCAGGCCTACGAGCAATACACGATCGTACATCATGGTGCCCGCAGCAGCCAGTGATGCTCCATGAGCAGACCATCCTTCAAGAAAGCGATTCAATCCCCCCACCAAATCCTGTTGTTCCCCATCGGTCAAGGCCCGGTCCGCCGTATGGACCCATAAGCGGGCGTGACCCGGCAATTCATCAAACATCATGGCGCGAAAATTAAAGGACAGACCACGGTCTAGACTCACCCCGCAACGCATTTGCTTGTTTGCGACCCAAACATGGCATTCGGGCAACGGCCATTGACCGCCGTGCCGAGCTAGAAACCACGGTCAAACCTCATCGAGGCTGGCCTTCTTCGTGCTCAGCTGCCCCTCCAAAGCGCGGTTCCGAAGCCAAGGCAAGAGCACCAACATCAAAGACGGCAGCGGCGACTGCAAAAAGCCCAGTACCTCTCGGGCCACATTGTACCCCGCCTCGTTCTGCCCAGCTTGGCCATCCAAGGCCCAAAACACCGCCGTCACCAATCCCGAAGCCCCATAAATCAACATCAAGAGCTTCCATCGCTCCCCCACACCCGCAGCCCTCAAAAACATAGCGTCCAGCACAAAGAACCCCAGCACAATGGCCACCATCAGCCCCCACTTTGCTCGGGCCATTTCCACTCTCCCCAAACGGTGAAACACCTCGAACGTGTCCCGAGAATATGAGATGCTCGTGCGGCAAAACGGCGCATAACCATCCCACCACTCTTTGCGCTTTTCCAACATGCAAGACGCTTCCCAATTGCACTCCACATGTCCGTAATCGTAGAAATCCGAATACCTGTCCCCCACTTTCATGTAGTGGTTCAACTTGATTTTGGCGTCTTCTTGGATGTAACCAAAGCCGATCATCGCCAAAAGCACCAGCAGCCACCATGGCCGCTTCAATGGCAACAAGCGACCTAGTCTTAGGCTCATTCGGTTGTGCTTGAAGGGGCAACCTGAGCTGCCGCGTGACTCAACCTGGTGGCCCAGATGTACCACAGCCAGAAAATGAACCCGTAAATCAATACCGTCCAGGTGTAATCGTGGTTGAATTTCAGAGACTGCGGCCGGTTGTACTGGATGATCACCAAGCTGACCACCCTGAACAAGTTGGCCAGATGAATCAGCACGATTCCTGCTGGAATGAACCACAATTTTCTTTGAACAGGACCAGGAAACGCAACGATGAACACCGCAAACAAAGCAAATAAAACCAACCCATCACATGGGGCTCCGATTTGAAGCAAGCCCACGCTGTCCGCAATGCCAATCTGCCAGCGCAATTCCGAGCTCGTGACTTCATAAAGGCCATACCCCAAAAAGCGCAAAACCGATTCAGAAGCCACAACCATAGAATGAATGAGATACTCATCCATCATCGTTTGATCCTTCAAAAAGTATTGATAGGCCACGTACCATATGAGGTAGCCCAAGAATCCCACACCGAGAAAACGAATCAGATCACGGTCCACTGCGTCGGTTCTGTTTTAAACGCGTTTCAACTCCCCATCTTCCTTGCGACGGCGAATCCCAATGACCCCCATTCCAAGCCCACCCGCAATCAGGAATCCAAGTCCCCCATCAATCGGAATGCACCCATTTGGGTCATTCGGCTGAGAACCGTTTGAGGAAACACCTTCTGTGTTGTTTTCCCAAAACTCTGAACACAATGTACCTGTCCCAACACCACAGACACTGGTTCCAGCAGGATCACATTCAGAAGGATCCAAAGTAGGGCCGGCGCAAGTCTCCAAGTCCCCGCAAAAAGCACAAGTACAATCAAAACAACAAAGTTCTGGCCCAGTTTGAGCACTTGCGAGACTGCTGCTGAAAACTAAGCCCAAGAGAACAAGGACCTGACCGAATTTATTCATGACCATTTAAAGGTAAACATGAATTTCACTGCGTAATTACACGGAACGATATCTTTGCAATCAACGCAACCTCTATGTCGCAAACCACGAGCAATGAAACCAACAACGGCCTGAATCAACTGAGGTTGGGGTTGAAGGTGGCCGCGAAAAACTGGCTTCTGTTGTTGCTCTTGCCGGCCATGGCCTATGGGTATGCGCGCTACGTGACACACCAACAACTCGACCAATATGGGGCCCGAGCGGAGGTGCTGCTCGAGCAAAAAGACGAATACGACAAGGCTCGGGAGCTGATGGAAGGTGTCGTGAGCCGTCGCTTTCAGAGGCAAGGGCCCGACATCGCCAACCAAATTCGCATCCTCAAAAGCCGAGACTTGGTGGCCAAAGCGGTGGAAGATTTCGACCACAGCATCACCCATTTCATCGTCGGCCGCGTTCGCTCCTTGCCCGTTGGCGGCTTAAGCGGTGTAGAGGTCATTGCATTCCCAGAACAGTTTAGCCAGAACGCCTTGGGTGTGGATTTCGACCTGAATGTTTTGGACACCAAGCGCTACGCGCTTTCCGCCACGCTTCTCAATGGAGAATTGTACAGCGGAGAACACGCCTTTGGCGAACCCATTCAGAATGGGGACTTCAGCCTGACCATTCAACGGTCAAAAGATGGCCGAGGGTCCATCGAACAGGCCATCGCTCAAGGCCAGCGCTTCCAAGTCCGCAACAATGCTCAGGTCATCAACAGCTACCGCAATCGACTCGTCGTGAGCGGCGTGGGCCAAACCAGCATTCTTAAAATGCAGGTCGACGACATCCTGCCCGACCGCGCCATTGAGTTTCTCGATGCCCTCTCGGTGCGCTACTTGGAATATTCCACGTCGGCCAGAGAACGGATCAACCAAAAAACCGACAAGTTCATTGAGGCTCAACTGCTGCAAATCGAGGCCAACATCGACAGCCTGCAGGGCATCATCGATGAGCAACGCCAGAACGCAGAAGTCTTTGACCTGACCCGAGGAGAGCAAGCCTACTTCACAGAGCTTATCCAACTCGAGACCCAACAAGAAGAACTGCGGCTGAATACCCGGAGCCTGGGGGCGTTGGAATCCTATTTGGGCCGAGGGATAGAAAACACGAGCATCCCGCCCAGCACGTTCTTGACCTCTGATGCAGCGGCCGCAGCGCAAGTGGGCCAATTGTATGATTTGCAGCTGCAGCGCACCCAAATGCTTTTGGATGTGACCCCAAGCAGTTTCCAAATCAAGCGGCTGGACTCTCTCATCTCCACCACGCGCTTGAGTCTGTTTGACTACATCGGTTCCGCCCAATTCGCATTGACCGAAGAAGAAAACAAGTTGAACCGCCGAATCAAGGACATTGAAGCCAAACTCTTCCGGCTGCCCAAGAGTGAGCGTGAAGTTTTGGCCATCGAACGCAGGCTTGCCATCAGCGACAAGTTCTATGGCTACCTCTTGGAACAACGGGCCACAAACCTGATTGCCCGAGCCGCCATTACTTCCAACGCAAGCATCATCGAAGCCGCCCGCAGCATCGGCGTCACCGGGCCCGACAAACCCAAGACCATTCGGAATTGCACCCTTCTTGGACTGGCACTTGCCATTGTCCTCGCCGTTTTGCGCCTGCTTCTCTTTGAGCGCCTCGAAAGCGTCAATGAACTGCGCTCAGCCACAGCTTTGCCTGTGAGTGGCGGTGTCCCACGCTACGAGGAAATCAGCGAAAAAGAATACGTGATTGTCGCGAGCAAGAATCCGCGCCACCCCACCACAGAGGCCTTTCGAGGACTGCGAACCAACCTTCAATATTTGCTCAACAAAGAGGGGCAGAACACCATCTTGGTCAGCAGCATGCATCCAGGAGAGGGGAAAACGTTCACCGCGACCAACATGGCGGCCCTGATCGCTCAAACTGGAAAACGGACCCTACTGATCGACTTCGACCTTCACAAACCTAGGGTTCACAAGGCATTCAACTTGGAGCGAGGCATCGGCCTGAGTGGCTACCTCATCGGAAAAACAGGATGGAAGGAAGCCATTCAAGAAACCGACATCTCTGGGCTTGACTTGTTGACCTCGGGACCCGTCCCCCCCAATGCCTCCGAACTCGTCCTCAGCGACCGCACAGACGACATGATGAGAGAAGCGAGAAAAGCCTACGATTACGTGGTCATTGACACGCCCCCCATCATGCTCATCACCGACGCCTTGGTCCTGATGAAACATGTAGACCGCGCGCTGCTGGTCACCAACGTGAAGCGAGCGAACGCGAGGGGCATGCGTCAACTTGAAGACCTCCTCGAACAAAACAGCATCACGCATGTGAGCATGGTGCTCAACGGAATATTGCCCACCCGCTGGCGCTACTACGCCTCCAAATACGCCTATCGCTACCTCTACACTTATGGATACGGTTACGGCGGCTATGGCAGCTACACCGGCTATGGTGGATACGGCTATGGAGACAAGCCTTACGGCGAAGAAGAAGACGCTTGATCCCAGATCATGTGCGGCATCACCGGCGCCCATGGAAGGGCAGATGGATTGGCCCTTGCCCAAACCCAAAAAATGACCGCAGCGCTTGCCCACAGGGGGCCAGACGCTGAGGGCCATTGGTCAGACAACGAGAACATTGTACTGGGGCACCGCAGGCTCAGCATCCTCGACACTTCACAAGGAGCCAACCAACCGATGGTCAGTTGGTGCGGGCGATATGTACTGGCCTTCAACGGCGAAGTCTACAACTACCGAGAACTCAAAGAACAGCTCGACTACCCTTGGCAAACCACGGGAGACAGCGAAGTCGTTCTCGCCGCATTGAAAACCTGGGGTGTGGCTGCACTCGAGCGCTTGAATGGCATGTTTGCCCTCGCCCTTTGGGACACAAAAAAAGAAAAGCTCTTGCTCGCCCGCGACCGCATGGGCATCAAACCCCTCTACCTCCATCACGATGAAGGTGGACTTTTATGGGCCAGCGAAATTCGGGCATTGCTGGCTTCTGGGCGGGTGGACAGACAACTGGATCGAGAGGGCATCGTGGACTTTCTCCGATACCAGACGGTTCACGGCCCCCGCACACTGATCCGCGGTGTAGACCTGCTTCCTGCGGGGCACCTGCTTTGGGCCGATGACAATGAAGTCACCATAGAACAATGGTGGGACGCGGCGACAGCAGGACGTCGCCTAAACCAAGAAGGTGAACCCTGGACATATCGAAAAGGGCCTGCTGCATCCCGCATTCGAACACAATTGATGGACAGCGTGGACCTGAGGATGCGGTCTGATGTTCCCTTTGGCGCCTTCCTCTCTGGGGGGATCGATTCAAGTGCAATTGTGGCCCTCATGTCCGAAGTGGGACAACAACGGGTGTCCACCTTTCATGTGGCCTTTCATGAAGACGCGTTCGACGAAAGTCAACACGCCCGACTGGTGGCCAAACAATACGATACAGACCACCACGAGATTCGACTCTCTGCCGACGACTTCTTGGCGGCCGTTCCAGAAGCCTTGGCTGGAACGGACCACCCCAGTGGAGACGGCCCCAACACCTTCGTGGTCTCACAAGCCACCAAGAAAGCTGGACTGACAGTCGCCTTGAGCGGCTTGGGGGGAGATGAACTCTTTGCGGGCTACCCCGTCTTCAAGCGCACCTTCGACCTGCTCGGAAAACAATGGGCCATGTCTTGGCCACGCAGTTTGAGGCGAGTGGCCGGGGCTGTATATCGGAAGGCGCAACCGGGCATGGCTGCAGACAAACTGTCCACCTTGCTCGCTGGTGGATCACTCGATCCAGCATCTACCTACCCCATCAGCCGTAGGATGTTGCTCGAGCCCCAAGTCCGCGCCTTAACCCCATTGTCCGCTGGACAGGACAGCGTTGCCCAATGGTGTCGACAACACTTGGACACGGCCCCTGGTTTGGATTTGCCCATACTCAGCCGCGTGAGCCTGGCAGAGATGCACACCTACATGCAACATGTGCTGCTGAGGGACACCGACCAAATGTCCATGGCCCATGCCCTAGAAGTGAGGGTCCCCTTTCTCGACCACCGCTTGGTCGAGACTGCCTTGGCCATCCAAGACCCCATTAAGTTTCCTCACTCTCCAAAGGCACTTCTCACCGAAGCATTGGGCCACAGACTGCCAGAATCCATCATCCACCGGCCCAAAATGGGCTTCACCTTGCCTTGGGAAATCTGGATGCGCGGCCCCCTTCAAAACACATGTCAAAAAGGACTTCAAGCCTTGGTAGAACGGAACATCTTGAATGGCGCTGCTGTGGACGAACTGTGGCGCGGATTTGAATTGGGCACCATCACTTGGTCAAGGGTTTGGGCCTTGGTTTCTCTTGGGCAATGGATACAGCGCCATGACCTCCATTAAAGCCCCTTTTGACCCCCGACCCGTGGTCTTGGTCTCCCTAGACTGGTATTTGCCTGCATACCGCGCAGGAGGTCCGATTCGCAGCATCTCCAACCTTGTTTCTGCACTCGGTGACGCCGTGGACTTCCGCATCGTCTGCGGGGACCGTGACCTTGGCGAAAATCTCCCGGTGGACGCGCCCATTGGCGAATGGACTGCCTTGGGCAACGCCCAGGTTCTTCGTTTGCCTCCCGAGGAATGGACCACCACACGCTGGCGAGCCCTGATCCAAGAAATTGAACCCGACCGACTCTATTTGAACAGCCTCTACAGCGGTCCCTTTGGCCGCTTGCCTTGGCGCGTGGCCAAAAGCATGGCCCTGCCCACCACCTTGGCTCCCCGAGGGATGCTCGGCGCTGGCGCACTGGCCATCAAGCCACTGCGCAAAAAGGCCTGGCTCTGGATGCAGCACATCACGGGCCAATACGCCAACATCTTCTGGCATGCGAGCACAACACAGGAAGCCAAGGACATCCGCCGTTGGTTTCCTGCCGCACAAATTCAAGTGGCGTTGAACCTGCCCCTTCCTTTTGACCCCGCCTCCAAGGCGAATGACGATGGGCGCATTCATTTGTTGAGCGTAGGACGCATACATCCCATCAAGAACTACCGGTTTGGCTTGGCGGTGGCCAAGGCCTTGGCTGAGCAAGGAACGCCAGTAACCTACCGCATTGTGGGGCCACTCGAAGACCTTGACGAGGCCCATCGTCTTCGGGCAGAGGCCGGAGAGGTGACCTTGGAATTGACCGGAGCCATGCCGCCCTCCAACGTGAGGGAACACTATGCCTGGTCACAACTGGTCTTGGTCCCCAGCTTCAATGAGAACTTTGGCCATGCGGTCGCAGAAGGGGTCTCAACCGCCAGGCCAGTGATTGTTTCGGACCAAACCGCATGGACAGATATAGACCCAGGAATCACGGTCGATTGTCTCCCTCTTCAGACTTCAGCTTGGTTGGCTTCGGCCAAGCGCCTTTTGGCCATGGCCCCAGCGGACTGTCTCGCACATTCCCAAGCCACGCACACCCGTTGCTTGCTCGATGCGCATCATCTTGCCAACCAACTCTCCCTCTTTGAATCATGACCGTTTCTGTGGTTACCGTCTCATACAATGCCGAATCCACCATCGAGGATGCGGTGCGCAGCGTGGTTGAACAGAAGGGGCCATTCCAACTCGATTACCACATTGTGGATGGCGGATCAAGCGATGGAACCACCCAGCGGATTGGCCCTTTTGCCAACCGCATCACACAGGTCACCAGCGCGCCAGACAACGGCCTTTACGACGCCATGAACAGGGGTGTAGCCCGATCCACAGGGGACATCATCGGCATCCTCAATGCAGACGACCGCTACGCAGACAATCGGGTGATTTCAGATGTACTTGACACCTTTGAAAGCACCGATGCAGATGGGGTTTATGCGGACTTGGATTATGTAGACGCCAACGACGGAGAGACCATCATTCGGCGCTGGAAGTCGGGGCACCCCCGGCCTTTTTCGCGAGGCTGGATGCCGCCGCACCCCACGCTCTTTGTAAAGCGTAAGGTCTACGAACAGCACGGCCTGTTCAACCTTCAACTCCGCAGCGCAGCCGACTATGAGCTAATGCTTCGCTTCTTCCACTTTCGCGGCGCAGAGCTGGCTTACTTGCCACGGACCACGGTCAAAATGCGGGCAGGTGGACAATCCAATGCTTCATTGGGCAACCGAATCAAAGCCAACGCCGAAGATGCCCGGGCATGGCGGATCAACGGCGCAAAAGCCCCGCCCCTTCTCCGGTTGCAAAAACCACTCAGGAAGCTCCGACAGTTCGGCAGATCTTGAATTTTAAAGGGCTGATTTCAACCCCCACATCCATTCATCGCAGAATGGCACACATCAAGTTCACCTTCGCCAGACGGGCCTCAAAAATCAACGGAGGCTGTAGTTGGGCGCCTCGCGGGAAATCATGACGTCGTGCGGGTGGCTTTCCTTGACCCCTGCAGAAGTGATCCGAACAAACTGCGCTTGCTGAAGCGCAGGAATGTCCATGGCTCCGCAATAACCCATGCCGGCCCTGAGTCCTCCCACCACTTGGTACATGACCTCTTGAACCGATCCCTTGTACGGCACACGGCCAGAAATCCCCTCGGGAACCAACTTCCGCAAATCGTCCTCCGTGTCTTGAAAATAACGGTCTTTGGAGCCTTTCTGCATGGCCTCAATGCTGCCCATGCCACGGTAACTCTTGAACCTTCGGCCCTCATAAATGATGGTCTCCCCTGGGCTCTCCTCCGTCCCGGCGAGCATGCTGCCCACCATCACAGAATGTCCCCCTCCGGCCAAGGCTTTTGAGATGTCCCCGGTATACCGGATTCCACCATCGGCAATCATGGGCACATCCGTGCCTGCCAATGCTTCGGCCACGGCCATCACCGCACTCAATTGCGGGACACCAACACCAGCAATCACGCGGGTTGTGCAAATGGAGCCCGGCCCAATGCCCACTTTCACTCCGTCTGCACCAGCCTCAACCAAGGCCTTCGCCGCCGCAGCGGTTGCGATGTTGCCGCACACAATGTCGGTTTTGGGGTACGTCTTTTTGACTTTCGCCAACATCTCCAATACACCACGGCTGTGACCGTGGGCTGTATCGATGATCAACGCGTCTGCACCTGCTTTCACCAGCGCCTCCACCCTCTCCATGGTGTCGGCCGTCACGCCAACAGCAGCGGCACAGCGCAAACGGCCATACTGGTCTTTGCTTGCATTGGGAAACTCCTGAAGTTTGATGATGTCACGATAGGTGATCAAACCCACCAACTTGCCCTTTGCATCTACGACCGGGAGCTTCTCGATTTTGTTGTCGCGAAGGATTTCAGCCGCATGCTTGAGGTCTGTTCCATTGGGTGTCGTCACGAGATTCTCCGTCGTCATGACTTCTGAAATGGGGCGCTCTGGTTTACCTTCAAATCGAAGGTCACGGTTGGTCACAATCCCCTTCAAGAAACCAGCCTCATTCACCACTGGAATGCCGCCAATTCGATGCTCTGCCATGATCTTATGGGCATCCCCCACCAACGCATCAACGGGGAGCGTAATGGGATCCTGGATCATGCCGCTCTCGCTGCGCTTCACCTTGCGCACCTGAGCCGCTTGAGCCGCAATGCTCATGCTCTTGTGGATCACTGCAATGCCCCCCTGACGGGCCATCGCAATCGCCATTTCGGCTTCGCTCACTGTGTCCATGGCCGCCGCAACCACGGGGACATTCAACACAATGTTTCGCGAAAATCGACTGCGGAGGTTCGTTTCCCTAGGCAACACTTCACTGTACGCAGGCACCAAAAGGACATCATCATAGGTGAGGCCTTCTCCGATGAATTTGGGATTGAAATGGGGTGCTTCGTGAGACATGGCGGACGGATCAACTTCTAACAGAATATTCCGGCGAAAATAGCCCACAACTCGCTGAGTTCAAGGGCCATCCATGATCTCGTTTTTTTAAGGTCTGAGCACAACCATCACATGGCCCATTCTTGTGACCAATCTTCCCGCTCCATCTTGAATGCGAAGGGTATACGGGTAAAAAGCCTCCGGAAGCCGGACGCCGTCCTTTGTCCCATCCCACGCTTCCTCCGGATTGGTGGTGGTCCAGATCAAATCTCCCCAGCGGGAAAACACATCCACACGGTAGTCCGCAACATCCGCAAAAGCCAAGAATGGCTTCCATGTGTTGTTGATCCCGTTGTGGACAAGCGCATTGGGAATCCAAACCACGGGGGGAAGCGTCAAGCAAACTTGATTGGACATCGAAACCCAACTGCTGTCCTCCTGTTCGGCACGCACCCGGTAACAAAATTCTCCGGGCGTCTCCTCCAAATCGGCCAAGTCATCGGTATAGGAGAGGCGAGAAGGCGAAACGTCATCCAACTCCTCTAGCACCCCTCCGTATTGAATGCCACGAAGCAATACATGTCGGGTCCGTGGAACCTCCCAACCTTCAAACCCCGTCCATGCCAAGGCATTTGAAACCTGAGACTCTAAGGCGGTCCCTGTCAAAAAAACCGTTTCGGCAACGGGTGTGCCCAGCACTGAATCCCCACAAGCATTGACCACCTTCAGAAAATATCGGTACTGGCCCAATCCACCTTCAATCGTGCTGTCCAACATCTGCAATGGCCCCCCCAAAGACCATGCACTGGTTACAAATTCGTAATCGTCGTCAAAAGGCTCATTTCGCCAAAGCTCGTAGGCATGAGGCTCATTGCTTGATGCATCGACCTCCGCCCTCAACACGGCCACCGAATCGGTGACAATGCTGACCTCTGTCCACCTCATCCATTCGGGGCCCCCAGGATAGGTGAACAGGTTCTCTGCCACATTGGAACCCTGGGTCCAGTTCTCGCCCGAGGCGTGTGCCACCACACGGTATCGATAGAGGCTGCCAATGTTGGCTCCTGTGTGCTCGAAATAAGTCAAGGTACCCGGGACTTCGGCCAGTAAAACCGGCGCGATTTGATTCCCATCCATGTCCATTTCTGAAGCCCACACCTCGTAGTAATCGACACCTGCGGGCCAGTGATACACCGGGGACCACTGCAAGTCAGCTCGGTCTGTGCACTGCGTCCAAGACACCTCCAAAAACGTGGAGGGCGCGCAGGCCGAGCTTGCCGGACCAGGGTCAGGCACACCCCCAACATAACAACTGTCGAAGGCCGCAACATTGTAATACTCAATGGTGCCCCCTGCTGCGCTGAACGGATTGACCCAACTCAACTGCGTGGGGTCTTCAATGGTGGTCAGGATGTTCTCGATGGATCCCGTGCAGATGTACACGATGTATCCTGCCACATCCGGCTCTAAACTCGCATCCCAAGAAATTTCGGCCAGCCCTGTCAGGGAATCCACATCAATCGCTACAATCTGAGGGGGACTCGGGTCCACCACATCTGCGACCGCTATGGAGGTGGTGTTGGACTGGTGCGTGCACCCCCCGGTTTCTGTCAACAGCACACGATAGGTGGCCAATCCATCGCATTGCGTGATGGGCAAGGTGGTGTTCGAATTTCCCATGAGCCAGGGAGCGGACACCACGTCCAACCATGTGGCATCCGGCAAAAGCTGCTGGATGATATAGGTCCCACTGAATCCAGATGGCGGGTTGAAATGAAAAGGACTGTTCCAAGAAAAATCCACTGAACCCGGCAGCAATCCCAATTCCAATTCAAGGAAAATCGTACACAACGTATCCGATGGCCCAGCCAAGTTGCTGCCCGCCCCATCCAAGGCCGTTAAGGTGTAACAAAACCCTTGTGTGGTGGTCAACAGGGTTGCGGGAGAGCCCGTGACATTCGACAGGGGAGAGCCCAATTCCATCGACACATCAAAAGCCGGCAATGGCGTAAAATCTGGCGCAGGCAACATGGGCGTGATGCTGTATGCCTCGGCGCCCGTGAGGTCAACCTCCCAATTGAGGTTGGCCGTTCCGTCGTCGTTCACTTGAATGCACGCCCATTCTTGGGCAAAACCCGACATCCAACCCATGCACATCATGCACATCGTTGTCGTTCGGAGTAAAAGCCAATTGCGCGTCATTGTCGTTGCAAGTTGTACGCAACCAAGGCTCAAACGGTTGCCTTTCAAGATTGTTTTCCGAAAGTCACCGGGGAATTCACATTAGGGCCTTCCAACAGAACCCAGGCGCCATTTTGGCTGTCCCAAAAGCACGATAATCGCCCAAAATTTCCCCCATCAAATCCCCAGCCTTTGGCCAATCATTGAGCAGGGCACTCACCTGCCCAATCTCCAATTCTCCTTCCAGCAAATCCCCTTCTCTCATCCCCAGTTTTGCGCGACCTCGGCCCAAAAGCACCCGCAGGGCCTGCACATCATCTCCTGCGGATTCAGCAGAAGCCACCCGGTCATAAAAACTGCCCTCTGGTCCCCGCAACAAACGAACAGGGGTGATGTCTTTGAGCATCAGTCGCGTTTCGCCAGCCCCTGCATCTGCAATCCGCTGCTTGAATGCCACATGCGCCGGATTTTCCTGCGTCATCACAAATCGACTGCCCATTTGAACACCAGACGCACCCAAGGCAAACGCAGCCAACATGGTCCGGGCATCATAAAATCCACCCGCTGCAATCACGGGAATGCGCACTGCATCGACCACTTCGGGGACCAAACAAAGCGTGGTGGTCTCTTCTCTTCCGTTGTGACCGCCCGCTTCAAACCCCTCTGCCACTACGGCGTCCACACCGGCGTCCTCTGACTTTTTTGCAAACGCAGCACTGGACACCACATGGACCACCACAGCCCCCGCAGATTTGAGAAAGTCCGTCCATTTTCGGGGAGATCCAGCACTGGTGAACACCACCGGGACCTTGTGGCGACGGATGGTCTCCATGTGCTCCTCCACTGCCGGATAAAGCAAGGGGACATTGACCGCAAAAGGCCCGTCCCAATTGGCCCTCACCTTTTGAATTTCCGCATCCAGCTCTTCCGGATACATTGACCCTGCGCCCAACGTACCCAAGCCACCTGCGCGGCCCACAGCCACCACAAGGTCGGCCCCTGTGCACCACACCATTCCCGCTTGAATAACGGGATGGGCGACCCCCAACAAGTCACACAACGCCTCGGGATTTCCATTCTGAGTTGCCATGCTGCAAAATGGGGCACCGTTGCGAAACCCAAGGCGTGTAAGAGCCGTACACAAAGGGGTAGTCGATTTTGACTTATCCACATGTAGGACGTGGCCGATGCGCACTAAATCAACATATTATTCCCCCTTCTCGTGCCATTTTCGCGCCATGCGCAAGCTGATCATCCGAGCTGCAGCTTTCCTGGCCCTCCTCACGCCCTTTTCCATCCTGCATGGTCAAGGAAATTGGGACATAGGTTTCACCGCTGGTGTGGCCAATTACATGGGGGACATAGGCGATGGACAAGGGGCTCGGAGAGACTTCATCTGGGACTTACAAGAAGTGAGGACGCGCCCAGCAGCCGGAGTTTTTGCACGTCGAAAATTGGACTTGGACGGCATTTGGCACATACGGGGTGATTACAGTACGCTCCAAATTTCTGGCCACGACAAGCACACCGCCAATGCCGCGCGTCGAGGAAGAAACCTGCATTTTCGAAACATCATGCGAGAGGCCTCCATTCGCATTGAACGGGACCTCTTCCAGCAACCTTTGGTTTGGGCCAGGCAACGTCGTGCCATGCTGACTGTGCGCGGCTTCGTGGGCATCGCCAGACTGTCGCACAATCCCGAAGCGCGTCTGGACGCAAAAAACCGGGCTTATCAGGACCTGATTGAACAGCCCAATGTCACCAGCCCAGGACAATGGCACAGCCTTCCCGAATTGCAGACTGAGGGCGTTGACTACTCAGACGAACTCAATCTGGCCACCATTCCCTTTGGCTTGAGCGCCTTGATTACTGGACAGAAAAAAGGCGGCGCAACGGATTTCTACTTGGGCATCGAACTCGGGTTCCGCCTCACAAAAACAGACTATCTCGACGACATCTCAGGGTTTTACGCAGACCCAAGTGAGATGGAACCCCTTGGCGCCGCATTGTCGAGCCAAAGCAATCAATCGGTCTTGGATGCCGCAGGCCCCGAGGCCGGCAGCCTGACTGCCCACAGTTACATTGGCGAGGACATCCTTGTGATCCGAGGAAACAAGACCAACAACGATGCTTACGGCAGCTTGGTGGTCTCGTTCGGAAAAGTGATGAACGGAAGAAGCAAGAGCTTTAGCCGCAACAAGCGCAGGTATGGGAATCGGCGACGTGGCGGCCTGTTTAAGCGACGCACCAGAATGCGCTTCTGACCGCTCGTAACATAAATACTCGTATTAGGCGTATATTACAGGGGATTGATGGTGAAGCCAACTCCCTTCCGATTGTTCTTTTGCTGTATCGCATTTGGATTGCATCCCACTGTGGAGGCTCAATTGTCCCCTTCCAATGGGTGGCACATCGAAGCTGGAGTGTCTTCCCACGTCTCAGGGTACAGCGGTGACATTGGACACCAAGGACAATATGGCATTCTGAGTGACACACAATGGCATTTGATTCGCCTCGGAGTGGGCGTGTCCGTGAGGGCGCAACAACCCGGCAAACGAATCGGGTGGAACATCGATTGCCGACACATTCGAATCCAAGGTGCCGACAGCGCATCCAACAATGCGGTCGCGTTTATGCGCAACCTGCACTTCCGGAACGACATGATCGAAATCGCAGCTACGGCAGACTTTCCCCTGTTGCGGTTTTCGGGTCAACTCGGACCTTGGTCACTCTCCCACCATCTGCGCGCAGAGGGCGGCCTCGCCCTGCTCCATCATGCCCCCAAGGCTCAAGTCGACCGCGACAACCTCTGCTATGCCATTTTGAATGAGCTCGGCGTCAACACCCCTGGACAATGGCATGACTTGCGCGGCCTTGAAACCGAAGGTGCCGCCTATGCCCAATGGGTCATGACCCTCCCCATTGGATTTTCTTACACCTTCAGTGCAGATCGAGGCAACGGCAGACCTTGGCACATGACCCTGACCGGTCTTTATCGATTCACCCGAACAGACCGGCTTGACGACATCGAAAGTCAATATGCCAACCCGTGGGAAATGTCCCCTCTGGGATTGGGCTTAAGCAGCCAATCCAATCCTTCGGACATTCCCCCATGTGCGAACGCCACGAACATTTCCACCTATCAATATCAGCAAGGTCTCTCTGCAGAACGCCAAGCCATTCGTGGAAATTCAGCCACGCGTGATGCGTATTGGACCCTGGGCCTGACTTTGGCCAAGTCTTTGACGGCGTCCACATCGAATGTGTTCCACAAAAAGCGCTTCAGAGGACAAAAGGTGGTAAATAAAAGATAAAGGAAGCCTCTCCGAGGCGCTCTTGCTTCGCTGGGCCATCGGGACGCGCTAAATTCGGCGGTCAATTCGAACCGATGAGCACCCTCCGCATTTCAACCGCGTTCCCTTCAGTTGCTTTGGGACTTCTGCTCTGCATGAGCCTTCTTCCCACGCAACACCACGCGCAAACCGTGGTCACCGTTGGAGGAGAGTCCGTCTCTGCAGACGACTTCGCCCACATTTTCAAGAAAAACAACCGAGACAGCTTGGTGACGCCATCGGCCTTGGATGAGTACATGGAGCTGTTCATTGACTTCAAACTGAAGGTGATGGCCGCTGAGGACCTCGGAATGGACACGGCCAGCGCCTTCATCAACGAACTCGCAGGTTACCGGAAACAGCTCGCTCGTCCCTATCTCGTAGACAACGACCTGCTCGACGCCATGGTTAAGCAAGCCTATGACCGCACGCTAGAGGAAGTCCGCGCCTCCCACCTCTTGGTGAAAATCGGCGGGGAAGGAAATCCCAGCGACACCCTTTCTGCTTGGAACAAGTCCCTTGCACTTAAGGAGCGCATTTCCAGTGGCGAAGATTTCGCCGGCATCGCCCGCTCTCGCGGAGGCAGTGACGACCCAAGTGTCAAGGACAATGGCGGCGACCTTGGTTGGTTCAGTGCGTTCATGATGCTCTACTCCTTTGAGGAAGCTTGCTATACCGGAGAAGTCGGCGAATTGGTTGGCCCCATCCGGACCCGTTATGGCTATCACATCATCAAACTGACCGGACGCCGTCCAGCGCGCGGTGAAATGCGCGTGGCCCACATTATGATTCGCCCCGACAAAAACAAAGGCGAAGCGAACGAAGCCAAAGCCAAAATCGACGCCCTCGCTGCGGAGTTGGCCTCTGGTGCGTCTTTCGCTGAGCTCGCTCGTCAGCACAGTGACGACCAAAGCTCCCGGACCAAAGGAGGCGAGTTGCCCATGTTTGGAACAGGAAGAATGGTCGAATCTTTTGAAGAAGCCGCCTTCGGCCTCGCAACCGATGGCGACATCTCCGATCCCGTCGAAACCCAATACGGATGGCACATCATCCAGCGGCTCGAGTACAAGGCACCGCCCACCTTTGACGAATCCAAACGCGACCTGGAGAAAAAGCTTCAGCGGGATAGCCGTTCGGAGCAAGTCCGCAACAGCTTCATCCAAAAACGCAAAACCGAATATGGCTACACCTTAGACGAGAAGCGCTTTGGACAAGTCGTGGATGCCACCGTGATCGACAGCACGCTTCAGCCCATCGTGGTCAAAAAAGGCCTGGCCAAGAAGCCCATTTTGACCGTCGGCAATGAAAAAACAACCGTTCGCGCGTTCATTGACTTTGTCGGCACCAACAGCGGGCGGGTCGATGTGACCAATCAAACAGCTGAATCTTTGCTGCGCCAAGCCATGTCGAGGTTCAGCGACGAATCGGTGATCGCATATGAAGATGCCCGTTTGGAGATGAAGCACAACGACTTCCGATTGTTGATGGAGGAGTACCACGACGGCATTTTGCTGTTTGAACTCACCGACCAAAAAGTCTGGAGCAAAGCCGTTCGAGACAGCGCTGGGCTGCAAGCCTTTTGGGAGGAGAATCAATCCAATTACGCTTGGAAAACACGCATCGCCGGACGCATTTTCCGCTGCGCAGACCGCGAAGCCGCAGACCGCATTCTTGCTGAAGCCACAGAAAAAGAGGGCGATGTTGAGACGGAGCGCCGAGAAATGGTGTCGGAGAATCCTTTGAGCATCACCATCGAAGAAAGCCGGGTAGAAGAAGGGGCAAACCCTGTTTTGGACGCAGCATTCAGCACGCTCGGAAAACCGGGATTCACAGACTTTGAAGAAGTGGACGGTCAAATCCGATTCGTTCAAATCAACAGCCTCGAGAACCCCAGCGGGAAGACCCTCGATGAAGCCCGAGGCAAGGTCATCGCAGACTTCCAAGATTTCCTAGAGAAAACGTGGGTCGCTGAATTGCGTGCCCGCTACCCTCACGAAGTGAACCGCGCTGCCCTCCACGCCATCGATTGATGGCGATCCGCTCAGTTTTCTGGTGTACAGTGCTCTTTGTCGTTGGCTGCAAACCCGCTGAGGTCTTGGACCCCAGCCTCCAAGTTGTGGCCACGGCTTATCGCGAAAAACTGACACTGGGAGACCTTCAAAAGGAATGCCCTGCGCACATCACCGGAGAAGACAGCGCGGTTTGGTCCAAGCATTTCATAGCAGATTGGCAACAGCGCAGGACCCTTGTGCACCTGGCACAAACCGAGCTGCCCGACAATGAACGTGACTTTGAAAGCGAAGTCACACGATACCGAGAAGCGCTCTACATCCACGCTTATGAAGATCGCTTTCTGCGCGATCATCTCGATACCGCAATGGGCCGAGCCGAGCTCCAAGGTTTTCTGGATGAGCAACCCGACTTGTTCCGTCTCGGTGCCCCGCTGTTTCGGGCGAGGTGGCTCGTCTTTCCAAACGGCGCGGCCTTTCCCCGTGACATCCGCGACCTTCAGCGTCAATTGGCCTCCAACGACGCCGAAAAACTGTCCAACTTGTCCAGCCGATGCACCGACGCGGGCATGCCGCACGACTTGGATGCTGAACGTTGGTGGACCTGGGCTGAATTGGGTCAGGTGGTCCCCCTCGAACCTCGGCGCGACGCGCGACAGCAATCGAGCAACCGGGTCACCAAAATCGAATGGCAGGCCGACACAGCCTCCGGACGACCTGTGGACCAGCGTGCCCTGTTGCTCATCACCCAGCGCCTCAACACAGGGGACATCAGCCCCGTGGAACGCGCAGCCAACCGCATTGGAGAACTGCTCCTTCACCGACGCCGTGACCGTACCTTGGTCACCATGCGCCAGAAAGCCGTTGAAGCCGCTTGGGCCGAGGCTGCCCTCAGCACCACACAGGCGGACCGCCCAGACAGCGACACCCCATGAACGCACGCACCATCGCCTTCCTCTTCTTGGCCTTCGCCTCTCTTGGTCAAACCCAAGGTCAGCCTGAGCCCCAACAGCCCGAGCTCCAACAGCTCGAGCGCATCATCGCTGTGGTGGGCAACGAAATCGTTCTGCAAAGCGATGTCGACGCTCAGCTGTTTCAAATGGAAGCATCGGGCATGCCGGTGACCGACGTTTGTCCTGTGGTCGAGCAGCTGATGCTCCAAAAACTGCTTTTGCACCAAGCCAGAATCGACTCCGTTGTAGTGGACGATGGAGAGGTGACTGCCCAAATCGACCGCCGCCTAGAATACTACATCCGAATGTTTGGGTCCGTGGAAGCTTTTGAAGCAGAGTACGGCAAAACCGTCGCGGCTTGGAAAGCGGAATTCAGAGAGCCCATGCGTGAGCAAATCATGGCCGACCGCATGCAAGGCGAAATCGAAGGGCAAGTGCGCGCCACTCCCCGAGACATCGCCGACCATTTCTCGGCCATCCCCACAGACAGCTTGCCCTTGATTCCAGAAGAGGTGCGCTACAGCCGCCTGATGATTGAGCCCGTGCTGAGCGAAGCGGAAAAACTGGTGACGCGCGGCGTACTCGACAGCATCCGGAGCGAAGTTGTATCCGGCAACGTAAGCCTTACGCTCGCGGCCATGCGGCACAGCGAAGACCCTGGCTCCAAATACAAAGGCGGGTGCTATGAAGACATTCGGCGCGGGGCTTTTGTCCCTGAAGTGGAAGCCCAAGTTTTTGCCACGCCAGAAGGGGCATTTAGTCCGGTCTTCGAAAGCGACTTCGGTTTTCATTTTGTCAAGACCACCAACATCCGCGGAGAGGTGTACTCCATGTGTCATGTCCTGATGAAGCCCACCGTCCCAGAAGAGGCCCTCGTCGCAGCCGCCGAACTCGCAGACAGCATCGCTGTGCTCTTGGCCGCCGACTCCTTGACTTTTGAAGCCGCCGTCAAGACTTACTCCACAGATGAAGAGACGCAAAACCAAGGCGGCCGCGTGATCAATCCCAGAACTGGGGGGCTCTATCATGGTGTCGATGAACTGGACCGCACTCAGTTCTTTCTTGTGAACGAGCTGCGTCCCAGCGAGAACTCATCCCCGACCATCGTGGAAGGCGAGGAGCAACAGGCCTACGCAATCTATCGCTTGGACGAGCGCAAACCTGCCCATGCCGCCAGTCCCCAGCAAGATTACGAGCTGTTCCAAATGCAAGTCGAAGCCGACTTGAGGCAGTCCAAATTGTCGAAGTGGGTGCGCCGTCGGCTCGCCGAGACATACGTCCGCCTAACCGATGATTTCGGAAGCTGTGTTTTTGACCAAGACTGGTTTGGAGAAAGCGCTGCAGGCGCCGAATAAAAGCCGCCATCATGCCCGAACTTAGTGGGCATGCGCAAATGGGGTGAGTTTACAGACTTCTATTCTTCGGAACACCATGCCCGAAACGTGGGCAAAATGTTCCGCGACCCAGACAATGCACTGCTACCCAATTGGAAGCACCTGCCCGTGGGTTATCACGGCCGATCCTCCAGCATCATCGCAAGCGGGGAACCTGTGTTCCGCCCTTCTGGTCAACGCAAAGAAGCGGACGGCAACATCACGTTTGGCCCCACCCGCAAGCTCGACTTCGAACTGGAAGTCGGGGTTGTGATTGGACGCGACTCTGAACGCGGCAAGCCCATTGCCATGGCCGAAGCCGACAGCTTCATCGAAGGTTTGGTTCTGGTCAACGACTGGTCTGCCCGGGACATCCAAGCTTGGGAGTACGTGCCACTCGGGCCCTTCCTAGGCAAGAACTTCGCCACCACGGTGGGAGACACTGTGGTCCCCTTGTCTGCATTGGAGTCCTGCCGAATCGAAGGGCCAGTGCAAGACCCACAGCCGTTGCCCTATCTCCAACGCATGGGGCCATCTCACTTCGACATCACCCTCGAAGCTTGGCTCGAGACAGCCGATGGTGCGCTCAATTTGCTCACCCGTTCCAATCACAATCACCTGTATTGGGACATCCGCCAGCAGCTCGTTCACCACACCTCAAATGGCTGCAACGTTCGGAACGGCGAC
>Ga0209092_10000128_pt1 | contig 68771 bp, 69 predicted proteins | sample FraStrMetagenome_FD_187446 | JGI IMG/M metagenome (GOLD analysis project Ga0209092, IMG submission 187446) | Marine eukaryotic phytoplankton communities from Arctic Ocean - Fram Strait ARC3M Metagenome (SPAdes) (version 2) | ecosystem: Environmental > Aquatic > Marine > Oceanic | place: Fram...
GTGCTCATAGTATCCCATTTCTCGTCTTCCTAATACCTTACCATCGCAAAAGCTTACATAACCTGCATTATTTTCTAATGGTTCTGAATATGATATCTTTACTGAAGCTTTATATCTAAGGGAAATAAGTTCAGCAAGTGCTATCGGTGGTGTATATGCACTGTCAAAATTAATCTTTAACAAGCTTGAATTCACACCTTTGCTCATTATGTCAATCCATTTTGTTCCAAACAGGTACATGTAGTCAACATCACTAATGTTTTCCCTTTTTTCGTCCCACTCAATAAAGGTGAGTTGACTCAAAGTAGAGAAGTTTCCTTTTGCTATGTGTTCCACACAAAAATCAGTAAACATGTCATAATCACTAAATGCTAGTAAATCATCTAGAACTTCTCCAAAAGAAACGTTAGCACCGTATACGGTTAAATTGTTATTACAGATTGCCATGCTAGTTGTTGTTTTCTTCTAGTTCATAAATGATTTCAAAAAATACATAGTCCGCATTATCACTATACTTGCTGTAGTCATTGTTTGTGAACTTTAACTCTGAATCAAAATCTTCTCTTGCATCGTCATAATAGCGTTTTACTATGAAGTTCTTCATGTTCTCATATTCTCCAGCAAAAAAGGTTCTACCCATTACGAATTCTCCTTCAAGTGCATTATAAAACATTTCAATCTCTATAGTCCTTCCCTGAACCTTTCTCAAGTACTCAAATCTAGCCATATTAACCTTTCTCCTGATTCCAAACTGGTCATCATACCAATTTACCCAGTCTTCGTCTTCAAGCTCGTGATAGCTCTTTAATTCAGCTTGTGAGCCTCCGAAGTCAAAAATAGCCCCTTCATCATAATAGTATTGAAATTCATTGAAAGTATTACATAGCATTAATTCGCAATGGTCTGAATCACTATCATCATCAAGGAGGTCGTCGTCATTTGTCCCTGATTGCGTAGCTGTATCTGACTGAGCCACAACGTCTTCGCTAGTTGTTGACGATGAAATAGTCAAGTTGCCGTCAGTTCCATCAACGTTAATAAAAAGACTGTCGAGGTCTGATAAATCTGTTGCAACGCAACTTGCTGTAACAGTAATAAAACTAAATAGTAATAGTAATTTTTTCATTTGATTAAATTTTATTTGTTTGATATTTGTCTTTCCAAAACTTAGACTTTTTTGTGTAAGGTCTACGCTCTGATTCTTCTACGTATTTCGTCTCCTCTTTAATGTCTTGTTTTGAGGTCTCTTTAAAATACCCTAACCTGATAAGGTCCTCAGTTATTACGTGTGAATTTTCATAAAATCCATCCCATAAATAACTTCTAATCGACTCTTCAATTTCGGACTTAAATGTCCTAGCTATTTTGTCGAGTGCATCCTGTAAATAATCTTCTGTCGCTTCGTTCTTATTTCCCTTAACAACATTAACCATCTTTCCAACAGGCAATTTTCTTGTGTTATCTGCGTACTCATTAAGCATACTCTCGAGCTCAACTGTTCCCCAATTAAAAATGCTCTTCATAATATATCCCCGTATTCTAAATTTTCATCCTCTTCAATGCTGTAAAACTCCATGTATGATGTTATAGTTCCTGAAGTTAAACAGGTTTCACAAACGTAAAATTCTTGAACGCATTGTTTGGAATGATTGAATTCATAATCCTCAATTATGATTGTATCTTCCTTACATCTAGGGCAATTCATGATAACGATTTTTTTAGGTCATCAAAATCTTTGCCGTATCTATCCTGCAAAAAGCTTTCAAACTCTTCTTTGTCTTCTTCTCTAAATAGAATATCTGTAGCTGTAGAAAATACATTAGAGGTTTGTGTAGTTATAATCCACAACGGAAAGTCTAAAGTTTCGGTTTCTTGCTGCAAATCCTCTAAGAGTTCTAAAACAAACCCCTTGTGTGGAATGGTGTCGTCTACCCAGCCTGTAATCCATCCATCGAATGTTAACCATCCATCCTGAAATTCAAGGTCATAATAGCCCCTCCAACCATCGGTGTTTTTCCACTCCATTTTTTTTACTGGAAATTCTCCCTCTTCTTTACCCCAAAGTTCCTCAAGGTGTGGGTTCAATGCGCCAAACAGGGGGCTAAAGGAATATCTCTCCCCTACGTCATAGTTATAATCTCCATAAGGTACGCAGCTTGCCGAACTCTCCATCTCTGAATGCTCACAACTCTCACAACACAAAACGTCTTCCCCTTTGTGGGTCTTTCCGTATCTGTAAAAATCTTCATCCATGTTTATGTCTTCCTCGCAAATGTCACACTTGGAAGTTTTTTTAGGCTCCTCCTCAGATTTTATGTTAACCTGTTTACTGAAGTTTATTAGGTCAGCACTTGTATCAGGAAAAACGTTTATAGTCTTATTAATTAAAGTTTCTATTTCGTCATAAGCACCATTATAATAATCCTGCGCATCATCTGATAGAAATTCTCCATCTTTAACAAAAGTCTTGTTTTTAAATTTCACTTCTGTTTCTCTTATTGCAAGCTCATCTATTAACTCCATAAAGTTGCTGCTGTCTACTATATTTTTATTATCTACTATGCTATAATTTGCCATGATTTAATTTTTATTTATTTCTTGTAATTCTTTTAAAAAATTTTCTGAATTCTTTAAGCACAATGAAAGCTGAGTCTTTAAAATTGTATTGTTATGCTCTAACTTACTGTATGCTGATTCACTATCATCATTTTCGAGTCTAGAAATTAATTGATTAAGTCCCGAAACAATTCCTGCGTGTTCATGTGCGCTGTGGCTGTCATTTACCCACTCTTCGTTTTCATCCATGATGTCTTGAACTATTGCTTTTATTTTGTCTAGTGTTATCATAATTAATAAGCTGAAGTTAATTTGTTTTGATTCTGTTCAAATGATTCGTCTTCCCACTCGTTCCAATCATGTCTGGTAAGTTCGTGAAAATGTCTTGAAAGGTCTTCAGCTATGCTCTGCAATTCACTATCTTCATTCCAGTCGTCAACTGTGCAGTCATTCTGAATACGTCCTAACATTCCGCCTCCTAAATAGTTTTGATAAGCTGTCATTCTCTCCCCTTCGTAACCATAAGGCTCAAGGTCAATTTCAACACCGCCTCCACGTGTAGAAATTTTCTGTCTTAATACAATAAAACTTGAGGCGATAATTCCTCCCACGCTATCAAAAGCTGCGGGATTGGTTAGTAGTTCAAATCCTATCCGTGCAATTCCTAGCCCTACTATGGCTGTTCCTACTGATTGGATTCCTAAGATTAAATAATCTGGAGCTGTGTCTTGGTCTGCCCATTTGTTGAATAGACCTAATAATTGATTGATTGTTTTTTTCATTACGTGTAAATTTAAATTGTGATTGATGTTTCAAAGATATAAAAAAATGTTTAATAAAAACAAATTATTGTTAATAATATTTAAATTAGTGTTGAGTCTCCTTTGTTTGCTGCGATTCTAGTTGCAAAAATTGCGACCATTGATTCAAAATCTATATTTGAATTCTCCCAGTTATAGTCATGCGGATACTCTTTACAAAATTCCTGCGCAATATTATAGGCTGTATCAAATTGTTGAAATAGGGTGGCATTAAATACTTCCTGCTGTATTATCATTGCGGTAACCAATGCCAAATCCTTCGTTCTATCCGCTTGTCGCTTCCTGTCTTCGTTAAAATTATCGAGCGCATCTTGTTTGACTATTTCAATAGACCTTGTACGTACAAATTCCCTTGCCGTTTTGTCTTCTCTTTCGGCTTCGTGCTGTCTCATAGCTTTTTTTAAATTATGATTAAAGTTTTCTTTTGCTCCCATGTTATTTAGAATTTCTGATTAAAAATTTAAGTATTTTTTTCTCTAGAATAGCCCAATCTTCTGAGTCCCTGTTCACCTTTCTATCGGTTGAAAGTTCAAACCATTTCACAGTATTACCTAGGCTTTCGCTTATCGAGTTCTGGACCATTTCTTTGGACCAATCGTCAATATTTACTTGCTTGCTGTAAACTACTTTTTCCTGTCTTTCTAATTTGAGCACTTCAATAACCTCCTGAACGCCATCTAAACAGGACTTTTCGTCATCGGTTAGGCTTAAGCTTTTAAGCTTGTGTGTTTCACTATCATAGATTATGCAACTATAACCCATCAATCGCCCGTCCCATACGCTTGGAGCATAACAAATGTGTTCCCCGTTCCCAATAGGCTCAACATCAAAATGCTCTAGTTTCTGGTTAAAAAACTTTAAGCTTTCAGCATCAAAATAGTTGGACGTTTCAGCGGTATTCTCTGCTATTTCATAAATGGTAACTTGCTTGCTGTTTAATTTATTTACAAGGGCATAGCCTATTGCTTTTTGCCCTGCAAATTCTGTTATATATATATTATAATCATTGCCCTGATTTCCTCCAATGTTTAGCACCTCGTAAACGTTCCAATTTTGCGCCTCTTGTGGACTGCTAAAAGTCATTTCACAAACCATGTCAGTATTAAATGATTTTTTAAGGTGTTTTCTTAAGTCCTCTTCGCCTCTTGCTTTTGTAAGTTCGCTATGATTAATAAATACTTGCTTAGAAGCCAATACAAGCTTCTCAGTTGCTTTTTTAGGCTTGGACGGGGTTTTGTCCCCGTCTTTACCTATAATCAATTCAACGCCCTTTAGAGCCTGACTCATTGCGTAAATTACTTCTTTTTCTTGCTCTTGTAGTTTCTTAACCCAGCCGTTAATATAAGCTTGTGAATTTACCATGCTATCTTTTGGGTCTAGGTTACAAAGTCCTGTTAAGTACCAAGCGCCTATTTCGGCAACTAATTCTTCTTTGCTGTAAAGTTCATCGCCTGAGCGCTTAATATCTACTAAGCTTTTTCTTTTTAATCTGCTGCTGTGTCCCGTGCTGTGAATTAGCTCGTGAAACAAAGTTTTGTAGTAGCTGTCAATATCGAAAAACTGATTAGCATTTGGCATCTGTACGTGGTCCCGAGCTGGTACGTAATGGGCTGAGCTGCCCCCGTGCTCAAGTGTTGGGCTGTTGGGATAATTCTTGTAAATGGCTTCCGCTGTTGGAATTAATTCTATTGGCTGAACCTCTACAGGTTCCACCGTGTTTCTAGGTGTAATATTGTCGGCTTGCTCAATATTAAACACTAAGTAGTATCTTAGGCTCCAAGACTCCCTAAGTTTACCGTTGATAACGTCAGTAGGTAGATTGAAAGATTTTCTAGCCTGTGCCTGTGTTATATATTTACCTGTTTCTTTTATTTCATAACTCAATACCCAAAGGGTAACGGCTGACGCCTTTTCGCCTTTGCGAATAGCACCGCCACACTCGGAAATATTTTTGAACGTGCCCCACTCATTGGACTTGTAGCCCTTTTCTCTAGCTACTGCACTTAGTAGTTGCTTATTAATACCGTTGTAGGCTCTACCTGTGGCGTGATTGATTGGACCGTATAAGCTACCATCCTCGTTTTTCCACGGCATGAACCATTTTAAACCGTCTTTCTTTAAGCCCTCTAGAACTAGGGTGTTAATCTTTGTAAACGCTGTTACTTTAATAGTTGAATTGTTTTTCATAATACGTGTTATTTAATTAGATTGATTTGATTGAACAGGACAAACAACGGAATTATTAACGAGACTACCAAATTTATTAACAATCTTTTTTACTATGAATGTTGTAGATACCTTGACAGCCCCCGTCAATGCTCGCTTTACACGTGGAAAAAAAATATTCAATTGCACAACTTTACTATGCTTTTATTATAGTATATAGGAGGTTATTTCGAGGCTGTGAGTGTCTTATCGTGATAGTTTTTGAGGATAGGGGTAGGAAAACGTAAAATATAGCTGTGGGACCGCACCAATACTGATAACAAAAGGTAAAAAAACCATTCCAACCGCTCAAAAACCCAACCCCGTGGGTCAACTAGAAACGACTTTCCAAATCGACCCCTCGCCTCCAGTTTAATATATAACCCAGTTGCTCTTAGTATTTGATGTGTTACCAAAAGTGGACACCAACGCTGTATATATAGTGTACCCTTATTTGTCTAGTTATGGTATCACAAAGAGCTCTTATGTATATTTCCTATTCTTGTTGTTGCCTCTTATTGTTTATAGGCATCTGAGGGATTATATTTGTTGTATCTTTACGGTTCACAATTAAATCTATTAAAATGGAAACAGGAGTATTGAAGAAAGTATTAGCAAGAATCGAAGAATGTCTTAAGGACGATAGTTTAGATTTAAAGCAGTTAGAGGTCTTAGGTCTATTGTATACTCAAATACAACAAGGAGCTATGATGAATAACGCAGCCCCTGCGCAACGGGCTAGATAACAAAAAACCATGGAGCTCACAATAACAAACCTGATACCTTTCCAGTTAATGGTTGGGATTGAATTTTATCCAGAAGAGTTTACTAAAGAAGGTAAGCATTATTGGAATGAATTTACGGTTTATTTGTTTATTGTAAGCATTAAGCTTGCGTGGTAAAACATTTTGGTGTACATTTGAGGCATTATTAATCAAATAAAATACACAAAATGAAACTATTCAACTTTTTTTTAGGGTTAACCATAGGGTTATCCTTTTCTTTCGTCTTATTTTTTAACTCATGATAGAAAAAGAAATTTCCTTAAACCCAAGAGACCGAGTATTAAAAGGCATCAAAGTGTTGAGAGACGCTGTTGGTTCAACGCTAGGACCTGGTGGCTCGACAGTATTATTAGAAGACGCAATTGGTAGACCTCATTCTACTAAAGATGGGGTTACAGTTGCTAGAGCTATAAACCTCAGCGACCCCGTAGAACATTTAGCTATGTCGGTTGTCCGTCAGGCTTCCCTGAAAACTGGAGATAATGCAGGCGATGGGACGACAACTTCTGTGGTTATAGCTTATGAGATGATTGCAGTTGCAGATGAAATTCTTAAAGATAATCCAGAATTAAACGTACATACAGTTTGTCGTATACTAAAGGAGGAAGTGGAGTCTGCTATAGAATATATAGGTAGAAAAGTAATTAAGGCTGATTCTGAACTATTAGCTAATGTGGCTAAGATTTCTGCAAATAACGACCAAGAAATAGGAAAGCTTATCGCTGATGCTTATTTAGAGCTAGGAGAAGGAGCTGTCTTTACTATAGAAGAGTCTCTCGACTCAAGAACCTATGTAGAAGCTATAGAGGGAACAAGACTTAAAAAAGGATACTCAAGTGCTTATTTAATAAATGACACCGACAAGTCTAGAGTTATTTATGATAATTCGCTTGTTTTAATATCTGACAAGCCTATAGAGACTATAGAGAGTATTATGGAAATATTAAAGTTTTCTAATACAAACCAAAAACCACTTTTAATTGTAGCTGACGTTGAGGAGAAAGTACTGCAAGCCTTAAATGTAAACAAAGCTTCTGGGAAACTTAGAGTCAATGTAGTTGCTCCTGAAGGTTTTGGTAACAGTAGGTTTGAGTTGTTACAGGATTTATGCCTAATGACTGGGGCTGAACTTATATCAGATGAGACAGGAGATAATTTCCTACACATAACACCAGATTTTTTAGGTAAGTGCAAAAAGGTTATATCGACCTCTACAGAGACAACTATTGTTTTATCCAGCGGAACGGCTAAAGCCGTTAAAGGTAGATTAAAGGAAGTGAAAGATACCATGGCAAAAAACACCGAAAAGTCATTAAAGTATCATCTTAAAGACCGTTTGTCTAGATTACACGGAGGAGTAGCTGCTTTTTACGTTGGCGCTCAAACTGAAGTAGAGATGAAGGAAAAAAAGGATAGAGTGGATGATGCAGTTCAAGCTACCAGAGCAGCCCTAGAAGAAGGAGTTGTAGCTGGTGGAGGTGTATCTTATTTAAATGCATCTAAACGAGCAGAAAGAAAAAGTAAAAGCTCTAAGGATAAGTTTGAAAAAGTAGTCAATAAGATTATATATCTAAGTTTACAAGAGCCTATTTTTAGGATATTAGAAAACAGTGGATGTGATACTCAAGATATAATGTTAAATGTATATAAGTCTCCTAGAATAAACTACGGATATGATGCTAAAAACATGAGATACGGAGATTTAGTGTCAATGGGCATAGTAGACCCGTACAAGGTCGTGACAAATACACTTAGAAATGCAACTTCAGTTGCTGTAGAAATATTAACAACGCAATGTATTGTAACAAATAAAAGAGCAGATGGTAGGTCCTGAAAAATCAAAAGTAGTTAGTAAGAAAGATATACCGACTATACACTGGTGCATGAAAAAAGGTGACCCAGCTTATCAAGAGCAAGCTGATGGTAGCGCAGAACCTACTATTGTTGCCTTTAAAGACAAGGTGAAACATGTAGATATTTCAGATATATTAGTTCCTGCAAACTCTCATCTACCTCAATGGTACAAGAGGCTAAATGTTAAAACAGATATAGAGAACGAAAACACATTAAGTGTAAAGACTTGCGTGTCTTTTATTAATCTTTTCAAAAATTCATACTTATTTTTATCTCCAATTGATTTTTCAGTAGAAGTAGGTCGAAATGGATTTAGAGTTCACATAGAAAAAGACCAAAGGAATTATAACTTTGCTAGAATAGTTTCTCATACTCACGTTGATATGGACCAATATAAGGAAACGGGAATGCAGGGAGAAAGTCAATTAGGACCTTGGTTTGACAAAAACTATATGAACTTAAAACTAGACACGGCTTTGACATTAAAATCCCCAAAGGGAAGAGTAGACTTAGTCCACATGCCTTGTTTTTGGTGGAATCCACAAAGTCCCTTGCAAGCTGTGCAGGGAATACTTCCAATTATAGATACTTATGACGTTGGTCTAAATATTAATTTTTTAGTAAGAAGAGACGAAACTAGAACGATTACTGTAAAAAAAGGAACGCCACTTGCTATGTACTATTCTCCTATAGGCGAGTTAAACTTTGAAGAGCATGATATAGCACAAACTCTTCCAGGAATAAGCAAATATCCAGCAGAAACTAAAAAATGCCCTTATACTTATAATTTATGAAAGCAATAGGTTTTAATATAGTTGTAGAAGAAATAAACGAAAAAATAATGTCAGGAGATATTATTATAACCTCGTCTGTAGATTCAGATGTTAGACACAAAAAAGGTAAGATTGTTACAATAGGAGACAAGGTTACTGAAGTAAAAGCAAACGATATTGTTTACTATGACGCCAGATACAGCAGTAATATGCGATTGTCAGATGGAAAAAAGATTGTTTTAGTTGAAGAAAGAGGAATCGTAATTAAAGAAGAATGAAAATAGGACAGATACCAGTACCTTACCACGTTGTAAAGTACCCAAGCCACAAGGAAAATAAAAAAGCGCTAATGGAGCTTATAGGCTCTGCCGAAGGTCAATCAGTAAAAGACAACTACAACGTATTGACAATGACTGACTTAGGAATGGCTTGTAACAGAACCTACATGGATAAGATACTTCATGAAGAGTTTAGTCAATTATTTAAAAATTTTACCACTTGGTGGAATTTGGAGCAAGGTCTTCCTGATTGGGCTCAGTTAACTTATGACTTCTGGTACATACAATATGAGCAAGGAGATTATGTAAAATGGCATAACCATCCATTAAGCACAATGTCTGCTGTTTATTATGTTGACCTACCAGAGACTAAGGATGTAATTTCCTTTAAATCATTTGATGGAGAGCATGTTTATCGACCAGAAGTGGAAGAAGGGGATGTATTATTCTTTCCTTCAACAATGCCACACTCGACTATCTGTACTTCTGAAAAAGGAAAGACATCTATAAATTTCAATCTAAAAGCTGGATTTGATGACAAGTATGCACAACAAGTTAAAAATTTCCAGGAAGACGCTGAGAAAAAAGATGATGTGACTCTTGAAACTATTTGATTTAGATGAAAACGGAGATTATAGTCTTGAGGTTGAATTAGACTTTCAGGACTATGATTTTTTGTTTTTTGATGAACCCTTTTGTTATTACTCATTAAAAGGTATAACTTCTAAAATCAACAGCTTTCAGCAACTAACATACTATGCTGAGGTTTTTCTGTTTTTAAATCCTGATGTTGAACCAGACATGTTCTCAGGAATATTTAGAATTTTAGCGGACCGTGAGTGGGGTAAGACAATAAGGACTTATGGGAAGGCTCGGGTAAATCAAATGTGTGAAGAGGTGTATTTAGAGAAAAAACAGCCTTACTGTAACAATTGGAGAAAGATAATCTTCAACCCAAGCAAGATTATAAGCTCAGAAGAAAAAATGGCTATATCAGGTTTTTTGTTTTCAAAGCACATATCAGTAACAAAATTTGACATACAGAAAGCTGTACATCAGCTTAAATTAGCTAATATTGTTATTACAGACGACAAAATAGCAGAAGCCATAGAATGCAGCTCAAAAACAATAAGTAGAGCTATGGACACACAAACTAGGACCGATATTAAAGTATCTAACGCTTTCATAAAACGAAAGTACAAGATAGATAAAATAATTGAATACATTGATATACTTTCCGAGGGAGGTAATAATGTGAAAATAAGAGAACTTAAAAAATTCATAGCCGTAAAAGATTATAGTTTATATAAGGATGCCTTTTCTATTTATAAAGACTCTCTTTAGTCTTTTGATTCATTTTCTCTATTAGCTTTCGGTATATCTTATCTTGAAAGTTTTCTCCCTTAAATATAGTATTTTGGTATTTATCTTCAGATATAACCTCTTCTCCTGTAAGTTTCTTATAAGTTTGATTGCAAATCATCTTAGCCTTCTTTGTAAGCTCATATAAGGCAGCTTCACGACCCTGTCGCTCCCTCCATTGTCTTATGTATCCAATTTCAATCATATCGGCAAACTTAGACTTCTGCCAGTTTATAGTGTTAGAAAACCTTATAAACTCTTTCTTTGTAAATATATCTGAGTCGTACAGATACAAAAGAAGCTCTAGCTCTGTAGAAGAGATGTCGTATTTGTGTTTAATATAATACCTTACTACCCTCCAGTTTTTCAGAAAATTATGTTTCTTCTCTCTTGAGAAATAGGTTTTCTTAGTCTTTCTAGTGTAAATTTTAGGCTTCTTATTATTTGACAATTGATTGTTTGTGTTAAAATACCCTCTAAAAATACACTTTTATTATTATTATCTTTGTGCTATAAGTATTAATTTTCTTAAATTGTAAGATGAGAGTAAATAAGCCTAAAGGTCTTGGAGACACAATTTACAACCTGACGGTAACTACTGGAATTAAAAAAGTGGTTAATGCTGTTAGCGATGCACTCGAAGTCGACTGCGGATGCGATAATCGAAGAAAATCTTTAAATAACCTATTTCCTTACAAAAAATAAAAAATCATGGAAGACGAAGAAACTGGAGTAAATTATGAAGCAACTGGATTTAAAAACAAATCCATTGACAAAATTAATAGTCAAGTACAGGCTATGAGTGGTGTAACAGGAACAGCTCCTACAAACACAACTTCAATGCATAAATCTGATGCAAAGTTTTACCAAGGTATTTCTAAATTTACAGACTCAAGACCTTCTGCTGACTATGGTGGAAGACAGGGGTATGCAGTTAAACAAGCTATAAAGCAAGGAGACTATGGTGCTGCTGCATCAATAATGAAGCAGATGAAAAATAGTAAGGACCCTAAAGTTCAAGCAGGATTTAAGAGATTGAATGAAACAGGTATAAAATCTTCAGGATTTGGAAGAGGTGGTCGTTTTTTAGACACAAAACAAACCTATCCAGGAGAAGTTCTAAAAAACAAAAGTGGTTCTGGTTCTTCAAGAACTGACCAAGTTTTTGACCCTGCAACCCAAATGACTACTCAAAAAAAATATACATTTGACAATTAATGGCTAAGAAAAAAACCAAAAACCCTTGCTGGAAAGGATACATGATGAGAGGCACTAAAACCAAAATGGGGAAAAAAGTGCCTAATTGTGTCCCTAAAGGAAAGTCTAAGAAATAACATGGGAGATTGGGGTATTAGCGCAAGAGAAGATGATATGAAAGAATGGGATTGGATGGATGTTGAAATGAGAAATAAATGGATATATGAATCTCCAGACGGAGGTAATACTGTAACTAGAAGAAAGTTTTTTGCTGAAAATTCAGAACGAGTAATTATAATGGAAAACGGAAAAGAACTTGAAAAAAAGGACCAGCGTCCTTTTTATGATTGGTCTAAATAATTAAATATGGAAAATATAATATTAATAGTTTTTGGTGTTGTTGTTTTTGTAACAGCAGTAATAGGTTTAGCCATGTTCTTAAATAAAAAAGGATGGTTAGCAGATAGTGATAATGACTGGATTCCAGACGTTATAGAGAGTAAAGTTTCTGATGTGAAAACAGAGTTAGCTGAATTAAAAGCAGATTTAGAAGCTACAAAAGACAGATTGCATAAAGAAGTGCAAGATGTAGGTAAAGCTATTAAAGAAGTGGGAAATCAACTGGGAGACATTCCTGCCGCATTTTCAGGCAAGAAAAGACCAGGAAGAAAAACAAATGGGAAAAAGTAAGAGCGCACAGTATTACGCAGAGAACCCAGAGGCTCGGAAAAAGAAGAATGCTTATAATAGGATTCATCAAAGAAGACCTGCCCAAGTAAAGAAAAGAGTTGAAGCAAATCGGTTTAATCGTCAAAATGGAACTTATGGTAATGGAGATAATAAAGACGCTTCCCACCAGCCTGATGGTAGTTTGAGACAAGAAGACCAATCTACTAACAGAGCTAGAGGAGGAGGACAAAGAAGATGACTGAACACATGAACATAACTGATTTAAAGATTTGGGGTTTATCCTCCTTTGCTATTACAATGAACCTAATGAATGTAGACACGGCTTTAAGCCTAACTTTAACCTGTATAGCTATAGGGTACACTGTCCACAAATGGATTCTTATGTATAAACGTAATAAAAAAAAATAGAATGACTGGTAGAGAAAGAAAAGATTTAAGGGGTTATATTGGCTCAGGGATTGTTTTCCTATTTGTCATTGCACTTTTATTCTTTTTATCTGTAAAAGAAATCCCTGCATCAAACAACGATTCATTTAAACTTATTGTAGGTGCTTTAATTGCAACAATAGGTGCTGCAATTTATGTCTTTATAGGAAAAGACCCTAACGAACTTCAGGAACTACAAAGAAGAAATGATTCTTTGGAAATGAAGATAAATCAACTGGTTGAACAGAAAGACCAGCTAGAGGGTATGATTATAAAAATGCAGGAAGAAATGCTAGATAAAGTATTTTTAAAACTTGCTCTAGATTATGACGACAAAAAGCAAGCCTAAAGAAGCTAATCAAAAAATGATTAAGTGCAGTCAATGCGAAGAAACATTTTCAGGAGGGTTTGACTATAGAATGCATTGGGAAGAGTTTCATTTAGATTATGCCATGAGACAAGTAAAACTGACATAATATTGTGCTTTGCTATGTGTGATGATAGTGAATAATATTTAAATAAAATATCGTGAAAATAAGCAAGCATATTAGTTACAAAGAGGCTATAAAATCAAACACAGCTTTAAGGTTGAATTTAGACAATACTCCTGGAGATTATGAAGTCTCTAATATGGTTGGTATTGCTACTCATCTTTTTGAACCTCTCAGGGAATATGTAGGAGGACCTATAAAAATCAACAGCATGTTCAGGTCTGTAGATTTAAATAGAGCTATTGGAGGAAGTAAGTCCAGCCAGCATTGTCAAGGCAGAGCAATTGATTTAGACGACACCTTTGGATATAAAACAAATGCTGATATGTTTAACTATATAAAAAACAATCTAAACTTTGACCAAATGATTTGGGAGTTTGGAAATGACAAGAACCCAGCTTGGGTTCACGTAAGTTATGTTTCAGTAGACCAAAACAGAAACCGTATTCTAATTGCGGAAAAAGTGAATGGTAAGACTAACTATAGAATTGAATAAGTTGTGAGCGATAAAAAAGAAAAAAAACCATTTAAAGAAACAGGATTAGGAAGGATACTACTTGGTGTTTTGCCAGGTGTAGTTAAGGGGGCTTCGAAGTTTTTGCCAGATTCAGGAATCACTGGGGTTATTAAAAACCTAATAAACAGTGACCCAGACATGACTGACGAAGAAAAAGAGGCTGCTCATGACCAGCTTGTTCAATTGTACAAACTAGAAGTAGAAGATAGAGATTCTGCAAGGAAAAGAGAAGCTGCAATAGCTAATGCTGGTGGCAGAGACTGGATGATGTCCTTAACAGGAATAATAGGTCTCGCTGCGTTTGGCTTTGTTGTTTACACTGTAGTGACTACAAATGTTCCAGCAGAAAACAAAGAGATATTTATTCACATGATTGGTATTGTAGAGGGCGTTGCTCTTAGCATTTTCGGATACTACTTTGGAAGCGCAGTTAAAAAGGAAAGCTAAATAATACGGAGGTCAAGGCAAATAGCGTGTTTTTATTTTAAGTAAATTTGCATTAAAGATATTACTATGGCTAGATTATCGCAATACCCAAAAGACACTACGCCCAATAAGCAGGACAGTTTTTTAACCCTAGATAGTTCGACAGGGAATACAACTCGAATTGACATGGTCGATATTGCTTCTGTTGTTGCGGACCAAAACCTTTTGGAGACTTCGGACTCTGCTTTATTTCAATATATTACGCCTAACGGCTTGGATTACACCGCAGCTCAATCTGGAGTTCTTGTAGTCAATCCTGTAGGAGTAAATGCAACTAGATTGTTTTCTGGACTAACTCAGATTATTTTAGCAAAATCTGGTGTTAATGGCAAAAACATAAGCACTTACATTAATGACCTTTTAGATTATCAAATAAAAATATCTCAATTAGGAGATTTAAATGTTTTTGGTATTTTTCAGGTAACTGCTGTTACAGATTACTCTGACCAATATATAAAGCTTTCTTTAACATATAAAGATAGAGGTAGTGGTAATCTTACTTATGGCGCAAAATATTACGTAAGTCACCACCAAACTTCTTTTGACCAAGACTTTAGTGACGACTCTGTAACTGAATTTGGAGACGTTTACAATGCTGGTTCTGGATTTATCATTACACCAAATGAAAGAGCTAGAGTAGATGAAGTAACTTCAAAAATATTCTATAGTGATGTAGTAGACAACGTTACTTCAAACGTAGCAGACAGACCCCTGTCAGCGGCTCAAGGATTAATCCTAAAGCAGTATATAGACAACATAAACACACTATTGACTTCTGACGAGGTAAATTTAAATGAGCTTCAAGAAATTGTTGATTTTATAGAATTAAACAGAACAACCCTAGAGACTCTTACAATAGCAAGTGTTGCTGGACTTCAGACTGCTTTAAACTCTAAAGTAGATAAAGTTACTGGAAAGCAGCTTTCTGAAAATGATTTCACAAATGCGCTTATTTCTAAATTAAACGCAATTGAGGCTGAAGCTGAAGTAAACGTTCAGGCTAACTATACAATGAATGATTCTACTGATGATTCATACATTCAGAACAAGCCAACTGACATTAGTGATTTAACAATACATTCAGCCGCAGAATTAAACGACATTTTCTCTGTTGGTTCTTCTAGTATTATTACAGATGATGAAAGAAGAAAAATAGACGGTTTATCAGGAACTTTCACTAATAACGTAGAAACAATTAGTGATTTAAATGTTGCTGAAACCCTTAGCTTTCTAAACTCACAAGACACAGAGCCAGCATACTCTAATGCTATTTACTATAATCAAGAGGATGCAGTTGATGTTCTTCAGTTTAAAAGCAACAATCATCGTGTTTCTATGGATAACATAGTAAACAATATGTCTACTGGTATTCTTGATGGAGGTGTCCTTGGAATTTCAGGGACAAATTCTTTTACTATTACGGCAGGAGATGGTGTTGTATTAGACTTTAATAAAGAAAGCGCAGCAGCAAAACCTCATCCAGAATTAAAACACATATCTTGGGCAGCTCAAACTATCGTTGTTTCAGACTTAGATAACGTAAATGCAACAGACAAACAAACTTGGATTTACGTAGATGAACTAGGTGTTGTTAACCAACAAAGCGTTCCTTTTACAAATACACAATATAACTTTGCATTACCAATAGGAGCTGTTATTCATAACTTAGGAGTTGTTACTTTCGCTAAGTCATTCCCTAGAACAGCATACGGACAACAAAATCAATTTGGAGAATTTGCCAGATTATTTGGACCAATGAAGAAAAATGGTCTTGAAGTTCTTCCAATTGCTGGAACGGTTCAACTACAGAGAAGCGCTGGTACTGCTTACGCTCCTGGTAGGAATTATGATACCGACCCAAACAATCCTTCTTTTGTAACAGACTCAGCTCAAAACCCTTGTGCAATACACAGGTATTATCAAGATAGCGCAGGAGACTTCATTAGAGACACAAACGGAGGAGCTGGATATACAACAATAGACAACACTCTTTATGATGATGGTACTGGCACATTAGCTACCATAAGTAATAATAAATTTACAATACAGAGAGTTTACTACTTCCCTAACAACCCTACGACTTTAATTGTTTATTATGGAAGAACAGTATATGACACGCTAGATGCTGCAAACACGAACTTAAGCTCAGAACCTTTTACAGAATCTAAGAACACAGCAAATCAAGCTGTATTTTTAGGATATTTGTTAATGGAGAAAGGTGCCACGGATTTGGCAAGCACAACTAACGTAAGAATAATTCAAGCTGGTATCTTTAGAAGTGTAGCCTTTAGCTCTACTGGAGCGGCTGCTTCTGCTGCATCCATTTCTGATTTATCTGATACAACAATAACCGCTCCTTCACAAGGACAGCTTTTAGAATACGATGCAACAACACAAACATTTAAGAACTTTACACCACTCTTTGACCAAACCGCTTTAGCTTACGCTATTGCACTAGGGGGATAATTAAACTAAAAAAAAATGGCAAAAACGCTTTTACATTCATCAAAATATACTGTATCCAAGGATTCAAATATCATTGATTACAACGGTAATATTGGACTCGAAAGACTTCTTTTAATTACAAACGTAACTGCCAATAAGGTAGTTTACCAGTTTAATGACCCAACTAAAGGCGGAGAAGTTTCTTTCTTAAACCAAGACGATTCATCTAGTTTATCATTAACATACGATTTAACTAATGACACTGATATAACTCAAGGAGATGTTTATCAGTTTTTCTACGATTCAAGCGAAGTTCATTTTACTCCTGACGAAAGTCTTTTAGACCCTGTAAGTAAGCTAAGAGTATCAAATCCAGAAAACCTTGTAGATACAGATTTCGAATACGGATTACAGTCTACTAAATGGGAGACCATTCAGACTGTAAACAATATTCCTACTGTATATTCTAGCTCTGGAGACTCTCCTATCGAGGGAGTTGTTTCTGTAGATTCTATACAAGGTTCTAAACAAGTAAAAGTTGTTTGTACTACTCCGCACAATTTAACTATTGGAGACCCTGTTTCGTCTCAAGGTGTTTTAGATTATCAAGCGGAAGGTTTCTTCGTTGTGTCTGGTGTGGCAAGTCCTCTTATTTTCTTTTTTGAGATTGACGTACCTTCTACTACTACTGGAGATATTTCTGGTTCATACACTAGCATTGTTCCTGCTAAGTTTTTTGAAGGAGCTCCTTTAAATATAAACATATCTTACGGTGCGACTACAGATGAAACAACTTTAAGTAAAATAAAAGTTGAGACGGAAGCTACTCACGGATTTACTGCTGGAACTAAATTATATTTAAGAAACACAATAGGTCCTAAAAAATTAGTTGTAGATGACCCATCTGCTACGGCTCCCGATGGAAGACCTTTTGTTGACACAGATTCTTTTTTCACTATAAATAATGTTTTTGATTCAACAGTGTCTACAGGTAGACCTTCTTATCAGGAGCCTGTTGTTATTGCCTATGACTGGGAATCAACTCATACAACATATATTCAGGCTATTGACGCTGATGTTGCCAATAATAGAATTAACTGGATTAATCACGGAATGTCAAATTCCTTTGCTGTTCTTTTTAATACTCCAAGAAATGGAGATGTTAATATGGGGCTTACAGACGGAACAACTTTTTTCGTTAAGGCTATCGACTCAAACACTCTAGAACTTTACACCGATGAGGCTTTAACAACTCTTCAGCCTTTATCAACTTACACAACTGATTTTGGATTTTCTAGATTAGGTTTGGTTTACTTAATTACAAAAAATAGTAACAGATTCCGTTACACTAGATATTATACAGAATCATTATTTACGGCAACCACACCTTACCTTTATACACCAACACGTTACTATGGTACCTACTATAGCTACATGAGAGTTGACGACTCGTTAGGGTTTGTTCCAGACTCTGTTACTGTATTTAACATTCAGGTTTATGGACAAGGTATTTATTACTACTACTACTACTTATACATCCGATTTGACAACGGAAACGCATATAATGCCTTAAATTATAGATGGTCGAGCAATTACCAATGGGTAAGTGCAGGAGTTCCTAATCAGACACTCACACAAGCACAACTCTATAATGATGGGGTTGGTTATTACGTTAGAATCTATGAAGGATTAAGAAGTGGTTATGGATACCATTACTGGAGAATGCAAGTTGAAGCTCAGGCTCAAGTGGACCCAGGACTAAACTATTCTGGCTCCGATTTACTTGTTGATGATTATGGGTTAGGAAATTCCAATCCTGATATTGTTATGGCTTATCAAGGTAAGAATCCTGGCTCTTGGTTAAATTCGTCAGACCAATTTTCTTATTTAGCAAATCAAAGACAAAATTCTAGATGGGGAACAATTGAGAACCAGTATGAAAACACAGTTGTTACTACTCCTTTGAATGGTAGCTTTGACATTGATTATGGTTCTAACTCTAGTTTTAACGCTCCAACTAATACTGAAAACTTCTACATTTTTGCTAGAAAAATGACTAGTGATAGAAACACTTTATACAAAGTGAATCACGGAATACCTTCAGGACAAGAAGCAACTTGTGTTGTTGCAAATTACTCTGCTGGAACCGAAGAGTTTCTTTTTTCAGACTCAGCAGGGACATCAATTTCGATGCCTGCAACTTTTGATGTTATAGTAAACGTTGTAAGTGATGATATAATTAGAATACAGGCTAACATTGCTCCTTTTACTGATGATATTCAAAAGTTCCCAACGGACTTTACTATTACGTATAGAGTTGACAATACGCTTTATAACACTCTTTATATTAACAACCACAAAATAACAGGTACTTCTGAAGCAACTTTAATTGTTGAAGGGCAAGACGAAAGTAATCCTGAAGTTTATAACTTAAAAAGCTCTTCAGACGGGTGGCTAGTTACTAACTCAAGGTTAGGTACAGATAACATAAATTTACCAATAAGAGTATATAATGTAAGCCCAACTAGAACTTACAACTTTGTTCTTGATGCGGCTTATAGTGATACTTTCTACTTTACAACAGAACCTGTTGCAAATTGGGTTACTGGAACTTATGCTGGAGAATACACTACTGGTGTAACAAACACAAGAGGAACTGGTGGCGCTACAGTAAGTATTGTTGTAGACGGAACCACTCCTGCTACCTTGTACTACGCTTCAGGAACTGATTCTACTTTGTTCGGTGAAATAACACTTAGAACTGAGGGAGTTGCTATTGGAGGAACAGCGCATAATACTCTTTACAACTTAAACAGAATCAATGATTCTAGAGTAACTCTTCAGCAGACTTCTAACACGGAAGCGGAGGGAATTACAAATGTAATTGGGTATGCTAATTCTAACCCAGGAAGTGCAAATATAAATGCATGGACTCCATTAGGATTAACGCCAACAAACGTTTCCATTACTGGAATTGAATATAGAGGAGATTTTGCTTCTTCAAACGAGTACGTTGTACTTACGTTTGCTGACGGAGACACCTACTTTATAGGTCAACAAGGAGGTTTGGATTCAAACGTATTTAGAAAAGAAAGTTTCTTTGGTACTAAAAACATCACTAGCTTAGTAGATGGTTCTGGTAACTTTACAGTATCATACGCTCCAACATCTAGAGTAAACTATAGAGTGGGAGGAATGACAAACTTCTGGGAAATCAGATTTATTGTAACTGGTGGTACTGGAGTTGTTACTTTATCTGGAGGAGGTACTGGAAACCAAACTTTAAACGTAAAAAGTTTAAAAGGTGCTTATGACGGTGTGTTCTCAATGGTAGATGTTGATTCTCCAAATACATTTAAAGTACAAACAGATTTCCAAATACCTGCAAGAGAATATCCTTTTGATAGAACGATGTGTGATTTTACAAACCACAAGATTACTTTTGTAGATGCTCATAATTTTGTAACAGGAGAGCAAATAACTTATGATAACGGAGGAAACACAAATATGATTGTTTTTGACGAATCAAACTATACTGGATTCCTTTACGTTGTTGTAATTGATGAATTTATAATAAAACTTTCTACAAGCGAATCAGGAGCAAAAGAGGGTAGAACTACAGCCTTGTTTGATTCTGGAGTTGGAGACCACAAGATAATTTCAAAAAGCGTACTTAAACTTGTTAAGGGTGGAGGTACAATAGACATTGAAACAGGAAGCAATAAAATAATTGGTTCTGGAACAACGTTTTTAAACCAATTCAAAAGATTTGATAAAATATTCTTAACTCAAGGAGATTACACAAAAGAATACCAAATTGACAAGGTTACAACAAACCAGAACATGCAGTTGTTTGAAAACGTAACTAGTGGAATCTTGGCTACAAGCTACTTCTTTATTACTGAAATGGTATTAAGACCTGACGGATACGGTATCCACTTGCCTTTTGATGGTGGGGTAAATATTACAGCAGGAACTTCTCCTGATAGTAAAATTGTAAGACAGTCACGTAAATACTTCCGTTACCAATCTGGTAAGGGTATTCAAAACTCTTTTGCAATTAACTTTAATCCTCCTAAAATAGTAAGAGATTTAATTAAAGCAACTGGTACTACTGCAAAAATAAACACTCAAGAAGCTCACAACTTAGCTGTTGACGATATTATTGTTATTGAAGGAGCAGAAGTTTCAAATGGAAACAATACCTTTAATGGAGACTTTGCTGTTAGCCAGATAAACTCAGCATTTCAATTTCAATATGAAATGGCAGAAGTACCTCTTCAGTCTAAAGCGTCTGGATTCCCAACATATCACAGAAAGAACTGGACAGACTCTTACATTAGAGCAGGTATGTTTGATGACCAAAATGGATTCTTTTATGAGTACGATGGTCAAAAACTTTATGCCGTAAGACGTTCTTCTACTAAGCAATTAGCAGGAAGTGTAAATGTTTCTAGACAGTCTCAAATTGTGACGGGTAATGATACTTCTTTTACAACTCAGTTAATTAAAAACCAATTTGTTGTAATTAGAGGTCAATCTTATAAAGTTGTTGAAATTTCTTCCGACTCAAGAATAGTTATTCAGCCTTCTTACAAAGGTGTTAGTGCAGCTAGAGTTAAATTAACTGTAACCGTAGATGCTAGAGTTGAGCAAGAAAGATGGAATATTGACAAATGTGACGGAACTGGAGTTCACGGGTACTATTTAGATATAAATAGAATCCAAATGGCTTACGCTGATTACTCATGGTATGGAGCAGGTAAAATTAGGTTTGGCTTTAAAGACCAAAACGGACATGTTAAGTACGTTCACGAATTTAAGCACAACAACATTTTAAATGAATCTTACTTCCGTTCTGGAAACTTACCAGGTCGTTATGAAATATCAAACGGACCTCAAGCTTCTACAGCGCCAACGTTGTTTCACTTTGGTACGTCTATTATAATGGATGGAAGGTTTGATAATGATAAAGCTTATTTGTTTACAGCAAACTCTAAACCTTTTGCATTCACAAATGGTGGTAACTTCACGTTCAGCACTACAGACCAATCTAGCTTTGAGCAGATTACTTTAAACGGAAATAGAGTTTGGGTATATGCATTCCAAGTTACAGAGGCAAATGCTCGTACAGTAACAACAGGCTTACTTGTTAACGATACAAACGGAACTTCCTTAGAGGATGGAACATATGTTTCTCAAGTAAAAATAGATGGAGCTCAAACTAAAATATTCACATCTTACCCTGCAACATCTACTTTGCCTCCAACAAGTATATATCCTACAATACCTAATGGTTCAGCTCTTACTTTAGGAGAGGTTGAAGTTGTAGATTTAACTAGACCAATCCCATTGATTTCTGTAAGATTAGCAGCTTCTGTTGATTCTTCTTTAACTGGGGTTGTTGGAGAAAGAGAAATTATAAACAGAATGCAGCTTACATTAAAACAAGCAGGTGTAACTGCAAATCAAGATATTGAGGTATTCTTAATATTAAATTCTCAGCCATCAAACATGGACTTTAAGAAAGTTACTGCTCCATCTTTATCGGAGCTTATTGAGCACAAGTCGTCTGACTCACTAGAAAGTGGGACTGTTGTTTACGCATTAAAAGCGTCAGCAGGTTCTTCTGAAATTGATTTGAGCGAATTACTGGAGTTAGGTAACTCAATCCTCGGAGGAGATAGCATCTTCCCTGCTGGACCAGATTTACTTACTATTGCAGTTCAGCCTCAAAACACTTCAGATATTTCTTCTGACAAACCGTTCAACGTTTCAGGAAAAGTTTCATGGTCTGAATCACAAGCCTAATATGAATGAAATAAGAAAAATAGCAGTAGGACCCGACTATAAAAATGCAATGCATTACGAAGTCGGGCAAACTGTTATAAAGGGTCATTATAAAATACACTCCATTCACGAATCCGAAGGATGTTATATTGTACGAATTGTTAAGGATAGTATCGTTGTTGACTGGAAAAAAGTTAACTTGCAGATGCCTGTGCATGTTGAGTTCAATATAAATTATGATTAAACCGATTAGGGATTATTTAATAAAACCACTTGGAGCCGAATATATTAAAGAGAAAGACGGAATTATAGTCAGCTCTGGTATTGAAGATTACAAGGGAGTAAATCGTTATGGAGTTTTAGTATCCAAACCTGACAATGATGATAGTGAACTTTCCATTGGAGATGTTTGTGTTGTTCATCACAATTGTTTTAGAACGTATTACAATATGAAGGGAAAGGAAACAAAGTCTAATGAGCACTTTAGAGACAACCTTTATTTGATTCCAACAGATAAGGTGTATCTTTATAAGAGTGAAAAAAAATGGAAGCCTATCAAGGATTATTGCTTTGTTGAACCAATGGTTTATCAGCAAGACTCTGAACTTTATGTTCCAAAAGAAAAAGAAGAGCATGTGGGACTTATAAAGTATAGTAATTCCGCTACCCTTAATGAAGGAGATAAAGTAGGATTTAAGCCCAACAGAGAATACGAATTTAGTGTAGACGACAAAAAAGTTTACAGAATGAAAAATAGTGATATTTTAATTAAATTAGATTAAATGGATAAGAACAACTACTGGACAACGACACAGACCTTCCCAAACTCATTTGTATACACTTATGACAAATGATATTAGAGATACTATAGAAAGAGTTATAATGGCAGCAGAAAGAGCTGTAGAGGAGCTTATTAAAGTTGCTGAAGAAAAGATTATAACAGGAAGCAAGGATGATGATTTAGCTGCTGATAGACTTAAAAACGCAGCAGCAACCAAGAGACTTGCAATTGAAGATGCCTTTATCATAATACAAAGGATAGAGTCTGAAAGAAGTAAACTCAACGGGGAAGATGACAACACAAGAACAGAAGCGAAATTCCAAAGTTTCGCAGAGAATAGAGGACGAAAGTCTTGACCTGCAAATTTGCAGAGTTACTAATAGCCACGTTTCAAAAAAAACAATAGCTCAACTTAATAAAAAAGAAAGTTGGAAGTACGGCTATAGTCATAAGCATGACGTTGTAGTTATAAGCAAAAGTGGTAAAATAGGAGACATTGTTGAGATACAAGGACTAAAAATTGCATTACCTTTGCAGCCAGAAAAAATAACGCAAAGAAGTAAAAAGCAAAATGAACAATACTGGCAACCAGAAGAATACCCTAAAGAACTACAAAAAATCAAGACCATTTTCCAGTGGAATGAGTACCCGAATGCATTCAAAGAGTCATGGGTTGATTACATTGAAAATGAGTTTGAAAGAAGAGATGGTGGTTATTGGTTTAAAAATAATGGTGTTTCTACTTATATCACTGGGACTCATTACATGTATTTACAGTGGACCAAAATAGATGTAGGTAAGCCAGAGTATAGAGAGTCAAACCGAGTCTTTTTTATTTTTTGGGAAGCTTGCAAGGCTGACGAAAGAAGTTACGGAATGTGTTATTTAAAAAACAGACGTTCAGGGTTTTCTTTTATGTCCTCAGCAGAAACTGTAAACTTAGCTACTATTACACCAGATTCAAGATTCGGAATACTTTCAAAGACTGGAGCTGATGCTAAAAAGATGTTTACAGATAAAGTTGTTCCTATTTCGACAAACTATCCGTTTTTCTTTAAACCCATACAAGATGGTATGGATAAGCCTAAAACTGAGCTAGCATATAGAGTTCCTGCGTCTAAGCTTACAAGAAAAAACATATCAATTACAGATAATGACGAAACTCTAACTGGTCTTGATACCTCTATTGACTGGAAAAATACTGGAGACAACAGTTATGATGGGGAAAAACTATTCTTACTTGTTCATGATGAATCAGGTAAATGGGAAAGACCAGATAATATACTGAATAACTGGCGTGTAACTAAAACAACTTTAAGATTAGGTAGAAAAATAGTAGGGAAATGCATGATGGGTTCTACTTCAAATGCACTTAGCAAGGGAGGGGATAATTTTAAAAAGCTCTATGAGGATTCTAATGCGCTAGAGAGAAATTCTAACGGACAAACAAAAAGCGGAATGTATTCTCTTTTTATTCCTATGGAATGGAACATGGAAGGTTTTATAGATAGACATGGTATGCCTGTTTTTAGGACTCCAGAAAATCCAGTTAAAGATATTCAAAACGAACTCATATATCAAGGAGTATTAAATTATTGGGAAAATGAAGTTGAAGCCTTAAAGTCAGACGCAGATTCTTTAAATGAATTTTACAGACAGTTTCCTAGAACAGAGAACCATGCTTTTAGAGATGAGGCTGAGAATAGTTTATTTAACCTAACTAAGATATATCAGCAGATTGATTTTAATGATTCTGTTGACATAAAAAGAACTGTTAGAACTGGTAACTTTGTTTGGAAAGATGGAATTAGAGATACTGAGGTTGTTTGGATGCCTAGCGTAAGTGGTAAAATGAGAGTTTCTTGGATACCCGAGCCAGGATTAAGAAATAATATAGAAATAATAAATGGCAGAAAATATCCAGGAAATAAACATATTGGTGCTTTTGGGTGTGACTCTTATGATATATCTGGAGTCGTTGGAGGCAATGGTTCTAAAGGTAGTCTACACGGGTTGACTACTATGACTTTTGACAATGCTCCATCAAACCAGTTTTTTTTAGAGTATGTTGCTAGACCTCAAACTTCTGAGATGTTTTATGAAAATGTATTAATGGCTTTAGTTTTTTACGGTATGCCTGTACTAGTTGAAAACAATAAACCTAGGCTTTTGTATTATCTAAAAAATAGAGGTTACAGGAATTTCTCTGTAAACAGACCAGATAAACATAAAAACGACCTCTCAAAAGCAGAAAAAGAAATTGGAGGTATACCTTCATCTACATCTGTTATATCTATACATGCAGAAGCAATAGAGTCTTATATTGAAAGACATGTTGGATATGACTATGTTGGAGAGTTTAGAGACTCAGATTCTCCAGGAAAAATGTTTTTTAATAGAACATTACTTGACTGGGCTAACTACGATATTAACAAGAGGACTAAATTTGATGCAACCGTTAGTTCAGGTTTTGCAATCATGGCAACAAATAAATACGTTATGAAACCCGAACAAAAACGCAATGAAATAAACCTTAAATTTGCAAGGTATAGTAACAATGGCAATACTAGTACATTATTAAAGTAGGATATGAGCAATACCCCTTATACACACGTTTCTGGTTTTCCAGACCAATTGGCTTTAGACGAAGAGAAAGTAACCTCTAAATACGGCTTAAACGTTGGAAAAGCAATAGAAGCAGAGTGGTTTAAAAAGGAAGGAGGAACTTCCAAATACTACAGTAACAGAAGCACCTTTCATAAATTAAGAACTTATGCTTTAGGAGAGCAATCTGTTCAAAAGTATAAAGATGAACTTGCCGTAAATGGAGACATTTCCTATCTAAATCTCGACTGGACACCTGTCCCAATTATACCCAAAATGTGCGACATTGTTGTCAACGGGATGACTAACCGATTATTCAGTGTGAAGGCTGAAGCTGTAGACCCTGTTTCTTCAAGTAAAAAAGCTCTATATAAAAATGACGTAGAGACTCAAATGAAGAATAAGGATAATTATGAGGAGCTTGAAAAGATGTTTGGTAACAAGATGTTTTCAATGAACCCCGATGAATTGCCTGAAAATGATGACGAGTTAAATTTGCACATGTCTTTAAATTATAAAGACGAAATAGAAATTGGAGCTGAAAAAGCTGTTACTAATGTTTTCAAAATAAATGAGTATGATTTATTAAAACAACAGTTAGCTGAAGATGCGACTACTCTAGGTATATCTGTCTCAAAGCACACTTTTAATATTCATGATGGTATTAAACTAGATTACGTAGACCCATCAAATTTTATTCACAGTCCAACAGAAGACCCTCATTTTAAAGATTGCTACTACTTTGGCGAAGTTAAAAATGTAAATATTACAGAGCTAAAAAAAATAAATCCATCTCTTACTCAAGATGATATTAAAGAAATCTCAAAACTTTCTAGTAAATGGGATTCATATCAAGGAGTTCGTGGAGGAACTAGAACAGATAACTTTGATAAAAATACAGCGACTCTTCTTTATTTCTGTTACAAATCAGATATGGAGATTGTCTATAAGAAAAAGAAAAATGCTTTTGGAGGGGATAAAGTATTAGAAAAAAACGGAAGTTTTAATCCTCCTAAAACTGAAACAGCACGATTTGAAAAACTATCTAAAAGAATTGACGTATGGTACGAAGGTGTACTTGTTCTAGGAACAAACTATATACTGAAGTGGGACTTAATGAAGAACATGGTAAGACCGAAATCGGCAATCCAAAAAGTCCTTGCTCCCTTCGTTGTGAGTGCGCCAAAAATGTACAGGGGGAACATAGACTCCCTAGTGAAGAGGATGATTCCCTTTGCTGACCAAATACAACTAATACACTTAAAACTACAACAAATAACTTCTAGAATGATTCCTGATGGGGTATATCTAGACGTAGATGGTCTTGCTTCTGTTAACTTGGGTAATGGTAATTCATACGACCCTCAAGAAGCACTAAATTTATATTTTCAAACAGGTTCTGTTATTGGAAGAAGTTCTACAGAAGATGGAGAGTATAATCATGGCAAGATACCAGTTCAGGAGCTCACTTCTTCTGGTGCAAACGCTAAGATTTCTTCTCTTATCAATATGTACAACTATAACTTAAACATGGTAAGAGCTGCTACAGGTTTAAACGAAGCTAGAGATGCTTCTAGTCCTGACGACAGAGCTTTAGTAGGTGTTCAAAAGTTAGCTGCTTTAAATTCAAACACAGCAACAAGACACGTACTCAACTCTACTTTGTATATGACCACTAAAATGGCTCAGTGTGTTTACTATAGATTATCTGACGCTTTACAGTATTCAGATATGGCAGAAGACTTAGCTAAAGGAATTGGCAAATATTCAATAGATATATTAGACCAAATAAAACATTTACATCTACATGATTTTTCTATTTACATAGAACTACATCCTGATGCAGAAGAAAAAGCTGTTTTAGAGCAAAACATTCAAGCGTCTTTAGCCGCAGGTAAGATTGATATAGATGACGCAATTGATGTTAGAGGAGTTCCAAATGTTAAGATAGCATCTCAACTATTGAAAGTTCGCAAGAAAAGAAAAGAGAAGCTCGACATGAAAAAACAACAGTCACTTATAGAGCAGCAATCTCAATCTAATGCTAAAGCTGCACAAGTTGCAGAACAAGCAAAGCAAAAAACACTTACAGTTGAATCTCAGGCAGACGCACAAATTGAACAATTAAAAGCTCAGTTAGAAATGCAGCGCATGGAAAAAGAGTTTGAGCTTAAAAAGAAACTTATTGAAATGCAGAACTCAATGGAATCTCAATCTAAACAAGAACAAAGAGAATTTGAGTTAGGTAAAGAAGGTAAGCGTGAAGATAGAAAAGATAAAAGAACAGAAAAACAAGCTTCACAACAATCGGTATTAATAAAACAAAGACAACAAGATTTAGACCCTGTTGATTTTGACGGACAAGATTCATTAGGCTCTGGAATTCAGGGAATGATTGGTTCTTAGTATTTTAATATAATAAATTAAATTTAATAAAATGGCAGAAGTAAAATTTCGAGTGATGAACGATGAGGGCGAATTTGTGCCTCTTAAGTCACAACAAGAAGCGGTTTCTGAAGAAGCTGCAAATGAAGTAAACGAGGTTCAACCCGTTGATGTTGAAGCGACAAATGACGCAGTTGAAGAGACAACTGACGTAGCTGAAGCGACAACTGACGTAGTTGAAACTGAAAAAATTATAGAAGAACAACCAAAAGAAGCATCAGAAGTGGCTGAAGAGCCTGCTGCGCAGATTGATGAGTCAAGTATTCTAAAACATCTAAAGGAAAGATATAATGCTCAATTCGAGTCTTTAGATGAAGTTCTTAAACATAATGAGCAAGAGCAGGTTGTTTTACCAGAAGATGTTTCCAAGTTTATGGAATACAAAAAAGAAACTGGTAGAGGTTTAGAGGATTTTATGCGTGTGCAGCAAGACCTAGACAAAGTTGACGAGAATACTTTACTCCATGAATATTATAAGGAGACAAAGCCATATTTAGGAGCTACAGACGTTCCTGATTATATCGAGGAAAACTTTGGATTATCTGAAGACGCTGAAGACGTATCTAATAAACGAAAACAGCTTGCCTATAAAGAAGAATTATATAATGCTAAGAAGCATTTTGATACTCTGAAAGAGAAATACAAAACTCCCCTTGAGTCAAGTAAGGAGAATATTCCTGAAGAATATCAAGAAGCCTACGAGGGTTACAATAATTATATAAATGAGTTAGAAAAAACTAAAAAAAGTACAGAAGAAAGAGCTGCTATTTTTAGCGACAAAACAAACAAGTTGTTCAAGGAAAATTTCAAAGGTTTTGAATATAATGTCGGGGACAAAAGTGTAGTTTTTAAGCCTAAAAATGTCGATGAGGTACACCAAACTCAGTCAAATCTTAACAATTATATTGATAAGTTTTTGGATGATTCGGGATACTTAAACGATGCAGATGGATTTCATCGTTCTTTAAACTTGGCGTTAAACCCAGACAACGTGGCAAAGTTTTTTTACGAGCAAGGAGTTGCTGACGCAACAGAAGGTTTGGTTAAAAAGACTAAAAATATTGACATGGATGTTCGGTCCAATACAGACACTGAGAATAAGGGAGGATTACAGTACCGTGTTTTAGATGATTCTGACTTCACAGATTTTAAAATAAGAAAAAAATAATCTTTTAAAAAAACACAAAAATGGCAGTAACAATGACTGGAGTACAAGGTGCATTAACACCAGCTCCAAAAAAACAAACACTATCTACCAACTATTTGGGGGCAGATATAGAATTCACTTCACAAAATCTTCCAGATATATACGAAGCGGAATTTGAAAAATATGGAAACCGTACGGTATCTTCTTTCTTGCGTCTTGTAGGAGCTGAAATTCCTTTCGCATCTGATTTAATTCAGTGGTCAGAGCAAAGCAGACTTCATATCGCAGTGACAGGAGCAACTCGTGCAGCAGATGTTATTACATCTACAGCTCACGGATTCCGTAAAAACCAAACAGTAATCGTGTCTGATGGTACTAACCAAGACAAGGCTATTGTACTTGATGATGCTGATTTTACAGCAGATACTTTTGCTTTAGGTTCTTATACAGGAGCTAACCTTAACTCTTCTTTAGGAACTACAGGTTTAAAGATTTTTGTATACGGTTCTGAATTTAAAAAAGGAACAGGTGGAATGGACGGTGCTATCGAAGCTCCTGTTGATATTCAATCAACTAGTCCTATCATTATCAAAGACAAATACGAAGTTAATGGTTCTGATATGGCTCAAATTGGTTGGGTTGAAATAACTACTGAGAATGGAGCTGCTGGATACTACTGGTATCTTAAATCTGAGCACGAAACTCGCCTACGTTTTGAAGATTACCTAGAGTTATCTTTAATCGAAGGAGTTGAGGCTACTGCTGGTTCTGGAGCTGCTGCTGCTGGTGCTAAAGGAACTTCTGGTATGTTCGATACTATCGAAACTAGAGGTAACATTGCAACTGGTGCAATTGCAGGTAAAGATGATTTAGAGCAATTAGTTCTTACTTTAGATAAAGAAGGAGCTATTCAAGAAAACGTAATGTTTGTAAACAGAGCGAAGTCATTTGAAATTGACAACGTACTAGCTGGATTAAACACTTACGGTACTGCTGGAGCTGCTTCTTTCGGTTTATTCGATAACGATGCAGATATGGCTTTAAACCTTGGATTCTCTGGATTCAACTTAGGGTATGATTTTTACAAAACAGACTGGAAATATCTTAATGATGCTTCTACAGGAGGATTAACTTCTGGAGTTGACGGAGTTGTAGTTCCTGCTGGAACAATGACTGTATACGACCAAGTACTTGGGAAGAACGCAAAACGTCCTTTCTTACATGTTCGTTACAGAAAATCAGAATCTGAAGACAGACGTTATAAGTCTTGGGTTGTAGGTTCTGCTGGAGGTGCCGCTAATAGCGACCTTGATGCAATGCAAGTACACATGCTTTCTGAAAGAGCGCTATGTGTGATGGGTGCAAACAACTTCATCATAATGAAGTAATTTATTGTAGGAATTACCCTCGTTATATTAACGGGGGTAAATCTTACTTTTTTAATTTAATTAAATATTTAATAAAATGTCTACAAAAGTATCAGTAAAAAGAACGGTTACTAAAACCAAACCAACTGTAAGAGAAATTGATTCAGTTGAAAAAAAAGATGACTGGGAATACAGAGATAGAATGTATATTATCGCAAAAGGAAGCCCTGTAAGCTATCAATTGAGAACACAACACTCCCCCAGAAAACCACTACAATTTAACGATGGAACAAGACTAAGGGCTTTGCGCTATGCTCAAAATCACGACAGTCCTTTCATTGATGAGCAAGAAGGAGAAGTAATGCTCGGTAGAATTAGATTTGAGAATGGAAGTTTATTCGTAAAAAAAGAAGACGTTAATCTTCAGAAGTTTCTCAGCATATACCACTCAGACTTTAATACAGAGTACTATGAGTTAGACCTAGAGAAAGATGCTCAGGATGACTTAGTATTCATACAGAAAGAATCTGAAGCTACTCAATTAGCCTTAAGCATGGATATAAATGACTTAGAGGGAATTGCAAGAGCTGTATTTAGAAGCAATGTAAACAACATGCGTTCTTCGGAAATAAGAAGAGACACGGTTATGTTCGCAAAAAACAACCCAAGTGAATTTATAAAGTTAGCTAATGACGAAAACATAAAAAACAGAAACTTAGCAATAAAGTCAGTTGAAATGGGTATATTGCATGTGTTGTCCGATAACGCTACAGTTTGCTGGAATGACAAAGAAAAAACAAAAATAATGACAGCTCCTTTTGGAGAGAATGTGTATTCAGCATTATCAAGATTCTTTAAAACAGATGAAGGATTAGAAGTAATGCAGGGTATTATAAATAGACTTTAGTAGTTTTTATATAGTTAGTTAGTTAATTTGTTTCAGAAGAGCCCCTCCTAAAAAGGGGCTTTTCTTTTTTGTATTTTTGTATAAAAGAGAAGCAATGATAAACTTTGTACGAAATATTGTAATGTTCGTGCTGAATAAAGAAAACAGAGGGTACTTAACTCCTGTTCAATTTAATTCATACGCAAAGCTTGCACAACAAACAGTCTTTGATTCTTTGTTTGTTAAGTACAGAAATTACTCTGTCAACAAAGACAGGAGAATGGCTGCCATGGATTTCGGTGACGACAAAAAAAAGCTTAGAGAAGATATAGAAAGATTTGTAAAACAAGAACAGCTTTTTGAGCTTGATGGTTACTTCTTGATGCCTGAAGATTGTTATTACACTCTGCAATTAATCTGGAATGATAGTATTGAAATAGAGGAGTCTGAGAAGCATAAGATGTTAACCTACATTACAAACTCAACTCTTGCTGGTCCTTCTAGATGCTATCCTGTTTACTCTAAATATTACGACAAATATTTGATAAAGCCAGAAACAATAATTGACTGCGTAACTTCTGTTTATGTAAGAAACTTACAAGACCCTAAGTGGACTTATCAAAGTATTCAAAGAAATCCAATTTTTAATCCTTCTGATGTTTCTTTTCAAGATTTTGAACTTCATGATGATTATGCAAATGATATTGTTGCTGAGATATTAAAATTAGCTGGACTTCAAATGCAAGACAGTCAAATTTTACAGGCATCTCTTGCTTACGAGCAAAATAATATTGCAAAAGAAAAATAAGACATGGCTATAACTCAAGAACAATACTACGAGAATAACGCTTTATGGGGTGGTGGTCAATACACTAAACTAAAAGATATAATTAACAACTTCTACGCTTTCTATGTTGGGGATGATAAAGTTATTGATAGAGCAAAAAGATATGATGTTGTGTTTCATGCTAAAAGAGCGCTTCAAGAATTACATTACGATGCTTTAAAAGAAATAAACGCAATAGAAATAGAAGTCCCTCCAACCTTACAAATGATTTTACCTAAAGATTTTGTTAGTTTAGTTAGGCTTTCTTGGGTAGACGCTAAGGGTTTTTTTCACCCAATAACTATAAATAGAGAAACTGCTATTGGAGTTGCTTATTTACAGAATGACGATTCAACTTATTCTTATCAATTTGATGCAGAAGGAAATATTGAAGTAGGAACTACCCTAACAAGAAAAAGAGCTAAAGAAGTAAGACCAGTGGATAATGCTGAGACTTCTATTATGGATGGTCATTTTGGAGGTAGATTTGGGATGCACACAAACAAATCAAACATTAATGGAACTTACCAAATAAACAAAAAATTAGGAACAGTTGAATTTAGCACTGAATTAACTGACAAATTAATTATGATTGAATACGTTTCTGACGGTTTAACAGACCTTGATGATAGTGAGATTCAGGTTCATAAATTTGCAGAACAATATGTCTTTAAGCAAATTGCTTTTTCTATATTATCCACTAAGTTTGGGGTGCAAGAATACATTGTTAGAAGATTTCAAAAAGAAGCTTCTGCTGCTTTGAGAAACGCTAAAATAAGATTAAATGCTATCAACCCTGTCGACCTAGCCAAATCAATGGCAGGAAGAAATAAGTGGATTAAATAATGAGATTAAGAAAGACTTTTGTAAATGGCAAAATGGACAAGGATGTTGATGAACGTCTTTTGCCTGACGGTGTATATCGAGATGCAAAGAATGTTCGTGTTTCAATTTCTAACGGCTCTGACGTAGGTTCTTTAGAAAATGTTCTGTCTAATGAACAAAAATCTTTTTTTGCTTTAGGAACTAATCCTGTGGTTATAGGTAGCACATCTGTTGAATACACAAATTGTGTTTACTGGTTTGTTGTTTCTGATTATGCAAGCTATGTTTTAGAATATAATATAACTACCGATTTACAAAGAAAAATACTTGAAGACTCAAGACCCGAAGGAGAAAACGTATTAAACTTTAAGTCGTACAATAGAATAAATGATGTAGACTCTGTTATAGATACAGATGGCAAAAGAGTTTTTCTATATTGGACAGACAACGTTAATCCACCTAGGAAAATAGAAATAGAAAGAGCTGCTTCATACGGATTGAATGGATTTTACGAAGAAGACATACAGGTTATTGTAAAGCCACCTCTTCAAAGACCTTATATTTATTTATCCAAATCCAATAGTACTGATGAAAATTTTATAAAAGATAAGTTTTTACAATTTTCTTATAGATACAAATATGTAGATAACGAGTATTCCGCTATAGCGCCTTTTAGTAACGTTGCTTTTACGCCTTACGGATTTCAATACAACTACGGACTCAATACAAATGAGTCTATGGTTAACAGGTTCAACATAGTTAACATAACCATAAATGCTGGTTCAAGATTAGTTAAAGAAATTGAGGTCCTTTACAAAGAATCTGGAAAGCAAGAGCTTTACGTTGTAGATAGTTATAACAAAGAAAAGTTTCAATGGGCAGACAATTTAGAATATGTTGTTCCTTTTCAAAATAAAAAAATATCAAAAATACTTCCAGAGGCTCAGATAAAAAGAATATTTGATGCAGTACCTCTTAAAGCTAAAACCCAAACCTTTATTGGGAATAGATTAATTTACGGAGGATACACAGAAAACTGGGACTTAAAAGATGATTTAGGTGCTTTAATAACGCCAACGTTTTCGGCTTCTGTTGTTACAGACGAAACGCCATCTACTCCTTATCAAAGTTTAAAATCTGGAAGAGACTACGAGGTAGGTATAGTTTACCTTGACGAATATGGAAGAACTACTACAGTTCTTACTAGTCCTGAAAATAGTGTTTTTATTCCAAATGAAAATGCTCTTTATCAGTCAACACTACAAGTTGAAATATCAAATAAAGCTCCTTACTGGGCATCTTATTTTAGGTTCTTTGTAAAAGAAAGCAAAGGGGATTATGATGTTGTTGTTCCTACAAGATTTTATCAAGATGGAGCCTATGTTTGGATTGAGCTACTAGGTAGTGATGTAAATAAAGTAAAACAAGGCACTAGGCTTGTAGTTAAAGCAGATACTGGCGGTCCAGTTAAAGGGTATGTGGAGACAGAGGTTTTAGAGCTTGAGCAACAGCCTGTAAATTTCTTAGAAGCAGACCCAACAGTTCCTGACTTATTACAAAAAAAAGGTACTTATTATAAAATACGTCCCAAAGGTTTTGTTTTTAGTACATCAGACGTAACAATATATGATTGGATTGCAAACGATAATACTAGAGATAAGTATGAGGATGTAGTTACTTCTACGATGAAGTACATTGCTAATAGTGTTCCTTACCTAAGTCAAGAGACAATTTTATTAGGAGCTCAATGTAACTCTAGTGGAACTTTTACAGGGAGCGAAGATATTAGATTTAGAATTGAAATAGATTCTCTTGGCGATGGTTTAACGACTTATGACGAGTTTATTGTAACTTATAGACAAGGAGGAAGCACTCAAGCATCTGCTTCTACAGCCATAACGGGGGCTGTGCAAAACTTACCTTTTGGTGTCAAGGTTGACTTTAACAATCGTTCTGGTCATTCTATAGGGGATTACTGGATAGTTAGCGCTAAAGCTAAATCGAATGGTGTTTTTGGAAGTGATAGAGAAACATCTTACGCATTTTTCAAACAAGAAGGAGAGAGCGTACTAACCAATAAAATAGGTGCAGGTGCGGTCATTGAGATTGAATATTACGAATCTCAAGAAAGCTCGGACTATAATTATTCATTTACCGAATCCTATGTTGCTAGTAGAGAGTATTACAATCTTGAGGAGTGGTATTATGGAGACAATATAAGTGGTTTTGGGGATGGAGTACCTGATGATAGGGTACTTTTTAGACATGCAACTCTAGGTGGAAACAATACGGCAGACACTTATAAAATGACTGTTGACCCTAATGGGACAATGGTCATGGTTATAATGAGTAAAAAAAGGCAATCAAGTGAAGTTTGGGCAAAAAGAAGAGTATATACTACAGCATTATTAGAGATAAGAGAATCCGAAAATTTACCAATATTTGAAACTAAATCAGTTGAAAAGGATTCTGATATATTTTATGAGGTAGGAGATACCTATAAGGTTACTGGTCCTTATCACGAAGGAAATAGTGGAGACGTTAATCAATCTTTCACTCAAAATGCTGTAATCAATTTAGACGCTTATAATTGTTGGGGATGGGCTAATGGGTATGAATCTATTAAAATCAAAGATTTATTTAACAACCCTTCTTTTAAATTTGACACTAGACCCTCTAGTTTTATAGAAAACTATAGAGAAAACAGACGAGTCTCTTCTTTGACTTATTCTGGTGTTTATGAGCAAAGTACAAATTACAACGGATTAAATGAATTTAATTTAGCTACAGCTCCCTTTAAAGATATAGATGACTCGCTAGGAGATATACAAAAAATAATTTCAAGAGATAATGATATTATTGTATTTCAGCAAAACAAAGTATCTAAACTTCTTTTTAATAAAAATATTTTATTTAACGCAGACGGGACAGGAAACGTTTCTCAAACCAGTAATGTATTAGGAACTATTGTGCCTTATGCTGGGGATTTTGGTGTTGGAAATAGTCCTGAAAGTATAGTTAAATATGGCAATACAATTTATTTTGCCGATACAAGTAGAGGTTTTGTTTTTAGACTATCAGCCGATGGTTTAACTCCTATATCTCAGTACGGAATGGCAAACTACTTTAGAACAGAATTAAGTTCTAGGGGAGAAAACAATGTTTTAGGTGGGTTTGACCCAATGCATAATGAATACTTACTAACTCTTAAGGGACAGATTGATGAAGTTCATCAGCTTACTTGGGTTGGAGATGAGTACTATTGTGAGCAAACTTACGTTGATGATGTAGTAGAATGGAGAGGAGCGGAAGCTGTTTGTCTTATCTCTTGCAAAGGAGACTGGAAACCTTCAGAAATTTTAGCAGGTTCTCAGGATTGGAGAATTGATGAGTACTACTGTGAGCAAGAAAGCCAAGTGCCTTCTCCGTCTCCTGTACCGACACCTGTTCCAAATCCAACACCTGTGCCAGTTCAATCGCCTACTCCGAGTCCTACGCCAGCACCAGCAGCTACACCAACTGCTCCTGTAGGTCCAGCTCCGAGCCCTGCGCCAACACCTGCGCCAGGACCAGCGCCAACGCCTAGTCCAAGTCCAAGTCCAACGCCTAGCCCAACACCTAGTCCTGTACCGAGCCCGACACCTAGTCCAACGCCTTCGCCAACGCCTGCTCCAGGACCAACACCTAGTCCTGTGCCAGCACCCGTGAGTTATGGTACTTGGGATTTAGAGCTTTGTGGTCTTTTTGGTGGAACAACACCAACAAATGAGAGAATAGCTTATGACAGTGCTTTACAAACAGGAGCTGTAATCAAGGGAAGTGACGGAGAGTGCTACGTTATAAAAACTCCTAGTCTTTTCTTACCAACAATTACATCAGTAGGAGTCTTTAGTACTTGCTCTACTTGTGCAGCGGCACTTGGTGAAACACCTGCGCCAATATCTGCACAATCTTTTCTTGTTGTTAGCCAGCAAACTTTTACCAGTCAATACGCAACCTACGACTCTAACTACGCAATTAACGATGAAGTATCATTAAGTGGATTTGGAACAAGTGAGTGCTGGACAATAACTGGTTTAAGCAACAATTTCCCTAGTTATAGCATAATTGGAGTATGTGGTGCTTCAAGTCCAACGCCTAGCCCAACACCTAGTCCTGTGCCAATAGCAGTCACATATACAAACATAGCTTTGTCACAAGTAGGAAATAGCGTCTGGCAATCGTCACCAGCAGCCATAAACTACTTTTGCTCTGCTCCTACTTATCTTTCTTTATATAAGCATAACGGAACAGGAGCTTACCCTGCTATTGGAGATGAAATTTTTATGAGAAACGGTGCACCTCTTCCTTCTTTCTTAGGTCAAAGGAGAGTTCAAGGAGGTCCTATCATATATATTGACAATTCTACAGGCATTGTAACACAAGTAGTAAACTGTTAAAGAAAAACAAATGGCAAATACAGGAAAGAAAATAGTAACTAGATTAAGACTTTTTAAAGAAGGTCTAGCTACTAGCAAAACAAAGCCAAATGTAGACGGAGACAAATATTATGTTTCTCCTTTTGACGATGTTGTAGATTGTCCAGAATTTGGAGCACCAACACCTACACCTTCTCCTACACCTGCACCTGCTCCAGCAGCATTTGCAGTGCCTTCTCCAGCGGTAGCGCCTGTTTTTGTTCCTACGCCCACACCAACGCCTACACCTACGCCTAGCCCTATTCCTACGCCTAGTCCTAGCCCAACACCTAGCCCTACGCCTAGTCCTAGCCCTACGCCTAGTCCAACGCCTGCGCCAGCACCGACTCCGAGTCCGTCTCCATCACCAATACCAACGCCTGCACCTGCAATAGCACCAGTGCCTGCTCCTATAATGCCAACACCTAGTCCTGTGCCAACGCCTCCAATACCAACGCCTGCACCTGCAATAGCACCAGTGCCTGCGGTTGTACCAGTAGCGGCGCCAGCGGTAACGGTGTTTAATTGGAAGTTATCAGCAGGTCCACAAGGCGGAAGCGGTTCTTTCCCAGGAAGTTGTGCATACACCTGTACGGATGTTTATACTACAGTAGACACTTGGGCTAATTATCAATTCACAGGAAAATCAGGGACAGTTTTTTACACTGACTCAGCTCTAACTACTATATTTAATGGAAACGCTTTATATTATACAGCTCAAGAGCCAGGTCAATGTAACATTGGAACAAGAATAGTAAAACTATCAAGTGATGGAGTCGCTATGGAATTATACCAATGTCCTGGACAGCCAACGCCTAACCCTACGCCAGCGCCTATTCCTATCCCTGCTCCTGCAACAGCTCCAGCAATAACTACTTATACTGCTGATAATCCTTTCTTTGTAGGAGCTCCTCAGTTTGCTATAATGTCTGGAACTAGAAGGCTAAGATGGTTAAGAAATCAAGATGTTGATGCTTTCCCAACACTACCTCAATCAGAAGGACCTACTGCTACAGGTACAGCCGTATTTGTTTTAACAGGAGATATAACTTTAAATGCTGACGGTACTGATGTAATTACGGCTGGAACATATAATGTTGATATACTTGCTGGAGTTAGCGGAGGAGTTTGGAATGTGGTTGAATTGTATTTCTCCGCATCAGACTGGCTGCAAGCTTCTGGAGTAACTGGCAACGTGTCTTATGCTAATAGCGGAGCTGTATCTTCTCTTATCATGACCCTTGGAGGGACGCCAGCACCAGTGCCTGCGGTTGCACCTATTCCTACGCCAGCACCTATTCCTACGCCAGCACCTAGTCCAGTACCAGTGCCAAGTCCAGTACCAGTGCCTGCTCCTATATCAAGCACAACTACTAGATATAGAGTAAATTCACATACTGCGTCTAACAGAATCTATAAAGTGTTTGGTCAAAACAATGAAGAATTTTTCTTTGGAGGTAGAAACTTTGATGTAATGTATTCTTATGCTCAACCAGAAATTGTTAGAAAACAAAGCACTGATACGGGTACAGTTACATGGCAACAGTATAGTGATTCTAGTCAAAGACTTGGACCTAGTAACGACTGGACTTCTAACGTATCTCAAATAAAAGGATACCCAACTTTAACAGATTTAGATGCAGACACAAACTCATGGACCTTTACCAACTTTAAACATTGGGGTATTAATCCTGGATTCGCTAGTGGACATGGACCTGAGAACTTAGGTGCATTCTGGTCTCGTGGAGATGGAATTCCTTATGCAGATACAGAAACAGCCATAAGATTAAGTAAATTAGATGGAATAGCAAATACAAATTATTTGCCAGATGGTTATTATGATGGCACAAGTGGTAATTATGAGTTTGTAGATGGTTATGTATACTTATTAGTAAGTGGACAAGTTCAATCTGTATTCTTAAGAAGCTCTGTTACAAATGTTGAAGCATGCTTAATAGACAACCAAAGTGTTGACGTTACTATAACAGGCTCAGGTCCTCGTTACTGGAATTTCGATGGCAATGCATTAAATGGCATTACTTACGGAATGAAAGAAGGAGCTTCTGTCACATTTAAAGGAGTACCTACTGCCCACCCAATAGCTTTCCATACTAAAACATCTGGAGGAACTTCTTTCGCAACTGTTACAGGAACAGTTCTTGAGGGAACTAAAACAGGACTTGATGGTAATAGCTACAGCTTCTATTCTGGAGACGTTACGTTAGAAATAACATCTAGCTCTATTTGGAACGCATCTAGTGGTCAAACGATAAGCGCAGAGTGTTACTACCACGGATACATGGGAGGTCAAGATGCAATAGTATACGAAAACGCTTGTGATTCTTATGACTGGGGAAGTAGCGTGACAACTCCTGCACCTGCTCCTGCATCACAACCAATTGCTTCGCCTACGCCAAACCCAGCTCCAACACCAATACCGACTGTACCAGTAGCACCTAACCCTGCTCCATACGGCGGAGGGTTTTAATATATAATCATGAGATAAAAACACAACGCTAAATTAATTATCTTTGTGTAACTTATTATGGCGAATACAGGAAGAAAAGTATATACAACTATACGTCAATATTTAAATGGCGTTTATACAGGAGCTGAAGCACTTAATGATGCTTCTGCACCAGAGTACGTTATGCCAGAATATGACTCAGAAGAGTGTCCTTTATCTCCTCCTCCATCGCCAATACCTAACCCTACGCCAGCGCCTATTCCTAATCCAGCACCTGCGCCAATTTATGTGCCAGTGTTTATACCCACTCCTAATCCGACACCTGCGCCAGGTCCTAACCCAGCACCCATACCGAATCCAACACCTGCGCCAGCGGTAAATCCAAACCCTGCACCTGTACCAACGCCTAGTCCTATACCAAATCCTAGTCCTAGTCCTGTGCCTGCTGTGGAACCTGCACCAACGCCTAGTCCAACGCCTGCGCCAGTGTTTAATCCTACTCCAAGTCCAACACCTAGTCCAACACCTTCACCTTCGCCTACGCCTAGTCCTACTCCTAGCCCAGCGCCTGTTGTTAGTTGTACTGGTACAAACACGTTCTACCTTAGTTCTGGTCAAAGGGGTTCTGGCAGTTTCTGCGGTTCATCTTGGTCGGTAACTACTCAGGTAGTATCCACGGTTTCAACAATGGAATTGCTTTTAGGTCAATATGTTTGTAAAGACGGAGATACCTTTAAGGGAAGAGGGTTTACATATATTGTTAACGAAAGCCCATACTCATATCAAGGTAGCGGATATGCTAGATATGTTAAGATAGATGATAATGGATTAGTTACAACTAACTTCTATTCGCAATGTGATGGTAGTGGAGACCAAATTTTATAATTATAATGGCAAACACAGGAAGTAAAATATACAGAACATTAAGACTCTATAAGGATGGGGTTAGGACTGAACACGTTAAACCTAACGATTCAAGAGACCCTAATCATATTCCTCCTTTTACAGATATTGTGTCTTGTTTTACAGATGCACCTACACCTACACCTGCGCCTGTACCTACACCTACTCCTGTTCCAGTAGTAGCGCCTAACCCTACACCAGCGCCTATAACACCAACACCTACTCCAACACCTGTCCCAGGAGTTATTGTGCTGCCACCAGCGGTAGTAGTTAAGCCTCCAGTATCACCAGCACCAGTTGGAGGAACAGGTATATTCTTGAGTAGTCCAGACAAAAATTACATTAGACTGTGTCAAAACAATTACATAATGTCTTCTCCTGCATCTATTGCTGGTAACCTTTCAACAGGATTAGACAGAATGGTTTCTCAAAATGGACAAGCATTTGACGGAAGAGGACTCTGGTACGCAGCGACTACAGAATCCAATAGACCTACAACTCAAACTGATAATGGTTGGTACGCTATACAAATTATGCAAGATGGAACTATAGGTAATATTACTTTAGGGAAGTTGGCATGTAGAGGCGGAATGGTGGATGACGATTGGGACACGGATGATAATGGCGATGGAGACGAAAGATTCCTTGGATTACTATAAAATATAAAGAAAATGGCATATACAGGATTGAGATATTATACTAAATTAAGAAGGTTTGTTAATGGCAAACCTACTAAAACCGTAAAAGAAAACATCATATCTGATAATGACTACATTAAGCCATTTAAAGATGAAAATTCATGCCCTAAAGGAGCGTAATGAACGAGAAGTATACACAAATAAGAAAATATGTTAATGGTTTTCCCACTAGGGAAGAATCATCTAACTCTACGTCTGACCCAAACTACATCCCTCCTGTATTTGATGCAGGACCTTGTGTTAATTGCGAGCCAGACAACTCTGGAGATATAATAGAGTGGAGAGGACATAAATTTTATTGTGAACAAGAAGATGCAATCGTACCTAACCCTACACCATCTCCTTCTCCAACACCAAGTCCGAGCCCGTCTCCGACTCCAGTGCCTACGCCTAGTCCAGTGCCTAGCCCTACGCCAACGCCTAGCCCTAGCCCGTCCCCTAGCCCTAGTCCTGTACCAAATCCAACACCTAGTCCTGCTCCAGTAGTAGGTTATATATACTACAATTCTGTAAATTGCGACAACAATGTTAATATTGTTTTAAGAAGCAGTTCTGCATTAAGCAGTGGAACTATTGTTAGTGTTTCAGGATATTCAGATTGTTTTTCAGTTGGCACTGCTACCGTTGCTAGCGGAACAAATGACGTTACTGGTATTTATGCAAATTGTACCGAATGTGGAGACACACCTCCAACACCAACGCCTAGTCCAACGCCAAGTCCTATTCCTGCACCTGTACCAGCACCAAATCCTACTCCGAGCCCAGTACCAAATCCTACACCTATACCAACACCTGCTCCTGTAGGTTCGCCTGTACCACCTGCCCCTAGTCCTAGTCCAGTGCCTAGTCCTACGCCTGCACCTACAACTAGTCCAGTAGTCGCACCCACGCCTAGCCCTATACCTGCACCTATACCAGCACCTAGCCCTATTCCTACGCCAGTAGCGGCTGCTGCTTATTCTTGTGGCGATGGAACAAGACAAGAGCTTACGTCTGACTATAACTACGGAAGTTATACAGCAGTTACTATTTCTGGCTCAGACGGAGCTGACAATATCCTTAACTGGTCAGTTCTTGATAGACCAAATAGAATAAACGTAAACCAAGGAGGAAATATAATATATACTACAGGATGGGTAGGAAGTGCTAATTATTCAGGTCCTTGGGGAGCTAGTTTAAGCACTGCTTCTTCAGGTAGCCAAAACTTTTCTTGGACACAAACTAATAATAGAGAAATTAGAGTTGAATATGGACCTGCTGACTATCAAAATCAAATCGGAGATGCAGTAGAGTGGAGCATATCATGTAACACGGTTACACCAACACCTAGCCCTGTACCTGTAGCACCTAGCCCTAATCCAACGCCTAGCCCTACACCTGCACCTTCTTCTGTTTACATGGGAGATGGCACATGTTATCAGTATAGAGCGCTTCCTGGTGCTGGAGGAGCTGCCGTTACTTACACGTTGAGTAGATGTTCTGATGGTGTTCTTTTTGACACTGTTGTTCAGTCTCCTGTAGTTCAATCGTATATATGTGGAAGAGAAATGAGCGCATCCGAAATTACTTTCACGGCTGGAGGTTCTATATCTCTTAGCGACTGGGGTAATTCAAATGGTGACTATGGATGTGGCAGTGGTTATAGTACTTCTCCATCACCAATACCAACACCTGCACCTGCGGTTACACCAACAGCGCCATCGGTTTCTCCGACAGCGCCAGCGGTTGCACCAACAGCGCCATCGCCAATACCAACGCCTAGTCCAGTTCCTAGCCCTACGCCAACGCCTGTGGTTCCTAGTTATAATTACTACGCCATGAGAAGTTGTCCAGGAGGAACTCAGTATGATAGAATAGTGAGAACTACAGGAACCTATACTACGGCTTCCAATTCTGAGTCTACAGTTAGCATTAACGGAACCTGTTTCTATACGTACAATACTTCTTCTGAATTTAATTACAACAACCCTCTAAGTGGCGATTTAAGTTCTATGGACACTTCTTCACTTACAGTAATTGCAGGATGTACGGCTTGCCAAGGACCAGCACCTAGTCCGACACCTAGTCCGACACCTGCACCTGCTCCAGCAGTGGCTGCTTGTTATGAGTATAACTTAGCATCAGACGGAGGACAAAGTGTTCAGTTTTCTTATACTAGATGTGATGGAACTTCAATGAGTAGTTTTGTTCCTAACGGAGATTCAATACCCGTTTGTGCTCAAATCAACACTGTTACAATGACGCCTAATTCAGGAACGATAACAGCAGGTTCTTCATGTACAGCTAGCCCTAATCCAACACCTGTAGCGCCTAGCCCTACCCCTGTAGCACCTAGCCCTAATCCTGTACCAAATCCAACACCTGTAGCACCTACGCCCAATCCAACGCCTACAGCGCCTAGCCCAGTACCAACAGCACCTAGTCCTGTGTATACCCCTGTAGCGCCCACGCCTAATCCAGCGCCTACAGCTCCGAGTCCTGCGCCTGTAGCACCAACACCTAATCCAACACCTGTAGCGCCTAGTCCAGTGCCAACAGCGCCTTCTCCTGTATATACTCCAGAGCCTGTACCTGCTTCGCCAGTACCAGTGCCTTCTGCAAGTACGGCTGGATATAGTTGTATTGGAGGTGGATGTGTTTATGTTAGTTCTGGTGCTGGTTATGTAGGTTTAAAAGAGTGTAACCTAAATTGTGGAGGACAAGCATAATTGATGATAGTGATTTGAATGTAAAATTTTAATATGGGATACTTAAGCAACACAGAAAATATAGTAAATTCAAATGGAAGAAACTGGTCTATTGAAAAGATAGATGGTGATATTAAGTTTACATGCTGGAGAGAAGAGGGTGTTCCTAGTAGTTACAAAGATAGCAACTACATAGACTTCATGACTAGAAGCCTCACAAAAACCGAGTATCCAAAGGTGCTTATGTCTGGACTAGGAATTGGAGTCGTGCCACAATGGCTTTGCGAAACTAAAAACTCCTCAGTAGATGTAGTAGAAATAGATACAGAGTTAATTAATTCTGTAAATTCCATGAATTATCTACACGATAATATAAACATTATAAACGCAAGCATCTATAGTTATACTACACAACTAAATTATGACTTAATATACTTTGACCATTGGTTTTTTGTTAATGAAGATAACTTTGGATTTGAAAAAAACGCACTAGTTGATAGGTTTGTTGGTAATAAAAATGAAGAATCTGTTATTGTTTTCCCCGTACATAACGAAATTTTTTAATAACTTTATGGTAAAATTTTAATTTAAATCAAATACAATGCTTAATGAAATTCCAAACTTCTTATCACACCAAGAGTGTGACATGCTTGTTCAGTTAATCGAAAGCAACAATCAACGCTCTCAAGTTGCAGGTGCTGGTGCAGAAAATGCAAAAGTAGAAGACAGTAGAACTTCCTCTACTTGCAACTTTGGAGAAGACATGTTATTCGGTAATGCCCTTAAAGATAAAGCGGCAAAAGAGCTTAACTTAAACTTCAATAAAGGAGAGACCCTTCAGGGTCAAAAGTACGAGCCAGGTCAATATTTTAGACCTCACTTAGACTGGTTTCAAGGAGACTCGTTTTACAACCATTGCTTACATTCAGGAAACAGAACTCATACTCTTATGATTTATCTAAATGATGAATTTGAAGGAGGAGGAACTGATTTTCCAAATTTAGGAATTACTGTAAAACCAGAAAAAGGAAAAGCCGTTTGGTGGAGAAACCTAGATGATAACATGCAAGGCATACAAGACGTTATGCATGAGGGTCAAGATGTTACATCGGGAACTAAATACATTGTAACAAGTTGGTGGAGGGAAAATGAATTTAACGGAGCAGAAAACCAAAGACTAGGTACTGAGCACTGGAAAAATAAAAAAATTTTAGAGTCTGAAATTAAAAACGACAGACCAGAAGTTTCAACAGAATCTTTAGATAGCAACATAAAAACTTTTAAAACCGTAGATGAAATTCCTAGATTTACAGAGAATGGATTTATGAAGATGAAAGTTCCGCCAGATATTTGGGGACTAATACAAGACTCTTACTTCTTACTACAAGACAAGGAAATTGTCGAAGAGTTTGAGGGGAAGGCTGGAATTATTGAGACTAACCAAGAAGGAGCTGCAAGTAGCACAATACTAAGTTTTGAACATATTCCAAACATAAGAACAAAAATACACGAAATGTTGCTGCCTTATCATGAAGAATGGGCTAAAACTAGGTTAACTCCTTCATTTGTTTATGGCATACGCTCTTATCAAAGAGGAGCTACATTGGCTTCACACGTAGACAGAATTGCAACACACCACATATCAACTATTATTATTGTAGATAAAGACCTAAAATGCGGATGTGTTAATAGAGAATTTGGAGACGACTGGGCTCTTGAAATTAAAGGTCACGATGGAGAACAGTATGAAGTTTTTGCAGAGCCAGGAGAAATGATTCTTTATGAATCTGCTGTTTGTGAACACGGAAGAAGTAAACCCTTTCAGGGAACAAATTTTAAAAACTTTTATACTCATTACCAACTTGTAGACTGGAAATATGACGGAAACTAAATACATATCATTTGACCCGTGGTGGGGAGGTTTCTCCAACATTAGAATGACGTATGAATTAATAGGAGCACTATCTGTAATTACAGGTAGAAAGATTATTTTGCCTCATAGAATATATTGTTTATTTCTATCAGAGTGGCAAAATAAAGAGTCATGGTTTGACATGTTTGATGCTTTAGACAAATCTAAGTTTAAAGAGCATTTTGATTGCGTAGAATATTTTGATATACCCGATTATGAAAATCTTGAAAATGATAAACAATATTTCGAAAACATATCGTCTATTGCGAAAAGTATTACTTTTGGCGACCAAGACACCCACCTAGGTCCTCAGAACGGTCCAGGAAACGATTATGTACTTCATTGCGGCATAGAAGACCAAGAAGAGTTTGAGGCTTTTAGAGACAACAGAAAGCCCATTGATTTAGATGTAGAAGATAAGTACATTCATTTCCCTAGAAATCTTTTTGGACATTTTTATTATCACGTGTATGGGAAAACTCCAATACTAAGAAATAAAATAAAAGAAAAAGTTAACAAAGGAATACAATACAGAAATGAATTTTTTGATGCTTCTCAAGTAATAGCAGACAAATTAGGTCCTTTTAATGCTATACACGTAAGAAGAGGAGACTTCTTGTCTGTAAGAAAAGATGTTGCTGAGGCTCAGACAGAAAATTTGTTTCAAGATATATCTGAAAGAATACCAAACGACAAACCTTTATTTATAGCGACAGATGAGCAAGATAAATCTGTGTTCTTGCCCTTAAAGAATCGTTATAATATTTTTTATTTAACGGATTTTCAACACGACACAAGGGACCACGCTGAGTTGCTTATTGACCAAATAATATGTGCTAAAGCAGATATATTTTTAGGAAGCTTTTTGTCTACTTTTTCTGATTACTCAAACATAATTAGAGGTCAGGAAGGTAAAGAAGATTTTCATAGAGAAGGAACAAACTTTAAAAGAGAGCCTCTTGTATACGACAGGTTTCCTTGGGAGGTTGAAGAATACTCTTGGGATAAGACATGGGACTTTCAATGGAAGTACGAAAAGTCTTTTTTCAATATAGGCGTATATGGCTCTCACAACTCTAGTGTTGCATTATCACACAAGGGGGATGTAGTTGAGGTTGTAGAGCTTGAAAGATGGGTAGGAAAAAAGAATGCTGCTTTTTATTTTCATTTTCCAGAAAGCAATCCAGACGAACTTTTAGTTGAAATACACGAATACTTTAAAGACAAGTATGGGGTTTATGTTTATGACAATTGTATGTACAATAGCTGTCTTACTAATATAAATAAAATTCCTGCATTAAACTACGAATGGGTTTCTCATCATTTAGCTCATGTAACAAACACCATATACCAATCTCCAGCAACTAAGAGTCTAAATATTTCATTTGATGGCGGTTCTGATGAGGGGCACTTTAATATTTACGTTACAGAAAATAGAATACCTACAAAAATATATAGCACAAAACAAGATGTTTGTGTTCCTTACGCATCAGTAGGGCACTACTTGTCTCCAATAAAACAAGAAGAGAATTGGTGGTGGGGCAACTTAACTTATGCTGGTAAACTTATGGGACTATCTGCTTATGGCAAGGTAAATCCTGACGACTACAGCAAGATGACGGAATATTTTAAACTTCAACAAACAGACGATGTTAATATTGCTCATGAAAACTTTCAAAGAATATTTCAGGTTACGCCTGGAGATAGATTTGATGAAGAGCGTTCTTATGATATAGCCGCTTGTACACAAAAGGTATTTGAAGATATATTTAGTGAAATAATAACTCCTTATGTTGAGCAGCACAAAGGTTATCAACTTCAATTTAGTGGTGGAGGAGCCTTAAACGTTATTAATAATGCAAAATGGAATGCATTTGTAAGCCCTAATCCAGACGACAGAGGTTTATCTTTAGGGATGATACTTCATAAAATAAAGCCAGGAGGTGTAATTAATTCTAAATTTATTGGACCTGAAATGTGGGATACTTATGAGAATTACCAGCCTTATCCACTAGACGATTTAATTTATGATTTAACAACTGAAAAAATAATTGGTCTTTGTCAGGGTCGTTCAGAGTATGGAGCTAGAGCTCTGTGTAACAGAACTTTACTTTGTTCCCCTAGAAAAGGAATGAAAGACAAGCTGAATAGAGACGTAAAAAAAAGAGAGTCTTTTAGACCCTTTGCTCCTGTGTGCAGAAAAGAAGACGCACACATTTGGTTTGAACACGGAGAATATACTGACTACATGAGTCACAATGCAACCGTACATAATGTTGTGGATGATATAGCTTCTGTTATACATGAAGACTATACAGCAAGACTACAAACAGTAACTTCTGAATCTAATCCCTTCATGTACTTACTACTTACTAGAATGAAAGAGCTAGGACACCCTCCTGTACTTATAAACACTTCGTTTAATTTAATGGGAAAACCAATTTTAAATAGCTGGAAAGAAGCATTTGAGCTAAGGGATGGTGGTGGAATTCACTCTATAACCGATGGAACAAATAGAATATTATCATGAAAAGAATATTTATAAGCATATCCTCATATAGGGACCCAGACCTTATTAATACAATAGACGATGCACTAATGAAAGCATCCATTCCCGAAAGAATTGGCTTTGGAGTTGTTTTTCAGGGAACTAGAAACGAGTTCTTAGAGTTCCTGCCAAAAACTAATAACAAATTAGTATATATAAAACACGTTGAGATTGAAGATTCAAAGGGAACAGGATGGGCTAGAAACCTCATAACTAAAACTATGTTAGAGACTGAAGACTATTTTCTTCAAATAGATTCCCACACTAGATTTAAAAAAAACTGGGATGTTGAACTAATATCTTTTTATGAATCAATCGGAGAAGAGTGTATGGTTTCTGCGTACCCTCCTCACTTTGGAAGAAATGAAACGTATGAAGTTTACTCAAAAAGAAACTTAAATAATCATGCTATAGTTGTAGGCTTTACAGAAATGTACTCATTTAAAGACACTAAGGGTCGTATTCCAGAAGAAGACTATGAAGATTCTATAACTGCTGCTGGAGCTTTTCAGTTTTGCTCAAACGAGGTGGCTAAGTCATTGACCTTTGAAGAATACTTTAATCCATGGATGGACCAAGAAATTTCTTCTTGCCTTGCATATATGGGTGGTTACAATATATATGCTCCTAAAGATGCTTTTGTTTGGCATTGTTATGCAGATAATCATATAGGTTCAGACGAAAAATGGAGACCTCTTATTGCTGATGACAGAATTATATCAGATTTTGACAGGTATCCTTTTGAAACAATAAAGACTTGGAAAAGAAATAGGTCTTTTGAAGATTGGAAAAATAGAGTTCAAGAGGATATTAATTTAATTAAAGATTGGTAATGATAAAAACAGCTTTAGTATTAGGAGGAGGAGGATTTATAGGTTCTCATTTAGTTAAAAGATTAAAAGAAGAGGGCTACTTTGTTAGGGCAGTAGATTTAAAAAAACCCGAATTTTGGAAAAGTTATGCTGACGAATTTATTGTAGGAGACTTAAGAAATCCTCAAATAACTAATTCAGCATTTTCTCATTTAGAGGAAAAAACTTATTTCGATGAAGTTTACCAACTTGCTGCTGACATGGGAGGAGCTGGATATTTATTTACAGGAGACAGTGATGCAGATATAATGCACAACTCTGGTTTGATAAATCTAAACGTTCTTCATGCTGCTAATGAAAAAGGATGCGGAAAGCTTTTTTACGCAAGTAGTGCTTGTGTATATCCTGAGTACAATCAAATAGACCCCGAAAGCCCCAAGTGTACAGAAGACAGTGTTTATCCAGCAGAACCAGATTCTGAGTATGGATGGGAGAAACTGTTTAGTGAAAGAATGTACATGGCTTTTGCAAGAAACAAAGAAATAAACGTAAGAATAGCTAGATTTCACGGCATATTTGGTCCTTACGGAACTTGGAATGACGGAAAAGAAAAAGCTCCTGCTGCAATATGCAGAAAAGTTGCAGAATCAAAAGACAGTATTGAAATCTGGGGAGACGGAGAACAGACTCGTTCTTTTATGTATATAGATGATGCTGTAGAAACAATTAGAAGATTTATGATGAACGATGACTTTCAAGGTCCAATGAACATAGGCTCTGAAGAGATGGTTACTATCAATCAATATGCGGACATGGTAATGTCTGTAGCTGATAAATATTTAGATATAGTTCATATAGAAGGACCCCAAGGAGTTAGAGGAAGAAACTCAGATAACACCTTAATGGAAGAGAAACTTGGATGGACTCCAGACGGTTCTTTAATAGACGGAATACATAAAACTTATCAGTGGATTGAGAAGCAAGTGCAAAAAACGTCCTAAATAATATTGTAAATTTGCTGTATGGCACAAAATAGCAATGAAACATTAGGGTTCAGTGAACTAAATAAAGGCTGGACATCATTTTATTCTTTTATTCCTGAAGAAATGGTTAATATTAAATCAGACTTCTTTACATTTAAGAACGGTAATGTGTACAAACACAACATAAAAGGCGCCAGCAGAAACACTTTTTATGGGCAAGTGTACCCTAGCATAATCGAAACTTTAATAAATCAAGACCCAGAAACCGTAAAAAACTTTAGAACACTCAACTTAGAGGGTTCTTCTGGATTTTGGAGGGTAGAAATGACTACTGATTTAGATAAGGGTGGAGCAACTCACGCAGATTTTGAGGAAAGAGAAAGGTTATTTAAAGCTCACATAAGAACAGATAGAGACGATTCTTTAAATACAGACAGACTTACAGTTCAAGGATTAGGTACTTTAATATCTAGACAGGATACTAGTTTGTTTTTTAGGTTTATAGATAATGCTATTGAACAAGGGGATTTAGTTTACCAAATATATGCAGATAAATACGAGTTTCTTGGAGAGATAAAATCGGTTTTTGATAACTACATTTTACTTGATGGAATAAGAAAAGACGTGAAGCTAGGTCAATTTTGCTTTGTTAGCAAAGACCCTGTTATTGAAAGTTATGGATTAAAAGGATATTTTAGTAGTGTTGTATTAACTAGCTATGAGTCTACAGATATGGAGTTGTTTGCTGTTAGTACGGAAGTAACCCAAAGTAGTATTTAATAAAATTAAATGAAATTAAAATTAAGAAGATTAGAGGAGTCTGATTACGACACCTTAGTTACTTGGTGGAAAGATTGGAAGTGGGAAGCCCCACCTAGAGACTTTTTACCAGAAAACGGAACTGGAGGCTTTATGGTCTCTAACAATGATAGTGATATTTGTGCAGGTTTTATATATCTTACAAATTCAAAAATTGCTTGGATTGAGTTTATAATTTCTGATAAGCAATACAAAGAAGAGGATAGGAATGAAGCTATTCAATTCTTAATAAACAGTTTGTCTAGTGTAGCCGAAGAAACGGGTGCTAAATATGGATACGCTATTTTAAAAAATAAAAGTCTCATGAAGTATTATGAGGAAGCTAATTTTACAGTAACAAGTGATAAAAACACTGAAATGATAACAATATGGCAGCAGCAACAACAGTAGCTTTAGTAGGCGCAGGAGTAGGACTTTTAGCAGGAGGAGCGCAAGCAGTCTCTGGTGCAGTTCGTTCTAAAAGAGCAAAAAGAGATTTAGAAAATTACGAAAGACAAGAGGTTACCGACTTGGCAGACAACTTGCGTGTATCTACCCTAGGGGCAGAGCAGCAACAAGAAGGTCTTGCTCAAAGCGAGTCTACAGCAATAGAAGCCTTACAATCTTCTGGAGCTCGTGGAGTTATAGGGGGTGTTTCTAAAGTTCAGAAGAACAGAGCTCAAGCTGAACAAGGAATTGCAGCAGGATTAGACCAGCAAATGACTAATATACAGCAAATACAATATCAAGATAAGGTAAGACAGTTTAACACTACCGAAGGCAGACAAAACCAAGAAATAGCTGGAATGGCTGCTGAGATGCAGGCAGGAAGAGCTGCTGTACAGAACGGGCTAGGAACAATGGCTGGTGCTGTTACTTCTGGAGCTTCGTCTTATGCTTCAGCAGCAGGAGTTAAAGGAGCAGCCAAGCCGTTTACGGGAGGTAACACACTTTTTAAAGATTCATAAACAATAATTATGGCAAAAGGAGCATACTATGCAGGAATGGCTACAGCGCCTCAAGTAAAGCCAGCGGATTTTTTAACTCCACTGACAAACATGTTTGAGAGGCTTACCCAGCAAAGCATAAACAGGAGAAAAGAACAACAGGCTGCTGAAAAGGAAAACGCTAAGTTTTCTTTAAGTCAGCAAGGACGATTAGAGGATGTAGTTAATTCTACTAGCTTTAAAGGTTTTGGTATAGACCAGCTTGATATGGCTTCAAAGTCATACACTGGATATGTAGACGAGAATTTTAAAAAAGCAAACGCTGATTTCAATGCAGGTCTTATAAGTAAAAGCCAGTTAAGCTCTATTACTGCTAACCTAATGAACTCATCAAGGTCAGTTCAGAATTTAGGAAACAGTATTAATGGGTTTATGCAAACAAACTCAAAGCTTGAAATGGAGGGAAAGGATTCTCACTATAACGATTTAGTTATGAGTTTTATAGGAGACCTAGGAAACAATGTAAGGTTTGACACAAATTCTTCTGGAGGCATTTCTTTAATTACAGTTGGAGAAGATGGCGTAGAAAAAAAACTTCCAGCAAATCAAATTAAAAACTTTCTACAACCTAGAGCAGCTACAGATATGGATGCAGTTTTAGAAGACATTGTTACACAATCAAAGCCAAATCAATATGATTTAGGTGGTTCTATAGGTTTTAGATATTTAGAAAATGGAAGCATAACTCAAAATCAATCAAACCAATTAACCAAAAGACTTTTAAATTTTTCTCCCGAAGAAATATACGATGCATCTGTAAGAGCAGGAATAGTGGGAGACAATGAAGGTCAAATTAATGTGTTAACTGATTTTGCAAATGAAGGAGAAATAACAGAAGCAAATCTCGATTCAATGAGACAAAGGCTTGGACTTTATGCTGCCGAAAGTTTAACTGAAAAATTCCAAAATGCAGAGTCTAATGTAGCTAAAAAGGTATCAGTTACAAAGCCCACTTCTTATGCTAATTTTGATAACAATACAGGAACGTATTCTTACAAAAAAGGAGCACAAACTTCTGTTTTAATTCGGTCTGGATTTACAGGAAATGATATGGTAAATGATTCTCCTACGGGAAAGACAAACGATGTTCCTCCAAATTCTTATGTTTCTGACGTTAGACTAACTCCTTATGGTTTAGAAGTATGGGGTGTTCAGATAGTAAACAAAAAAACTGGAAACATTATGGATTTAATGAATGCTTCTAGTCTTTCTGATTTAGAGGTAGAATCTGCTGGAGGAACTAGAAAAAACTTTCACAAAGTAATAGACCCTAATAGCAATGGAGTGGCTATTTCTCAATTACAAAGAGTATTTGGATTTAGCACCGATGACTATAAAAACACCTTAGATTTAGATATTACAACAGCACCCCCTAAAGGGAAATACGACAAATAGTATGGATAATGTTGAAGAGTTATATAACGGTCTGATAGAAGACGGAAGTCTAACAGCAGAAAATACTTCTTTAGAAAAATTTAGAGTAGACTTACAAGATGAGGGGTATGCTGAAGAGCTATATAATGGACTTTATGACTCTAAGGATTACACTTTAGATTACGGTAGTTTTGTTGAGACTTATTCTACACCAAAAAACATAGACCCTCTTGATACTAAAGCCGATACTGGAGATAAGCCTAATATAATGTTGCAGGATTTCTCTTTATCTGATGAACTTTTTAATGATAGTGAGGAAGTTAAGTCTCAGTTTAGAACTTTTTATAACTGGCAAGGTAAACTTGAAGTTGAAGAGGATAAAGATGGTCAGTTTTTAAAAGGAGCCTTTGGCGAGTTTATCAACATGATGCCTATGGGCGATTGGATTGACGACCAAGCTAGAGCTTTTAGTTCTGGAAGGGAAGATGTTGATGTGCAGGAAACTGGAAATGAAATAATGAATCAGCATTTTGCAGGAAACAAAATAAGCGTTGACCAAGCAAACGAAATGCTTAAACAGCTATATGAAAGTCAAAGTACTCCTCGCTCTCAGGAAGTTGAAAACTTTGAAAATATTTTGGTTGAAAATGGTATGGACGGTTTTGCTGCTGTAAAAGCTATATATGAAGAGCCTAGCGCTGCAATGGAATATGTTACTCGAAGCATATCATCCATGATTAACTGGGATAATGCTGGAGTTGCGGCAGCTACTATGGGCACTATGACTGCTGGAGGTGCAATGATAGGGGGTCCTGTTGGAGCTTTATCTGGATTTTTAACATCAATACCTGCTGCTATGGCTGCTGCTGGAGCCAATACCGATATGGGTATGTCTTACGCTAATTTTTTTGCAGAAGAACTTGGAGAAGACTATACTAGAGAAGATTTAAAAGCTCTTATAGAAGACCAAGACAGAATGGATAACATAGAGAACAAGGCGTTAGCTAGAGGTGTTTCGATTGCTGCTGTTTCAGCTTTTACAGCAGGCATAGGGGCTAATGTAGCTGCTAATGTTTTTAGAAACGGAAGAAGAGGTATTAGAGCAAGTGCAGAAGCTTTTGCTAGAGTAACTCCTTTATCTATGGCTGGCGGAGCTACTGGAGAAGCTTTAGCTCAAACTACTTCAGGTCAAGATTTTAGCGGAGCAGAGGTTGTTTTAGAGGGACTTTTAGACCCTATCGGAAGCATTGGAACTACTATAGGTGGTTTTGGACAAGCTATAGCTTCTGCACCATCTTACAAAATAAACGGAGGTGGTACTACAAAAGCAGAGTTCATTAGGAGATTTAATTCAATGACTGACGAGCAAGCTAAAAGAGCTTCGTTTGAAGTAAACAATGATGAGGACACTTTCAGCGTAATAGATGACAGGTTAGGTTCTTTAAAAGTTAGAGAAGAAATTAAAAAAGTCTATGGAGACATGGACGAAGAGCAAATAACAAGATTAAGTAGCTTAGAAGCAGAAAAGAAAAAAGTTTCAAAGCTTAATTCTGAGACAGCTAAAAAAAGAGCAGCAGAAATAAACCAGGAAATTGATGAGGTTGTAAACATTTATAAAACAAAAAGAGATGTTATTGGTGTTTTATCTGCTCCTTATTATGATTTAAATATAACGAGTGTTGAGGATGCTCAATCTAAAAGAAAAACTAAAGAATACAAGTCATACATAAACAAGGCTAAAAGATTAGCTGAAACAATGAACCTAACGGTTTCAGATGTAAACGATGGCATTGGAGGTTACTTCCTAGATGATGGAACCTATCTTCAGGAATTATCTTCAGAGGTTTATTTAGAAGGCGCTACCTATGAGCAAGCTATCGAATATGCTTCTATTTTAGGAGCTATAACTCCTGAAACTCAAGAAAGCACTATAGCAGGTATGATAGTGGGTCCTGGAGAGGGAGATGCAGGTAAATTTACTTTTGCAATAGAAGATAATAGTGTACTAGAAGACGTTAGAAGTGCTCTTGATGAGCTTAAAATTGAGTATTCAATGAATACTGATACAGGGGAGATAGGAATTATTGACTTTTCTAATGGAGATGATGTTGAACTTAACGAAAAACTTGGTATCTTTGTAGAGGTACTGGAAAAAAACCAAATAAATCATGAGCAAAAATCTGAGAGAATCCGTTCAAAGTATATTGGCGCAAAAGACAGGGCTGACAACTTACAACAAATTAAAGAATCTTCCGATAAGTACGGAAAGAATGGGGAAAGCATTCGTTACATCGCCGAAAAAGCAGAGCAAAGGAACGAAGAATACTTAGGAAATAAGACTCCTCCTCCTCCTGAAGAAACTCCAAGCCTAGAGCCAGTAGTTGTAAGAACTAATGTCAGAAAAATATATGACGCTTTAGGACAAAAGAAAGCCATCAAAAAAGTAAGAAGGTTTTTCTTAGAAACTTTTTATAGCGGTGGCGGATTAGATTCTAAATCCGAAGAAATAATAAGAGCCTTTAGAAGAAAAGGAACTGCAACGCAAAATTTCTTAAAAACAGAGTCAGCTATATTTGAGGCTCAATTTGAGTTGGACACAAAAAAAATGTCTACTTCAGATGCTATGCTTTACAAGACAGCAATAAACGACTATCTATCAGGAAAAACAGACATTGAACTTTCTCCAGAAATGAAACCAGTTCTTGATGAGATGCGTTCACAGATTGACCAAAGAACAAACATACTGTTAGGATTGCTAAAGGAAAAGGGTAGACCTGGACCTGAGCTTGACCAGTTAATAGAAACTTTAGAAAACAACAAAGGTTCTTATTTACATAGAGCATATTCTGCTTTTAAAGATTTAAGCTACATGGAAGAGCTTCTTTCTGACCCATCAATGGCTCGTTCTGAAATAAATGAAACTTATGATTTGCTAGTTGCTGAGACAGCAATGGACCAAGGAATTACTGTTGATGAAGCAAAAGATTTAGTTGACCAATATATTGCGGACACCTTTAGTTCCCCAGACAGAGGAACTCATATAGCATCTTTGGCTGATGGAAAAATATCTTCTCCATTTTTAAAAAAGAAAAATAAAAATCTTTCTGATACTTTTAGAAAATTCTTAGGGGAAATAGATGACCCTTTATTTAATTATGTAAACACAATTGAGAAAGTTTCTGGATATGTTGCTTCTGTTGAATACCAATCAAAGCTTTCAGATTTTTTAAAAGAAAGTGGTATTGCTACAACCAAACCTAACAGAGACTCGGGAAGAACAAATCAACTTCAACTAGGAGCAAAAGGTCTTAATGTATTAGATAAGCTTTACGTGGACCTAGACTTTATAGAAGCTTTTGAATCAATTCAAAGACTAGCTCCTATTGAGGGCTCTTTAAAATATTTAGTTGCAGCTCAAGGAATAACTAAATATGGTAAAACAATTTTGTCTCCTACTACAACGGCAAGAAACTACATTTCAGGTTCTTTAATAACCCTGATGAATGGAGAAAACATATTAAATCCAGCAAATTGGAAAAAGGCTTCTAGAGCAGCTAAGTTAGCTTGGAACAGTCCTAAGAATCCTAAAGAAATTAAAGCCGAAGTACAAAGACTTATAGAACATGGAGTCTTACAGGATGGAGGTAGAGCTCAGGAGGTAATGATGATTCTTAATGATATATATGCACTAGAATCAAAAAGAAGAACAGACGGTTTAAGCACTGAGGGAATGAGAAAGTTTAATGATGCCGTGACTAAGATATATCAGTTCGGAGATGATTACTTTAAAACATTTGCTTTTTATGAAAAGAGAGATGCCTTTATGAGAGAGGGTATGTCTCTTGAAGAAGCCGAAGAAATAGCTGCCTACAGAGTAAGAAAAGGTCAACCAACTTACTCCGAGCTTCCAAAAAACATGAGGAGCTTGAGAAGATTTCCCCTTACAGGAACGTTTGTTTCATTCCCTTATTTAATTACAAAAGCACATAAAGAAAACTTAATGTTTATTGCTGAAGATTTTAAAGCAGGAAGAACAAAAATGGCTGCAAAAAGTTTAGCTAATTATGCTGCATCTGTCGCTATACCATACGGAATTGCTGAGGGAATGAAATCGGCACTTGGAGTTTCTGACGAAGAGGATAAAGCTTTGAAAGACATGGCTCCAAAATATTATAAAGATGCGCAGTTTATATATACATCAAAAGACGAAGAGACCAACGAGTTAACTTATTTTGATGTAAACTCAATAGCACCTTCAGCTCAAATAGTACAGGGATTAACTATATTGGCTCAAGACAGACATGGAAGAAATCTTTCAGACAAAATAGGAGAGTCAGTTATGTCTCAATTAAAGCCATACGTTAGTTTAGATTTATTAGTAAATACTGGAACTGCTGTTATGTCTGGTAAAGACCCTAACAGTGGTAAAAATATTGGAGAAGATACTTACGACAGATTAAAGTGGGGTGTAAATAACATATCTCCTGGAGTAGTAAGAAATTTAGCGAACATAGCACGTTCTCAAGGATGGTTCGAGTTAGATGAAATAAATAAATTTACAGGAAAGAAATATACTTTAGAAGATGAACTTGCAGCATTGCTTGGTCTTAGGTTTCAAACAACAAACTGGAATTTACAACTTCAGAGCTACGCAAAAGGTCAAAGCATTGATTTTGCTAATGATGTTAAAGGTCAGCTCAGAGACGTAAAATCACAACAAAAAATTCCACTACAAGAGGTTAGTATGATTGTTTCTGATATGTACGAAAAAGATGCAGAGTACAGTGGTAATTTATTACATCAAATTGAAGTAGCTAGAAAACAAAATTTAACTGAATCTGAAATAGTTGACGCTTTGTCTGCTGCTGGAATAAGAGCTAATGATATAAACTCACTAATGAAGGGAGAGTTTATGGAGCTTAAAGGAATAGGAACTGAAGTATACAAGAAAGAGATAGAATCTTTAAGCAGTAGACCAGACCTAGCCGACAACATGAAAAGAAATTTAGATACTTATCAGTATTTAGTTGGAGAAAGAAATGCTGACGGTAGAGCAAAAACTGACTTATATAAGCTATATGTTTCTGGAGCTGATGATACAGTTGTTTTAGATAGAATCAAAAAAGCTTCTAAAAACATTTACAAAAGAAGTAAAACTCAAATAGGTTTTGATGAAAATGCGTTTACTCAAAAAGATATTGCTGATGCGGAAAATGTCTCTGTAAAAAGATATTTTAATATATACAAAGGATATAAAACTTTAGGTGAGAGTCCTAAACTTAGCAACCTTCCCATAAGCGCTAAAGCTACTATTGATATGATTTATGAAAAAGACCCTGAAATACAGTCGTTTTTATTTCATAAATTTTTAGATGGAAAAACTGATGATAAATCTATAAACGGCTTAAACACATTGTACAAGTCTATAACAGGAAAAAATATGTCTAAGACAGTTCTTGAGTTACTTGTGTATAGAATCAAACAGGATAAAAAATAAAAAAGCCTCACGGTGTTACGAATGAGGCTTTTTACACGTAATGAAAAAAATTAATAAAGGTTTATTAAAGTTCCACTTGTCAATCAATACAAAACTACAACTTATTTTTGATTAATTCTACAGTCTTGTCACAATCTTTTTGATTTCTTGGCATATATAGGTCTGCATGTATTTCACTATCATGCAAAAACTTCTTAAACAACTTCCATCTTAAAGGAAAAGCTTCGTTTGGATTGCCCTTTGTTTCTATTATATATCTGGGAGGATACTCTTTGTCTACAAAATCTGGCGTATACTTAATTGGTAGTATTTTTTTATTTCCCCTATTGTTTAATTCTTTCTGAGCTTTTGTCTTTTCATAAGAAATATTGTCTGAAAAAAACCCGTCCACAACAACATAAGTTTGACCTTCATACACAAAAGGTATTTTAGCTTTCTTAAGGGCTCTGTACATATATAATTCAAGTTTACTAGCAAACGACACCCCATCCTCGGTAACCTTCTTAGACCTCGTTATTTGCCTTTTACCCTTCTTTCTTTTAATCATCTACATCTTCTATTTTATGTACAACAAAACCAAGCATTGTAAACTCTTCATGAGCTTTTTCTTTGCTCTGGCTATACAGTGTAGCCTCGTGATAAATTAACTCTTTGTTTTGATTAAACGTTTTTGTGGTTACAATGTACTTACGATATCCATCTATATCATTCCAGTACAACATTTCCCTTAAATCATTAGCAAATCCTGGAAAGTTTCCACAACACCAAAGAGCCTCTTCATTTGTGCACTCAAGTATTTTAGCTAATGCAAAAACTGATTCTTCTGGATATCTTATAATTTCTACTGCACCATCTGAAGCGTCTAATTCTACATAGAAAAAATGCTGTTGCAAGTCAAAGCCTTGAGCCATCATTTCCTCCACATACTCTTTAATTATTTCTTTCTCCCAATCATCGGGACTTCTACTATATAGCAATCTAGACATAATACCAAATATACAAAATACAAGTATTATGTTAGTGTAGGCAACTCTTAAGTTTCTCTATATTATGTTTGTCTGCTATCTGAATAAGAAACTCTTTAACTGACGCTTCATGGTTATGAGTTTTTGACTTCCTATAGATACTTGTTGTGCTGCAATTAATCATATTAATTATTTCAGAAGCATTCGTATTGTGCTCACAGTAAGCTACCCAACAGGGTCCATTAGTCTTTTCCCAAGAATCAGCTATTCTTTCAAACAAAAGTTTTTGACCTATAGGAACTGCAACACCTTTCTTTTTTACCTCAAAGATTATAAGATATTTATTATCAAATTCAAGCAAAGCATCTAGGTCGCTAGGATGTATTTTTTCATTCCCAACTCCGCTAAAGTCTATAACCTGACTGATTCTGTTTTTATATTTTATCAAAATGTGTGAGTTAATCTTGCAATCTGACCAAATTCGCTGTGATGTAAAAATCCTTCTATAGCTCTTGGAGAATGTTGGTATCCTTTTATATGATGCCAACTGTCTGAAGAACTTGGAGACCTTAAGGATTCTAAAGTTACACCTGCGTAATCTTTTGAAGTCTTGTGGTGTACATGATGCGTATAAATGTATCTGTGCTTTGTGTCAGCCCACATATTTTTAGCCTCTGTAGCCATCAAAAGAGGTAAATCATTGTTCTTTGCACCATCTCCGTGAGTGGTTCCTATGAGGTTGTTGTTCCACTGATAATATTTTCTATGAGCAATACTATTATCAAACGTTATATTCTTACAGTCCTTGTACCAAGACTCTATGTTGTGAGCTAAGAAAAAACCATTTGTGTAATCATGGTTCGACGGGTTAAAAACAAAATGAACGTCTGCTTCAAGCAGCAATCTATCTATGACAGTGATATACATTTCTTTTGCTTTTAGAAAGTTGTCGTACCACATTCCGTCTGTATCTTGACTGGTTCCTTTTCTTGTTTTTCTATCAGGAGTGTCAATATGAAGAACATCATTACCTGCAACAAATAATATTTTTTCTACATGAAAACCTTTAACCTTTTCAAGTATACCTGCAACGCCTTCATGTACTCTTTTGATGGCTATCTCCGTGTTATACTCTTCCCCCGTTTCATACGCTCTCGCAAGCTTCCCCACATGAATGTCAGCAGGGTCAACAACAAGAAGATGACGGTCTTCACTTTTTTCTTTATTTCTTTTAATTTCATATTTAAATGTATGTTTTTTTACAGAGTCGATATGGTCTTTTAACATGTCCTCAAACTTTGGACCTTTGTCGCTAGGAGAAAATGATATTGACCAGTTTTTACCCTTGTACCATGCCATTCTTATATCTTCAGGAGCAATACCTACTGTCTTTGCTTCCTCGTAAAGAGCAGGATTCTCTTCAGCAAGAATATTTTTTTGTATTTTTTTAGACAAATTTCTTCTAGCTGATTCTATTGTAAGTCCTTCTGGATTTCCTAATTCATCCAAAACCTTTCTAGCTATTTCGGTTTTATTCATGCCCTGCTTGTTCTTAGGAAAGTGCTTTTTTGCTCTTTCTAAGAAATCGTTCCAATCAATATTCATTGTTTTCGTGTATTAGGTTACTAAGGCGCTCGACTGATATAAGAAGTTTGCGGACTCCCACCCTTGCCTCTTCATTGTTTACATCTAGTAAACCTTCACAAGCATTTGCAACGTTGTTGTGGATTTCTTCACAAAAATCTACAATGTATTTTTCCCTTGGTGTTAACATTTATTTTAATCATCGTCCTGAAAAATAAGGAATGTTTCCCCCAGTTTTTTGTCAAGTCTTTTAATACCTCTGTAAATAATTCTAGACTTTACCATGATTTTTTTCTTATCATGTACAGTGTGGTCTACGTCAAGTTCTCCGTGCAATGTGTGGTCAAAAAGTAAAAGCCTATCTATTTTTTGTGTAATAGAAAGAGATTTCCTTGATAACACATTTTCAATGATATCATTTAAGCTGTCTTTTGATGCGTTCATCTTTAACGCTTTTCTCTGTTTAGCTGTTGGTTCCACATGCATCTCACATAAAGTTAAAGTTAATTATTGACAATTTACGATTTAATTTGATATTTTTCTCTGAGCTTCACGTAAATGTCCCATATTTTTTGTTGAGCCTCACAGTTTTCGTAGGTTTCTGGAGACACAGTTGAGCGTTTTTTTACACAAATTTCTAAACGAACTCCAGTAGGAGTAGGAAATGGTTTAACAAATATTTTATTTCTCATACACCAAAGCATAGAGTCATAATGTTCTTTTGTTGTATTAATATCGCAGGGTACCTTCCTTTGTCTTGGCATTAAAACAAATCTAAATCATCTTCTTTATCTTCTTTCCAAGGGTTTGAACCTTGAGGTATAGTTGCGTATGGATTTTTAGATTCAAAGGGTTCTGAATAATATTCTTTTGAAATCATGCTTTGAGTATTTACTTTTTTGCCTACTGCATAATATCTTCCGCTAGGCAAATCATATCTAAACACTTCCTCTTCCAGGGTGTCTCCCTGAAATTTCATTTTTTGTTTTAACGACTTAACAACAACATCGTCTTTTCGGTAATCCATGTAATCTTTAAAGTATCTATAAACTAGAAGTCCATCATGGCAAACGTTTTTAAAATCAGCACTACCACTAACGCTATATAAATCTGGTTGTTTGTAGTATCCTAAGTCATCCTTTTGCATCTTTGTTGGGTGTGCTACTAGAAATATCATTACATCGTTTTGCTGTGCAAAATTAGTAAGCTTTGTTAGGGTTGTTCTTATTTCAGCAAGCTCACTTTTATTGCCTCCCATTTCAACTTTATTAAAAGCATCTATAACAAAAATATCAACTCCATAAGAATAAACCTGCTCTTTAAATGTTTCTAAAAGCCATTTCCATGTAGGTCTTTTGTCCTCTTCAGGATAAGTTATATATATTTTTTCTTTTGACCACTCAATGTAATCTTTGATATCATCCTTTGAAACTTTTGGTCTGTCGTTGTTTTCCATGAAAAAATTCTTTCCCATAACTTTTTCAATAAAAGTGGATTGATGCAAAGCCATTGGATGATGCTCAGGAGAATAAAAAGAAGCTTTCATTTTGTAGTCTTGAAGTAAATTTAAAACATACCATTCAACAAAATTTGATTTACCGTGAGAGGGTATTCCTGTAATGACAGTTAAATGTCCTCTCATTGTCGAAAAAGCACCCTTAAGCTCTCCAAAAGCATAGTTCTTTGGATATATTGTCTTAGGCTTACCGTGTGCATGAAGCTTATAAATGTCATCAGCAATGTCTTCTGCTGTGAATGTTCCGCTTGCAGGATACTTTGTGCTTGATGATAGTGATGTTTCTAAACCTATTTTACCTCCATCTATTAAGTCTCCATTAGCGTCTTTATTTTTAAAGATTACTCTCTCACATCTGTATCTTCCTAACCTATGAGCTATCTTGTCTGACAAAGCTTGACCTTTTTCATCGCTATCAGTACAAATGAATATTTTTTTTGCATCTGACAAATACTTTTCTGAATTAATCCAGTAGTTGTCGTTGTCGTTTGCTCCGTTTGGAACAGATACTGCGTTTTTATATCCTATCTCCCACATGGCTAACACATCAAACTCACCTTCCATAATATAAACTACATCACTAGCTATAATATTATTTACATTGTATAGTATTGGCTTGCCGTCTTTTGATTGGGTAAAGTTTTTCTCAGCATCTCTATATTTCTTATTAACTACTTTATCTCCTTCAAAATAATTAAACACAAAACAATTAAGCTCTTTACCTTTTTGTGGTATATAATATTTCTCTTGAGTAATGCCCATTTCCTGTAAAGTCTTTTGAGAAATTCTTCTTTTCTCTGCAAACTTGACAAATCCATCTGAAAATTCCGTGTGATTTTTCCACTCTTGGGGAGGTAGTGTATACTCTTTTTTCTCTTCCTCTTCTCTAATGCTTATTGCCTCGCAGTAGTGACACTTAGCAACACCTTTAGCTACATTAACACTTAGGCTTCTATCCCCTTTGTTGCTTCTTCTGTTTATACAGCTTGGGCATTTAACTTTTACCTGACCAGTTTTGTTTCCGATTGACGACTGAACTTCACTCCACTCTATTTTTTCCATTGTGCTACATTGTTAAATTATTGTGTCTTGAGTTTGATTCTTTCTGAGCATCACTTCTTAGCCAACCTGAAAATCCACTCTTAAATCTTTTTATATTGACAGTAACCTCATCTTTATCTTTCAAGAAGTTTACGAAGTTATCCATCTTTAAATTGATTTTAGTTTTTTTAAGAGAATATCTCATCATCAAATGCTCTAACCAAATCTCATCTCTTTTTGCTAAAGCATAAGATTCTTCTAAATTTCCTGCGGCTGCAATAACATTATTTTCTTTATTAACCTTATTTACATTATTAGTAGTGGTTAGCTGTTGGTTAGCCGTTGGTTGCTTGTTGGTTAGCTGTTGGTTAGAAGACTTATCAATTTGATACGCATCGTAGTTGTTTACTGATACTACCGTGTGTTGTCTGTTGGTTAGAAGTGTTACCTCTTTTGTCTCGGTTAGCTGCCTAATTGCAGTTCTTATTTGCTGGCGAGAAAGGTTTAATTCTAGAGCTAATTTATCTGTAGAAGTAATGAACGAACCCCTTTTAATACTATGGTTCTCCCACTCTTTGTCTTTGAAATTTGCCTTGAGTAATATGTGAATAAACAGCCTAATTGTATTTGGTCTTTTATACCACCTCCAGTCTAATATTTTTCTATTTAATGATATAAAATTAGATTTCATTTGATTCTCTTTTTCTAAATTTTTCTACTTCACGTATTTTTTTTAATTTCTCTTCAAGTTTAATACTATATTTTCTGAAAAAATTAAGCTTAGTTTTTGTAGCGTGATATCTTCTGATATATTTCCTAGATAAATCTAAAGGGTCTGCTTCTATTTTTGGGATTGAATCAAGACTAGCTGAGGGAAATATTGCAATAATTTTTTGCTCTGCTATTCTATAATCTCTGTAGGCTTTTTTATTATTTATACAAAAGACTTCAAAGTTATTTCTGTAATGTAGTACGCTTGCGTGATGTCTGTTTATAAATTTAGCAATCGTTGTGGTAGTTGCATTCGTGTAATCAAGACACAGTTTTACAAAGAAAACTCTGTAATCAACAATGTCTCTAGTTCTTCTGTTAATCATTATGTCAACAGGAGAAATGTTTTTGTAAATTTTATAAATGTCTTCGCAGTCAGGAATGGTTCCTTCTATTCTTTTTGTTTTCATTAAATTAAATTAGATTAGATAAAAAGGGGTAGAATTAACTACCCCCATATTTATGATAGTGAATAAATATTACCCGAATAAATCGTCATCATCTTCAGCAGGCTTAGTTTGTTGTGCCTCTGGTTTATAATCGTTTATTCTTGCATAACCTTTTGGAACTTCAGGGGTGCTTGCTTTAGCTTTGTTGATGTCTAAAACCACTTGGTCTTCTCCGTTATACTTTTGTAAAAAATTAGGGTTAGCTTTTAGCCATGCTCCAAACTTTTTAGGATAGATGATAATTTTACCATCCGCCCACTCAGGGGCTGTTGCTCTTGACGGCATGTAAAGAAGTCCGTCAGGATACTCTGGGTTGTCTTGTTGTTGTTGCATTATATTTCAAGTTTAATTAAGTGTTGCGCAGCGTCTTCCCTCGCTCCATTAGGGTCTATATACTTATAGAAAAGTTCTTCTGCTTTTACTACTTTTTCCTCGCCTTTTTCCAAAGCATATTCTGAAAAATGTGAAATAGCAATTTGCATTGTATTTTTATCAATAATAACCAGTATCATATCAAAACCAAAAAGCTGTTTATATATATATGATTGACTGTGATAGTTATATTTATAGGCACTACTCTTAAATCTTTCAAGAGAACTTGTAGTCTTTAAATCTACTATCAATTTTCTCTCTTTATTTATTATATCTGCTTTGCCTTTCCAAAGGTATTGACCTCCATCTAAAGCCATTCCTATTGCTGGAACCTCAACCTCTATTTTGGTGGGGTCTATAAGCTCAAAAACCTCTTCATTTGATGTCAATTTGTGAGCTAATAACTCACACTTTTCAATCTCATCCTGAAGCATTAACTCTTCGCCTCCGTTTTCCTCCCTAGCGTCCCTGTATTTATTAGTGTTTCTGCCTTTAACATCTACAGATGCATAATCCGAACATTTTTCAGGCTCCAACATTACATTATGAAAATATCTGCCCATAATCATTTCGGGGGTAGACTTGCCTTTGATTCCTTTGTCTTTTTGATATTTAAATAAGTAAGGGTTTTCTAAAATTCCTTTTATATCTGAGTTGCTCATGTAACTACTTCCTAGGTCTCCATAATAGTTCTCGTCAATTCTAAGTTTTTCTATTATATCTTTACTCATGATGTCGCTTTTATTAAGAGAGAGTAGTCTGCTTTAGATATTTCAAACTTTTCTATTAACTGCTCTACCGTGCCTTCTCCTTGCTTAATTTTATCTATTGCTGTATTGAATAGCTTTGAACCTGCCGTAAGTTGTTTTCTGTTTGGCTTAGGTTTAATTGTTGTTTTGGTTATTGGCTGTATTGATGATGGTGATTCTTCTCCTTCAGGCAAATCTTCTCCTGCATATATATATATACCTAGACCAAACATTGCTAGGTTCTTAACTAAGCACCTCATGAGTGTTTTGTTTACATCAAACATTGTTGCTCCTGAAACTGCCTTGTCTCCCCATTTAGTTTTATAACTGTAAGGCTCTTCCTTCATAGCTTTGTTTGCTCCATCCATTACAGGAAGCCACATGGATTTTGTCTGCCCATCAATTTGGACTATTGTTTCGCACATTATTCCAAGAGAGGATGCTACGTAAGGATACGTCTGCCCATCTTTCCCCATTGTCTTTACGATACTGTAGGTTGCTTCAGGGTAATGCTTCTGTATTTCACTCCAAGCCCATGCCCATGATAGGTATGTGAGCCCATTCTTTTTTTCTACCCTGTCATTCACGTTGATTTGCGACAAGGTTTCGAATACTGATTTTGTTTTGTTCATTTTATTAAATTTAAGTTAATTGTGTTTCCGCTTTTATATATATTACTTATCTCTGCGTTGAGGTTAGTTACTATTGCATCAAAATGTTCAGGTTTGTTTTTTGATTTCAAAAGCTTTTTCAATGCTTTCTTTTTAGTAAAGATTCTTAAGGTTCTGCTGTAAGTTGAAATTCCATACTTAATACATAAATCAATATGACCCTCTTCTAATGGCATGTATAGTTCTGTATTCGTATTGAAAATGCCGTATTTCACAAACTTATTTGATTGAAACTTTTCGACTGCTACTCTTGGAAAGAAAAACTTTTCAGTAAAAATCTCATCTTTGCTATTTGACGATTGATTGAGGTGGTGCATTTTTTTTATGTTATGCTTCTTTTCTCTGTTAAAAATATATTGAATTTTTCTTTGCCTTCTAGCGTTGTTTTCCTTTTCCATTTCCATTTATTTTATTCTCCACGATTGCTTTTAACAATGTGTTTTCTGTTTTAAGTCTAAAGTTTTCTTTTCGTAAAGCTTCTACGCTTGCCTGAAGAAAATCTGTGTTATGTTCGCTGACCATGTTAAAATATATTGTAATTAAACACCTTTTGCAATTTACTAACTTTTTTTCTGTTGGTGTTAATAACGAGAGAAAAACCTTCCATCGTTGGCTGAATGTAGTGTACTCTGAAAGACCCTACTCTAACCATTCCGTCATTTGACTGTTCTTTTAAATCTTCAAAAAGCTTCTCAAGGTCTATGCTCGAGTAGTCATTTTTCATGGCATTGAAAACTAAGTTTCCATCCTCCATTCCTGCCCCTCCCACATAATAATAATATGGCTGTCCGTCCCAAAACTTTTTAATCTTTATTTTGGTAGAGGATGTTAAGTCTAATTCATTTACTCTGGTAATAAAATTTTCTATTGTCATAGTTTTGTTTTAGAATTCAAAGGTATACATTTATGCTTATGCCTGCTGTAGGCGAAACATTGACCGTACAATCGAGTCT